>Ga0256836_1000026_pt1 | contig 121168 bp, 116 predicted proteins | sample 4561380metaG_FD_185974 | JGI IMG/M metagenome (GOLD analysis project Ga0256836, IMG submission 185974) | Hydrothermal vent microbial communities from Guaymas Basin, Mexico - 4561-380 | ecosystem: Environmental > Aquatic > Marine > Hydrothermal vents | place: Mexico: Guaymas Basin | collected...
CTCCATATTTTCTACTTCATACTTTGAAACCATATCTTTTTTAAGAAGTCTTTTGTATCTATCTAAGTTTAACTTTACATTTGTGTACTGGTTCTGATACATCTGAAGGCTAAGCTCTGCTTGGCGTTTTGCAGAGTCTATCTCACGTGAGTCAATAGTATAAAGAATTTGGTTCTTTTTTACTTTTTCCCCTTCACTTACATTAACATTTGTAACAAAGCCCATAAATCGACTTGTAATCATCTTCTGATTATCTGATATTACACTTCCTGAAAGTGTAAGAGTCTCCGCCATTAGTGAGGCTGCTAGTGTTAAAAGTAGTAGTATTTTTTTCATTAGTTTATATCTCCATTTGCTAGTTTTTCTAAAGCGAATATTTTCTCATTACGTTTGTTCTTTGCAATCTGTAGTTGTAGTATCTTTTGAATCTGTGCAGATTGTTTGATAATTACATCACTCATAGATGAGAGTTTCTCTTTGTATCTGCCCTCATAATTTTTATAGATTGCATCTGCAAGCTGTAGCTCTTTTTCAAGAGAAGCTATTTCATCATCAGCACTCTTAATCTCTGTTCTTATTTTAGCGAGTTTAAGGGCGATTCCCTCTTTAGCTAAAGCGAGTTGAGACTCCATTTTAAGGTGTTGTAGTTTAGATTTCTCTATCTCACTACTATCACTTCCACCATTAAAGATATTCCAAGTAAGTCTTGCACCTACTGTATAAGCTAAGTGATCACTTGCATCACCTAAAAAACTATCATCAGCGGTTGCGACTTCTGCAAAAGCACCAACTGTTGGATACCAACGTGCTTCTTGTGCATCAACCATACTTCTACGAACTTCTAAACCCGTTGTAGCTTTTTTGATATCTAAGTTTTGACTGAGTATCTCGTTATCACTTTTATTTGAGAGTGAAACATCTGAACTTGGTACTTCTATCTCTTTTACTTGAGTGTTAAGTAGAAAGCTGATGTAGTGGTAGAGAAGCTCTTTATTTGAGCTCATCTGTCCTAAAAGACGCTCTACATTCCCTTTTTTAGCTTTTACCTCTAATAAATCAACTTTTTTTGCATAACCAACATCAATCATATTCTGAGTCATATCTTCAAGAATTTCGATATTTGTAAGAATAGTAGTTAGATTACTAATAGAGTCATTAAGGAGTGCCATATCGTAGTATGATTTTTTTAACTCATACACTTTTGTACTGACTACTTCCTCTTTTTCTAAAGTTTTAATCTTCTCAACTTTACTCATTATCTCAGAGTAAGAACTGAGTGCAAAACCTGTAAAAAGTGGTACTTCATAACGAAGCTTACTCTGAAAGAAGTTTCTATCTTCTGGATAGTTTAAATCTTTTGGTTGCACATTTAAAATATCTGGGTTTGTTCCATCAAATTCTGAAAAACCAAAGTTTCCAAAGCTTGCTTCTCTTGAAGCTAGTGTAAATCCAAACACATTTCCTGCATCATTTGAACGAGCTATATCTTGAGTAAAGTCTAGTTTACCCCAGTTTTTTCCGTCTACGCTATTTCTCTCTTCATGTGCTACTTTTACATCTAAAGCAGCGGCTTTTATCTCTAGGTTATCTCTTTTTAATATACTTAATGCTTCACTCAAAGTAAGTTTCTCACTTTGGGCATTAAGATTTATTACTAAAAAGAGTAGGGTAAATATTTTAATCATTAATCTCTCCTTGGGTAATAAATTCGGCAGAATTATAACATATATTTGTATTTCTTATATCACAAATAAATCACATTTTAGAATTTTTAGATAACGGGTATAATCATATTATTAAATTACTTATTGTTATATTATTTTTCCTTGTTTTTACTACATTAGCTGCAAATAGCAACATAAGAGTCTGTTTTCTCTTAAAATACTCTTATGATAAAAGCTCTTTTTAAAGTTTCAATTATAGATAAAATAATCATCTTGTAAGTGAAAAACTACTATAATGCAGTATAAATTTTAAGGAACTATAATGATAAAAATAATGAAGACAGCTCTTGTGAGTATTGGTGCAGTTGCACTGTTTACAACTTCGGCAGTAGCTGGAAACAGAGGTGTTGGTGTAAGTGTTACTGGAGATACAGCGACAATTCGTGGTGATATTATGATTCAAGAGAATTTACGATTAGAGCCATATTTTGGTATGACTTATAGAAGTGTAGATGTAGGAAATACGACAATTTCAAACACAACTTTTAACCTTGGAACTGCAGCACATATGATAAAAGAGATTTCTCCTGCAATGAGTATGTACTATGGTGGATTTTTAGGTTTTACAAGTGATGATCCAGCAAATGGTTCCTCTTTTAACCTTGGTCCTGTTGCTGGTGTTGAGTATGCTTTTGACCCTCAGTTTACACTTGGTGCTGAAGTGAGTTTTAATATGAACTTTGGTGATACAACTGTAGTTTCAACTGACTCTGCTGTAATCCTTCGTTACTACTTTGACTAAATAATAACAAACATAACTAAAATACTATAGCCCTTTTCTCTGGCTATAGTGAATTTTCATTAATCTTCCTGTATACTTTCAAAATATAAAAAATATTTACTAAAGGCAAAAATATCGATATGCAAATGGTAGTTGACTCCCTCCGTACTAAGGGAAAAATATATAAAAAGATGCAAGAGGTCTCTCCTAAAGAGTTAGGTATTCGTAACAAGATTCGGATATATAAAGCCACAGATATTCAAGGCTATTTCTCTGCAATCTTCGCTATAAGTCAAAAGAGTAGAATTTTGATGAAAGATGTGCATAAAATGCAAGAGATTTATGGCAAACTAACACTCTATTGTGATCATAACTTTAAACATAAAGTGATTTTCATAGATGCACCTCTCTGCTCAAAAGCGAAGTTGGCATTTAAAGAAACAGGATGGAGAGTTTACTAATGTTACTCTGTGATGTAGGAAATACCTCTTACCATTTTTTGGATGGGAGTAGAGACTATAAAGAGTCAGCAGACTCTTTTGATCCAGCAACAATAACCAAACAAGTCTATTTTATCTCTGTAAATAGTAGAGTGACTCAAAAGCTCCAAAACTTAAAAAACTGGATAGATCTTTCAGCTGTTATAGATAAAAGTATCTACTATGAGACAATGGGAATAGATAGAATAGTAGCAGTAGAATCTACTCAAAACGCTGTTATAGTTGATGGGGGAAGTGCAATAACTGTAGATGTCGTGCGAAATGGTGTTTTTGAGGGTGGATTTATCTACCCTGGTATAAACGCTATGCATAAGACATATAAGAGTATATCGCCCGCTTTAGAGTATCCTTTTAATTTAGAGTTAAATGTTGAAAAATTACCAAAAGATTCTCAAAATGCTATAAGCTATGGTTTTTTAAAACTACTCTATAGTGAAGTCCTCTCGTATGGGCTACCTATCATTTTAACGGGTGGTGATGCTAGTCAATTAAAGAGACTTTTTAAAGAGGCTAAAGTTGATAAACTACTCCTCTTTGAGAGTATGAAAAAGCTTATAATTAAACTTTGAGTAAAGTTTAGGTAAAATGCGAAAATTATTTAAGAAAGAAAAGGGCTAAAATGCTAACAGTTGCACTTCCAAAAGGTCGTATCGCTAAAGAGACACTAGAGATATTTGAAACAATCTTCGGAGATGGTTTTAAGTTTGATGATAGAAAATTAATATTAGAGACTCCTAATTTTCGTTTTTTACTTGTTCGTAACCAAGATGTTGCAACATATGTCTACCATCAAGCAGCAGATATCGGTGTTGTTGGTTTAGATACTTTAGAGGAGCAGGGCTTAGATGTTGTTCGTCTTTTAGATTTACACCGTGGTGTTTGTAAAGTCTCTATCGGTATGAAAGTAGGGGAAAAACTTGACCTTACAAAACCAGAACTAAAAGTCGCTTCTAAGATGGTAAACATCACTAAACGTTACTTTGAAGAGCGTGCTGTGAGTGTAGAGATCATCAAACTCAATGGTTCTGTTGAGCTAGCACCTCTTATCGGTCTAGCTGATATGATAGTAGATGTTGTTGAAACGGGAACTACTATGAAGCAAAATGGTTTAGAAGTTGTTGAGGATATAATGACAAGTTCAACATACCTTATAGCAAACAAGAACTCTTATATCGCTAAAAAAGATGAAGTTTTAGATATCTATGAGAAGATAGATGCTGTTATAAAAGCGGAGCAAAACACGAAGTAATGACAAACTTAGACCTCTATGCAAAAGCAGAACATCTTCTTGGAATTGAAGAAGCTACAGAAGCTCTTTATGATTTATACCGAAGTGAACTTGATGAGAAAAATGTTAAAACACTTTTAGATGTTGGCTGTGGTCGTGGTGGCTTTATGCAGCGGATGATAAGTGATGGCGTTGTGTGTAAAGGTGTAGATCTCAGTCAAGTGATGGTTGATGAGTGTAAGTCTCAAGGACTTGATGCTGCGTGTATTGATGCTCGCGAAGTTACTGGAAAATATGATGCTATTGTCAGTATATTTGATGTGCTTAACTTTATGGACAAAGCGACCCTCATAGACTTTTTAAACACTATGGCTGATAAGCTTAATGATGATGGCGTTTTAATAGCTGATATAAATACCCTCTATGGTTTTTCTGATGTAGCAGAGGGAACAATGAGTAAAGATAGTGAAGATGAGTTTTTAGTTGTAGATGCAGAGTTTGCAGATGATGAGCTCAATACACAGTTTACTCTTTTTGAGAAAAATGAAGAGGGAACATTTACAAAACATCAAGATATAATTATTCAGTACTTTCATAAGATAAAAGTGTTTCAAACCCTCAAAAAGTTAAAGCTAGTAGATAAACAGACTTTCTCTCTCTACGACACAGAGGATAAAACACTTCTCATCTTTAAAAAGAAATAGCACTCTTTATAGCGTTTATATATGATAGCGTTTTAGCTTCGCCCTTGTAGGCGATGTCAAAGGCTGTCCCATGATCTACGGATGTTCGTACGATTGGGAGATTGAGTGAGATATTTACACTCTCATCAAAGTAGAGTGCTTTGAGTGGTGCTAAACCTTGGTCATGATACATCGCAACGAAGTAACGAAAGTTCTTACGAAAGTGAGGAGTAAATGCTACATCGGGGACTATCGGTCCTACAAACTGCTCCCATCCTAACTCTTTGTTCATACTCTTTATAGCTTTTTTTATACGCATATCCTCATTCCCTAAAACGCCATTGTCCCCTGCATGAGGGTTTATTCCTAAAACAGCTACTGGCTCTTTTGGGATAGCGTTTGAGAAGTCTCGTAAAAAAGGTTTAAGCATTTTATACTTGATAACCTTAGTTACTTCACGAAGAGGGATATGCTCAGTAACGAGTGCTACATACATTTTCTCACACCCTAGCATCATAATAGCTTCAGCATTGAAGTGTTGACGAAGGAGGTCTGTATGACCTTTGTACTCTAAGCCTGCTAACATCCAAGCCTCTTTGTGAATAGGCATAGTGACTACTCCATCAGCTTTTTTCTCTTCACAGAGTTTTATACCTGCCATAAAAGAGTCATAAGAGTATCTTCCACTATCTGCAGCTACTACACCTGCTTCTATGGTAAATGAACCAGTAACTTCTTGGAGAGTAAAATCATCGGGAATAGAGGTATTTAAAAGTTTTGCAGCTTGTACTAATAGTTCTCTGTTTATACAGTAGAGTGGGCTGCAGAGTTTTTTTACAGCTTCATGAGACTTGAGTGCTATCTCAATACCTACACCATTTAAATCTCCAACCGAAATAGCTAATATTTTCATCGAGTTGTAAGTTTCTTCATCTCTTTAACAGCTTCACTAAGCCCAGTAAATACACTACGTGCGATGATACTTTGACCGATGTTGAGCTCAATTATCTCCTCTATCTTCATCATCTCATGTACATTATGGTAGTTGAGTCCATGACCTGCTGCTACTTCAAGACCTAGTTTATTTGCATGTGTAGCAGCATATTTTATATCTTCAAGTGCTTTTTCAAGTCTACTACTAAGCTCATAGCGAGGAAACTCTATCTCTTTAACAGAGTGGTTTGAGTGAGGAAGGTTTGAGTGGAGCATTGCAAAAAGGTTTGCAAAGAGACCAGTGTGTAACTCTACCATCTCAGCACCTAACTCTTTTGAGCGCTCCATAGCCGCTATACTTGGATCTACAAAAAGAGAAACAGGGATAATGCTGTCATGAAGTAACTCTATGGCATATCTAGTCTCATCTTCATAACTAAAAATATCAAGTCCACCCTCAGTTGTAACCTCTTCTCGTTTTTCAGGGACAAGTGTCGCACGGTGTGGTTTTATCTTAGAGACAATCTCTAAGATTTTTTTATCTATGGCACACTCTAAGTTAACAGGGAGTTTACTAAAAGCCATAATATTCTTTACATCTACATCTTGAATATGGCGTCTATCTTCACGTAGGTGGATAGTTATCTGATCAGCACCACTCTCACAAGCTACATAGAGAGCTTGAAGAATATCTGGGTCATTTACTTGTCTAGCTTCACGAAGTACAGCTACATGGTCTATGTTTACACCTAAGTTCATTTTACTCATGCGTTATATGCCTGTGCTTTTTTGTAAAACTCTGTGTACTCTTCTTCTAAAGTTGCAGAAGATACAATATCGCCAATATGAACTTCTACAACTCTTTTCTCTTTATAGGGTGCATGTTTAAAGAGCTCTTCGTTATGTCCTTTTATATATACAGGAACGATGTCAAGCTTATTTGCTTTGGCTATCTTACTTGCGCCACTTTGAAATTTTGTGATGTTTTCGCCGTTGTAGCGTTCACCCTCAGGAAACATATAGATGTTCATGTTGTCTACTTTTGCGAGAGTCTTTTTGATACTCTTAAAAAATGTTAATAGGCCACGTTTATTTTCCAAATCAACACTAATACAACCACTATACTCAAAAAACTTTCCATAAAGTCCATTATCAAAAAGTTCTTGTTTTGCAATCCAAGCACCATTTTTATTAGAGTTTGAAAAAACTCTTTCCATGATAATAATATCTAAGAGTGATCTATGGTTAATAGCATAAAGAATTTTATCTCTCTGTGGTAAATCGCCAATCACTTTTACTTCGATGTTTAAATAATCTAATACTTTATTTGAGTAGTCTTGTCTGTTCTTTGAGAGTGTTTCATACGCAGGTTTGAGCGTGATAAAAGGATGAAAGAATGTTTTTTTAAATATACCAATATATTTAAACCCAAGTTCGAGCATAAATATAAATTTTCCAACTGTTTTTAGCATAAACTACCTTTAATTTTAAAGGTAGATTATAACAAAATAATATTAACTAGAAGTTATTTTGAGTGTGAACTTCTATAACGAGGATCTTGATAGTCTGGTTTTTCACAGCCACTAAACGCTGTCATAGTGCTTAGTAACACTAATGTAACTAGTATTAACGATTTCATATTTACTCCTATTTAGTTTTTTTGAGAGTCATCTCTGACTCCATTATTTTAATCTCATCATTAGCAAAGATACGGATTTTATCATCAGCTTTCAATTTTTTTGCACCTATCTTATCTGTATAATCGATGTGGTTAAGTATATGTTTTATAGTATTAATTCTAGCTTTTTTCTTGTTGTCAGAACGAATTATAGTCCAAGGTGCATGATCTGTATGCGAAGCTAAAAGCATAGAGTATTTTGCTATGGTGTATTTATCCCATAAATCTTGTGACTTCTCATCTACAGGCGAGAGTTTATACTGTTTAAGTGGATCTGTACGGCGTTTATCAAAACGACGCTTTTGCTCCTCTTTACTTACTGAAAAATAGAACTTAAAGATGGTAATATCAGAGTTAATGAGCATCTTTTCAAACTCAGGAACTTCATGTAAAAACTCTTTATGCTCCTCTTGTGAACAAAATCCCATGACAGGCTCAACACCACCACGATTGTACCAACTTCTATCAAAAAGGACTATCTCACCTGCTGATGGAAGATGCTGTACATAACGCTGGAAATACCACTGAGAACGCTCTACATCACTCGGCTTATCAAGTGCAATAACTCGAGCACCACGAGGATTAAGATGTTCTGTAATACGTTTGATAGTACCACCTTTTCCTGCAGCATCACGACCCTCAAAAATCATAAGAACTTTCTTACCACTCTCTTTAACATAGTTTTGCATTTTTAAGAGTTCTATCTGTAGTCGATGAAGCTCATCTTCATATGCGACTGTCTCTTTTTTAGTCCAGACGGCTACTCTGTCACCATCTTTATGTTTTATCTCTTTGGCTTGTTCTTTTTTACTCATATAGACCCTTTTTATTCTGCTTTTAATAATTATAAATCAATAATTATTAAAAAGAGTTTGTGAGTAACTCATTTACTTCTGCAATATCATTTGTATTTGCAAAACAGCTCTTATCTCCACATATCATAAAGCCCTCATCTTCACTAACTTTAAGTTGTACAAAGGGGTAGTTTAGTTTTGCTAACTCTAAAGCATTAGTTTGGAGCTTGTCTCTATGTAACTTGATGATACGCTCTCCTTTTACATAGCGGAGAGATTGTGTAAGCATATAGGGTGTATAGATAGGTTTACGACCTAACTCATAGGAGTTATACTCCATCGTTTTAAAAGCGAAGTGTGTATACTTTTCATCTTCTAAGAGTGTACCTAGCGAGAGCAGTACATCTATCATTACACTTACTGAGCTTGTGTAGGTGTTATCAGTTGTTTCTGCTTTTGTAACGAACTCACCACTACTAAAACTCCACTGACCTTTGTCATAGAACTCTTCGAGTGCTTTGTTAGCAAAACGCTGTGCATTTATAAGGTAGAGTTCATCCCCTGTCTGTTTAAACCCTTGAAGGAGTGCTTGAGAGAGAAAAGCATAGTCCTCTAAGAAAGCTTCTATCTTTGGTATTTTATGGATAAGAGCTGTATGGTATAAAACATTATCTATAAACATAGCATTGAGAAGGGCATCTAGATTTTTGATAGCTTTTTCTTTATAACTACTATCTATCGCTGAGAGTTTGAACATAGCGTTTATCATCATACCTGACCATGAAGTCTGTACTTTTCTATCTATGAAAGGGTACTCTCTCTTTGCACGAAGAGAAGTGAGAAGAATTTTTACATCTTTAAACCAAGATGGCTCAGTTGCATCTTTAAAGCGGATGATATTTTTCCCTTCAAAATTTCCCTCTTGTGTAACACTAATACTCTCTAGCATCGCTTCAATGTTTTTATAGTTTGCATTTTCTAAGAGTCTATAGACCTCCTCATAAGTGTAAGTAAAGTAAAAGCCTTCTTCACCCTCAGTATCTGCATCACTTGCACTATAAAAAAGATCATCTTCGCTCATATGGTTGTGCCAAAAGTCAGTACACTCTTTAGCTATTTGAAGATAAGTTGGGTCTTCATACTTTAGATAAGCATCTGTGTAAACACCACTCAGTAGAGCATTATCATAAAGCATCTTCTCAAAGTGTGGTACTATCCACTCCTCATCTGTAGAGTATCGACAAAAACCACCATCTATAAGGTCATACATTCCACCCTGTTTCATAGCATCGAGTGTTGTTGTAACCATCGCTTTAGCAGCTTTATCATCATAGAGTCTATCTATAGTGAGGAGAGTGTTTAGAGTTGATGCATGTGGAAACTTCGGTTTTACACTAAAGCCACCATTTTTAGCATCGTAGTTGTTTTTTGCTTGTAGCATGAAGTTCTTTGTAAACTCCTCTTTTAAGACAGTAGCCTCTTTTGGATGCTCTACATGGTTTAAAAAGCCTTTCACTTCATCTGCATTTTTGTAAAGTTGGGCATCATTTTCACTGACTTTTGTCGCTATAAGACGAGTGAGCTCTTTAAAGCCCATCCCTTCTATACTTCCAGCATTTGATTCAGGTGGTATGTATGTTCCTGCAAAAAATGGCTTGTTTTGTGGAGTACAGAAAATAGAAGTAGGCCAACCACCTGCACGGCGATTTAGGAGTTGATGCACCTCTTGGTAGTGTTTGTCGATGTCAGGGCGCTCTTCACGGTCAACTTTTATACAAACAAAACCATCATTTAAGATATCGGCACACTCTTTGTTCTCAAAAACAGTCTCTTCCATTACATGACACCAGTGACAAGAGGAGTACCCTATACTTATAAATATAGCTTTATTTTCTTTCTCTGCCTTCTCGAATGCCTCATCACACCAAGGCCACCAATCAACTGGATTTTCTTTGTGTTGTTGTAGGTAGGGACTATCTTCTTTTTCTAATCTGTTTGACATTTTTATAACCTTTTTAATCTACTTTTTACTGTTAATATTATTATATTTATTTTATTATAAGTAGGGTATGAAAATTATGATGTTTTTTTGCTTAAATGAGAGCTATGACAATTGTTTTAGTTTTTAGTGTGTATAAAATCTCGGCTTCTATTCTTCTGATATTTTAATCTCTTTGATACTTTTTGGTTTCGCAAAATAGTACCCTTGAAAATATTTACAACCGACCTCTTTGAGTTTTTCGTAGTGCTCTTTTTCTTCTACACCCTCTGCTATTACATCTATGTTTAGAAGAGAGCCTAAGTAGATAATAGATTTGATTATGCTTATGTCTTTTTCATTGTTAAACATATTCATCACAAAAGATTGGTCTATTTTGATTTGATCAAGAGGAAATATTTTAAGATACTGTAGTGAAGAGAAACCTGTTCCAAAGTCATCTAAAGAGAGCTTTATATCTAGCTCTTTTAGCTCTTTCATCTTTTGTGCTACACTATCTTGCTCTTTTATAAAAAGAGTCTCTAAAAGCTCTAGTTTGAGTTTTGTATGATTTATATCGTAATTAGTAATGACTTTTTGAACATGAGCAACAAAATCATCTTTGTTAAACTGTTTTGCACTAACATTTACAGCTAAAACCCAATCTTTTGTCTCTTTATTGTCTTGCCATAGTTTGAGCTGTTTACAAGCTGCATCTAAAACCCAATCTCCTATATCTACTATAAGATCTGTTCTCTCTGCTATGGGTATAAACTTATAGGGAGCTAAAAGACCGAAGTCTGGATGATTCCATCGTATTAAGGCTTCTGCTCCAATAACACTTTTTTCTTGGTTATACTGGAGTTGGTAAAAGAGTTCAAGTTGATTCTCTTGAAGTGCTATTAATAAACCTTCTGATACATTTAAGATATTTTTTTCACTGTTCTCATTATCTTTATCAAAGTAGACAATTTTTTGGTGGTTTTCTCTTCCTATCTCTAAGGCGATATTTGTATGTCTTAAAATTTTAAGAGGATCTTTCTCTCTGTTAAAGATATCAATACCTATATGTGCTTCCGTTTTTATGAGAGTATCTTGAATCTTAAATGTTTTAGAGAGTATACCTAAAAGTGCATCAGCAATATTTTGTGCTTTTTGCAGTACTTTTTTCTTATTGGTACTTTTTGTGTGATAATAGAGAATAAAGTCACCCATCCCCATTCTTCCACTAAGTTGACTATCACTAAAGTTCTCTTTTATACTTTTTGCAAACTCTTTGAGAAGTATATCTCCATACTTATATCCATACGCATGGTTAATAGATTTTAAGTTTGTAAGTTTAATATAGAACATCATATTAAAAGATAGGTCGTCCTTCTCTAAAATCTCTGTGAGCGAGTTTAGAAAACCACTTTTATTTAACAAACCTGTGAGTGGATCGTACTGTGTAGAGATCTCTAACTCTTTTTCTGCTTTCTCTTTGAGTTGAAAAAAATCTACTATTTTTGTAAAGAGAAAGTTTATCTCTTCATAGAGTTTTCCAAACTCATCATCATCTTCTATCTTGATTTTGTAATGTTTAATGGAGTTATTAAACTCTACCTTTTCTAAAAAATTTACTAAGTAAAGAATGGGTCTTGTAAACTTATGTGCATAGTAGTTTACTAAAAGAAAAGAGATACTCAAAGAGAAAAAGAGTAGAGAGATAAGAGCAATAAAATTATCTTCTAATATTTCAAACAAAGATTCTACTTGTAGTTCAAAGTAGAGTTTTCCATAAGAGTTTTGATGATAAGACATCTCTGTTGTCATCGCAAAAATTTCATTGGTATTTAGTTTTTTAGAAGTGTTGTATTGGAAGATTTTCTTTTTTTGATTGTCATATAAAATGACTTTTTGAATTTTTGTTAGTGCTTGTAGTTTAGTAGTTAAATCTGTCGCTGTACTAATATCATCGAGTAAAATAAGCCGGACAAAATCTTGTGATAAAACTTTAGACATACTCTGTGCAAGTTGTTTGCTGTCATCTTTTTGTTTATAAACATACCAACTTACAAAGAGTATATACCCACTTAAAACTATAAAAGATATCAGTAGAAAGATTGCCTTTATAAGTTTTTTTTGGATAGAACCTTTATAAATGGATATATTCATAGTTACTCTTTTATAGGATGACGTTCTATCGGTAGATTGTGGTCATTTCCCCATTCAAGCCAAGAACCATCATAAACAGAGACATTGTAACCAAGCTTTTTGAGTACTAAAAAGTTCATAGCCGCATCAGCACCATCTTCACAGTAGAGGATGATTGGTTTGCTTTTATCTAAATGTTTATATATTGGTTTTAATGTATCAAAATTTTTGACACTACTTTTTGATCCATTCTTATTATAAGTTAAACTTCCTGGAACATTGATAGCATTTAAGATATGTCCATATCTAGTTGCATGAGATTTCTCTCCAATATAGAACTCATATGGTCTTCCATCAATGATTGTAGTGTTTTTTAAAGAGGTTAAAACATCAAGCTTTGTTTTTAAAATTGCATTGTTTATTTTAGGAGTAAAATTTTGATATTTAGGAGTAAATTTTTTCGTTTCTATTGGCAGTAGATTCGCTGGCCAGTTCCCATAACTTACCTTAAATATACCTACATTATCTGCCCCTAATACCTTACTTATCCAGTAAAACCGAGCAGACCATATAGGGTTCGCTCCACCATAGACTAGAATCTCACTTTTATCATTTATACCTGCTTTACTAAAAAGTTCTCTGAGGTCTGAAAGAGGGGGAATAAGCATATCTTTTCCGTAGAAAAGTTTTTCAAAAACAGGTACATTAAAGGCATTTTTGAGGTGCCCTTCTTTATATGTTTTTGCATCACGAACATCTATGATAACTAATGTTGGGTCATTATAGTGTGCTTGTAACCAACTAGTAGGGACTACATCTGGGATTTTTGCAAATAAAACTCCTGCAAACAGTAATAATGTAAATATATATTTCATCTCTGCAGACCCCTTTTTATAATTTATAATTAATATAATGAATACAGATATACTAACTAAATGAAACTTAAATTTACTCTTAAACCTAAATTATAAATATATTTGACCTCTATTTAATGAATCATGCTATATAATTACACTTATAAATATAATAAAAGAGAATAAATATGACACCAATACAGAGAGTTTTAGAAGCGATAGATGAGATAAAAAAAGGTAATATGGTCATCATGATAGATGATGAAGATAGAGAGAATGAGGGTGACCTAGTATATGCTGCAGCATTCTCTACACCTGCACATGTTAACTTTATGGCGACTCATGCACGGGGTCTTATCTGTGTTGCTCTCTCTAAAACGATTGCTACTAAACTAGACTTAAACCCAATGGTTAGTTCAAATACATCTTCGTATGAGACAGCGTTTACTGTCTCTGTTGATGCGAGGGATGCTCTTACTGGTATCTCTGCTGGAGAGCGTGATGATACTATTCGTATCTTAGCAAACCCTATTTCTAAGGCTGAAGAGCTTGTAAAACCAGGGCATATTTTTCCTCTTATTGCTAAAGATGGTGGAACTCTTATCCGTACAGGACATACTGAGGGAAGTGTAGATATCTGTCGTTTAGCGGGGCTTAGTGAAGCGGGTGTTATCTGTGAAATCATTAAAGATGATGGGACTATGGCTCGCCGTGATGACTTAGATCTATTTGGTGAAAAGCATAACCTTAAAACTGTTTTTATCTCTGATATTGTTGAGTATAGACTTGCAAATGAGTCTCTTATAAACGCTACTAAAGAGGAGGAGATAGAGTTTTTTGGTACAAAAGTAAAACGCCATACCTTTACTGACCATGATGGAATAGAGCATACTGCTATAGAGTTCTACTCTACTGGAAACATCGCAAATGTAAGAGTACATAATGTTATGCCAGATATAGAGCTGTTACTTAACCAAACAAAGTACAACAATCTTGTAAAATCCATAGAGTATCTTAAGCAAAATAGTGGTCTTTTACTCTTTATAAACAAAACAAACCACCAAGACAATGCTGCTCCTAAAGAGTTTGGTATCGGTGCTCAAATCATTAAATCTTTTGGTATTGAGAAGATGAATCTTATCACTTCTATGAAACAGGCTGACTTTGTAGGTCTAAGTGGTTTTGGTTTAGAGGTAAATGAACTTATAGAACTTTAAACGCTATGTTCAAGTTTTTGCTTGTATCTCTACTCTTTGTAACTATACTCCAAGCAGAAACTCTTCAGAGAACAAAGGTCCTTATGGGTACTTTTGTGACTCTCAAACTTCAAACTAAAGATAAACACTACTTTACCCCTGCTTTTAAAATTCTTCAAGATGTTACTGACTCTCTCTCCTCGTATGATACAAATTCCACTATATACAAGTTAAACACATTTAAAAAGGTAAAAGCAGACTTTTATGCTTATGATGCCCTCTCTCTTGCAAAAGAGTATTACCGTGTGACTGATGGCTACTTTGATGTAGCTATAGGAAGTATAACAAAGGATCTTTATCACTTTGGAGAGGATGCTCAAGTGCCAACTCAAGAAGCACTCTCCAACTCTAGGATAGCCTTGAGTGGTCTCTCTTTGAGTAGAGAAGAACTTACTATAGAAGAGGGCATAAAGATAGATCTTGGAGGGATAGGAAAAGGGTATGGTGTCGATAGAGTAGCAGAGTATCTCAAACACCATAATGTCTTAAATGCTACTATAGCCCTAAGTGGAGATATCCGCTGTTTAGGAGTATGTACCATAGAGATAAACAACCCCTTTTCTACAGCACCTCTTGCTGTTTTAAAGAGTACAAAAGAGGAGATGGCGTTTAGTACGAGTGGGAACTATAATCGCTATGTAAGGAGTAGTAAACATAACCATCTCATAAACCCAAAAACAAAAACTTCACAGCAGAACTTTATCTCTATAACTCTTATAGGGAGCGTGCCTAACAGTGACCTTGATGCCTATGCAACAGCAGTGAGTGTTATGCCAAAAGAGAGAGCATATACTTTTTTAGCTTCTCAAAACCTCGCCTATATTATACTAGAGCAGGGTGGCAGAGAAGTAGTAAGTGAAAACATAGAACTATTCGTTAACTATACTAAAAAAGAGTAGATAAAATAGATAGAGTAGATTCAGTTCAAATAGAAAAAATGATACTAGTTTAACAGCGGCAAAAAACTCAAATCCATTGATGATGAAAAAGGGCGAGAGTAACTCAAATGCACCACTTATAAAGAGGATTAAGATAAGTACTTTAGTTCTTTTGAAGTGTTTAGAGTTTGTAAAGATAAGAAAATGTAAAACAACCATGCTAAAGAGTCCAAAAGCAAATATATGAGGGAGTATAACTTTGAGCATACCACTCCAAGAGTACATCACCGTAAACTTCTTCTCATTACCTAAGTAGTACTCTAAAACGCTATCTATACTAAAACCTATCTTCTTCTCAAAGAGCATATAGCTACTCAATAGAAGTATAAGAGCAAAAAGTAAAAAATAGAGTATGGAAAATTTATATGCTTTTTTCAAAGTTAAGGCTCCATAGAGAGTAGAGTGTCATCAAAAGAGCAGTTAAATGCCAGAGAAAAAAGCTTACTATATAGAGATGTAAAAAGAGAGTGGAAAAGTAGTAGCCAAGTATAAGTGTGATGAGGGTAGATAATCCTGAAAGCATAGTTGTGTTGATAAGCAGAAGTGAGTAGCTTTTTTTGTTGGAGACTCTTGCAAAAACTGCACTAAGAGTGAGTAAAATCATCATCATAAAAAATATCTGTGTATGGATATGCTCTAAAAAAACTACTTCGCTTAGGGGGTCTAAAAACTCCTCTTCATCTCCAAAGAGTGTAGTGGTCAGTTCTGAAAAAAAGAGTCCAAGAGTAGAGGATGTGACTATTACATCGAGGATGAGGTAGGAGAGAGTAAAGATAAGTAAGCCATTTAAGATAGGCCCCATCGTTGCATCTTTTTTTATATCTTTTATAAGTGTAAATCGCATACTACCTTCCCTTTAAGAGTTCGTTGTAGATTCCAAAGGCTATACGAGAGCCATCTGTAACACTTCTCGCACTGAGTGTTGCTCCTGATATGCTTGGTATATCACGGTTTAGTTGGAGCATAGTTTGTGTATCTATGTTTTTAAACTGTGCACTCCATTTTTTTGTTGGAATGTACTCGCTTGGTTCATTAAACGCTATAACCTCGATGCCCTGTAGAGTATTATTCTTTATAAAATAGAGAACAACTCCATTTTTTGAGCGTACTTTGCGGTTTATTAAAACGCCATAGCCTAAAACCTCTCCCTTTAGCTTTGCTGTAAATATTCTATATATTTTTGTAGTGAGTTTTGTTTTAGCTGCTTTTTGAATATTTTTAAATCTTTTGTTTGAGAGGAGTACATTTTTTTTACTGATAAGTGTATCTTCTCCATACTGCTCTTTCATAGCTTCTACTGGGGAGATAAGTACCTTTGCACTGAGCTGTGTAAAGCTCAGTAAAAGGAGAATAAGTACTGTTTTCATACTAAAAGATATAGCCCATTGAAACACTGAGTGTTTTATCTGTCTCACCAGCAGTTTTTGCGATGGCATAGTCAGTTTTAAGTACAACTTGTGGATGTGGAAAGTAGTTTGCACCGACAGTTATAACATCTGTACTCTCACCATCTGTGCCATTGCCAAGTGAAGCTTCAGGATTTACACTCTCATACTGCACAAAGAGAGGGAGTTGTGTATCGTAAGATGTAAGTGAAAGAAGATCAAAACTAGCATTTAGATAACCACCATTTGCTTTTTCTACCTGTAGTGGTGTTGCATCCAAACGAGTTGTTTGTGTATAGACACCATATACTCTTAGTGCTTCATATTTATAGTCAATGTGTGCATCAGCCATAAATATCTCGTCAGCACTATAGAGTGAGATACCACTCATAAGACCAGTAATCCCTGTATAATCAACTCTTAACACTCCAGCAACTTTTGGATCTCTATTTTTAAATGAACCACCTCGACCGCTTCTTAACCATTTGCTCCCACTATCAGTAGGTGTAAGAGCTGTAATGAGGGCAGCTTTATACTCTACACCCTCAAGTATCTCACCATAAGCCATCGCACCACTCTCATGCCAAGTTGATGGTATAAGATACTTAGATGTAAGAGGACGCTGGACTGTGTTAAAGAGTGTAGGTTCATGTCGTTCATTTATAAGTCCCATAGGAACGAGAAAGTTACCCGCTCTAAGGTTGATGTTTTTGTTGATTAAAAAATCAAGATACATAAACTCAACGATAACTTCGCCACCTTCTGCTGCACCACCATCATTTGCTACACCGCCATGTTCAAACTCTATCTCAGTGTTTAAGATAATGTTGTCACTAAATTTGTATCCTATATAGGGCACAAATCTATAAACATCTACAAGATTACTCGTAGTTCCATCATCTTTTGTTGTACTTGAAGCATACATCTCACCATAGCCACCAATGCTCAAAGGAGATTGAGAGTAGTAAACTTTTGATGCAGCTGCACCTAAACCACTAAAAGATTTTTCACTATCAACTGTTGTGTAGTTAAAACCAGTTTTAAGATCACTTGTCTCATCTGTAAGTATCTGTGTCATCTCTTGGAGCTCTTTTACCTGCTCTTTAAGTTCTTTAATATCAGTTAGATCATCTGAAAAAGATGCTGTTGTAAGTGTTAAAAGTGTAGTAAGGCCTAAAGTTAGATTTATGTGTTTCATTTTATTTCCTAATTAATTAATTAATTACTATGATTATAATATTTATTATCATAATTAAAAGGAAGTATAGACAATTATTTTTTAAATGTCAATGTTTTTGATAGTTATTATTAAAACTGAGTATTTTTTGAGTTAAAGAGAAAGAGTTTACTATTCTGTGTAAACTCTATTTTTCCCATTTTGTTTTGCTTGGTACATTAGTTTATCAGCAGTGTTTAGCATATTATCAACGGTATCTGTTTTTGTTGCAACCCCGATAGAGATAGTAATCTGAATAGATGTCTGCTTATCAATAGTAAAAGTTGAATCTGCAACTATTTTACAAATTTTATTTGTTGTTTTCAGAGCATTTTCATGGGAACAGTTAGGAAGAAGTATAACAAACTCTTCACCACCAAAACGAACAAATATATCTGATTTCCTAAGTGCTTCTGTTATCGTACTTGCAACATGAATTAATGCACGATCTCCGACTTCGTGACCATATGTGTCATTAATCTTTTTAAAGTTATCTATATCTATCATCGCAATCGCAAGAGGCTGTTTTGCTCTCTGTAGCATCTCTAATACTTTTACTCCTGCATCATAGAAATAGGTACGGTTATGCAGTCCTGTGAGCTGATCTGTCATAGCCATGTTTTTAACTTTTTCAAACATATCACTTAGTGAAATAGCATTGTTAATACGAGCTAGGAACTCTTCATTGAGAAAAGGTTTGGTGATATAATCATTTGCACCTGCTTTTAAAAAACGACTAATCATATAAGTGTCTTCACTTCCTGAAAGAACTAAAATAGGCAACTCTTCAAGTGAATAGTTGTCACGTATTTTTTTTACAAGTTCATAGCCATTTATTATTGGCATCTCATAGTCTGTCATTAAGAGGTCTATTTTTTTACTCTCTGGATTATCAAGATAGTCTAGAGCTTCTTTTCCATTATTGCACTCAATATAGTTTATATTTTGTATTTTAAGGAGCATTGTTATTTTGTTAAGGATTACTTTTGAATCATCGACAATTAAAATAGTTTTTTTACTGTTTTGTATAATTCTTTGAACTGTTTTCACAACAAATATTTTAGATATTTGACAATTTGTAACAATATAATCTGTAATATTATAAGTGAGAATTTTCTCTCTTACACTTTGAGTATCTTTATTCGTAAGAATGATGATTAATTTATTGTTTTTGGCTAATTCTTGTATTAATGTATCTGTTTTTGGATCAAAACGAATGATATAAATATCGTATTCTAACACTCTATCTACAGTAGTACTCAAGTCAGAAATTATAGTTGCAAAATCGGGTAAAGATTCTTGCAGTCCATGGGAAAATCGCGTATCGTTGTCAATAATAAGAGTTTTATAAAGCATAACTTTCCAATTTTTAATATAGTATTTTTCACTTCTGTTCATATTATAGTCTTATAAATATTAAACTCATTTGAATTACTCCTATGATATAATATATACTTAAAATAAAGTGAAGTTGGATTAATATGAGAGAATATTTTATAAGAGTTGAAGATAGTAGTGAAGTGAATATAGAGATAGACATGAGTGCATTTGGATATAGTAGTGATAATCCATGGCTTTTTAGTGTCTTTATAAAGTTTGATGCACATGATGATCAGATAAATGGTTTTGAAGAGTTTTTAGATCTCAAAGAGTCTATTATCATCGCTTTAGAATTTCAAGAGAGAGCGAAGTTTGTGGGAACTAGAATCGTTGATGGTTGGAGTGAACTTTACTTCTACGCAAAAGATTCTAAAGAGCTAGAGGCTCTTGTAACAAATATCTTACGTGGGAGCAACTATATCTTCGAGAGTAGTGTAGTTCGCGATGCAAAATGGGACTTTCATCATAAAAACTTAGCACCAAGTGAGCTTGAGCTTTGTCATATAGAGAGTGAGAAAATTATTTTTATGTTAGAAGAGGAGGAGGATGACCTAACTGTAGTTCGTCCTGTGGAACACTATATCTCTTTTGAAGTACCTACACAAAAAAATAGATTTATAAATACACTTAATATTGAGGGCTTTACACTCAAAGATGAGATTAGCAGTGATGAGTTTGAACATGGAATAGCTCTTGTAAAAGAGCATAGTGTAACATCAGATGTTATAAAAGAAGAGGTTTCAAATCTTTTTGAAGTGATTAAAAAGAATCAAGGATTTTATGAGGGATGGAGTACAATGCTCGCTTGTGAACTAGGTGAAGATAGCAAGTAATGATTAAGATTGTTGGTGTTATAAACTATATAGTCGTAATTTTTTTAAATGCTTTTACGGATCTCGGTCATAAAATCATTATTCAAAATACTATTTTTAAAGTTTATGACAGCGATATGCAAGTGGTTCTTACTGCTATTGTAAATGCACTGATTTTACTTCCCTTTATCTTAGTCTTTTCTCCTTCTGGATTTTTAGCAGATAGATTTCCCAAAAATAAGATTATGGAGTACTCTTCTGTTTTTGCTGTTGTGATTACTCTTGGTATTACATACTCCTATTATCATGGTCTTTTCCTCCTTGCCTTTGCAATGACTTTTTTACTAGCACTTCAGAGTGCTATTTATGGGCCTGCAAAGTATGGTTATATAAAAGAGCTTGTTGGAATAAAGTATATAAGTAGTGGTAATGCTGCTATTCAAGCGGCTACAACAGTAGCTATTCTTGGGGGTATTATCTTTTATACAGTACTTTTTGAAGGAATGTATAGTGAAGATTTACAAACTGAAGCAGAGATTCTTCAAGCTATCGCACCACTAGGGTGGCTTTTAGTAGGGGGCTCTACAGTAGAGTGGTTTTTTGCATCACGACTACCTAACAAGATGAAAGAAGCAAGTAGTCGTAACTTTAAACTCAAACGCTATCTCAGTGGTGCTTATCTTCGTAAAAACTTAAAAACCATTACTCGTAAACGTGAAATTTTTGATGCTATTATAGCACTGAGTCTCTTTTGGTCTATCTCCCAAGTTGTTTTAGCAATCTTTGGTGAGTATGCAAAGAGTAATCTTGGTGTAACAAATACTATCTATGTTCAAGGTGTTATGGCACTTGCGGGAATAGGTATTGTAGTTGGTTCTATTATCGCTTCAAAACTCTCAAAACATTTTATAAATATGGGGCTTGTTGGAGTTGGTGCAGTAGGAATTTCTGTTGTAGTTCTCTTTGTCCCTTTTACTACTTCAATGGGTACAATGGCGTTTTTATTTACACTCTTTGGAATTTTCTCTGGTTTTTTAATGGTTCCTTTAAATGCAAGAGTACAGTACCTCTCTTCTCGTGTTCATTTAGGGACAATTCTAGCTGGAAATAATTTTATACAAAATATTTTTATGGTCTCTTTTCTGATTTTAACAACTATTTTTGCGTATAACGGAATGGATACGGAAGTTCTGTTCTATCTTATGAGTCTAGTCGGTCTCTATCTGAGTTATAGAGTACTTCAGCGATACTTGGTAGATACATTTTGGGCTGTTATGAAAATTATCGGATCTTTGAGACACAACTATCATTATGTTGGTTTAGAGAATGTTCCAAAAGAGGGAGCAGCTCTTCTTATAAGTAATCATGTAAGTTGGTTAGATTGGATTTTGATTCAGCTACCTATCAAACGCCATATCAACTATATGATGGAAAAAGATATCTATAACTGGAGAGTTTTTCATCTTTTTTTTAAAAAAGGTGGTGCTATTCCTATCTCTCCAAAAGGGTTTAAAGATGCTTTTAGAGAGGCTCATCAACGTCTTAAAAAGGGAAGTTTAGTTGGAATATTTGCAGAGGGTGCCATTAGTTATGATGGCTCGCTTGGAGAGTTTCATAGAGGTTATGAACTTATTGGGAGTGATTACAATGGTTCTATTATCCCTATATTTATTGATGATGGTGTTTTTGGAAGTGTTTTTGCTCGAGCAAAGCCTAAGATACAAAAATCATTTTTTAGAAGAAGAGTTATCACTATCTACTATGGCGAGCCTTTAAGTCCAGATACATCAGCCAAAGAGTTACAGCTAGTTATTCAAAATATGAAGGAAAAGTATGAAATTAAATAAACCAAAACATAGTCTTTTTAGAAATGGAGGCTATGCCGTCGAAGGCTTTATTGATATAGTAAAAAATGAGACATCATTTAAGTGGCAACTCTTAATGCTATTTGTGATGGGGATTATCGCATGGAGTCTGCCTATTAGCTTTTCGCATGCAAGTATTATCTTTCTCTCTCTTTTTATTCCTATTCTTGCAGAAGTGGCAAACAGTGCTATAGAAAGAGTAGTTGATTTGGTGACACAAGATTATCATATTTTAGCAAAACAGGCAAAAGATGTTGGGGCGACTATGGTTCTTTTAAGTCTTATTTTAACAACACTTATCTGGTTGGCAACTCTAGCTGTTGCATTTGAGTTAGTATAATATTTTAGGGGTACTTATGAAGTTAGTTATTCTGTTTTTTGTTCTTTTTACATCATTATATGCACAGGAGAGACCTAAAATTGCTCTGGTATTAAGTGGTGGAGGTGCTCGTGGTGGTGCTCATGTTGGTGTTCTTAGAGAGTTAGAGAAGTATCATATTCCTATAGATATGATTGTTGGAACGAGTATGGGAAGTTTTGTTGGTGGACTCTATGCTAGTGGTAAGTCTCCTGAGGAGATAGAGTATATGCTCACACATACCGACTGGAATCGTTATATCCGAACAGACTATAATCGCCCAGATACACCAATGCGTAAAAAAGAGAGAGATTATAAATATCAAGGACTTTTAGGGCTTGGAGTTAATGCTGAAAATAATTTAGTGTTACCTACTGGGGTACTAAAACGCCAACCTATGCTTTTAAAGTTTATGGAACTTACCCAAAATGTTCAAAATATAGATGATTTTGATAAGTTAAGTATTCCCTTCCGTGCTGTTGCTACAAACATAGAAAATGGTGATGCCGTTGTTTTAAAGTCTGGTTCTCTCTCTAAGTCTATTTATGCTTCGAGCTCTATCCCTGGTGGTTTTCAACCTATAAATATTAATGGCATAGATCTTGTAGATGGAGGGGTTAGCGATAACATTCCAATAGCAGTAGCACGAGAGATGGGTGCAGATATTATCATCGCTGTTGATGTAAGTGAAAATTTTGAAAAAAATCTTGATGTGAACTCTTACTTTGTTGTTATGGGACAACTTGTAAATATTTTAATGCGAAAAAATGCTAATGAGTCTATTGCTACATTAACTTCAAAAGATATCTTACTTACACCTGATCTTGAAGGTTTTGGTGGTCTTGATGCAGATAAATATACTCAGATTATTCAAAAAGGTGCAGAGGTTGCGCAAAAGAGTAAAAAGAGATTGGAGTCTCTTTCCATAGATGAAGAGCAGTATCACGAGTATAGATTAAAACATAGAAATAAACATCTATTTAAACTTCCGACTATTGATGCTATTGAGATTGAAAATCCAACTTATCTTTCTGATACTTCTGTCTTAAACAGAATTCATCAAGAGATAGGAGAACCTTTAGACTTAGTTGGTTTACGAAAAGATTTGCTTCACCTTTACCATATGATGATTTTTGATAGTGTTGATTATAAGTTAAAGCGAGTAGAGGGAAAAAATATACTTGTAATTATCACAGAACCAAGCTGGGATAATCATGGGGAGATACGTTTTGCCATAGGTCTTGAAGATGATTTTGTTGGACACTCTGCTTACTCACTTAAACTAGGTTATACAATGTATGGTCTTAATGAATATGGAGGAGAGTGGAAAAATGACTTTGAGATTGGACGTTATAAAAAAGCTTACACAGAGTGGTTTCAACCCTTAGATAGCATGCAGAGATACTATGTAATGCCATCACTACTATATGAATCAGTAACAGATATTTTTCCTCTTAATGCTATTAATGAAACACTGCACGGAAATCAAGAACTCTTCTCAAGTCGTGGAGGAGCTACTTTAGCTGTGGGTGCCCATGTTACAACGAACTATGAGTTTGAAATGGGTCTATCTTATTATCTAGATAAAGTTAAAGTAGATAATGTGCCTATTGCAAAAACTACATTAGGAGATAGTACACTTTTAGAAGTGATAGATTTAGATGTAGACAATATTGCAATACCTTTTTATATCTCAATAAAAACAGATACTTTAGACAATGTAAATTTTCCTTCTAAGGGAACAAAAGCAGAGATAAAGTGGACTAAAGAGATGCATAGTTTTGGAAGTGATTATGATTACGAACAGATCTATTTAGATGTGGAAAAACCTTTTTCTTTTGATACTCATAATATTACACTTTATGCAAAATATGGAACGACCTATGTAGTTGAAGATAGTGATACTCAAAGACTATATGGAACATTTAGACTAGGTGGACTTTTTAATCTTTCTGGATATCAGCCGTATAGTTTTAATGGGGACAATGTCCTTTTTGGTGTTGTAAAATACCGCTATGAAATAAAAGATGGTGGCTTTTTTGGTTCCCTCAATGCTCCCTTATATACTGGCTTTTCTTTAGAGAGTGGAGATGCTTGGGATAAGGGTAAATCTATTGATCTTAAATATTCTGGAACTGTATATGTAGCAGCAGATACTTTACTGGGTGCTTTATATATAGCTTTTGGTATTTCAGATGAAGGGTATGAGAGTGCTTATTTATACTTAGGAGAAAAATTTTAATGAAAACAACTTTAATTATTGGTGCAGGTGGTGTTGGTCGTGTTGTTACACATAAATGTGTAATGAATAGTGATGTATTTGGAAAAATAGTTTTAGCAAGTCGAAGTATAGGACGTTGTCAAGAGATAAAGAGTGAACTCCCTGATGCAAATTTAGAGATAACTACAGTAGATGCAGATGATACAGAGGCACTTATAAAACTCATAGAAGAGATAAAAGCAGATATAGTTATAAATGTAGCATTACCATATCAAGACTTAACTATTATGGACGCATGTATTGCTACTAAAACGCCATACTTAGATACAGCGAACTATGAGCATCCAGATGAGGCGAAGTTTGAGTATAAACTGCAGTGGGAGCGAGATATAGCGTTTAAAGAGGCGGGAGTAATGGGACTACTTGGAAGTGGCTTCGATCCCGGTGTAACAAATGTCTTTTGTGCCTATGCTCAAAAACACTATTTTGATGAGATACATACTATAGATATTCTTGACTGTAATGCTGGAGATCATGGCTATGCATTTGCAACAAACTTTAATCCTGAGATAAACCTTCGTGAAGTAAGTGCAAATGGTCGTTACTGGGAAGATGGCAAGTGGATTACAACAGAACCGATGGAAGTAAAAATGGTATGGGATTATCCTGAAGTTGGGGAGAAAGACTCTTACCTGCTTTACCATGAAGAGATGGAGTCTTTAGTTAAACATATAAAAGGACTCAAACGTATTCGTTTCTTTATGACTTTTGGTGAGAGTTATTTGACTCATATGAAGTGTTTAGAAAATGTCGGAATGTTAGGTATAAAACCTGTAATGCATAATGGACAGGAGATAGTGCCTATGGAGTTTTTAAAAACACTACTTCCTGATCCTGCATCTTTAGGTCCAAGAACAAAAGGAAAGACAAATATCGGTATTGTCGCAGAGGGGATAAAAGATGGTAAAAAAAGAAAGATTTATATCTATCAGGTAAGTGATCATGAGAAGTGCTATGCAGAGGTGAAGAGCCAAGCTGTAAGCTACACAACAGGTGTTCCTGCGATGATAGGTGCAAAGTTAATGTTAGAGGGTAAGTGGAGTGCTAATGGCGTTTATAACATGGAAGAGTTTGATCCAGACCTCTTTATGGAGGAGTTAAATACTCAAGGCCTACCTTGGAAGATAAAAGAGCTTTAAGCTCTTCTATTTAAAAACTTACTGAGTACCTCAGTCAAGTGGTTTACATCTACGGGCTTTGTTACATACTCATCCATTCCCGCTTGCATAAACTTCTCTTTATCCCCTTTTAGTGCATTTGCAGTAAGGGCAACAATAGGAGTATGTGGGATTTTTCTCTCTTTTTCTAACTCTATGATTTTGTGAGTTGCTTCCAGTCCGCCCATATTTGGCATATTTTCATCCATAAGAATCAGATCATATTTTTTAGAGTTAAATTTTTCTATAGCTTCTAAGCCATCATTAGCTATCTCCACTTCTAAACCTAAATCATCAAGAACTATCTGCATAAATTTTTGATTTGTTTTGTTGTCTTCTACGAGTAAAAGAGTTCCATTTAGTAGAATATCCTCATCCAAAGTCTCTTCTTGATTTACAGTTTTTCCAATAGTAATAGGAATAGAAAAGTAGAACTCACTTCCTTTTCCAAGTTCACTTTTTAACCGTAGTCTCCCACCCATGAGGTTTACTAGTTCACAACTGATAGAGAGTCCAAGTCCTGTGCCTCCAAACACACGAGTCGTAGAACTATCTTCTTGACTAAAAGACTCAAAAACATGTTCCTGTTTATCTTCAGCAATTCCTTTTCCTTGGTCAATTACTGCTACGAAAAGAAATGATTCTTCATACTCTATCTTCACAGTGATTTTTTTATTATTATCAGTAAATTTTATGGCATTACTAAGTAGGTTTGCGATGACCTGTTTTATTCTAAGTGGGTCTGCATGGATAAAGGGAGGAACACTGTCATCTATGATAAGAGAGAGACTGATATCTTTCTGAGAACACTTTGCTTCAAAAAGGTGTGTGATGATTTCAAACTCTCTTTTAGTATTAAAGTCAATGGTATCTATCTCTAACTTACCACTCTCTATCTTACTAAAATCTAAAATATCCTCTATAATTTGAAGAAGACTAAAACTTGCATCATGGATAATGTTTACATACTCTAAAGATTTTTTATCTTTATTCTCTTTTTGTAAAATTTCCACAAAACCAAAGATAGCATTTAGCGGTGTTCTAATTTCATGACTCATATTCGCTAAAAATTCACTTTTTGAGCGAGAAGCTTCGAGTGCTCTATTGCTATATCTCTCTAACTTTTCTTTTGTTCTTTGCATTTTATAGAGAAAAATAAAAATAATAAAAATTAAGATAAACATAAATATAAGTTTTCCATAATATTCGGAAACTATAGTATTACAAGTTGGTGATTTTTGATAAGAAATTATATATCCAATATTCTCTTGTTTTATATTATGAATTGGGTGTAGACTTATAGCATAACAGTGTTTGTCAATATATTTAAAAAAAATAATATCTTTGTATTGGAGTAACTCTTTTGGTTTAAGCTCTTTCTTAATCAATCTATTTATTTTGTCAAAATCTGCTCTTGAAATAACATTTTTATTTGATTCTTCTAACTCATTTTTATAATTTACAAAAGTATTTGCTTCATGGTAAAAATCATCACTAATTTGACTTAGGGCATAGTTTCTTTTTTCATCTTTAAAGATTTTCTCCTCTACTACTGACTTGTTAAGTACCATATACTGATAGGTATTGTAAATAGTTTTTATTCTCTCATTTATCGCATTAAAACTTATACTTACTTCTACTGATCCAATATGCTCTTTCTTATAGATAAGAGGGTAGACAAGTCTGTAACCATTAAATATCCATTCCTCTTCAAATCCAGAAAATTGTTTAAGTTCTATGTTAGCTAAGATGTTATCATCAAATTTAGCTGGTTTATGAAAACGGAGAAAGCTTGTTGTGTCTGGAAGATGAAAGTGTAACTGTTCAATACCAAATTTTTTGAGATGGGCATAGAGAGGTTGTAATTTCTCATCAAGTTTTTTTCTATACTTATCTCTTCTCTTTTCATCTTTTGCATCAAGGGCTGCTTTTTGTAAAGAGAGTACAGACTCTTTGTTAATCATGTTGAAGAAGATAATTTCACTCTCTTCTTGGTAGTTTAATATAGCCGAATCAAGTTGATGGTGATGTTCTATCTTTAGCTTATTTTGGAGATCAAGAATACGAGATTCTTTTTCGTATGTAAGAAATACGAAGGTAAATAGTAGTGTTATAATAAAAAGAACAAAAATATTAATGTTTTTAATAGTGTTTTCCTGTAATAAATTAGAGACAATTGTAGCACAAAGTAGCATTAAAATATATTTAATGCTTATAGAAAAACTCTTTTTGTGCTAAAATAAACTTATACAAATGAGAATAAAGAGTAGAAATAATGCATATGCAAACACCATACTATCTGTGTGAAGAGAAGTTATTAGAAAATAATCTCAAAATATTAGACGATGTACAACAAAGAAGTGGTGCAAAAGTCATTTTAGCATTGAAAGGGTTTGCTATGTTCTCAACCTTTCCTCTTGTCTCCAAATATCTTAAAGGGTGTACCGCTAGTGGACTCTATGAAGCAAGACTTGCACGCGAAGAGTTTTGTAGGTTTAATAAAAGTGCAGAGGTGCATACTTATTCTCCCGCATTTAGAGAAAAAGAGATAGCAGAGATAGCAAAAATCTCAAATCATATAGTCTTTAATTCTCCAAATCAATTAGAACGATTTGTTACAAAAGTCAAAGAGATTAATCCGACTATAGAAGTGAGCTTACGTATTAATCCTGAAGTTTCAGCTTCCCCAAAAGATATTTATAACCCTTGTGGTCTCTACTCACGTTTAGGTACAACGCTTACAAATTTAGATGAAGAGTCTCTATCTAGAGTAGATGGGCTTAATTTTCATGCCTTATGTGAACAAGATGTGGATGCTCTTGAAGAGGTTTTAGTTGCATTTGAGAAAAACTTTGCACAATATTTTAAAAATTTAAAATACATTAACTTTGGAGGGGGACATCATATCACTAAAAAAGGGTATGATATTGAAAGGCTTATCACTATTATCAGAGCATTTCGTGAAAGATATAATGTAGAAGTTTATTTAGAACCAGGAGAAGCTGTTGGTTGGGAAACAGGGTATTTAGTATCAACTGTTTTAGATGTTTTTCATAACGGTATGGATATCGCTATTTTAGATACATCTGCTGAAGCACATATGCCAGATACTTTAGCGATGCCCTATCGTGCTGATGTAAGAGGTGCGGGTAAAGCAAATGAGAAAAAATATACCTACCGTTTAGGTGGTAATACTTGTCTTGCTGGTGATATAATGGGGGATTATAGTTTTGATAAACCTCTAAGTGTTGGAGATAAGCTTATCTTTGAAGATCAAATCCACTATACTTTTGTAAAGAGTACCACTTTTAACGGAATAAAGCTTCCCTCATTAGTTATAAAACGCCATGACGGAACTCTTCATCTAGTAAAAGAGTTTGGATATGAAGAGTATAAAAATAGACTGAGTTAAAGGAGTTAGAGTGATTGAAGATAAAGAGAGATGGAATAGACGACATGTTGAAAAGCCGATGCGTAAAAATATTGAGCCAGTTTTAGAGAACTATATAAAAGAAGCAACTGTTGGTACGGCTTTAGATATAGCTTGTGGTGTGGGGCGAAATACTCATTTTTTAGCAGAGAAAGGATTTTTAGTAGATGCTGTAGATTTAAGTGACTATGCACTCTCTCAGATAAAAAATATGGCTACTATAAATAAGATAGAAGCTGATTTAGATACATATAATTTAGCATTTAGTAAGTATGACCTGATTGTCAATATAAATTACTTAAATAGAAGGTTTTTTCCACAGATTAAAGAGGCTTTAAAAAAGGGTGGTGTGATTATTTTTGATACTTTCATTATCGCTCATGGAGATTTCGATCAGCCATCAAATCCAGAGTATCTTCTTCGTGAAAATGAACTTTTACATGCCTTTATTGGACTTGAAATTATTTACTATGAAGAGAAAGATGAGACAAATCTTCGTGGAGAAAAAACAAGAGTAGCTTCCCTTGTCGCACGAAAAAAGTAGTCTTGAACTCTATGAGTTTTTAGCTGCAGAAGATTTACTTCTTAAGTCACCTGAGTATTGGTGGCCTGATGCTGGAACTTTTAAAGTAGTAATCGGTGCTATTCTTACTCAAAACACCACTTGGCATAATGTCGAACTCTCTTTTAAAAACTTAAAAAATTATTTAAGCTTAGACTCCTTTGTGAAACTAGAGGAAGAAGAGTTGAAAGTTATGATACATCCAAGTGGTTTTTATAATCAAAAAGCACCAAGACTTTTGGACTTAGCTCAAAATATTCAAAATAAGTTTCAAGGGTTTGATAGATTTCAAAAAGAGGTTACAAGAGAGTGGCTCTTAGCACAAAAAGGGATAGGGGAAGAGAGTGCAGATGGAATACTCTGTTATGGATGTTTTAGAGATGAGATGGTGGTGGATACATATGCAAAAAGGTTTCTTAAGGTATTTGATATAACATTTAAAAAAAATAGTGAATATAAAGAGTTTTTAGAAGAGAGCATAAGAGTAAAGTTTCAAGATAATGAGCTTCCTAAAATATTTGCGCAGTTTCATGGAATGATAGTTGAGTACAATAAACTAAAGCCCCTCAAGTAAAACACTCCAGAGTCTATCTATCTCTTTATCATTTAAGAAGAGGGATGATTTGTTTTTATAGAGCTCTTTGAGTGCTAGTGCATTTATACTCATAGTATGAGAACAGTTGAAATGTGTTGGCAGATAGGCTCGTAGTAGAGAGATATCTCCATGAATCTCTTTGGAACATAAAAAGCAGTAGAGCTCCTTATGAAGACGTCCCTCATGTTCAAGAAGTTTTACATATGACTCTACAGCAACTCGTTTAGGGTTCTGTTTGTACCACTGCTTTGAGGCATTTTCTAAAAGCTCGAAGTAAAAACTCCCTAACTCCTCAGCATCTTTGAGATGCTTAAAAAATAGTTTAGTAAAATCTTGCCATAAACGTAGTAGTGAGTAATCATTGATCCAAGGGTATCCAATATGCACAACATCTTTTAGTCTACTAATACTACTTTTTGCAGAAGGCTCTATCTCGTAGTCTATTTTAAAGCCAATGTTGATAGTCCCATGACGTGCTCCATAGAACCTATAAAGAGTTTCTAAGCTTCCATCCGATAAAATTGTAACTATTAAATCTTCTTCTTTAACTTTGTTTATATTTATAATGTAACCTTGCAAAAACTGCTCCCCAAATACACACTTTTAAAATAATTATTTAAAATACTACTTTTATTATGCTTTTTTAAACCTTTACTAGATACAATGTAACACTTATTCTCTAAATAGACTAACTTTGTTTAAAGTTAACTTAAATTTATGCAGAATTTATTAGAAATTAATAATTTTAGGAGTTACAATGGTTGAACATCATGATTTACTGAGATCATTTAAAGATAACTGTGGTTTTGGTCTCGTTGCCAACATCAAAAACAAGGCCTCTCACAAGGTTCTTGATGATGCTGTTACAGCACTAGAGCGTATGATGCACCGTGGTGCAGTTGCAGCAGATGGAAAAACTGGTGATGGAAGTGGACTTCTACTCTCTATGCCAACAGAGTTTATGGTTAAAGAGGCAGCAAAAGCAGGTGTTGAACTTTCAAGTCAATTTGCAGTAGCTTCTGTTTTTACAAAAGATATGGCACATATAGATGTTTTAGAAGCTATCTGTGCAAACAATGACCTTAAAATTGTTCTTCGCCGTGAAGTTCCTGTTGATATAAATGCACTTGGAGATCAAGCAATTGCTTCACTTCCAAATATTATGCAACTCTTTATCACTCCTAACTCTATTATGGCTACAAATAGATTTGATGCACTTCTGTATCTCTCTCGTAAAGAAGCAGAACATAAACTTATAGAAGATAGAGATTTTTATATCGCATCTATGAGTTCTAAAGTGCTCTCATATAAAGGTCTTGTTATGCCAACGCATATTAAAGAGTTTTATAAAGATTTTCAAGATGAGTCATTTAAAATTAGTTTTTCACTTTTTCACCAACGTTTCTCAACTAACACACTTCCAGAGTGGCGTTTAGCACAACCTTTCCGTGCAGTTGCACATAATGGTGAGATTAACTCTGTTGAAGGTAACCGTATAAATGTAGAGATTAAATCTGAATCTATTAAGTCAGATGTATTTACAGATGAGGAGATTCAAAGAATTCTTCCTATACTACAACTAAACTCTTCAGACTCTGCAAGTGCAGATAACTTTTTTGAGTTTCTTATAGTAAATGGTATGGATTTCTTTAAAGCTGTTCGTGCAGTTATTCCTTCTGCTTGGCAAAATGCTCCTCATATGGATCCAGAACTTCGTGCATTTTATGAGTACCACTCAACAGTGTTTGAAGCATGGGATGGTCCAGCAGCGTTTAGTGTTACTGATGGTCGTTATATAGGTTGTGTTCTTGATAGAAATGGTTTAAGACCTTCAAAGTACATCGTAACTAAAGATGATAACCTTTTAATTGCTTCTGAGTATGGTGTTGTAGATATTGCAGAAGAGGATATCAAAGAGCGTGGACGTCTACAGTCAGGTGAGATGCTAGGTCTTGATCTTAAGTTTGGAAAACTTCTTAAGTCAAATCAAATTGATGATTACTTAAAGGGTTCTAACCCTTATATGAAGTGGTTAAATGAGCATATGATCTATCTTCAAGAGCATATTGAAGAGCAGTATACATCTCGTGAAGAGATGGATGAAGATGAGCTTGTTAGAAAACAGAAATTTTTCAATGTAACACAAGAGATTGTTGAGCAAGTAATTGAGCCGATGATTAAAGATGGTAAAGAAGCTGTTGGATCTATGGGTGATGATACTCCTTTGGCAGCATTTTCTGATAAACAACGTAACTTTACAGATTATTTCAAACAAAAATTTGCACAAGTAACAAATCCACCGATTGATCCAATCCGTGAAAAAGTTGTTATGAGTCTTAATACTGGTTTTGGAGAAGTTCATAATATCTTAAATGAAATTCCTACTCATGCACATAGATTAAAATCTATTAGTCCTATTATTACAGGTGAAAAACTAGAAGTTCTTAAATCTTTTGGAGATAAAAGTTCACCAAGATACCAAGCCTTTTACCATAATAGCACATTCTCAACAGCTTATAAAAATGATCTTAAAAGTTCCCTTGATGCTCTTGTTACTAAAGTTATAAATGCCGTTAAAAATGATGGAATTCGTATAGTTATTTTAGATGATGCTGAATTTTCTGCAGAGATGAAAGTTATACCAATGGCTATGGCTATTGGGCGTTTAAACATTGCACTTCTTAAAGAGAAAATTCGCCACCTTGTATCTATGATTGCTGTTACTGGTGAGGTTATAGACTCTCACTCAGCTGCAGTTCTTATTGGGTATGGTGCATCTGCTGTCTATCCAAATGTACTTTTTGCAACAGTTGCATCACAACTTGCAAAATCTAAAGCTATTAAATTAACTTGTCCTGAAGCTTATAAAGCAGTTCATACAGCATTAAATAGTGGTCTTTTAAAAATTATGTCAAAAATGGGTATTGCGACTATTGCATCGTATAGAAACTCAGGTCTTTTTGATGTTATGGGTCTAAGTGAAGAGATAGTAGAAGAGTGTTTTGAAACTTCTCACTGTTCTATTGCTGGTCTTACTTATGAAGATATAGATGAGAGAATAGAAAAATTCCATAAGTCTGCATTTAAAAATGATGGCTTTAAGAAAATTTTCCCACTGAATATTGGTGGATACTATAAATTTTATACAGGACAAGAGCATCACGACTTTGGTCCTGCTGTTATTCATGCTATTCATAAAATGGCAGATAGTGGTAAAAAAGAGGATTTCGATGTTCTTCGTGACCTTGTAAATAAACGTGGTCTGAAGTTTATTCGTGATTTCTTTGAAATTAAGTCTGATAAACCATCTATTGATATTTCAGAAGTAGAGTCAAAAGAGAAGATTTTTAAACGTTTCGCATCAGCGGCAATGAGTCTTGGTTCTATCTCTCCTGAAGCACATGAGACTATCGCTATCGCTATGAACCGTCTTGGTGCTCAGTCTAACTCTGGTGAGGGTGGAGAAGATAAAGCTCGTTTTGGAACTGAGAGAGTTTCTAAAATTAAGCAAGTGGCCTCTGGTCGTTTTGGTGTTACTCCTGCTTATCTTCGTTCAGCTGAAGAGATTCAAATTAAAGTTGCACAAGGCGCTAAACCGGGTGAGGGTGGACAACTTCCAGGTCACAAAGTTACTCCGTTAATCGGAAAACTTCGTCATACTGTTCCTGGTGTTACACTTATTTCACCTCCTCCTCATCACGATATCTACTCTATTGAGGATTTAGCACAGCTTATCTTTGATATGAAACAGGTTAACCCTAAGGCTCGTGTTGCTGTTAAGCTTGTTTCAACTGTTGGTGTTGGTACTATTGCTGCAGGTGTAGCAAAAGCTTATGCTGATAAAATTATCATCTCTGGTGGTGATGGTGGGACTGGTGCTGCACCTCTTACTTCACTGAAATTTGCTGGTAATCCATGGGAGTTAGGACTTTCAGAAGCTCATAATGCTCTCAAAGCAAATAATCTTCGTGGTTTAGTTGAACTACAGACTGATGGTGGACTAAAATCTGGTCTTGATGTTGTAAAAGCTGCACTTCTTGGTGCTGAGTCTTTTGCCTTTGGTACAGGTGTTCTTACTATCGTTGGTTGTAAAATGCTTAGAATCTGTCATGTAAATAAATGTTCTGTAGGTATTGCAACACAAAACGAAAAACTTCGTGAAGAGTTTTTTAAAGGGCATGTTGATCAAGTTATCAACTACTTTACACTGCTTGCTGAAGATATTCGTATGATTATGGCAGAACTTGGTTATAAAACTATGGAAGAGATGATAGGTCGTGTTGATCTTCTTAAAGTGAAAGATGATAAATTTGCTCAAAAATTTGACTTCTCTTCAGTACTTCACCAAGAAGAGGGTGTAAATACACATCAACAACCATTTAACCATCCTTTTGATGATAATAGTTTCGAGAAAGATGTTCTTAAAGAGGCTATGGTTGCTATTAAATCTCCTGATCAACCTATTAGAATTCATAGAGAGATTAAAAATGTTCACCGTAGTTTTGGTGCATTAGTATCTGGTGAGATTGCAGAGTATTATGGTGATGAAGGTCTTAAACCTGATACTATTAAAATTAACCTTACTGGTGTAGCCGGTCAAGCTCTTGGTGCATTTATAGCTCCTGGTGTCTCTATATACTTAGATGGTGTAGCAAATGATTACATCGGTAAGGGTATGAACGGTGGTAAAATCATCATTACTTCTAAAAATGAGGGTGAAGAGTTTGCAGCTGGTGGTAACACTTGTCTTTATGGTGCAACTGGTGGTAAGCTTTACATTTCTGGTTCAGTAGGTGAGCGTTTTGCAGTTCGTAACTCTGGTGCTTTTGCTATAGTTGAAGGAACTGGAGATAATGCTTGTGAGTATATGACAGGTGGTGTTGTCGTGATTCTGGGTCAGACAGGTATCAACTTTGGTGCTGGTATGACAGGTGGTGTTGGTTTTGTTTATGACAAAGAGCATAAGTTTGTTGAAAATGTAAACCACGAACTTGTTGAAGCAGTAAGAATTGATACAGATGAGGGTGATGAAGCTCGTCACTATCTTAAACGTCTTCTTAAAGACTATGTAGTTGAAACAGGAAGTGAGAAAGCCAAAGAGTTACTTGAAAGCTTCCGTGTTGAAGTTCGTAACTTCTGGTTAGTAAAACCGAAAAACTTAACGAAACTACCACTTAACTTAGAGAATGGAGACTAATAATTATGAGAGAATTTTTAACAACAGAAAGAATTGACCCATCAAAAAGATTAGTCGTTGAGCGAACTAAAGATTTTGGTGAGATATATGAAGTATTTGATCGTGATGATGCAGCAAGTCAGAGTGATAGATGTATACAGTGTGGAGATCCATTTTGTCTAAACAAATGTCCTCTTCATAACTACATTCCTCAGTGGTTAAAATCAATCGCTGAGAAAGATTTAGAGTTTGCATTTAAACTCTCTAATGAGCCTTCACCTTTCCCTGAAGTAATGGGTCGTGTCTGTCCTCATGATAGACTCTGTGAGGGTGACTGTACTCTCAATGATGGTCATGGTGCTATTACTATTGGTAGTATTGAGACTCACATTACAGAAGAGGGTTTTCGTGCAGGACTCACTCCTAATTTTCCAGGTATTACGAGTGATAAAAAAGTAGCAGTTATTGGTTCAGGTCCTGCTGGACTCTCCGTTGCTACTTATCTTTTACGTTCAGGTGTTGGTGTGACTATGTATGAAAGAGCTGACAGAGCGGGTGGACTTCTAACATATGGTATTCCTAACTTTAAACTTGACAAAAAGATTGTTGAACGACGTGTTGACCTTTTAATGGAAGCAGGAATGAAGCTAGAGCTTAACTGTGAAGTTGGAAAAGATAAAACTTTTGAAGAGATTGCAAATGCTCATGATGCTATGTTTATTGGTGTTGGTGCAACTAAAGCAAAATCTGCTGGTCTTGTAGGTGAACAAGCTTCTAATGTTTATGCAGCAATGGACTACTTAACAAATATTCAAAAGAAAAACTTTAAAATAAGTTATGAGAAAAAGTTTGACTTCAAAGATCAAGATGTTGTAGTTATTGGTGGTGGTGATACTGCTATGGATTGTCTTCGTACTGCAAAACGTGAGGGTGCAAAGTCTGTTACATGTCTCTACCGTCGTGATGAGTTAAATATGCCAGGGTCTAAAAAAGAGTATAAAAATGCTATGGAAGAGGGTGTAGACTTTACTTTCTTAGCATCTCCAAAAGAGATTATTCTTGATGAAGCTGGAAACGCTATAGCAGTTGAGTATGTGAAAACTACACTTGGTGCAAAAGGTGAAGATGGTCGTCAACGTATGGAAGAAGTGAAAGGCTCTGAAACACGTGTAAATGCAGATGTTGTTATAATGTCACTAGGGTTTGATCCTGTTGTTCCCTCTTTTTTAGCAGAGAATGGCATCGAGACTAACTCTTGGGGTGGGATTATTATTAACGAAGAGACTCATGAAACTTCAACTGCTGGTATCTATGCTGGTGGTGACTGTTTCCGTGGTGCAGATCTTGTTGTAACGGCTGCTTATGATGGTCGTGAAGCTGCAAGAAGCATTACAAATTCTCTTTTAAAATAGATACTACATTTACAGTTTTACCTCTTTTGAGGTAAAACTACTCTTCATATAAACAACACCTTCAGTCTATTATAAGAACAATAGAGATAAAATCTAATTATAAAACAATTAGGACTTATATTGAAAAAAATAATATTACTTACTCTCTTAGCTGCTAGTTTAATGGCCTCTCAAAATAACGATTATGTAACACTAAGTGGTGGTCAGTCTAATATTAAAACATATTCTACATCAACTGGTGCCGTTACTGCTAAGGGAAAAACTGATGGGGAAGAAGTAACACTTACTCTTGGTCACAAGTATGATGATTATGCTCGTTTTAGTGCTTCGTTTCAACTTTTAAATAAATCCGATACTGTGAAGAGTGCTGGTTCTTTTACTATGGCATATGATCTACTTTTTCCAATATCGACAAGTGGGATAAGCCTCTTTGTTGGTCCTCTTATTGGATATACTCTTTTTGAAACAAACTCTAATAGACTAAATGGTTTACATTATGGTGTAGAAGCAGGTGCTCTCTTTGAGTTTGCTGATAATTGGGCTATAGAATTAGGGTATAAATACTTTAAAGAGACTGGTTCACAAGAGGGAACATTAGCAAAAGTAGAATTTGATAATATGCAGACTTTTTACTTAGGTGCAAGTTATTATTTCTCATATGAGTAGAAAATAGTAAAACTCTCCTCAATTCTTTCATAATTTAATCATGAAAAATCTTTAAAGTTAGTATAAATTAGCTATAATAAAAGCTATATATAAACTAAGGATTTTTTTTGAACCTACTTGACCTATTTAATAAAACATTTGATAATAAACAACCTGTAAAAGAGGAAGCTGCTTCGCACTGGATTAAGTGTAAGTCTTGTCACTCAACTATGTACTATAAAGAAGTTGCAAACCAGAACTATGTATGTCCAAAGTGTGGCTATCATATTCGTATTGGTGTAAAAGAGCGTATTGCACTTTTAGCGGATGAAGGTACTTTTGTTGAACATGATGGAAACTTAGAGCCTGTAGATCCACTTAAATTTGTGGATAAAAAACCTTACAAGAAAAGAATTGAAGAGGGTTTCGCAAAAACAGGAAGAAAATCATCTGTAGTCGCAGGAAGTTGTAAAATGAATGGAGTTGCTGTTCAGGTAGTTATCTTTGACTTCGCTTTTATGGGTGGAAGCCTTGGTTCTGTTGAGGGTGAAAAAATTGTTCGTGCAGTTAATCGTTCTATTGAAAATAGAGAGGGACTTGTTATCCTATCTGCTTCTGGTGGTGCTCGTATGCAAGAGTCAACATTTTCACTTCTACAGATGAGTAAGACTTCAGCAGCCTTAGCGAAGTTAGCAAATAATAATCTTCCATATATTTCAGTGCTTACTGATCCTACAATGGGTGGTGTTTCTGCATCCTTTGCAACACTTGGAGATATAATTATTGCTGAACCTGGTGCACTTATTGGATTTGCTGGGCAGCGTGTAATTGAACAAACTATTGGTTCAGAGCTTCCAGATGGTTTTCAGCGTGCAGAGTTTCTACTAGAAAAAGGTTCTGTAGATATGATTGTTAACCGTAATGAGCTTAAAAAGACTCTTTCTGACCTCTTTACACTTTTAAAACGTGAAGTGGCTTAAGTAGATGAAACTTTATGCCCTTTGTGATCAAGATATGCTTGATTCAAGAGGTGTTAGTGTTGATGAGTATATAACACTTGCAAAAGAGAATGGTGCTGAAATTATTCAATACCGTAATAAAAATGCAGATATAGCTTACATAAAGCAGCAGCTTATTCATATAAGAAAAATATACGATGGTTTTTTAATAGTGAATGATGCATATGAACTGATAGAGTATTGTGATGGTGTTCATTTAGGTCAAGAGGATCTTCATGCAATTGATCCTGATATTACAAAGGCTATTAAGATTCTTCGTAGTGTTGTGACTGAAGATAAAATTTTAGGAATATCAACACACAATGAAGAAGAGGTTTTAGAGGCTAACTCTTTGGAGTTAAACTACATTGGTTTAGGAGCATATAGAAGTACTAGCACTAAGAAAGATATTCAAGGAATACTTGGCGATTCACTTGATACTATCGCTTCAAAATCGACTCATTTAGTAGCTGCAATTGGTGGTGTAAAACTTGATGATACATTTTCTCATGTTACCTACAGTGTTATCGGTAGTGGTCTATTTTCATGAATATTGAAATAATAAGTATTGCTAAAAAAGAGAAAACTATTTATGATCCTCTTTATAAAGAGTTATTAAAGATGACATCTCGTTTCGCAAATGTTAAAGATATTGAAATTTTCAATAAAGATGTAACAAAAGCACACACTATTTCCCCAGATGCATCACAGCGGGCTTATACAAAGGCTTTAGAATCACATTTATCATCAGGTTATAGTGTAACATTACACCCTGATGGAAAAATAATCGATAGTTATGAGTTTAGTAAGCTTTTAGATGGTAAGATGTCAGTTAAATTTTTCATAGGCGGTGCTTATGGATTTGAAGATGATTTTTTAAAAAAAAGTAATCAAGTTATCAGTTTAGGTAAAATTACAATGAGTCATAAAATTGCAAAAGCGGTTCTGCTAGAGCAAATATATAGAGGGTTTTCTATTTTAACTAACCATCCATATCATAAATAAAAAAGGGAAGATACGTGCAAGCAAGTGAGTTAAGTTATTTTAAAGAGATACTAGAGAGTCGTAAGGAACAGATCACTAAGAATATTGATAGTGTAAATAGTGAACTTAATCAATTAAACTCGTTAGAGTTAAATGATGAAGGTGATCATGCATCAGTCAATAATAACTCTATGGTTGAGAGTGCAATTGTTCAGCAACAAGAACAAGAGTTAGAGGAAATTGAAGTTACTTTAGCTAAGATGACTACAGGTGACTACGGTATCTGTGAAATGTGTGAAGATGATATTGGTTTTCAACGCTTAAAAGTAAAACCTCATGCAATTTATTGTATTGATTGTAGAGAGATAGTAGAAAAATCTAAATAGTAGAAGGATTTCATAATGTTTATAAAAAGATATACGGTAGCTGCATTTATACTTATAATTTTAGTAGGTGGGTATGTTTACTCATATGTGACACAGGAGACAATGACTCTTGATTTCTTCGGTATTCCCCTGCCTGCACTCTCTATTGCATTATGGGTTGTAGTACCAGTTTTTATACTTTATATTGCAAGTGTACTTCATATGTCATTCTATTCACTTCTTGGAAAGATAAGTCTTCGTAAATATGAAAAAGATTATGAGAAAATTATTGATTTAATTGTAGATACATATCTAAATAAAAAAAGTAGAAGCTATACATTTAAAACTGATAGATATAAGCTTCTTGGTACACTGCTTGAAAACACAGCACTCTTTCCAATCTCAGATCTTAAGGGGCGAGTAAAGAATGAGAAAATTGATAGTGTTTTAAAACTTATTGATGGTGTAAAAAATGGAGAGGTAGTTGATCTTAAAGCATTTAATTTACTTGAAACAAATGAACTTATTATTCAAAATGAGCGAAATAAATTAAAATCAGGTGAACTAACTGCTGAGTCTATTCTTTCAAACTCAACGAAATATGCAGATGTACTTCGTCAAGAAGCATTTGTAGCATATACGAAAAGAGCATCTTTACAAAATATTGAAAAGTATAAAACACTTTTAAATAAAGAGTCTTTATATAATATTTTGGCACGGGTGAATGCAGATGAAAATACTTTAGAAATTAGTAATGAAGTACTTGTCTCTTTTATATCTTCAATCTCTTTAAATGAAAAAGATTATATTAAACTCTCTTCTGTTATTGCAATGGGTGGTATGATTCCTGAACAGAGAATTAAACTTTTTGAAATGTTAAGTGAAGAGAATGAAGAAGTTACTCCTGCATATCTTTATACTCTTTTTGACTTAGAGATGTTATCTCCTGCAGATGAAATCTTAGAAAATTCTCAAGATAGTGAATACCAAAACTTTAAAGCATATCGTGCTTTAAAAGCATGTAATAAACACTTTAGCATAGAACTATTTGTATAATCTATGCTAAAAAAACTCTCCTTCGATAACCCTCTTTATGTCCTTGCTCCTTTGGCTGGATTTACTGACCTTCCTTTTCGAAGTGTAGTGAAAAAATTTGGGGCCGATCTTACTGTAAGTGAAATGTTAAGTTCAAATGCACTTGCACACGGCTCTGAAAAAACACTCCATATGTTAGAAAAATCTCCCAATGAAGATCCTTACTCTGTTCAAATAGCTGCTTCTGAAGTTGATATGGCAAAACGAGCGGTAGAAGTACTTAACGAGCATGATGGAATTGATATCTTAGATCTTAACTGTGGTTGTCCTGTGCCTAAAGTTGTAGGACATGGGAGTGGTAGTTCACTTCTATTAAATCTTCCTCTGATGGGAGATATTATTAAAACTATAAAAGAGACATCAAACAAGTCTATGACAAGTGTAAAAATACGTCTTGGATTTGAAGAAAAAAATCATATTGATATTGCAAAAATGGTAGAAGATAGTGGTGCAGATTTTTTAGCAGTTCACGGTCGTACTCGAGCAGGAAAGTTTAAATCTGCTGTTGATTATGATGCTATTGCAGAGATTAAAAACGCGGTGAATATTCCTGTTATAGCGAATGGAGATATTGACTCTTACGAGAAGGCACAATGGGTACTAGAACATACTGGAGCTGATGGAATTATGATAGGTCGTGGTGCAGTTGGTGCTCCATGGATTTTTCACCAGCTTAAAACAGGTGAGGCACATATTGATTTTGCATTAAAACATGAGATCATTATGGAACACTTAGATAAGATGGTGTCATTTTATGGTGCTCATGGTATTCCTATGTTTAGAAAGCATGCTCATACTTATTCTAAAGGGTATAGAGGGGCTTCAAAACTGCGTGATGAAGTAAACCATATTAGCGATATTAAAGATTTCAGAAGAGTTATTGATGACTTTTTTAGAAATGGGGAGTTTGCATAGATGTCATACGATTCAAATTTAGACATCAGTAAATCGATAAGAAATTTAGAAAATGGTGATATCTCTGATAACCTTTTTCATTATGATTATAATACTAAACATTTACTTTCATTAATTGATAAAGGGATTGAATTTGATGATCCCTCTTATCTTAGCTCTTTTCGCTCTTTTGAGGGAGAAGTTTTTGAAAATTTTATTTATGAGAAACTTCTGCGTTATGCACAAAAGAATGACTATATTGAAAAGTTTGTTTTGAAAGGTTTTCATCAAAATAAGCATAAAGCTTATGCAAATACACTCTCTATAAGTGAAAAAGAGCAGATAGTTTACAGAACTAAGTCTCGTGAGATTAGTGAGTTTGATGCTATGTTTGTTACAACAGAGAATGAACTTTATTTTGTTGAGATGACTTTAGTAAAGTCTGTATTAAAACTTCGCCGAAGATTACGGAAGAAAAAAGCACTTTTAGAGATTATTTTTCCAAATTATGTTATCAAATCTTTAATTATTTTAAATGATGGTGCTACAGGTGCTAAACAGTTTCCTGACTACTGTAAAGTATGGTTTACAAAAGAGTTTTGTGCAGAGAATGTTTTAGAGTATATTACTTCTAAAGAGAAGCGAAAGCTTCAGCCTAAAGAGAAAATAAATGGTAAAGGAATGATAGAAGCACATGAGCTAAAACTACATCCTTTTAGATACTATAATACTATGAGTTGGATTACTAAGACTCTCCATTCTCATAAGAAACATATAGTTGATTTAAACTTTTTAATGAACCCTAAAATACAGCGATATCATGATCTATATAATAAATTTTATGTTGGGTATCTTACTATTATAGATGCAAAAAAATTACTTAACTTAACTGATGAGTATAAAGAGGATCAAAGAGTTATTGTTGCTTTAGAGAAAAAGCACTCTGATGAGATCTATTTAACATATTATCTTCAAACTGGACGTAAAAAGCTTTATCTCTACACTATAGAAGATTCAAAAGTTTCTAAAGAGAAAAAAGATCCTTATGGAATTACTGTAACTGAAGTCTTTCATATCAATAAACAGATGGATGACTCTTATGAAATGACACTAGCAAATGTTAATGTAGTAAAAAAGCTCTTAAAAGAGCGTTTTAAAGACTCTCAAAAGGTTTAAGCCTCATCACTATATATAAGTGATGCAGCTCTCTCTTTATATGCTTGAAGAGGCTCTTTTTTAAAATTATCTTCCTCTCTATTTGGGGTACCTAAAAAATCTTCTAACTCCTGGTTTCTCTCTTGAAGGATACTGTCAAACTCCTGTTGAGAAGAGGGTTTGTTCTCTTTAAATTTATCAAGTAAAATATTACTATTACCCATTAATACTAAATAGCTCTCATCTCCAAAATCAAGCATTACAACACTATTTGAACTGTTAATATTTTTTTGAAATCTAATAGAAACATTTTTATCAGTTTGTGTAAAGTTTGCTACTGTTTTCTCGTTTTTTAAAGAGTTCTCTTGTGCATCTTTATTATTCTCATTAAATAGCCAGCTACTCTGTTTTTTACTCTCATTTTTGGTAATAATTTTCTTTTTTAAAATTAAAAGAACAATGATACCAATGAGTAACATTCCAACAACTATGTAGTAACTTGTAGATATCTCTGTCCCTTTTTTTGTTGGGAGAGAAGAGAGGTTTGGAGTAGCACTGTCTGTACTCTTTTTATGTGATAGGGTTTTTTTTGTAAAACGAAGTCTTAAACCATAAGCATCTGCAGTTTTACTAGCAATAAGTCTAACATTTGGAGAAACAGTGGCTAGTATCTGAATTCTATTTTTTAGAGGTGTAATTGTGAGAGAGTGTAAAAAATCAGAGTTTACTCTTTTTATTTTAGAAGATTCAATAGTTGCATCACCAAGTTTGATAACTATTCTGTTCTTTCCTATACTCTGTTTGATAACACCAGTATAGGGTGTGTCAAATGTAATCATGACATCCGCTCTATCACTTCGTTCATAAATATTGTAGCTTAGGATTTTAGAAGCATAGAGAGAGAGAGGAAGTAAAAAGATTAGAAGGTATTTAATCATAAACGCTCTTTTGAAAGGTGATATAAGACAGCACTTGAGTCGAGTACTTCATTTATACGAATAGCAAGATTTTTTTCATAAACCATAACTTCACCCTTTCCCAAAATACGTCCATTTACATAAGATTCAACAGATTCTCCAGCAGGTTTTTTTAGGTCTATAATTGACCCTTTTTCAAGTTTGAGAATCTCTTTAACAGTGAGTTGTGTCTCCCCAAGGTCTGATACAAATTCAACTTCCATATCAAGTATTCCCGAGTAGTCCATCCATGAAAGTTCTTTATCTTCATCAAAAGGAGTTTCATGTGCTGCATTGTATTTTCTAGTCATGGAGTTCCTTAATTGCAATACTTATTTCATTATCGCCTATTGAGAGAGTTTTTGCACTATCATAAGCAAAGTCAAATGTTCCAAACTTTTCAAAATGAGGTGTATTTATAGTGTAAGGATTTTCATTCGCTTCTTCTGCAATCACTTTTGCACTTCCTATAATTAGGTTTGCTGTCTCTAAAGTCATATCAATGAGTGTCTCTTCATCGCTCTCAGTCTCTTCTAAGAAAAGAAGCGAAATTTTCTGCATAAATGATTCATCTGAAGCGATATAGACTCGATGTTTATGTCCATTTACTGTATCTATGTCTATATAAGCGATGAGTGTTTTCTTTTTTGAAACACCATCTTTTATAGAATGTTCATCTCGTATCTGATGGATACAGAAGTTTCGTGTTGCTTTTTCAATACTTGTTAACATTTTATACCCTTACCATTATTGTCATAGATTATACTTTAACAAAACACAAAGCAAAATTAAATGCTATAATTCGTAAAATATTTATGGAGTAAGATGTTAGAACTTATACTGCTTGGGTCTATTGTTGGTATATTATCTGGTTTTTTTGGAATAGGGGGTGGAACTATTTTAGTGCCTTTACTTTTAGTCCTAGGTTATGAGATAAAAGATGCTATAGGTATTTCAGTAGTTCAGATGGTTTTTAGTTCTATTTTTGGTAGTTATTTAAATAATAAAAAAGGAAACTTAGATATTCCTATGGTACTAATCATTGGTTTAGGTGGTTTTTTAGGAGCACTACTGAGTGGTTATATCGCTTCATATTTTACAGCAAAATCTTTAGAAGTACTTTTTTTAAGTTTTGCCATATTTGCACTTATTAGGCTGTTTTTTAAAACAAAAGAGCATAGAGATCAAAGAGAAGTAAAGAGTTTAACCCTTTTTAGCATAGGGGTCCCTTTGGGGGCTTTAAGTATGACAATTGGGGTTGGTGGTAGTATTATACTTGTTCCAATATTAGTTGGTTTCTTGCATGTTCCTTTAAAAAAAGCCATCTCTTCTGGACTCTTTTTTGTTGTTTTTTCCTCTATATCAGGTCTTATCTCCCACTCTCTAGAAGGAGATGTTGAGTATAAAAGTGGCATAATTATAGGAATGGCTTCTTTGATTGGTGTTTATGTAGGTATAATGTTAAAAGACACTGTATGTTCAAACTTACAAAAAAATCTACTTGTAGCTTTTTACTTAGCTGTAGTAGTATATTTAATACAAAGAATATTTATATAATTTTAGGATAGTTAATTTGAGAAAAAAAGATGTTATTACGATTACGGGTGCAAAAGAGAACAATTTAAAAAATATAAACTTAGTTATACCAAAGAATGAGTTAGTTGTTATGACAGGTATTAGTGGAAGTGGAAAATCTACACTAGCATTTGATACTCTTTATGCTGAAGGGCAACGCCGTTATATGGAGTCTCTCTCCTCTTATGCAAGACAGTTTCTTGATCGTGTTGGTAAGCCTGATGTTGATAAGATAGAGGGACTTACTCCTGCTATAGCTATTGACCAAAAAACAACTTCTAAAAACCCACGTTCTACAGTGGGGACTATTACAGAGATATATGACTACTTTAGACTTCTTTTTGCTCGTGTTGGAGTACAGCATTGTCATAAATGTCATAAAGTTATCTCTCAGATGTCTGCTTCAGATATTATTGGTGAAGTTGCAAAACTACCAGAAGGTGCGAAACTTGTTCTGCTCGCTCCACTTGTAAGAGAGAAGAAGGGTTCTTATGCAGATATGCTAGAGTCACTTGTTCATAAAGGCTATGTACGTGCAATGATAGATGGTGTAATGGTACGTTTAGATGAAGAGATAGAACTCTCTAAAACGAAGAAGCATACTATCAAAGTTGTAGTAGATAGAGTTGTAGTTAAAGAAGAGAACAAAGAGAGAATTGCTGCTGATGTTGAGAAGGCTTTAAAAGAGAGTTATGGTGAGCTTGAAATTGAGATATTAAACCATAAAGAGTTAGATTGTAAAGCACATATGCACTACTCAGAACACAATGCATGTTTTGATTGTAAGATAAGTTTTGATCCTCTTGAACCACTCTCTTTCTCTTTTAATTCACCTAAGGGAGCATGTCCTGAGTGTGATGGTTTAGGACTTCGTTATGCACTAGATCAAGATAAAATTATAGATCAAGACTTAAGTATAGAGAAGGGTGCTGTAAAAATTGTTTATGGCTTTAACAAAGGCTACTACTTCACATTTTTAAAAGGTTTTTGTGCTCATAATAAGATAGATATTACAGTTCCTTACTCAGAGCTAGAGGAGCACCAGAAAAAAGCGATACTTCATGGAAATATTGAAGAAGTAACTTTTCTTTGGAAAAAACATGAGGTAAAACGCCTTTTTCCTGGAATAATCCGTATAGCCTACGATATGTTCAAAGATGAAAAAGAGTTAGCAGACTATATGAGTGAAAAGGTCTGTAACATCTGTGAATCACATCGTCTTAAACGTGAGAGTTTAGCGGTGCGTGTGGGGGAGAAAGGTATAGCTGATCTTTTAAAAATGCCAATTAGTAAAACTTATGAGTGGTTTGCAGATGAAGAGCATTTTAAATATATGGATGCAAAAGATGTTCAAATCTCAGCTCCTATTTTAAATGAGATACGTGAGCGTTTATACTTTTTACATGATGTTGGTCTTGGTTATATTACTCTTGGTCGAGATGCTCGAACTATCTCTGGTGGTGAAGCACAACGTATTCGTATAGCATCGCAGATAGGTTCTGGTTTAACGGGTGTTTTATATGTTCTTGATGAGCCTAGTATCGGTCTACATGAACGTGATACTCTTAAACTCATAAGAACACTTCGTTCTCTTCAAGAGAAGGGTAATAGTGTCATAGTTGTAGAGCATGATAAAGAGACTATTGAAAACGCAGACTTTATTATTGATATTGGTGAGGGTGCTGGAAAGTTTGGTGGTAATGTTGTCTTCTCTGGAACATTAGAAAAACTGAAAAAGGCAAAAACTCTGACTGCTGACTATCTTTATGGTCGTAAACAGATAGAGTACTTCTATAGACGTAAACAAGATAAATTTATCGAGATTAAAAATGTCACTCTTAACAATATAGAAAACCTTAGTGCAAAAATTCCACTTAATAACTTTGTCTGTATCACCGGTGTAAGTGGAAGTGGTAAAAGTTCACTGATGCTTCAAACATTACTGCCAACTGCTCGTGAACTTTTAAATCATGCAAGGAAAGTAAATAAGGTGGCAGGTGTCGAGATAACTGGACTAGAGAATGTGGATAAGGTTATTTATCTTGATCAGAGTCCTATAGGCCGTACTCCTCGTTCAAACCCTGCAACCTATACAGGTGTAATGGATGAAATACGAAATCTCTTTAGTCAAACAAAAGAGTCTCAGATACGAGGATATACAACATCGCGTTTTAGTTTTAATGTCAAAGGTGGTCGTTGTGAGAAGTGTCAAGGTGAGGGTGAGATAAAGATAGAGATGCATTTCTTACCGGATATTTTAGTCAAGTGTGATACGTGTCATGGAACTCGTTATAATGAACAGACTTTAGAAGTCTTTTACAAAGGGAAAACAATTGCTGATGTACTTGCTATGAGTGTTGATGAAGCGTATGAATTTTTTGCACCTATCCCTAAAATAAATTTAAAAATGAAAACACTTGTTGATGTTGGTCTTGGTTATATAACTCTAGGACAAAACGCTGTGACACTCTCAGGTGGTGAAGCACAACGTATAAAACTTGCAAAAGAGTTAAGTCGTAAAGATACAGGAAAAACACTCTATATTTTAGATGAACCGACAACGGGACTTCATTTTGCAGATGTTGATAGACTAACAAATGTACTTCATAAGTTTGTAGAGTTAGGTAACTCTATGCTCATTATAGAACATAATCTAGATATGATTAAAAATGCAGATTATGTTATAGATATGGGACCTGAAGGTGGAAGTGGGGGTGGACTTATTATTGCAGAAGGGTCTCCTGAAGAATTAGCTGCTACACATGAAAAAACAGGCTCATTTACAGGTGAATATCTTAAAAAAGAGTTAGCACTGCATACTATTGGATAAATAGTTGTATAATAAGATGGAATAATTTAGATAAATTGGATTGCAATGAATAATAAATATGAGATACTTATTGTTGATGATGTTAGTGAGAATATAAAAGTTGCAATTAGTATACTAAAAAATGACAGCTATAATTTTTCTTTTGCCCTCAATGGCCAACAAGCGATAGATATAATAAAAACAAAGCGTTTTGATCTCTTGCTTCTTGATGTAATGATGCCAGGGATTGATGGTTTTAAGCTTGCAAAAATAATTAAAAACTCTCCAGTAATCCAAGATACACCTATAATATTTTTAACAGCAAGGGTAGATATAAATTCCATTGAAGAGGGATTTAATATAGGTGCAGTTGATTATGTAACAAAACCTTTTCATGCAGTAGAACTTAAATCCAGAGTTGCAAACCACTTAGAACTTTATAGATATAGAAGAGAGTTAAAACGTGACAATAAAAAGCTTAATAATGAAATAGATGTAGTTAAAACTAAACATTATACTGATTTAGAGCTCTCTCAAAAAGAGATTATTTATATGCTTACAGAAATAATGGAAGCGGATAGTGGTGAAACGGCATGTCATGTTAAGCGTGTGGCGAATATATCTAAACAGTTAGGTTTATTAGAAGGAAACTTAATCTCTTATGAAGTAGAGACTCTTTGTCTAGCAGCACCTCTCCATGATATTGGAAAGATATTTATCGACAATAAAATTCTTCATAAACCAGGAAAACTGACTGATGAAGAGTTTGCTATTATGCAAGAGCATCCCGCTCATGCGATAAAAATTTTAAAAAAATCTGATAGAAAAATTATAAAGGCTGCAAAGGTGATTGCATATGAGCATCATGAAAATTATGATGGGAGTGGATATCCTCGTGGAATAAAAGGGGAACAGATACATATCTTTGCTCGTATAGTTGCTATTGCTGATGTATTAGATGCCTTAACACAGGAAAGAGTTTATAAAAAAGCATGGAGTTTTGAAGAAGCGGCAAGTCATATCATAAAATTAAGTGGTATTAAATTTGATCCAAGACTTGTGCAACTTTTTAGTGACCATTTAGAATCATTTAAAGAGATAGTTGAAGCTGATGTATGTTCATAAATAATATTTTACCTAAAAGTTCTAAAAAAATAAAAGAGCTTGAAACAGAGCTTCAAGAGTCTCAGACGAGAGTTTCTCAACTAGACAAAGAAGTGTTAGATTTAAAAGAACGTCTTAAAGAAAAAGAAGAGATACAGAGTACTGGATTTATGCGTCAGCAGCTTAAAAAAATTGAATCTTTAGAAGAGCAAGTTCTAAAACAGAAACAGAGGATTCAAGAGACAAAAAGTATAGCTCAAGATGCAACACAAGTAAAATATGATTTTTTGTCAAATATAAGGCATGAGATTAGAACACCGATGAACTCTATTTTAGCATTTGCTGATATGTTAGTTCATGATTTACAGGATAAAACACGACAATCATATGCAAAAAATATTTTTGCATCTGGTCATAAGCTTTTAGCTTTAATGGATAATATAATTGAACTTTCCAAATTAGAATCGGGTTCTTTTGAAATAAAAGAGAAAGCAGTAGATATACATCTTTTATTTAATTTAATTGTAAATGAGCAAAAAGCACTCGCTTTTAATAAAGGATTAGAACTTACTTTAGAAATTGATGAAAAACTTCCAAACTCATTGATTGTTGATGATGCACGAATCAAAGAAATTTTAATTAACCTTATAGATAATGCAATCAAGTTTACACAAAAGGGATATATAAAAGTAAGAGTTGTTGTAGATAAGTATGATAAAGTACAGCATACACTTGATTTTTCTATAGTTGTTACAGATAGTGGAATGGGTATTGATGCTATAAATCATCAAAAGATATTTGAAATTTTCGAAAAACGTGAGAATGCTAATGAAGTAGAGTTTCAAGGTACCGGTTTAGGTCTTTCTATCAACAGAAAAGTGGCAAGAATCATGAATGGAGATATTACAGTTAATAGTCGTTTAGAGATAGGTTCTACTTTTACATTCTCTTTACGTGGTGTAGAGATTGTTCTTTCAAATGATGCCGTTCAAGAGGATAGTGTAAAAGTTGATTTTTCTCTTATCCGTCCAAGTGGTGCTAACATTATGGTTGTCGATGATACTGATGAGAGTAGAGAGATAATAAAAGATGCATTTCTTAACTCTTCGGTAAAGGTATTTACTTATGATCATCCAAGACAGGCTATTGAATCACTTGCTGTAACTAAATATGATTTGATATTTATTGATATAAATATTTTGAGTGTTGATGATAATGCTGTTTCAAAAGTTATAGCTAAAATGAGTAAAGCACCTCTTGTTACATTAACATCCACAAGTCTGAAAAATATTGATTTTATGACTGGTGGTGCTAATGTCGTGGGGCATCTAAAAAAACCACTCTCTAAAGTAGAATTATTTAAAATAGCTATAAAAATACTCAATACATCTAACCAAATGCAAAATGGTGTAGAGTCAACTTTAGAAAATACAAATGAGTTTTCTAATATGAAACGAGAAGAGATAAAAGAGTTTTTACAACTTCACTCAAAAGGTGTAGCACAACTTTTTTTAAAAGCAGTGGCAACAAATGATTTAAATAGTATGAAAGTATTTGCTGGAGAGTTAGCTACTCTAGCTAAAAAATACAATATTACCCCGCTAGTTTCATATGCTCAAACACTTATAGAAAATATAGATAATTTTGATATTGAAGCTATTAACTCTATGATGGGTGAGTATAAAACAAAAATAAAAAGACTCAAAAGTATATAAAAGTTATAGTATAATTGCAAAAAATTATTAAAGGCTATACGAATGTCAACTTATGTTTTTGGACATACAAGTCCAGATAGTGACTCTATTATTGGGGCTATCTCTCTCTCTTATTTAAAAAATAAACTTGGTGAAGATTGTATACCAACTCGTCAAGGTGAAATTTCTGCTGAGACAGCATTTATACTTGAACAGTTTGGATATGCTTCAAAAATTCCAGACTTAAAAACTTCCGTAGCAGGTGAAGATGTTTATCTAATAGACTTCTCAGATAAAGCTCAAGCTCCTAGTGATATTATGCAAGCAACAATTTTAGGTATAGTAGATCACCATAAATTAGGTGATTTAACAACAGATACACCTTTAGAGTGTTGGATAAGACCTATTGGCTGTTCTAACACTGTAGTATATGAGATGTATCAGGCTTATAATGTAGAGATACCTAAAGAGATTGCAGGAATGATGATGCTTGCTATCTTAAGTGATACAGTAATTTTCAAATCTCCAACATGTACAAAAGTAGATACAAAAGCAGTAAAAGAGCTTGCAAAAATAGCAGGTATTGAAGATTATAAAAAGCTTGCTATGGATATGTTTATAGTAAAATCGGCAACAGAAGGTGCAAGTGCTAGAGATCTAAACAGTAGAGATTATAAAGCTTTTGATATGAATGGTAACAAGGTTGGTGTAAATCAACTTGAGATGATTGATATCTCTGCACTAGATAGTAGAAAAGATGAGATTTATGCTGATATGGTAGCTATGAAAGAGGAAGAGGGTTTACACACAATGCTTGTTCTTCTTACTGATATAATGAAAGAGGGTTCTCAACTGCTTTGTGTAAGTGATGATGCTACTAAAATAGAGAGAGCATTTAATGTAAAACTAGAAAACAATCAAGTTTGGCTAGATGGTGTTTTAAGTCGTAAAAAACAAGTAATTCCTTTTGTTCAACCACAGTTCAACTAGAGATACTAAAATTACAAAATAGATAAAATAAATAAAGGATTTTTACATGGGCAAATATGATGCACTTTTTGAAGATGAAGATGATATCTTCGCAGGAACACCACAATCAAGATACTGGGATATCCAGTCAAATTTAAGTCAGGATCTTATTAAAGATGAATTTGACAACCTTGTACAACGTGTTGCAATTATGGAAAAACTTCTTGGTGAAGTACATGATTATGAGACTCTAGACAAGTTAATAGGTTCATACCCTTACAGTAATTTTGAAGAAGTTGAAGAACTTAAAAAGAGTGTTTATATGGAGTTGGCTGGAAAGCTAATTTATAGAGTTTCTGAGTAGAAACTCCTCTTTTGGATCTGCTGCTTTAGCTGCACTTTTTAAGTGAGACTAAAGTCTCACATCCGCTTTTTAATCTACATATAAGAACCGTTTTATCTTCTTCGTCGGTGTCTTTATAAATGGCTCTATCTGCTCTACAAACTTCACCATTTTACAGTAACTAGCTACTTTAGTATTTACATCTTTTCGCATCTCTTCAAGTAGGGCATGTATCTTCTCTTTTACTGCAGCATCTGGAGTGTTATCTGCTTCAAACATTTTATCTATAAGTTCATAGTCAAGGTGTACTTTTGCGATAAGTCTATCTTCTCTCATCATAACAAGTGCATCTAGAACAACTTCATTCTGATTTATAGTCGCTTCTATCTGCTCTGGAAAGATGTTCTCTCCACCACTCCCTATGATAACATTCTTACTTCGACCATTGATGAAGATATATCCATCTTCATCAACATAACCAAGGTCACCTGTTTTAAACCAGCCATCTTCAAAAACTTCCGCTGTCTGTTGCTCATCTTTATAGTATCCAAGCATTACACTAGGAGACTTAAAGAGTAACTCTCCTGAACCTGTTTCCGGGTCTGGATCTTTTATTTTTACTTCTACATGCGGAAAAGCAGTTCCCGTTGAACGAAGTTTTACCTCTTTCCCTAAAACTGTACCAGCAAGAAGGGGTGCTGTCTCTGTAAGACCATACCCTATGATGTATGGGAATTCAGCCTCTTTTAAAAACTCTTCAACATAAGGGGAAATTCCAGCTCCTCCAATACCAAAAAAACGAAGTCTACCACCAAAGGTCTCTATGAGTTTTTTACCAGCAACTTTATTAAGTTTCTTTCTAAAAAATGGGATACCATAGAGTGTTCGCATAAGAAACGAGCCTGTAAATTTTGGTAACACTTTGTTCTTATATATCTTTTCTATAATAAGAGGTACACTTACCATCATTGTCGGTTTTGTGATACTGAGTGCTTTAAGAAGAACACTTGGTGTAGGTGCTTTGTCTATGTACTCAACACGTGCACCATGAAGGAGTGGTACTAAAAGGCCAACAGTACACTCTAAGGTATGTGCAAGTGGTAAGATAGATAGAAAAGTGTCATCTGATGTAATAGTAAGCTTCTCATATGTTGAGAGTGCATTTGTTACTAGGTTTTTATGAGAGAGCATAACACCTTTAGAGTTCCCGGTTGTCCCAGAAGTATAGAGCAGTGCCGCCATATCATTCTCTTCTGGTAGTGTTACCTCTTTTTTAGAATTGATTTTTTGTTTAATTTTAGTAAGGTAAGTATGATTTGTTAACTCTTCTACAAGTTCTAAGCTATCTAACTTTACAACAAAGTGTAATCCTGAGTTTTCTAACTCTTCGATGGTTGCAAGATGTTTATCTGAGACAAAGATTGCTTTTGCTTCTGAGTGATGAATAATGTGATGCACATCTGCCTTATGAAAATCAGGAAGTATTGGAACGATAACCGCACCAAAATAGGTTACTGCAAAATAAGCAATACCCCAATTTGGCATATTTTCACTTAAAAGAGCAACCTTATCTCCTTTTTTAATACCATTTTCTTGAAGGAGTAGAATCACATTTTGCATACTATCATTGATATCAGCATAAGACATAGGCTCTTCACCCACTTTAGATAGGGCAGGTTTATCATTGTAAAGTTCTATAGAACGATTAATTAAGCTTGTTAATGTAAAGTTTTCTAAATTTTCATAAGGGTATGTCATCTATAATCTCTTCTTTTGCATTTATTTTGTATGATTATACATATATTAAATGTGAAAATAATGAAATCATCCAAACTAAGGTAAAATTTTGAGTAGAAGACACAAAAGTAAACAACCAAAACGAGATACTGTTACATTTACAGCAAAAGACTTTTTACCAACGACTCGTGCAGATATGGATGCAAGAGGTTGGGATTACTGTGATGTAATTCTAGTAAGTGGGGATTCATATATAGATTCTCCTTTTATTGGTGTTGCTATGGTTGGTCGTATGCTTGAGAGAATGGGCTATAAAGTAGGAATGATAGGACAACCTGATATAAAGACACCTGATGACATTATGCGTTTAGGTGAGCCTAAACTCTACTGGGGTGTGAGTGGTGGAAGTGTTGATAGTATGGTTAGTAACTATACGGCAACAAAAAAGTTTAGAAATTCAGATGATTATACTCCAGGTGGAAAAAATACAAAACGCCCTGACCGTGCTTTGAGTGTTTACTGTAATCTTATTCGCCGTTACTTTAAAAATACTGTTCCTTTAGTGCTTGGTGGTATTGAAGCGAGTCTTCGCCGTACAAGTCACTATGACTACTGGTCTAACAAGATGAAAAAACCAATTTTATTTGACTCTAAAGCAGATATTATGGTTTATGGTATGGGCGAGATAGCTATAGAACAACTGACTAAAGCGATAGCTGATGGAAGAGACTATAGAGATATTAGAGGTATCTGTTACATCTCAAAAGAGCCAAATTATGAGTTTATTCAACTCCCTTCACATCAAGAGTGTGTCGATACACCTGAAAAATATATAGATCTTTTTGATGACTTTTATGATAATAACGATCCAATATCTGCTAAAGGACTCTGCCAACCTGTAGATACACGTTTTCTTATTCAAAATCCCCCTTGTGATTATTTAAATGAAGATGAGATGGATGCCAACTCAAATCTTCCCTTTACAAGAGAGCAACACCCTCACTATGAAAAGATGGGAAAAGTGAAATGTTTAGAGACTATTAAGTTCTCTATCATGACACATCATGGGTGTTGGGGTGAGTGTAACTTCTGTGCTATTGGTGTACACCAAGGACGAACGATAAGACCTCGTTCTGAAAAAAATATACTCACTGAAGCGAAAGATTTTAATAAGTATAAAGACTATAAAGGTATTATCTCTGATGTAGGTGGTCCTACTGCAAATATGTATGGCTATGAGTGTGGTAAAAAACTTAAACTTGGTACTTGTGACCATCAACGTTGTGTAGACTCTACACATCTCTGCTCTACTATGAAAGTGGATCACTCTCGAAATATCAACCTATTACGTCAAGTGAGAGAAGTAGAAGGGGTAAGAAAAGCTTTTGTTGCATCGGGAATAAGATACGATTTTATAACAGAAGATAAAAAGCATGGATATACCTATCTTAAAGAGATGGTAAAACATCATATCTCGGGACAGATGAAAGTTGCTCCTGAGCATACACAGCAGCATGTCCTTGACCTAATGGGAAAACCAGGAAAGCAGACTCTTGTTGATTTTAAAAAGATGTATGACCGTTTAAATAAAGAAGAGGGTAAAAACCAGTTCTTAACCTACTATCTTATAGCAGCACATCCTGGCTGTGAAGAGAAAGATATGCATGAGTTAAAGCGTTTTACAACAGATGAACTGCAGATGAATCCTGAACAGGCTCAGGTCTTTACTCCCACCCCATCTACATACTCTGCTGTAATGTATTATACGGAAATGGATCCTAAAACTCGTAAGAAGATTTTCGTAGAAAAAGATACGAAACGAAAAGAGAAACAGAAACAGATTGTAGTTGCTAAAGATAGTTTTTCTAGTGGTTTTGCTTCATAGATAGATAACTTTTATTTATAATTAACTCTTCTTCTATGCTCTTTGTAGCGAAATAGTAACACATTATTATAATAATGTTAATTCATATGCTATTTTAAAGTTTTTTGTATCACTTAAAACTTCTATAAGTATTTATCTCTTATAATAATACATATCACAAATGTATCACAAAAACTTATAAGAGAGATAAATGATAATTCTTTTTTTTATTGCTGTATCTGGGGTTGTTTCATACATAGATATAAAGAAAGGACTTATCTTAGATAAGATAATGTTTCCCTCTTTTTTTATTTTGTTAGTACTAAAGTATTTTGAAAGTGATTTAAGTACTTATGATTTTATTGCAGTATCTATAATTTTGGTTATATTTATTATTCCCATTATTCTAAACTTTAGTTTTGGAGGGGGAGATCTTCGATTTGGTGCATTTTGTGCACTTTTTGTAGGTTTACCTTCTCTTGGTTATTTTGTAATAGTTTCAGGTTTGGCACATCTGTTTATTTTAACTATGTTAAAGAAAAAATCTTTTGCATTTGCACCTGCTATGACTATAGGTGCTTTAAGTGCATACCTAATAGGTGTATAAATGAGAAATGGTTCAGCAGCAATAGTTCCCTTATTTCTAGGAATAATGATTCTTTTTTGGTTTATATATTTTATGGGTGGTGCAAATGATAATTTGCATAAAGTCACAAAAATGGAACACGTAAAACATATTGAAGAGCGTTTGCTAAAAGCGGCAATAGCAAAAAGAATAAAACTTTTAGAAGAAAATGCTGAAAGTCCAACACCTTTATCTGATGCTGAGATAGATAAAGCGGTAAACGATTACATTGCAATTATGATGAGAAAAAACAATATCGACTAATAGGAGATTATACATGAAAAAAACGAATATAATAGTAAGTACATTATTACTATTAGCCCTTACTGAGGTTGCTAATGCCCAAGACACTGTAACAGATATTGGAACTGCATATGACAGACCTGAAAGTAAAGGTGGTTCTGAAGATGTATATGGTAACAAAATCCTATATCAAACAGTTGATATTACAAAGTCTAACTATAGTGTAGATAACTTCTGGAGTAACTTCAAAGGTGATAATCATTCAAAAAGTACTTTTAATAATATATCTACATCGGGTATGTTTGAGTTAACTGTAGAAGAGACTTTTGCATGTAAAGATGGAGGCTTAAAGGTTGAAGGCTGTTCTGGTCAAAAACCATTTTTAGTAAATGCTTCTGTACTTGACAATGAAGATACTCAAAAAGATAGTGTGGGGGCAGATTTACCTGAAGGCGAATATAGAATACCTTATGATAGTGCTGATAACTATGATAAAGACAATAATGATGCATTTTATGCACTAGATGTTTATAGAGATATGGATTACTATAGAGATGAAGCAATAGCAGCCACTGAAGGTAGAAAGAGCTTTTTTGGATATATAAAAGATCTTTTTACAAACTACTTTTCACCTGATACTGAGCAAACAGGTAGTGTACTAAATCAGGGTGAAAATGATGCGAAAGATCGTTATATGGCCAATATGGTTTTTGGTTTACAAAAAGATTATAGAGTACAGAAAAATGATCCCCTAGATCTTACACACACAAATGCAGCAAACAGCAGTAAAAATATCTCACTTTTAGATTATAATGCACAGATGATAACTTCTACAACTAGTTGTAGTGGCTTCTTCTTATCTTTTGACCCAGATAGTGTTACATGTCAAACTATCAGTTTTTTTGGTATGGCAAACTGGATGCCATTTTTTAGTGATAACTCTAGCCAAGAGATAGAGACTCAGTCTGTTATGCAAGATACTGAAACTACTCTTTTAACTATCGCTGGAAAGTTAGATGGTAAGAATTATATTACTAATTATACATCAATAGATGAACATGGTCGAAGAAGTTTTGTTGGTGAAATCTTTAAACCAATGACAAGTATGATGGGTGGGATGTTTAGATTTTTCTTTGGAAATAGTTCAAGAACTACAACAGAAGTTGTATCTGCAAACTTTACTTTTGATAACCCAGCACCACTCTCATTTGTAACTACAGATGGATCATCTGTAATAGGTTTTGAAAAGTTTAAACTTTTAGGTCTAGAGAGTGTTTATGGAACTGTTGCAACCTCTTGTAGAGTTAAACAGAAAACAGGTTTTTTCAATTTATGGTCAGGTTATAGAACTTTTGTAAAAGGTGATGGACAGGAAACAAAAATTGACATGGAGGGTGGTGGTTTTTTTAGTTTCTTAAGTTCAACTCCTGATTATGATGAGCTAAACTATGAGGAAGAAAACCATAGATCTTTTGGTGACTGGGGACGTCATGATGTGGTAACTGTTACTTCTGATGATTGGATTGATTGGTGTAAAAGAAATCAGGGAAGACAAAGAAAAGGCTTATTTGGTAGAATGTTTGATAACTTTAATGATACAATAGACTATCTTTTAAATAAAGACAATACTTTAACTGGATATGATGAGCAGTTAGACGGTGTACTTTCAGATGAACACTATACAGTTGATAAGTATAAAGAAAAAGTATATCATGGTTTAATCTTACATGTACAAAAAACAAGTAGTGAAGATATTAAAGTTGGGACTGTTGGAACAACAACATCATACAAGTTAATGAATGTTAATCAAGGTAATACTCGTGCAAACACTCATGGTAATACTCGTGGTAATGGACAAGGCGGAAAAAAATAAATGGTTATTGCATATGTTTCGAGAGAAAATGAGGGTTGCTATAATGAGTTACATGATGATATCACAGATGTTAATAACTTTAGAGATATAGAAGAGTTTATCAACTACTATGCAACAAGTAAAAATAAAGATGTGGTTCTACTCTATAAAGTAGACTCGATTGATCAGATAGAGGCATTACGAGATATATATTTTACTGATAACATCTATATGATAGTTATTGGTGAAGATAATAGTGACTACTCTTTATTAGCAGGTAAAATTGGTGTAGATGCTTATATACATGAAGATAAAGCTAACTCTGTTTATATTAGAAATATTATTAGAGAATCACAAACCGTAATTAAAAAACGCCGTGGTCATAGTAATGTTTCTGTTTTTACAGGAATTAGTGGTGGTGTTGGTACAACAACTATCGCTATGAACCTTGCGAAATCTCTTTCTGAAAACAATCTAGATAAAAATGTCCTTTTTCTAGATTTTGCTTCTACAAAATCAATCTCAAATCTCTTCTTCGATAATATTCAGCCTAAAAAAACTATTGTTGATATTGCTACTGTACAGCGTTTAGAGATGGCAGAACTTTTTGAAAATGGACTTGACCGTATTACAAATAACTTCTACTTTGTACCTGGTGTTCAAAAACATACAGATAGAGAGTATTTAGATAAGCCTGAAAATATTCAAATGTTTTTAAGTTTTATTCTTTATATTAAAGAGAAGTTTGATTTTATTATCATTGATGTTGGTGTTTTTGAAGATGTTGATTTAGAGATTGATATTCAAGAGATAGCAGATAATATTTTTGTAATTACTGAGTTTAGTATTCCTTCTATGTCAATTTTAAAAACATATATAGATATTATTGATAAAAGTGGTTGGTATAAAAAAACGCATATTTTTGCAAATAGATCAGATGCTTTTGGATCAGTAACTCAAGATGAGGCAAAAAAGATTTTGAGTAAAGGTTTAAAGCATGATTTTGATATTGACTTCTCTTTGCCAAATGATGCGATGCATTTACGAGAGTGTTGGAATGAAGCACAACTTGTAAATGATGTTTATCCAAACTCACCTTTTATGAATGCTATTAGAGAAGTTGGTGATAAGTTTTTTGTTCACGATGGCTCTATGTATATCAAGAACTCTCATATTGAAGAAAAAAAGCTTACATTTATGGAAAAGGTTAAGTCATGGCTTTAAAAGAAAAAATAAAAAATAGAAGCTATGTTCAAGAGACAGAAGTTAAAGAGGTAGAAGTTTCAGGACACAATGAAGATGAAGAGGGTAGTGCTGGCTGTGTTGATATGTGTTTTCCTCTTATGTATCAAAATGAGGAGTATTTTAATTTAGCTTGTGAAGTTTATGATAACTTTATTGAGCAGTTAAGTATTAAAAGTCAATTAACAGAAGAGATGATTCGTGAAGTTATAACGAAACATATCTCAGAATTTTCACTTCCCAAAGTGGCATTAAAAGCTGAAATCGCTGATTTTGTAACTGATAATCTTCTCTATTACGGACCAATCTCTACTATAATGAGAATGGCAGGAACAGACTTGAATGATATCATAGTCAACACAAAAGATTATATTGATGTTATCTATAATGGTCAAACTATTGCTACTCCTTTTAGATTTAGAAATGAAGATGAATTAAGAAGAATTATAAATAGAATGCTTGCAGAATCAAATAGAAAAATTGATGAGTCAAGTCCTATTGCCTCATCAAAGCTTCCTGATGGTTCTCGTATAGAAATTCAAATTCCCCCCGTAGCAGCAAACTTAGATAAAGATGGGCAAGCAGGCTCTTATGTTACTGTAAGAAAGTTTCGTGAGATTCCTCTCCTCTTTGAATCGTTAGTTGATTCTCAAATGATAGACCTTAAAATGGCATATTTTTTATTAAAAGCAATTCAAGGAAAACTAAATATTGTTGTCTCTGGTGGTACATCAAGTGGTAAGACAACTTTCTTAAACGCTATCACTCGTTTTGTTGATGAGAGTGATCAACTTCTTACTATCGAAGATACAAAAGAGATGAAACCACAACTGCCATGTCATGCTATTCGTTCTTTTGAAACACGTCCACCAAATGAAGAGGGTGCCGGAGAAATAAATATTGAGTCTTTACTTCGTACAGCTCTTCGTTCATCTCCTCGTCGTATTATTGTTGGGGAGTGTAGGGGTCCAGAGATTGTAACCATGTTAAACGCTATGAATACAGGTCACCCTGGTTCTATGACAACTATACATGCTGATGATACAAAAGAGGCTATTGTTAGGATAGAAAATATGTTTTTAGAAGCACGTCCTACAGCAAATATGAACTTTGTTCGTTCTCAAATAGTATCAGCAGTTGATTTAATCGTACAGATTGTTCGTTTTCCTGATGGTCGTAGACGTATTGTAAAGATATCAGAACCAGAAAAACGTGTTGAAGAGAATGGTGTTGTCTCAATGCTAGATCTTTTTGAGTTTCAACGATCAGTAAATGCTGAGAATCCAATGGATTCTAGTGGTGAGTACAAAGCTGTATCTGCATCTATTCGTTCGGCAACTAAAATGCTTCATAATGGTATTATCCTTGATAAAAACATTTTTAATAATGACTTTACAGTTTCAAGAGAGATGCTAATAGAAGAACTTAGAGCCTTTCATCCAAAAAGAATGTGTGGTTGGAAACTGAACTATATGAGTGAAATAGTAAAAGCAACCCATTCATCTGGACAAAATTTACTAGAGAGATGGCCAAACCTACAATAATGAGCGAATTAAATATAACAATATTATTACTACTAGTAATTAGTTTTAGTGCTACATTTTTAGCCTATATTATTTATATAGAATATAATAAAATAAAGCATTTAAATTATGTTAAAAGTGTTATCTCTTTAAAAGATGATGATCAGTTTAATGAAATTTTAGAGAAAAAAGAGAAAAAAGGAAAGAAAAATTTAGTTTCAAAATTAACAGTTATGATGAAACATGCAGGGCTTAATTTTCACTTTAGTCTCTTTTTGATTATATTTTTCTTTTTTGTGATGTTTTCGGGTACTCTTTTCTCACTTTTTTTAAAGCATTGGGTTGGTTATCTTATTGGAATTCCTTTTGGAATTATGATTTTTTGGATGATTCTTCAAAATATTATTGTACGTCGTAAAAAAGAGTTTAATCGTGCCCTAGCTACTTCAATTTCAGTTTTAGTTAAAATGATGAAAAATGGTATTGGGTTTGAACAGGCCTTAACAAAGTCTATTGGAGTTTCAAGTTCTAAACTTTTTAAAGGTATCTTTAGTAACTTTTTTCAGGAAAAAAATACTTTAGGAGAAGATGAGGCTTTTAGAAATCTAAATGATTATGTTGATTCTAAAGAGTTACTTATTTTTGCTTTAGCGATTAAAATTGGTCGTGCAAGTGGTGGTCAGTTTTCAAATACCTTAGAAAAAGTTGAAGAAGCTATTAACTATAGAAAGAAAATGCAAGAAAAAGTTGATGTTGTTACAAGAGAAGGGAGTGTTGGTTCTTATATAGTTGTTGCAATCTCTATCTTCTTATACTTCTCTCTTAATGGAAATTTTGATGGTAAACTACATGAATATTTCATGAACTCTGAATATGGTAGATTCCAACTTTTAGGCATAGGAATGTGGATCTTTATGGGTATGATCGCAAATAAATTCATTACAAGGATAGATAAATGATAGATACAATCTCTTATATCTTTATGGCTCTGTCTATTATGATTTTTATGTCAATCGGTGGTTGGGTGTCTTATGTGAAGTATAAGCATAAACAAAAAATAAATAAGATATTTAATCTTTCAGATACAGCACTTTTGTCGAAAGAAGATAATCAAAAAAAAGCAGATTTTAATTTAAAGCTTTTAAAAGCAGGAATAACACAAAAAGAGTTTAATGAGATAGTGATTGGTAGTGTTTTAGCAGGTCTATCTTTAATCGGACTTGTATTTTTAATGCATTTTACTTTAGTTATGAATGTTGGTCTAATTGTTGGGGGTATTGCTATTGCTATCTTTATGCCTCTACTCTATTTAGAAGAGCAGATTAAGGCAAGAATTAAACGTATTGATAACGATCTTGCAATTTTCTTAGATCTTCTTATTATTATTCTTGAAGGTGGTGGTGGTCTTAACAATGCTATCGATAGAGTAACAACAGATGGTGCAGGTGTATTAGGGAAAGATCTTCTTGAAGAGTCTAGAAAGTTTAAAAATGAGTATATTACATACAGTAGTGAGATTGCATATCATAACTTAGCAGAACGTACGGGATCCGAAGCGATTGCTGCTATTGTAGGTTTTATGAAGCTCTCAGAAGAGACAGGTATCGGTGTAAAAACTATATTTGAAAATCAAGCTCAAGAGATTAAAGGAGCTGAAATATTAAATGTAGAGAAAGGTGCAGCTAGTATGAATATAGGTATTACATTAGTAATGTTTATTTTCATAATACCTGCAGTAATTGCGATGATAGCATTTCCAATGTCAGCTGGCGCATTAGTAACGGGATTTTAAATAAGGGAGTTATATGAGAAATAGAAAAACAAGAATTATTATAGGGATATTAGTAGGTTTAATATTCTTTTCATCATCTATTGCATTATTAATGTATACAAAACAGAATGATCTCCGTCAATATGTTGAAGATCATGTGGAAGTATATGTTTCTGCTAAACATTTTAATAGAGGTGACATTATCACAGCAGGAGATATAGAAAAAGCATATCTTCCTAAAAGTTATCTCTCATTTAGACCTTTAACAAAGAGTGAAATTATTGGAAGATATGCCGTAGTAAGTATCTTTCCAAAAGAGCCACTCCGTAGTGAAAAGATATCAATGACCCAACCATCAATGGAAAAAGTTGCAATCAAAAAAGTTGCAATTAAAAAAGTTGAAAAGAAAAAAGAAAAAACAGTTAAAAAAGACACTATAACTGTTTCTCTTTCAGTATTTAACAATATTGATCCAACACTAAAACGTGGTGATCATATTGATATATTATCAGTAGTACCTAAACGAGTCTCTAAAAGTAATAACTACAATACAAAATATTTAGCACTTCGTGTAAGAATTAATACTTTTATAAGTAATACAAAACAAGTAAAAAAATATATTAGTTCAAACCAAAATGGAAAGAGTATTGCTGCTGATTCTATTGTACTAGAGATGGAACCAAAAGAGATTAAAAACTTTTTATCAATTTACTATAGAACATTAGAGTTAAATGAGAATAGAGTATTTAATGGACAAAAGAAAGGTCATCTTTGGATGGTTAAATGTAGTAATGTACAGAATAGTTTAGATATTAAATCTAAAGAAAAAATGCTAGTTGATCGTAAAAGAGCTGTAGTAAAAAGAAGAAAATCTCAAAGAAAAGTAAGTATATCTTATGAAGACTAGAATTAAGTGGCGAAGCGCCTTAGGACTAGGACAGATAATGGCAACACTTCTTGTTGTCTTGCCTTCTATCGCTTTTAGTGTTACTTTTTTACTTGATTACTGGAGAATAATGCAGATTGATTATAAGTTAAAACTTATAGCAAATATGAGTGCAGAGTATGTTAACTCTTTAGAAGATACAAAAGTATTTGTTGATCTAGCAAACTTTCAAGAAAGAGTTAAAAGTTTATGCCCTGGAGGACTTACACCAATATTTGAGAATGTTTCATATGATGGTAATGCAGGTGAGATTTTTTTAACAGTTACACATACAACAAGTAGTGATAGTACATATTTAAAGAACAAAGTATTAACAACTGATATACATACTTATTCTTATCACGACCAGAATTTAACCGCGACAATAAAATGTCCATAAAAGAGGAAAAATGAAAAAAATAATACTTATACTATTAACAATAATTAATCTGTTTGCAGATGATGTTGTTGTGTTTAATAACGAATATAAAGTTTTAGAACTTGATAAAAAAGTAAGTAAGTTACTTATTGGAAATCAAGAGATGATTAATGTATCCGTTTTAAGTACATCAAGAAGTAAAAAAACAACACTTAAAATCTTTGGTAAAAAAAGTGGTAATACATCAATACTTATTAAGTATAGAGATGGATCACTTCAAAATTATCATGTGTATATTAATGAAAATCTAGGTTTTATACAAAAAATGATAAATATGATTGAACCAACATTAGAGTTAAGTAAAGTTGGTGATGGCTCAACTGTTATTACAGGAAGTTTTAAAGATCCTCATAATAAGAGAAGAATATATACTATTTTAGAAAATGGTGGAATAGATGTTAAAAAGCTTATGGATTTAACAACTACGACTAAAGTAAATAAAATGGTTCGTACAAAACTATATCTTGTAGAGATTAATAATCAAAAAGCAAAAGATTTAGGTGGTGTTACTGGAATGGGATTTTTTAGTGAGTATCTAAAAGTTGCTGTAAATCCAGGTGCTGCAAACTCTGCAACATTCAGTGGTTTCTTACTGGATAATACCGGAAGTTTTACTGCACAAAAAGGAAACTCAGTCTCTGGAACATTAAACTTTCTGCAAGAGAGTGGTATTGGAACAATACTAGATGATACGGTGTTAATGACAACTGAAGATGAAAATGCAAGTTTTCGTGTTGGTGGTGATGTTTATATCCCCATCGGTGTTACACAAAATATAGGTGGTTTAGCACCTACTATACAACTTGAAGAGAAAAAGTATGGTCTCTTTTTAAATCTTAAAAGTCAGTTTATGGAAAAAGAGAATTTTATCCATATTAATGTGGATATTAAAGATAGTGAGTTTGATACAAATAAAGATCACGATGTACAACTTGGTGAGTATATAATTGTTCCATCTTTTATAAGCAAAGATATAAATACAAATGTTGTTGTAAAATCGGGACAAGTAATAGTTCTTGGTGGTAGACTACATACTGAAGAGGTTGAGCGAGAAGAAAAAGTTCCTTTCTTAGGTGATATCCCATGGTTAGGAGAACTTTTTACTCACACTGTTTCAGGTACAAAAGAGAATGACCTTCTTTTCTTTTTAGTTCCAGAAATTATTGATGCTAATGATAATATTGATGATACTCCCTTTTATAAAGAGTTTAAAGATGAATCAAATAAATTTCATACTCAAGCATATAGTTTAGATGATAGAAAAGAGCAAGAGGAAGTTACAAAAGCGGAAAAAGTTTCTGTTACAGAAGTAGATAACGAGGTAGTGATTATTGAAGTTGAAGAGAATAAAAGTAATTTAGAGAAGAGTTCAAAAAAAGAGTCTAAACCTCAAGAAGTTTCTGTTTACGATGAAGTATTAAATCAAGAAAAGATTCCTGAAGCAAAAAAGCAGAAGATAGAAAAAAAAATTGTAAGTACAGATAAGAAAGTTGCGACTATAAAAAAGTCTTCAGATTCAATTGTTCAATATGAAGTAACAAGAAATAAAACATTTTTAAGAAGTAGACCTGTAGATGGCAGAAGAGATAAAGTATGGATTCAGGGTCATAAATTTACTATCAGTGATAAAAAAGTTATCGATGGTGTTACTTGGATGAAGATAAAAGAGAACTGCTTTAAAGAGTGTGTACCCGAGACAAAAGAACTTTGGATTTCAGAAACTGTTTCAAAAAAGATATAATTAAAAGTTATACTAAAGCAAATAAAATATTATTTGCTTTCTATAGTATAAATTAGGTATAATTATCACAAGTTAATCACAAAAAGGAAAGAGATGTTAAAAAAGATATTTAATCGTGTTAAATCACAAAAAGGTATGAGTGGAGTTTTAGTTGCATTATTATTAGTAATTGTTGGTGTTGGTTTAGTAGCTGGTGTTCAGACATACATGACTGGTGCATCAAGTAACATTCAAACTTCTGCAGATACTGCTATTACTGCTGCAACTACTGCTGCAAGTAACTAATTTTTGATTGCAGTAGCAGTTAAAAAGATATAATCTTTACCAGTTAAAGTTACTCGAAACTTTTTCTGTTGTAAGTATTTCTTTGCAAAGATAACATCTTTGTAGAGAAGTCCCATTTCTGAAAAATTATAGTTTTTCACCTTTGCCCCATAAATTATCTCTCCATCAATCCATCGACAATTTGGAAATCCAAGTATCATTGCTCCATCACGTTTTAATTGATTCTGTACTAGAGACATAAGTACTCTGTTGTATTCTAAATTTGAGCTTTGTAGTGTTCCTATACTGATGATAAGATCGAATTTTTCTAATCTTAAATCATTGAGTTTCGTAATATCAAATTGTAAAAAGTTTATGTTAGCATCCTCGCTAAACTTCTTTTTCGCACTATTTATAGCGGACTCACAATAATCAATACCCGTAAGCTCTAAGTTCTTAAAGTTATCAGCCACTTCTTTGATAACCTCAAATTCATCTCCACTATTAACCCCTAAGTTTAATATACGGACTCTTTTATTTATACTGGCATTTTTAAGGGCTTGTTTATAGTAGTAAAGAAAAGCTGGCTCTTCATTTTTATGTATTTGACCAAAGATAGAATCTGTTCCATACTTCTCCTCTTTTTGAATAATCGTTTTATGAAAACTATCATCACTATTGAGAAGTTCATAGGTGATTAGAACAGTATATTGGGTTTTCTCTTTTGGTGTAAGCATTCTGCAACTAAGTTGTTGTGCTAAATCTATCCATGCCTTATATCCACGGTAAATATAGTGCTCATTATTAAATATGAGTCTATTTCCTGAATAGGTGGAGCTTGCTATATCTGGGTTAAGTACTTCAAAGGATACTCTCTCTTTTGCTGATAAAGTGTTTAATGTTTGTGTGAGTTTCTCTATAATATTTGTTAATGATGTGTTTGAAAAGTTAAGCATTTTTGAGTCTTTATAGGTATTAATGCAAAAAATGTTCCAACTTTTAAATTTTCTTCTTTTTCTTACAAAACTTTCAGTATTAATACTCTACAATAAATAAAAATAAATTTGAAAAGTCAAACAATGAGAATAGATAAATTTTTAAATGCAGTTAACATTACAAAACGCCGTAGCATAGCACAAGATATGCTGACAAATAAGGTCGTAGAGATAAATTCAGTGGTTGTTAAACCAAGTAAAAATGTAGCAGAGGGTGATACCATTACTATAAACTATCTAGAGAGTGTGAAGCAGTACAAGGTTTTACAGATTCCTACTGTAAAATCAACCCCAAAATCTCTACAACATGAGTATATAAAGGAGCTATAGATGAATTATGAGAAAGCAAAGTTAGCTTTTACCTCTCTTTTTGAGCACAAAATGAGTGATGATGCTATGCGAGAATTTTTAGTTGGACTCACACTAGATAAGAACACTTCTGTAAATGTTATCGCAGCAGCAGCAGAAGTGATGCGAAGTTTTGCACTGCCACTCCCAATAGATGAAGCAACGAGAGTAAGAGCTATTGACATCGTGGGTACAGGTGGTGATAAAATTGGTTCATTTAATATCTCCTCCACAGTAGCTCTTCTAGTCGCTTCTTGTGGTGCAACAGTTGCAAAGCATGGAAGTCGTTCTATCACCTCTAAGAGTGGAAGTGCTGATATGTTTGAGGCTTTAGGTGTTCGACTTGATCTCAGTATAGAAAAGAGTGCTAGACTTCTTGAAGAGACAGGATTTACATTTATGTTTGCACAGAACCATCACCCTGCTATGAAGTTTATAATGCCTGTGAGAAAAAGTATCCCTGATAAGACTATCTTTAATATTTTAGGTCCTTTAACAAACCCTGCAGGTGTTCAAAAATCGATGCTAGGTGTTTTTGATAAAGCCTTTGTTCCTAAAATGCTTGAGTCACTTAAGATTAATGGTGCTACATCTGCAATGGTTGTAAGCTCTAAAGAGGGAATGGATGAGATTAGTATTAGTGATATTACTTATGCATCACAGCTTCGTAATGGCATAGTTCATGAGTTTGAGATAAATCCAGAATCTTGTGGCATTCGTAAAATGCCTCTCTCCTCTATTGTTGGTGGTGATGCAAAAGAGAACGCTACAATTTTACGTAATATCTTTGAAGGGAGTGCTACAGATGCACAGCGAGATATAGTTCTTATAAATACTGCAGCAGCGCTTATGGTCGATGGACTAGCTAGAGATATGCAGGATGGTCTTGAGATGGCAAGAGAAGCAATCGCTAACTCTAGAGCACAGAAGAAACTTCGTCAAATTATAGAAGTGAGTAATAAGTTATGATGACCTATACATTAGGAGAGGCAAATCTACTCCCAATAGTCTCGAAATTTGGCAGAAAGATAACTACTGGTGTCGTTATCTTAAAAGGGGATTTAGCAGCAGGCAAGACAACACTAGTTAAAGCTGTTGTAAAAGCATTAGGTATAGATGAAGCAGTTACATCACCTACTTTTTCACTACAACAGGTGTATGGGAAAAAAATTTATCATTATGATATGTATAACCATGGCTTAGATCATTTCTTATCTTTAGGGATGTTAGAGGAGTTAGAGAAAGAGGGTATCCATTTTGTGGAGTGGGGTGATGATGCACTTATAGAGATTTTAGACTCAGCAGAGATTCCTACAACAGTTATTGAGATAGTAAAAGTTTCAGATAATGAGAGAGAGTATAGGGTAGAGTATGCACGTTCTTAAAGCAGTTGATCTTAAAAAGCAGATAAAGAGTTTAGAGATAGTAAAAGGGATGAGCCTTGAAGTCTCAAGTGGAGAGGTTGTTGGCCTTCTTGGTCCAAATGGTGCAGGGAAAACGACAACTTTCTATATGATATGTGGTCTTGTAGAAGCAACAGGTGGAGAGGTCTTTTTTGATGGTGAGAATCTATCTAAAATGCCACTACATCAACGAGCTATTAAAGGGATAGGGTATCTTCCACAAGAAGCCTCAATCTTTAAAGATTTAAGTGTAGAAGATAACTTAATGGTTGCGGCACAGTTAGGTATAAAAGGAAAAGAGGCTCAGGAGAAACGTATTTTAGAACTCCTAGATATGTTTAATATAGAGCCCATTCGTTACCGTAAGGGTGTGAGCCTCTCAGGTGGTGAGCGTAGACGTGTTGAGATCGCTAGGGCTCTTGTAAATGAACCGAAGTTTTTACTTCTTGATGAGCCCTTTGCTGGGGTTGACCCTATCGCTGTAATGGATATTCAAAATGTTATAAAGCAGTTGGTCTCTTATGATATAGGTGTTTTAATTACTGATCATAATGTTCGTGAAACGCTTGCTGTTTGTGATAGAGCTTATGTAATTAAGGCTGGTGAGTTACTTGCCAGTGGTACAAGTGATGAGATAGGTCAAAATGAAGATGTTCGTAAGCACTACCTTGGCGAAAATTTTAAGTTATAGAATAGTAAATATAAATGGCAGCTCTTAGACAAACCCAATCAGTAGAAAATAGACATAAACTCTCAAATACTCTACGAAATTGGCTGCCTATTTTACACTCAAGTCTTTCTGATTTAGGAGAAGCTATGGCTCCCTTTATTGAAGCAAATCCAGTAGTAGAAGTAGAGTCTGGTTATGAGGAGGATTTTGAGAAAAAGATTCCTAGAAAGATTATTTCTCGTGCGGTGAGTAACTCAAGAACAGAGCAGATAGAAGCTCTGACTATAGAGCATAAAACTCTCTATGATATCTTAGATGAGCAGCTAGGTGCACCACTTTTTCCAACTCCAAGCTCTCAAAGTATAGCACTATTTGTTGTCTCTAATCTGGATGAATTAGGATTTTATGAGGGGGACAGTGAACTCTTCTGTAGAGATAACAACATTACACTCGAAACCTTTGAAAAGGTAAGAGGGCGTTTTATGCATCTTGAACCTGTGGGAATAGGAGCAAAAGATTTAGCTGAGTCTTTTATATTTCAGTTAGAACATTCAGATATAAGTGATGCTAGGTATCCACTTGCAGTAGAGGTCATTAACAACATGCAAGATATTCATAGTTATGCTAAAGCGGAAGGTTTTAGTGAAGTTATGCATATCCTGGGGAGTTTTAAAAATCCACCTAACATAGAGTATCAAGAAGAGTCTGCTCAAATTGTACCTGATTTAATGATATATTTTGATGATGAGAAGAACATCGAAGTAAAACTAAATGATGCTTACTATCCAACTATAAATATAGATATAAACTATGCGGTAAAACATGAGTTTATATCGCAAAAGATAAAAGAGGCCAAATCTCTTGTAGATGCACTCGATATGCGAAAAGCGACACTTTATAAAGTGGGACTTATGATAGTTGAGTATCAGTATGAGTTTTTCACAGGTGGACAAATTATGCCACTTACACTTAAAACATTAGCTGATGAGTTTGGTCATAATCCCTCAACTATTTCACGAGCTATTGCAAATAAGTATATCGCTTGTGATAGAGGAACATTTGCGATGAAAGAGTTCTTTACTACGGCTATAGATGAAGATGTCTCAAATGCAGCTATAAAAGATTTTTTAATCTCTCTTGTTAAAGAGGAGAGTCGTATAAAACCTCTTAGTGATATGAAACTTCTAGCTCTTATTGAGGAGAAGTTTAAAGTTAAAATGGTCCGTCGTACTATCGCAAAATATAGAAAACAGCTCAATATCGCTGGCTCTAGTGAGCGAAAAAAACTCTATCAACTGGGAATATAGTGTGCCTTTAGAGCAGAAGAGTTTTGCACTATCTTTGGGTGTCTTTAGGGTTCTTTTTACTCTTGTATTTCTCTGGACTTTAGTTTTTATCTATAGTGCTATAGATTATGAAATAACTGCTATTAATCCTAGTCTCTTAAAAGTATTAGTAGTATTAGAGATGCTTTTAGCAGTTTTCATACTCTTTGGATATAAGTATAATCTTCTTCGTTATATCTATGTACCTTTAGGACTTAGTGTACAGTTTTTACTTTTTAAAAATCAATTTCCAATTTTCGCTATTTTTTTTGTGAACTCTTTTATTCTGATGCAACATCTGTTCTTACCACTCAACAGTGCTCTTTCAGTAGATAAACTACTCTCAGTTAAAAGCATGAAAGTAACAACAGTTAAAAACTTCAACTTCTTTTTTCCGCTCTTTTTAATGGGGTTAGTCTACTTTGATGGAGGAGTAAATAAACTTTTTGATGCAGAGTGGGGAAGTCAGATACTCTACTTCTTTCAACTAGAGTATACCTCTTCTGTTGCCCAGCACTTAATAAACTTAGATGACAATTTTATTACCAATTTTTTTATAGCACATCCACTCTTAAACGGCTCTCTTCTTTATGTAACTGTTGTCTATCAGCTCTTTTTTATAGGTGTTATATTTTTAGATTTTGAGATTAAAAAGTGGTTTTTTCTTATTGGTGTTTTTTTACATATAGGGATTATTGTACTCTTTGGTTTCTGGATAGTCTCTTTTGCCGTTTTAAGTCTCTATACCCTTGGTGTACCATCTAGAAATTTTTATAGACTCTTTATCAGAATGAGAAAAGCATTGCAACAAAAGAGGAGAAAAATAACTGTTTTTTATGATCTCTCCTGTCCTGTCTGTAGTCGTTACATTTTTCTTTTAAAAATATTTGATTTTTTAAATCATATAAAGCTCATAGGACGGGACCTCTCAGAAGAGAAAGATATAATTGTTTATATTGATGCGGAGTGTTATAGAGGAGTAGAAGGTTTTAGAATACTTTTTAAGCATATAGTCTATTTTAAACCGCTATATCTTTTGCTATCTCTCTCTGTTATCAAAAAAATAGCCGATACTTTATATAGTAAATTTGCATCTATGCGAACAACTGTATCATGTCCTCTACCTAAAGAACTTTATGCTGAGAACTATAATGATTATAAAATTTTTGTACTTATTAACATTCTCTTTGCAATTCTTTTACGTTTTCTTCCATCAACTCTTCTTGTTCCTGTGCGAAACTTTACACAGCTCTCAGGTATAGCTCCCTCTTTGACTATATTTTTAGCAGGAAAAAACCCTTCCTATGTGCCAGCCTTCTTTTTAAGAGTGAAAGGAGAAGAGATACTCCCTTATGATAGAAAACCAACACCTTCCGGACATATAATATACTTAAAAACTGTAGAACTTGCCTATAAAGGAGCACTCCCACTCTATAGTGAAGATGATCGTAAAAAGTTTCGCTATATTCATAATCTTGAAGATATAAATGACAGAGATATAGAAGTTTGTGCAAAAGCCTATCGCTTTAACTATAAGAGTGGAAATGTAGTAGAGTTGCGAAGAGAGAAAGACAAAAGGGTATTAGAGTCCGTTGTTATAAAGTGTAAACCCTTACTGTAAGTCTACTTTTTGACTATACAAAGACAAAGAATCTATTGAGAGTAAATGAGTTGAGTGCAACTAAAAATGTCGCTACGCCACCTGAGAGATAACTATTATAACCGAGTTTATTAAGAGTATAAATAATAGTCACAGTGAGAATGTAGTTGACTACTGTCACAAGTATAAACCTATATATTAGGCGATTATCATTGTTCTTAAATACAAATATGCCAAATGTTTTAAAACTTAAAAACATAGTTATAAGTGTCGCTATTATGACTGCAACTGTGTAGTGAAGATTTAAAAAAATCAGGAGTACATAGAGTAGGTAATAAATAAAGGTATTGAGTACTCCTATAACTAAAAACCTTATAATCATTACTTGTCTTTTAATCGAAATAGTTCAAAGTTTTCTCTATGTTGTCTAACAACTGTGTCAAGTAAGAAGCCTATAAACAGAGACATAGTAGAGATCAACATAAGTCCAACGGCTAAGATGGCTGATGGTATTTTTGTTACATAGTTAGTCTCTACAAACTCAATGATAACAGGGACTCCTATAAAGATGGAGAGTATAAAAAAGAGAGATGAAAAGGCAGTAAAAAAGAGTAAAGGTTTATAATCTTTAAAGAGCCAAAAAATAGTTTTCAAAATTTTGATACCATCACTATATGTATTGAGTTTTGAGATACTTCCATCTCTTCTATCTTTATAGTCTATAGGAACTTCTTGAATACTCCATCTTTTATCAAGAGCATGCATACTCATCTCAGTCTCTATCTCAAAACCTCTGCTATGTACAGGAAAATGTTTTACAAACTCTTTACTAAATGCTCTAAAACCACTCATAATATCTTGTAGGTTCTCTTTGTATAGAGTATTAATAAGATTCTTTACCAGCCTATTTCCAAAATCATGAAAGTCTCTGCTATTTTGTTTAAGATAACTCCCATTTGAGTGTCTATCCCCTAAGCTCATATCTGCTGTTTCATTCACTATAGGTTCTATAAGTTTATGAACATCTTTAACAGGGTATGTGTCATCACCATCTATCATAATATAAATATCAGCATCAATATCCATAAACATAGCTCTAACAACATTCCCCTTTCCTTTTCTCGGGACATTTTTAACACTAGCCCCTGCTGCTTTTGCAACTGCTGCTGTGTTGTCTGTTGAGTTGTTGTTATAAACATAAATATGACTATGAGGTAACTCTTTTTGAAAATCTTGAATCACCTTTTTGATGGTGATCTCTTCATTGTAACAGGGAATTAAAATAGCAATTTTCTTATCCATTATCTCTCTTTTTCAAATATAATTTTATTATCAATAATTAGTAGTGGTTTAATATGATATTTCTCTAATTTTACAATAGAAAATATCTCTTTAGCATTAGATGGACTATGTAAGTAGTAGGAAGCTCCTGTATACTCCATAAGCTCATTAAGCTCCTCTTCACTAAGAGTGTTATGTGTACTTAACATTTTTATATAGAGTCCTTTCATCTCTCTGTTATCCTCAAACCAACCAATGCTACAACTAGGGATAAACTTAATAGTAGGGTTAAGATAGAGTGCATAGTAAAGATCATTTGAGAGAGTATTAAGCAGAAGAGTCTTGTTTGAAAACATCTGATCTTTATAGTAGGACTTTTGGAGTAGTATCTCTTGATGGTCATACTTTTTCATAAGGTAACCAAACATTAGTACAATATATATAAGAGCTGGAAAGAAAAATAGTTTTCTGTATGCTACATCTTTTAGTATTTTTATAAACTTGTAGATAAAGTAAAGAATTTTTCTTGAGAAAAATGTGTGGAGTAGTGTGTTACTCTCTAAAAAAGCAAACAAAACAAAAAGTGGTAGTAAAAGTTCTAGGTAACGAACTTGTGCAAGCCATAGTGGAGACATAATAAGTAGTAAAAGAGCAAGAGGCTGTTTTTTAAAATAGTTATATTTTTTGTAGATAATTAATGCTGCTAATGACCATATAGTAACGACAAGAGCATAATAGTTAAAAATAGTTAAAAATCCAAAGAGTGGAAGTCCCTCTTTTACACCTAGTCCTTCACGTAAAGATTGGTCACTTAAAAGATAGCTTACTGTCCTAACAAAGTCACTCCCACCATAATATAGATGGAAGATAAAACCAAAGAGAGTACCTAGCAGAAGTGCATTAAATGTTCTGTACTCTTTTAAAATGAGATAGCTAAGTGCTAATGAACCACTATAGAGAAAGAAAAGATAGTAACTTCCCGAGTAGAGTAGAGTCACAAAGAAGATAGTCATAGCGTTTTTGTTGAGTAGGAGAATAAGTAGTAAGTAAAGACCCGAAAGTAAATCAGGTCTGAGACTTATATATCTAGCGGAGACTAATAGTACAATAGTAAGGACTATAAAAATTGTTAAAGGTGTTCTCTTTATGTTTGCATACTTAATGATGAGGGCATCGAGTAGGAGCATTAAACTAAAAAGTACAGTTGTATTTATCACTATATGAACACTCTCAAAGGGAAATATTTGGAGGTATAGTGCTAAGATTTTATGCCATATAAACCAAGGATCATAAGTAGTAAGAAAAAGTGAGTGAGGAAATACATCTCCCCATGAGAGCATAATATCTTGATTCTTTGCAAAAGCTAAATGACGAAGTCCATCATCAAGTAAGCTTAACCCTGCGAAGTAAGCATAGATGAATGCTGCAAAACTATAGAGAAGTATTTTAAAGTATATAGATGTCATATTTGAAATTATACATAAATAATCAATCAAAAACTTCATAACAAAAAAATAGCTATAATACTTTCTAATTATAAAGAGGTAGCAGATGATTGATTATAGTAAAAAGTTTACACTTGATAGAGAGTTTTACCCCTCAAAGCAGATAGATATTTCTATAGAGAGTGATAGAGGGCGTATTTTATCCTCTCCTGCCTTTAGACGTTTACAAAAGAGAACACAAGTATTTGCACTGGAGTTAAACGCTTCTATTCGGACACGACTTACCCATTCATTAGAGGTAGGTCAGAGTGCTCGTTTTATATCTAAGAGTATTCTCTCTAGACTAAAAAAAGAGGGGTTAGTTAGATACTCTCTAGATGGTTTAGAGAATGCTTTTATCTCAACAGCAGAGATGACAAGTCTACTCCATGACATAGGCAACCCTCCCTTTGGACACTTTGCAGAGCAGACTATAAATAAGTGGATGAGAGAGAATGCTCTACCTCTCTTAGAGATGTTTAAAATATCTACAAAGGTAGATAAAGAGCTTAAAGAGATGTTAGCAAAAGATATATGCAACTATGATGGTAATGCTCAAGCTATAAGAGTTATAACAAAACTACAAAGGCTAAATCTCTCTTATACTCAGATACTCTCTGTACTCAAATACACGAGAGGTGCTTATGAAGAGAGAGAAAAGGGAACAGCTAAAGAGTACCTTCAAAAAAAGCCAGGCTTTTACTATAGTGAGAAAGAGTTTATAGAGAAGGTTCAGAAAAGTTTGGGTGTTGCAAGTGGGCATAGGTTTCCTATAACTTATATTATGGAGGCAGCGGATGATATCTCTTACCTTACTGCTGATTTAGAAGATAGTGTAGAGAAGGGGATTCTCACTCTCGATGATGTCTATAACTTGATAAAAAAAGAGTGTGAGAAAGAGGGTGAAGACTATCTCTTAGAGCTTATAGATGAGAAGTATGAAAAAGCGAAAAACAATGAAGAACCCTATCAATTTAGTATGTTTTTTACACTCTTTCGAGCCCAACTAGTAACTGGACTTGTATATCATGTAGTAGATGTTTACTTAGCAAATCATCAGGAGGTTTTTGATGGCTCTTTTAATGCGGCACTTTTAGAGTATGATAAAGAGAGTAAGTATTATAAAGCTATAGAGATACTGCAAAATATATCTTATAAAAATATCTATCAACATAAAGATGTTCAAGAGTTAGAGTTGCAAGGCTATGCCATTATAAATGGACTACTCAATATCTATAAACCTCTTATCGAGTTAAGTGCAGAAGATTTTACAAAGTTACTAAAAGATGAAGGGATAGAGTGTTTTATATCCATGCGCCTTATAAAAAGAGTCTCATCTAAGCAGATAGTAGCCTATAAAAATGATGTTAAAAAAATTGATAATGAGAATAGAGAACAGTATTTAATACTGGAGTGGTACTATAGAGTAAGACTATTAACTGACTACATAAGTGGAATGACAGATGATTTTGCTTTAAAAGAGTACCATATTTTATCAGCCATCTAAAAAGGGCTTTATGTACTACTTTATGATTTTTGGCTATAATCATTACTAAATGTTACAAACAAAATAAAATGTGATAAAGGTGTGATATGGAGTGCGAATTTCCAACGATAAACTCAAATAAAGAACAAGTTAAAGAGATATTTGACACAGTAAAAACTATAGCTGTTTTAGGACTCTCTCCTGATGAGACTAAGGCTTCTCATAGAGTTGCGAAGTATTTACAAGAAGTTGGGTATAAAATAATCCCAGTTTACCCTAAAGAAGATTTTATTTTAAATGAAAAGGTCTACCGATCACTTGCAGAGATTCCTTTTGCTGTAGATATGATAGATATCTTTAGAAAACCAGATGCTTTGATAGCGATTGCTCAGGCAGCTATAAAGCGTGGAGATGTAAAAGTTTTTTGGTCTCAGCAGGGAATAGTAAATAATGAAGCAGCTGCAATGGCAGAAAAAGCTGGTATGCAAGTAGTACAGAATCAGTGTGCTATGATAGATCATAGAAACCTATAAAATGGATAAATAAGTTGTTAAATTTAGAAAAGATATATGAAGCACAGAATCGAATAAAAGATATAGTTGTTCAAACACCATTAGCATATGCTCCCTATTTAAGTGAACACTCTGGGTGTGAAATATATTTAAAAAAAGAGAACCTTCAGATTACAGGTGCTTTTAAAATTCGTGGTGCATATAATAAAATTGCCTCTTTAAGTGATGCAGAGAGAGCCTGTGGTGTTATCGCTGCAAGTGCTGGAAACCATGCTCAAGGTGTCGCTTTTTCAGCTTCAAAGTTTGACACTAGAGCAGTTATTGTTATGCCTGAGTCTACGCCTCTTACTAAGGTAAATGGTGTGAAACATTATAATGCTGAGGTGATATTGCATGGTGCTAACTATGATGAAGCTTATCTTTATGCAACTGCTTATGCACAAAAACACTCTATGACTTTTGTACACCCTTTTGAGGATGAAGCTGTTATCGCAGGACAGGGAACTGTCGCTTTAGAGATATTAGAGCAGTGTGAAGACTTAGATGCAATAATTATTCCTGTTGGTGGTGGTGGACTTATCGCTGGAATGGCAGCAGCTATTAAAGAGAAAAATCCAAAGATAGAAGTTATTGGTGTGAGTGCGAGTGGTGCACCAGCATTTAAAAACTCTTATAAGCTCAAAGAAGCAGTAGATACTACAAGTGTACGAACGATTGCAGATGGAATTGCTGTTCGTGATACATCAGTTGTGACATTAAAGTATGCACTTGAACATGTCGATAAAATAATATCAGTTGATGATGAAGAGATAGCTAGTGCAATACTGTTTCTTTTAGAGAAGCAGAAACTTGTGGTAGAGGGTGCGGGTGCTGTAGGTGTAGCATCAATACTACATAATAAACTTCCTGAGTTAAAGGATAAAAAAGTTGCTATAGTTTTGAGTGGTGGAAATATGGATGTTACACTTCTCTCTGTAATTATAGAGAAAGGTCTTTTAAAGTCACACCGTAAAATGAAATTAACAGTGACTTTAGTAGATAAGCCTGGATCTCTAATGCGTTTTACAGAGATACTTGAGACTCTTAATGCAAATATCGTACATATCGCTTATGATAGAACATCCATCTCATTAGATTATGGTGATGCAAATGTAACAGTACATATGGAAACAAAAGGGAAAGAGCATCAAGAAGAGATCTATAATGCTTTAAAAAATGATGGATATTTAAGAGGGTAGACGAATGGAGCCAGTTAAAAGTAAAGATTTTAAACATGCAATCATACTTCTAAAAATATTAGAAGATAAACGTATAATAGTTATAGATAAAGAGACCACAATAAGGTTTTTAGATCAAGAGAATTTTAAACTACTTGATGGGTTTAAAGTTAATATTAAACACAAATATTATAAAGGAAGTGTTACTGCATTTAGTAGTAATGGAGAAAATTTTGCTTCTTTGAGTGCTGATTGTAAAGAGTCTAGACTTTTTAGTGCAAAAACGAAAAAACTTATTGCGAAAGTTGATAGACATCAGGGGGAATCCTCTTGTGTTAGTATAGATCCTCTCAATAGATATATGTTCTCTGGTGGCGAAGATGGTAAAACATTTGCTATTGATATTAAAAGTGGTAAACTAATCTTTACACTTCCAACACATGTAGATACAATTAATGATATCTCTTTTAGTTCAAATGGTAATTGGGTAGCAACCTCTAGCTACGATAGAAAAATCTCTCTTTTTTCACTTGTTACAATGACACCTAAAATAAAGTTAAAAGCACATGCTGCTCCTGTAATTAAAAGTAGATTTTTAACAAAACATAGACTTCTGAGTGTCGATAAAAACTCTTCTGCAATTATATGGAATATAAGTACTTCTAAAGTGATTGAGAGACTTAATGGTATCCATGATGACATCATAGATATAACAACAAGTAAGGATGATAAGTTTCTCTTTATAGGTACTGCTTTAGGTTATGTACTTGTATATGACTTAGATACTTATGAGCTTTTATCCTCTAAGTATATTAAACTTGCTTCACCTATTACTAAGATGGCTTTTAATGAAGAGGAGCATCAACTTATACTCGGAACAGAAGATGGCTTCTTAGTTTATTACGATATTTATGAAGGTGAAGACAAACTAAAAACTATGCTTCAGCATAAAGAGTTTGGTAATATACAAAAAGCAATAGACTTTAATCCTATTTTAGCATATACTCAAATATATGATCTTCTCTCAAATTTTTGGGAAAATACACTTAAAAAAGCAAAAATTGCTTTAGAGCATCATAATAAAGAGAAAGCAATGCTTATTTTTAATGCTTTTAAAGATGTTCCATCAAAAAATAAGATTATTCAAAAGACTATAGCAGAGTATGCTGAGTTTGAAAAGTTTACAACTTTAGCAAAAAATGGAAAATTAGCACTTGCTTACAGTTTAGCAAATAAACATCCAGTATATAAAGAGTCTAAGATGTATGCAGCTTTAGAAAAAAGGTGGAAAAGTACATTTATACAGGCACAAAAGTTTACATTAGATCCAAAATTAGCATCTCAGGCTAAAGATATTCTTGCTCCTTATCGTGGGATTAGTGAAAAAACAGTGTTAATTCAAGAACTCTTAACAAAAAGTGAAGTCTATAGACGATTTAGAACAGCAATAGGGCAGAAAGATTTTAAAATCTGTTTTGAACTAATAAAGCAACATAAGTTTTTAAAAGAACTCCCAGAGTATGATGTCCTAACAAAGTATGCAGATAATTTATATCTTAAGGTAAATGCTCTACTTGAGAAGGATGATACACATTCGGCTATAAAACTTTTAAGAGTACTCTCTGTTTTTGAAGACTTTAAAGATGAAGTGAAAGAACTTACCCGTACAATAGAAATTAAGCAGAAGTTTTATATGGCTATTGAAAATGATGATATAGCTACAGCTTATAATCTCATGGTTCAAGAAGAGGAACTTGGTGAGACTAAAGATGGAAAAAAACTACAAGAGATTTGGTATAAAGATCAGATGACAGCTAATGGATTTGCAGTAAATGGTGATGCATTAGGGGTTAAAAAAGTTTTAGATAAATATACTACAGTCTCATCAAAACTCGTAGCGATCGCAACTATTTTCGCATGGTGCTATATGGTTCAACTCGAAGAGAAAGCTCGTGAAGGTGCTCCACAATCAGTAATTGAGACGGGTATTAAACAGTATGTATCAAGCTTTGGACTTGTAGAGCAGATTGAAAACTTTTACGAACTTTTTAAAAGAAAGTATAAAGATACAAAATTAAACCTAGAGTTACTTCCTAAAGGTTCTCTTGAAATGTGGCGACCAGCTATGATCGTTCGGTCAATCTTAGACTAACTTTAGTCTTAAGATTAACTCCTCTTTTAACCTACAATATATCTACATTTAAGTATAATCACGAGATTTTTAAAATTATAATTTTTTATAGGAGACTTTTCATGCAAATTAGTGGTGCACAGATGGTCATTGAAGCATTAATTGCTGAGGGTGTAGATACAGTTTTTGGTTACCCTGGTGGAGCAATTATGAATGTATATGATGAGATATATAAACAAGATGGATTTCAACATATCCTTAATCGTCATGAGCAAGCTTCTGTCCATGCTGCTGAGGGCTACTCAAAAGCAAGTGGAAAAGTTGGGGTGGCTATGATTACTTCTGGACCTGGTTTTACAAATGCTGTAACAGGTCTTGCAGATGCTTATATGGATTCGATTCCTTTAGTTGTTATCTCTGGTCAGGTTCCTATGAGCCTTATCGGTACAGATGCATTTCAAGAGATAGATGCTGTTGGTATTAGTCGTTCTTGTACAAAACATAACTACCTTGTAACAGATGCAAAAGATCTACCTCGTGTTTTAAAAGAGGCATTTTATATTGCAAGAACTGGTCGCCCAGGTCCTGTTCATATAGATATTCCTAAAGATGTAACAGCGCAGATAGAAGAGTTTGACTACGATATTGAGCTTAATTTAGAGACGTATAAACCACATACTAAAGGGAATCCTCGTCAGATTAAAAAAGCTATGGATGCTATAGCAAAAGCGAAGCGTCCTCTTTTTTATCTAGGTGGTGGTATTATCAATGCAAATGCAGCATATGAAGTACGTGATCTAGTACATACTACGGGTATTCCTGCTGTTGAGACATTTATGGCTCGTGGTGTTTTAAGCCACGATGATAAATTACTTGTAGGTATGCTTGGTATGCATGGAAGTTATGCTTCAAACATGGCTATGAGTGAGACTGACTTAGTTATCGCTCTTGGTGCTAGATTTGATGACCGTGTAACTGGTAAGCTCTCTGAGTTTGCTAAAAATGCAGATGTTATTCATGTCGATATCGATCCTGCATCTATCTCAAAACTTGTAAATGCTGACTATCCAATCGTTGGTGATGTTAAAAATGTTGTGAACGATATGCTTGCTCAAGTTGATAAAGTAGATAGTGATAACTATGAGTCATGGAGAGAAACAATCAATAATTTTGATGAGTTACATCCTCTAACTTTCCATGAAGATACTGAGCGTATTAAACCGCAGTGGGTTGTAAAACGTGTTGGTGAACTTCTTGGTGATAGTGCAAATATCTCTACAGATGTTGGACAGCATCAGATGTGGTCAGGGCAGTTTTATCCATTTACAAGACCTCGTCAGTTTATAAGTTCTTCAGGACTTGGAACGATGGGCTTTGGTTTTCCAGCGGCTATCGGTGTAAAAGCAGCAACTCCTGAAAAAACTTCTATCAACTTTACAGGTGATGGTTCTATTCTTATGAATGTTCAAGAGCTTATGACTGCAGTTGAGAAGAAGATACCAGTTATTAACATTATTTTAAACAATAATTTCCTTGGAATGGTTCGTCAGTGGCAGACACTTTTTTATGATAAACGCCACTCTGAGACAGATCTCTCTGTGCAACCTGACTTTGTAAAACTTGCAGAAGCTTTTGGTGGAATAGGGTACAGAGTACATACTAAAGAGGAATTCGATGCTGCACTAAAAGATGCAGTTGAGAAAAATGTAGTAGCATTTATAGAAGTAATCGTTCATAGAATGGAAAATGTTATGCCTATGGTTCCATCAGGTGGAAGTCTATTTAACATGATGTTACTAGAGAAAAAGGAGAGTAAATAATGACTGAAAATAACGAAAGAAGAGTAGTATCTGTAATTGTTAAAAATGAAGCAAGTTCACTCTCTCGAATCACTGATCTTTTTTCAGGACGTGGTTATAACATCACATCTTTAACTGTTGCACCTATCCCAGATAGTGAGTACTCCCGTTTAACTATAGTTACTTCAGGATCTGTTCGTGTTATCGAGCAGATTACAAAGCAACTTCATAAGCTTATTCCCGTTCTTCGTGTGTATGAGCATGCTGATATGGTCGAGAAAGAGATGGCTATGATAAAAATTCCTATGAATGAAAATCTTAGTGATATCAATGCTCTTTGTGAAGCTTATAATGGAAAGATAGTAAATGCAGGCGAAAACACTGTTATCGCAATGGTAGCAGATGAACCTAAACGTGTAGATAATTTCTTAAGTGCTATCAAACGCTATAATCCAAAAGAGATAGTAAGATCGGGTGCTGTAGCACTCGAGCGATAAGGGAATAACTATGAAACTTAGTGACATTGCAACACTCATAGGTGCAGAGTTTTCGTGTAAAGATATTGAAATAACTTCAATGCATACTCTTAAAGATGCCTCTAAAAGTGAACTCTCATTTGTCGCCAATGCTAAGTACATAAAAGATATAGCAACTTCTAATGCAGCTGCAATTATCTGTGATGAAAAGACAAAAGAGTATATTCCTGAGGATTGTGTTGCACTTGTTGTAGATGCACCTTACTGGGAGATGGCTGTTGTCTCAGCAGAGTTTGCACCAGCACTTGAAGATTTAGACTCTGTAAAAGCTATTGTTGGTGAGGGCACTCAAGTAGCACCCACTGCTACACTTGCTAATGGCGCAAGAGTTGGTAAAAACTCTACGATTATGGCAGGGGCTTATGTTGGCTCTAACTCAGTAATCGGTGACAATACTATTCTCTATCCAAATGTAGTTGTGTATAGAGACTGTAAGGTTGGGAATGAGTGTATTATTCATGCTGGAACTGTTATTGGTAGTGATGGTTTTGGTTTTGCTTCTAATAGACTTGGGGAACATAAAAAGATACATCATATAGGGAATGCTATAATAGAAGATGATGTAGAGATAGGCTCAAATACCTCTATAGATAGAGCCGTATTTGGTTCTACTCTCATCAAAAAAGGTGCTCGTATAGATAATCTTATCCAGATTGGGCATAACTGTGAGATAGGTGAAGGAAGTGTATTCGCTGCACAAAGTGGACTTGCTGGTTCTTCTATCATCGGACGAAATAATGTATTTGGTGCACAGTCAGGAGTAGCAGGACATTTAGAGATAGCACCCTTTAATACTTTTGCAGCAAGAACAGGTGTTACTAAAACAGTAAAACAGAGTGGGAAAACTTTTGCAGGTTTCCCTTTCATGGATCATAAATCATGGCTTAAGATTCAGGTCAAGTTAGCTAGACTTATAAAATAATATTATAACAAGGAAATATTCAATGACAACAATTCCATTACACTCAACAAAAAAAGGTACTATTTCAGTAACTAAAATTGAGAAACCTTATGGTGAAGATAGTGCTCCTGTAGCTAGTGTAGGTATCTCATTAACAGGTGATAGTAAAAATCCAGATTGGAAAGTACATATCCCAATGGATAATCTTGAAGAGGTTATTAAAGCACTTCAAACTTTACAGTAATAGATATAGACAATAAGTAAAATTTTCTGATATAATATTATAAATTATTATATCAGGAGACTTTTTGCAAACTTCCCTCTCTAAAAATTCAATCGAAATTATTAAATCTACAGCTGAGTATATTACATCTCGTGATACAGATATTACTCAAGCAATGTATAAAATACTCTTTAGTAAATACCCAAATGTTCAGATACTTTTTGCGAATGCACCCAAAAACCAGTATATGCGCTTGGCCGAAATACTCTCCGCTTATGCTGTAAATATTGAAAAGATTGATAGATTGAGACCTGCTCTTTTTGTTATTGCAAAAAGACATGTGGAGGTTGGAATTAAACCTGTTCACTACCCTATGATAGGAATGGTATTGATGCAGGCAATAGAAGAGACACTTCAAAATCAAGCAACTATAGAGTTTATGGATGCATGGAGAGAGGCATTTCAAGTGATAGCAAATATTTTGATAGAGATGGAGCGAGAACTATATGAGAAGGAAGAGAACTAATGCTCTTCCTTTTGTGGAAAGATTAAAGTTCTTTTACAAACTCTTCTATTCGTTTAATCCCTGTTCTAATACTTTCAATATCAGTTGCAAATGAGAATCTAAAATACCCTTCACTTCCAAAACCAACACCCGGAACAACAGCTACTTCTTTTTGTGCAAGAAGATCTTTAGCAAATTTTAGTGAATCATTACTAATCTCTTTTATATTTACAAAAAGATAAAAAGCACCATCTGGTTTTAAAACAGAGAGTCCATCAATAGCATTAAAAAGTGTAACAGCTTCATCACGGCGAGCCATAAACTCTTTTCTCATCATCTCTATATCAGCATCTGCACTACCATCAAGACCAGCAATAGCTGCCATCTGAGTAATAGAGTTAATGTTTGAAGTACTTTGAGACTGTAGTTTTTTAGTCGCTTTTATCAGTGCAGTGTTGTGTGCTGCCATATAACCAAAACGCCATCCCGTCATCGCTACTGATTTTGAGAGACCGTTGATAGTTACTGTTCTTTCATACATATCTTGACTTACTGCAGCTGCAGAAGTAAAAGTACCATCGTAGATAAGCTTCTCATACATCTCATCACTAGCAACTATTACATCTGTTCCTTCAAGAACTTTACCAAGTGCTTTAAGCTCATTTTCTGAGTAAACACTACCTGTAGGGTTTGATGGTGTTGTAAGAACTAACATCTTTGTTTTAGGTGTTAATGCTGCTTGTAACTGCTCTGGTGTGATTTTAAAAGCAGAAACATCATCTGTCTCTATCTCTACTACTGTTCCACCACAGTACTTTACAAGTTCCGGATATGTTACCCAGTATGGAGCAGGAATAATGACTTCATCACCAGTATCTATAGTTGCTGAGAAAAGATTAAAAAGAGAGTGTTTTGCTCCATTATTTACGATGATCTGTTCAGGTGCATATGTTAAGCCATTATCGCGTTTTAACTTTGTAGCGACTGCCTCTTTAAGTGCTGGAACACCATCAACTGCTGTATATTTTGTAAAGTTATTATTGATAGCATCAATCGCTGCATCTTTAATAACTTGCGGTGTGCCAAAGTCTGGCTCTCCCGCAGAAAAACTTAGTATGTCTTTACCCTCTGCTTTTAACTCTTGTGCAAGTGTTGTTATAGCGATAGTAATTGACTCAGATAGTGTGTTAATGCGATTTGTTAGCATATGCATTTTCCTTGTAGTTATTCTGTATAGTAAATATTTTTGTAATTATACTAAAAAAAGGAGAAAAAACTCTTTATATTGTGATAATAATTTAAAAAAGAGTTGAAGAGAACTATGTATGTGCTTAATGCACTTAGCTCTTCATAGATTTAATAAACGATTCATAAATATGTTCAAGCTCAAGGTCTTGTTCAAGAAGCTCTTTGTTATCTTCAACTAGGATATGCTCTAAAATAGCAACACGTTTAAGCATATACTCAAACATCTCTTTATTGATATCTGGAAGCATATTATGCATAAATGGATCTTTACAGCGGCCCTTTTCTATAACATGAGCAGGAATCCCTATGGCAGTTGAACAGTCTGGAACCTCTTTAACAACAACAGAGTTTGCCCCAATTTTAGAAAATTCACCTATAGTGATATTTCCGAGAACTTTTGCTCCTGCACCTAAAACAACACCTCTTTTAATAGTAGGATGGCGTTTTCCATGAGTAAGTGAAACACCACCAAGAGTAACTCCTTGGTAGATGAGTACATCATCTTCAATAATAGCAGTCTCACCAATAACAACACCTGTCCCATGGTCAATAAAAACACGTTTACCAATAGTCGCAGCAGGATGAATATCTATATGTGTGAAGATTTGGTTTAAACCCATAATCATTCTAGCAAAACGTTTAAAGTTTGATTTATAGAGTTTATTTGCTATTCTATACCATGCAACAGCCCAAACACCAGGGTAGTTAAAAAGAAAGTCGAGTTTGGAGTTTAATGCTGGATCATTTTTATAAGCATTTGAAAAATCTTCTTTAATCTCTTGATAAAGTCCCATAAATTCCCTTAACTTGTTGTTCTTAGATAGCCATTTTGATTGATAAAAGTATCTAGTTTTGAAAGTGTATCACTTTTTTCTTTTGGTGTGCTAAAGTAACTCTTATTGAGGTCTGATTTAAGCTTATTTAAAAGTTCATTACTATTATAACCTATGGACTCTAGTATGTTGAAGGTACTTTTAGACTCCTCTTCATTTGTGATTTCATAAGCATCATCACTAATAACTATTGTGTACTCATTTGGGTGTGTAAAAAGGTTATGACCCATACCTAGTGCTTCTTGATAAGCACCAACATTAAAAAATCCTAAGAAGTACTCCTCTTCTTCTAAATTAATATCATGAAGATAGAGTGGTTTGTTAGGATTAAATCCTATCTCTCCGTCACTATCACAGGTTATATCCCAGATACTCGCTCCTCGAATAGCCTTTTTACTTAAATGATGTAGAGGCATTACTGGAAAATGCTGCTTCAGTCCCCAGTAGTCAGGAAGACTTTGAAATATAGAAGCATTTATGAGGTAGCGTTCTTGAAGATTTACTTGCAACTGTTTGAGCTCAGATGTGTTGATGTTTGATGTTAAACTGAGTGATTTTTTGATAATGTTATGCACGAGTATTTCAGCATTTGATCTATCCTGAAGATCAATATATCCTAAATCAAAGAGTGTTAAAAGAGACTCAATATGATCGAGTGCATCATGAAGATATTCTATACAATTTTTTGAGTTTAGTTGATTGTAAAGCTCTTTTAACTCCGTAATAAGAGGAGGATTGCTCTCTTTTAAATTTAAGAGTTGCTCATGATAATCTTGTGTGAAAAGTTCTAAAACAGGAGTGACTAAAACTGCATGTGAAGCGACTATAAAACGTCCAGATTCTGTGAAAATATCTGGATGGGTAACACCTTTTGCATCCATAATTTCACCTAGTAAAAAGACAACACTACTAGAAAATTCTTCAAGAGAGTAGTTATGAAGTTTTGCATCACTATGTTGCTCATATGAGACAGCTAATCCACCACCAATGTTGATGTTACTGAGTGCATCTGCTCCAAGCATTTTCAGCTCAGCATAGATATTTCCAGCCTCTCTTATGGCTCTTTTAATTGGAGCTATATCATCCATCTGTGAGCCTATATGAAAATGAATCATACTCAATTTTTCAAGTAGGTTAGCACTCTTTAACAGACGAAGTGCTTCGAGTATCTCTGTAGCTGTAAGTCCAAACTTTGCATCCATACCCGCACTTTTTGCCCATGTACCACTACCTGTAGAGTGAAGTCTTACTCTGATACCTATGTTTGGTACTTTGAGATTAGAGGCAGTAGCTACAGCTATAATAGTTTTTAACTCCCCTAAACCCTCTATAGTAATGGTGATATTGTGACCGCTTTGTGCGGCTATGAATGCGAGAGTAATCATCTCTTTATCTTTAAAACCATTTACTGTGATGTTCGCACCATCAACTATTTTACTCATAGCGAGTATAAGTTCTGCTTTACTTCCTGCTTCAAGTCCATAGTTAAATGGAGTGCCTTTATCTGTGACAGCAGCAACAACATGAGGAAATTGATTTACTTTGAGAGGAAAAACAGCTTTAAAAGAGCCTTTGTAACTGTTCTCTGCTATGGCATGATTAAAGCACTCATAGAGCGTCGTTATCTGTTTTTTTATAAGATGTGGAAAACGAAGGATGATAGGCCCACGAACATCTTTTTGACGAATCTCTTGTGTGATTTTTAAGAGAGAAGGTTTTGAGCCGAAATTTACTAGAACTTCATCACCCTCTATCACAAAGTTTTTATTTGACCAAATGTCTAAACCAAAATTATTCAATATTCAAACCTATATATGAAGTTTTTGTCTAAAGTAGAGATCTACATCAAAGTAGATTTCACCATTACGGTTTTTAAAAGTAAGGTTACTTTTATTAAGCTCACTAATGTGCTTTTTACCCATAACTGCAAGCACAACTTTCATACTTTTTATAAGGTTCTTGTGATAACTACCGATCTCATTTCCTTTCTTGATAACAAGATATGAAGCACGTTTCTTCTCATCTTGTGTAGCAAGACCAACAGGACAGACATGTGAACCAAAACCAGAACACATACGAGCACGAATACAACCACCACTCATCATAAAACCACGAGCGATTCCAATGGCATCAGCACCCATACTCATCGTAATGATTACATCATCAGGAGTCAGTACTTTTCCACTCGCTATCAGTTTTACATCTTCTCTAATCTTATACTGTCTAAAAATGGTATCAACCACATATATAGCATTGTTTGTAGAGAGTCCTACTGACTCCATAAGTTCTAGTGGTGCTGTAGCACTACCACCTTCACCACTGTCAATAGTTATAAAGTCAGGAATCCCTTTTCCATCCTCTTTTCTCTGTGCAATAAGCTCTGCTAACTCTTCAACAGCTCCAGCATCTGAGACTACTATCTTAAAACCAACAGGTTTTTGTGAAAGGTTCTGTAGTTTTCCAACAAAGTCTAGGAGCTCTTCATCTGTATTGGCATAAGGAAAACGGTTTGGAGAGAAAACATCTTTACCCTCAGGTACACCACGGTAGTATGCTATATCTGCATTTACTTTTGCACCGGCTAGTTTTCCACCAGTCTGTTTTGCACCTTGTGCTATTTTAATCTCTGTCATTTTACAGAACTTCATACTCTTTTGATAACGAATAGGATCAAAGTTCCCCTCACTGTCTCTGACTCCATAAAGTCCCGAGCTTATTTGAAAGATCATATCTGGTAAGCTCTCAGGGACCTCTTTTGGAAACGATTCAAGAGGAGCATCCCAATTTACACGGAAAAGGACATGAGTTTTTGTGTCGTAGATATAAGTGTTTTGTGTTTTTTTATTGAGGAGTATCGTTCTGTACCACTTAAGAGCAACTTTACGGTTAAATAGTAGGTCACCAATTTTAAAGAAGAGTTCCGCAAGGAGTGTACTTTTAACTATCTCTAAATAGTCACAGTCATTAAGGTCCGGTTTAAGAGTAAAAAGATGATTAGATGTAAGTGAACCCTCTCCTGTATTTACTGTAAGTTCTGAGTTCTTTCCTGCAAGACTAAAAGCACGGACAGCTTCAGGACTTAATGCTCCATCACTCATCGCAGAACGAATAATCGGTGTTTTAGATATAAATGGAATCTCTCTATTCTCTCCAAAAATAACTTCAGTATCATCACTTACCTCTTCTTGGTTAAGGACATTTGAAGAGTGCTTAATGATAAAACGAGATCCTGAAAAAGGTTGGTTTACAGAAAAAGATTGGTAGTTTGGTACATCTTTAGCAGCTCTATATACCCAGTCCACTTTATCTTTAGATTCATAGAATGTCTCTTCAGCAAAGTACTGACGAAGTGGTTCCCTTAATGCTTCAAAAAGATAGCGCATACGTCCAATAACAGGATAGTTTATAAGAAGTGAATGTTTTCTTTGAACATATTTGTCATAGATAAAGAGTGCAAAGAGAAGAATAACCCCTGCGAGTACGAAAAACTCAATAAAGTTTATAAAAATTTCCCAACTGTTATGAAGAGTATCCATATTAAAAATCTTCCAGTGCGATAGTCTGCTCTGTTTTGTTCTGTAAATCTTTTATCCAAATAGTGCTATTTTCAAGCTCATCACTTCCAATAACACAGCAAAATCTTGCATTTACTTTATCTGCACCTTTGAGGTGGTTTTTAAGATTTTTTGCTTTAAAATCACAAGATACTTTTTTGCTTTGGCGTTTACTCTGTGTCAGTTTTACAACTAAGTCTACAGCCTCTGCATCCATCGCACCTATGTAGTAACCTTCACGTTTTTTCTCAGGCATAACGATGAGTTCCATAAGACGCTCTATCCCCATAGCAAATCCAACCGCAGGAGTTGCACGACCATCTAAAAACTCTACAAGTCTATCATAACGACCACCACCAGCGATAGCACTCTGACTTCCAATGTTGTCACTTACAAACTCAAATGCTGTCTTAGAGTAGTAGTCAAGACCACGAACAAGGTTCGTGTCTATCTCATACTCTATCTCATTATCATCGAGGATTGATTTGAGTTTTGTGAAGTCACTCTCACACCCCTCACAAAGAGAGTTTATAAGTTTAGGAGCTTGTGTGTAAAGGCTTTGACACTTTTCATTTTTACAATCAAGTACACGAATAGGGTTTGTCGCTTTACGACGCTTACAATCTTCACAGATTTCATCCTCTACTGACTCTATAAATGCTACGAGTGAGTCACGGTACTGAGGCATACAGTTTTGGTCTCCCAAAGAGTTGAGTTGGAGTCTATAGCCAATGCCACAAGCTTTTAAAATGTCGGCTACCATCATAATCATAGTCGCATCTTCATAGACACTAGCAACTCCAAAACTCTCTACACCAAACTGGTGAAACTGACGAAGACGACCTTTTTGTGGACGTTCATAACGAAACATACTTCCGTGGTAGAAAAAGCGGTGAGTTCCACCAGCACGGTCAAGTTTCTGCTGTACAAAGGCACGAACAACACCAGCTGTTCCCTCTGGGCGAAGACAGACATCGTTGTCACCTTTATCTGTGAACTGATACATCTCTTTTCCAACGATGTCACTAGACTCTCCAACACTGCGTTTAAAAAGAGCCGTCTCCTCTAAAAGAGGTGTCTCGATAAAATGAAAACCATACTTCTGTGCTACGTCTGTTGCTAGATTTATAAAGTAAGTAAATCTCTCATAATCCTCACTTAAAATATCGTTCATTCCTCTTAAAGACTTGATCATTGTTATCCTTCATCGTTTTTATAGTTTATAAATTATAGTGATGTAAGGATAGCGTTTTATTGCTTTTGTTTTTATGATGAACCTTCTTCAAAGTCTAAAAAGAGTAAAATCTATTATTAATTTTTAGGATAAAAAATGTCATTTGAACAACTAAAACTCTCTTCTTCACTTCAAAAAGCACTTCAAAAAAATGGTTATACTGAGCCAACACAGATACAAAAAAAAGTAATTCCTTTGGTAATAGAACAAAAAGATATTATTGCTCAGAGTCAGACAGGAACGGGAAAGACTGCTAGTTTTGTTCTGCCTATACTTGAGAGACTTCAAGCTACAAAAGGGGAGGGAAAAGCAAAACTTAAAGTTGTAGTGTTAACTCCTACTAGAGAGCTTACTCTTCAGGTGAGTAGTAGTTTTGAGGTACTTGGTGAGTTCTTAGAGAAACCTTTAAAAGTAGTGAGTGTTATCGGTGGAGAGAGTTTAGGGGATCAGATATTTAAAATCCAAAAAGGGTGTGATGTTTTAGTCGCTACAAGTGGTCGTTTTATAGATCTACTCTCAAAAAAACAGACAAACCTTTCTCATCTTGAGTTCTTCGTTTTAGATGAGGCAGATAAGATGCTTGATTTAGGTTTTGCTGAGGAGTTAGAGACTCTTCTTGAACTACTTCCTAAAAAACGCCAAAACCTTCTTTTCTCTGCAACATACCCTGAAAAGATGAAGCAGATTGCAGCACGGATTACTCAAAACGCTATAGAGATAAACTTAGAAGTAAAAGAGCAAGTTGTTACAAAAATAAAACAGAGAGTTATCACAACAAGTAGAGAGAAGAGAGGACCACTTCTTCGACACCTACTTAAAGAAAGTAGCTGGAAATCTGTTTTAGTCTTTATGGCAAATAAAAGAGCAACTGATAATATCGCTGAAAAGTTTAGAAAGTATGGCTTTGAGGCTGCTTCATTTAACGCCGACCTAGATCAAGAGATACGAAATGAGACTCTAATGGCGTTTAAAGAGAGAAAGATAAGAATCCTTTTTGCAACCGATATCGCTTCACGAGGACTTGATATAAAAGATGTTGATTTAGTTGTAAACTACGACCTACCTCGTTCTCCTGCAGATTATATTCATCGTATCGGGCGAACTGCTCGTGAGGGGAAGAGAGGAGAGGCTATAAGCTTTATAGACTATGAAAATATGGATCACTTTAAGTTGATTGAAAAACGTAGTGATATAAAGCTTGAGAGAGAAATAGTCAGTGGCTTTGAGTTAGAGGGTAAGACACCAAAAAAAGAGAAAGGTCCTGCACCGGTCAAGGGAAAGAAAAAGAGTAAGAAAGATAAACTAAGAGAAAAACTAGCACGAGAGGGGAAGAGTGAATCGCATTAAGTATCTGCATATTCATCTTTTTACTTTTCTCGTTATCTGGTTAGGGCTTTTTTTAGATAGTAGTAGAGTTGATAACCAACTTGCCGCTTCATTTGTAAGTTTTTTAGCATTTTTATGGGTTTATAGAGCTGTTTCAAAATCTTCACAACATATGATGCTAGCAGGTTTAGTGATAGCGTTTTGTGGTGAATTATTTTTCTCTTTACTCTTAGGTATGTATACTTATAGGCTTGAAAACCTACCAGCCTATGTTCCTTTTGGTCATGCCATAGTCTATGTAAGTGTTTACTACATTGTCAAAGAGCCTTTAGTAAAACAGTATAAAGAGAAGATTATCAAAGTACTTTTTATTTTAATGATTATATATTCATCCCTTTGGCTTCTTATTGGAGATGATAGTTTTGGGTTTCTCTGTATGCTAGTTATACTTTTTCTCTTTAAACGCTATCCCACAACAAAGCTCTTTTTTCTAATAATGTTTTTTACTATAGCTTATCTAGAGATTATTGGAACACACTATGGGTGTTGGGTTTGGCCTGATGTATGGTTTGATAAGGTGAGTTTTGTAAGTAGTGCAAATCCACCGAGTGCTATCTCTGTCTTTTATTTCGGCTTTGATGCGGGGTGTCTATGGTTATATAAACGCTATGATAGAAAAAGATGGGCTCGACTGAGAGTTATTCAGAGTAGGATGAGTAGTGCTGCTTAAGAGACCTTTTTAGGTATAAAGTAGATAACACTCTCAAAAATCCCTTCCATATAGTGGCGAAGGTAAATGCTGTAGTCATCTCTTATAGCTAAAACTTTTTGTGGTATTTTGTACCAATCCTCAGCCTTATGGTAGATACAGATAGCAAGAGTAGGGTGGTAGTCTCTAATGGTTGCAACTGCCCCATCTATAGCATCTTGTTCTGCACCCTCAATGTCAAGTTTTATATAATCAACTTTTGACTTAACGATATTGTCTATCGTGTCTATCTCTACACTCTGAGTTCCCTTACCATAGATGCTAGAAAAGGATTTCTCTTCGTTAAAAAATAGTCTCTCTTTTCTTGAACCGATACCACACTCTATAAACGCTATCTTACTCTCATCTGCTAAGTCACGCTTTGCTATACGGAGATTCTCAGCGATGGGCTCTATACACCATATCTTCTCATACTCAGGGTAGTGCTTTATCACCTCTGCCGCTGTGTCACCAACATAACCTCCCCCATCAAAGAAGCAGATATTTTTCATCTCTGGGAGTATCTCTCTGTCAAAGTACTGTCCCTTGTGGTCATTAGTAAAGCCTTGCATAAAATCATAATCAAAAGAGATTTTAAAGTTGATTACCTTAGTAAATATTTCTTTTGATTTTTTATCTGCGAGGCACTTATAAGTAGTAGAGTAGTCTGAATAGTTCTCTCTAAAATCTTTTTCAAAATCCATAATGAAAGGAGGTTCTACAAGAGAAAGGTCACTATACTTTATAAGATCAAGATAACTAATGTTTAAAAACCCTAAAGTATCTAGATGGCGTTTTACTTCAAGAGGACTTCCTGTAGCTGTCCATAAAATAAGTGCACCCTTTGGTACCTCTTCTATCTTTAGTACCTCTTTTTTTCGTGAACGCTGCACACGAGTAAAGTCATCTATGATGCCATCAACTTCAAGAGATTTAAGAACACTTCGTGTGAGTCTGTTGATACCTAAAATGTACTTTTTTGTCTCATTTTTACTAATGAACTGGGCGACTAGCTTTTGCTTACTCTCATTTATGTAGTCACTATCTATAATCTTGATGGTTACTTCTCGTCTGAAAGGTGCGAGAGTATCGCGGTTGTAATTGCTTCTCGAGAGAGAGTTGCATCTATCTCTATAAGTGTGAGACCTAAAAGCTCTGTTGCTTTGATGATAGCGTTTTGAATATTAAGGAGATACTCACTGCCACGAAGTTCTATGCCATCGAGCTCTTTTTGTGAGAGTCTATACTCCAGTTCTTCTTTTGTTAAACGCAGGAGAAAGACTTTTTGCGGGTAAACGCCATCTGTTGCAAAGTTATTTAAAGAGACTAACTCCTCTTCGCTTATACCACCTTGTGTAAGGGCGTAAGCAACACCACTGACAGCACTTCTATCGGAGATAATCATTTTTGTATCTATATTTGGCTCTATAACTCTACTCATATGCTCAGCACGGTCAGCAAGAAAGAGAAGAAACTCTGCTTTTTTACTCTGTGTTCTAGCGGAGAGAACCATCTCCCGTATCTCTTTTCCTATCTCAGTAGCTCCAGGCTCTTTTGTGATGATAGCATTTGGAAAGCTTTGCGCTATAGCTTCTATCTGTGTACTTTTTCCAGCAGTATCTATCCCTTCTATCGCAATGTACATGAAGTCATATCTCCTATGATTTTTTGTACAGAGTTTGGAAGAAGATGTTCTGTTTTTCCGTTAAACTTTAAAAGATTACGAACGATAGATGAGCTTATAAAAGCATTTTGAAGTTTTGGCATGAGATAAACTGTCTCTATAGTCTCATCAAGTGAGTTATTTAGGTAGCCAAGTTGGAGTTCATACTCAAAGTCACTCACCGCACGAAGTCCACGGATGAGGATTCCTGCACTATGTTCATGTGCGAGTTCTATAGTAAGGTTATCAAATCCAACAACACGAACACCTTCAAGTCCTTTTACCGCTTCTTCAGCCATAGCGATACGCTCTGAGAGTGTAAACATTGGTTTTTTATCTACAGAAGCTGCAACGGCAACGATAACTTCATCAAAGAGGTTGTGAGCTCTCTCTATAATGTCAAAATGTCCATTCGTTATAGGGTCAAATGTTCCCGGGTAAAGTGCAATATTTTTCAATGTTATTCCCATCTTTTATATAAGTTATTTTCTATGCCAAGCAGATCAAACCACTTGCCAATAATAAAGTTCTCCATCTCATCAAGAGATTGCTGCTCTGAGTAGTATGCCATAACGGGTGGTGCTATTATGATGCCTAAGCTTGCAAGTTTATGCATGTTCTCTAAAGCTATAGCAGAAAAAGGCATCTCCCTTGGTGCAAGGATGAGTTTTTTCTGCTCTTTAATCATAACTGCGGCTGTTCGTGTTACGAGGTTGTCAGCTATACCACAGGCGATTTTTGCGAGGGTATTCATGGAGCAGGGTGCTATGATCATAGCATCAACTCCAAAAGAGCCCGAAGCGATACTTGCACCGATGTTTTCATTTTCATGAAGTGTGGTGTTTTTAAGCTCTTTTGTTAAAACTGTTTGCGAGTTTTGTGTCATTATAAAGTGTTTTTCTATGGAGTCTGGGAGAAGCTCAAGAGTTTTTACTCCGAGGTTTACACCACTTGCTCCACTGGTTGCTACAACTATTTTCACTTATCGTATCTCCGCTGTTTTTCTGCCTGTTACAATGGCGTTTATCTTTTTTCCACTACCATTTATCACGGTAATGGTTTGACCATATCTACCGCTTTTGTTTGCTTTACCTACAAAAGATATAGCGATGTTCTGGTCTAGTATGGTTACACTGATTCTATCACCACGTTTAACAAGCATAAGGCCCATTACATCTCGTGATGTAATGGTAGTCCCTTTTTTTATCTTTCGCTTTGCTTCATAACTTGCCTTTTTTAAGTCCAAAAGAGGCATAGCTCGAAACTTATCTAAACGAATAGTACTTTTTTTTACATTAAGGTTTGATAACTCATCCCCTCTTTTTAACTCTATCTTAGATTGAAGGACTATAAGTTTGGCATCTACAGTGTAGTTAAAAAAGATTTTTTTATTATCTTTAGTTTTTATAGAGAGTGTACCACTTTTTCTAAGATAGAACTTTCTATTAAGATGTATGGTGTAGTCACTCGTTAAAGTAGGAAGGTATGAACGAGGCGATACCTGTATGTTTTGAATGATAATATTAGGGTATGTTTCACTATACTTGAGTCTTAAATGATACTTTATATCTGAAAGGTTGATAGGACTTTTTTGAGTAAACTGTGTATAGGTGTGTTTGGATTGAAAGTTTTTATATCCTAGTTCAAAAAGTGTTCGTAGAAGTAGTTTTGTTTTTACTCTCTTTGTATGTTTTGACTCTCTTATCTGAAAGAGTACTCTATCTGTTTGTGGATTTTTAATCACATCTGAGAGGAGAATTTTTTTATCTTTTACAAAGTAGTTACTCTCTAGATATTGTGTCGCAAAGAGATTAGTAGTAAAAAAAAGGAGTAGTAAAAAAAATAGTTTGATAAGAGTACTCTTTATAGATAAATTTAGAGTATTTTAACATAAGTAAATGAATAGGAAGCTGTTTGCTGTGGATGGGGTAGAGGGATTCGAACCCCCGAATACCAGTACCAAAAACTAGTGCCTTACCGCTTGGCGATACCCCAATGTGTTGTTATAATGTTTAATATTTTGATTTTTTTTGTAAATTGGTTGCGGAAGCAAGATTTGAACTTGCGACCTTCGGGTTATGAGCCCGACGAGCTACCGAACTGCTCTATTCCGCGACGCTTAATACTTGATGAAAATCAAATATTGTAAATTGTGGATGGGGTAGAGGGATTCGAACCCCCGAATACCAGTACCAAAAACTAGTGCCTTACCGCTTGGCGATACCCCAACATTAAAAAGTGAAAGAAAATTGGTTGCGGAAGCAAGATTTGAACTTGCGACCTTCGGGTTATGAGCCCGACGAGCTACCGAACTGCTCTATTCCGCGACACTTAAACAAATCATATTACTATGTTTGTTGGAGCGAGATTATAGGAAAATTCCTTTTTAAAGTCAAGGGTTTCTCTCCTAAATTTACAATTCTTTTTAAATTTGTGTAATTTTTAAGAAAAAAGCTCTTATTTTTAGGAAAAAACTAAAAAATCACAACTTAAGAGGAGTTACACTTCCTCTACTATTGGAGTAAGTGCTTCACCACTATCCTCTTCTATTTTCGCTCTAGCTTCTGCCATCTGTACTCTAATCTCATCCATAATATGAGGGAGGACATCTTCTGCTTTAGTCCATCGTACTTCATCAACATGACCACCATAGTCAGCACCAAGCTCTTCTACTTTTTTTTCTAACTCTTCTACATTTTGGCAGTGAACAATACGTCCATCAACTGTATCTTTGAGTTCTATATACCACTTTTCATCAGGATCAACTAAAATAGTTGCTTCAAATACAACAGCCATCTCTTACTCTTCTCGTTTTTTTGAAGCATCAAACTGTGCGGCAAATGCTACCATATCTTCGCGTTTTTTCATATCGCCATTATAAACAACTTTGTCAACATCAACATCTGAATCACGAAGTACTTTAGGCACTACGTCACGATTATTTATCACTTCCATATGTTCATCAAGTTCATCTTCAGAGTATGCCATCTGCATATCCGCAGCAATTACATGAGCTATGGCTTCAACCACTCTAAGTTTAGTAAGTTCTTCACCAACACCTTCACCCTCTATAGTAATGATAACACGACCTTTTTCATCATGCATATGATAATCACACACTTCACAATCTTTCAAATCTTGAACAACCTGTTCTAAATATTTTGGTAGACACTGTACTACAATACTTGATACATTCATAATTATATTCCTCTTTTATGTTAGTTATAAACTATAGTTCTTACACGTTCATTCGATTCTTTACGCATTTTATCATATAATTTTTGATGTTTGAGTTTATCTTCATAACTTATAGGTGATCTTTGAGATTTATACCCAATTAACTCACCATTTTTATAAACACTAGAAACTATTGCTTCTACCCAGTAAAAACCTTTATCTTTTCGAAGATTTTTTACAACACCTATCCACTGCTTTTTTGCTTTAAGTGTTTGCCATAGATCTTTAAACATCGCTGATGGCATATCAGGGTGTCTTACTATAGAGTGTTTCTTACCTATCAACTCTGCTTCATCATACCCACTTATCTCACAGAAGGTAGAATTTGCATGTGTTATATTTCCATCTAAATCTGTTCGAGATATTATTAACTCATGTTCTGGGACTAAGGTTTCAACTAAAAATTCACTCTCATTATATTCCATCTTACTGCTCCTTATTTTACTTTATAGTAGTTGACTGTACTATCATCACTCGAAACAAAAAACTCTTTTTCATTTAAAAACAGAATCTTAGTAAGTGTCATTTTATTGCCACCATATATACCAAGCTTACTTTTTGTAGAGAGTTTTGTCAAAGTGACATTATTGTTTTCATCACTTGAGTATGCTGCAAGTTTTCCTTTTGGTGAGAGCCCAACTCCATAAACTAAAAAAGGTGTTTGTATATGATAAGCACTTTTAAATATCATCTCATAAATACCAACTCTTCTATCTTGTCCTCCTGCAACAATTACCCCATTTTTGTAATCAACACTAAAAACATTATCTAAGTTTTGACCCTTAAAGATTTCAATGACATGCCCATCTTTTGTACTTATTAGGTGTAACTCTCCACTCTCATCAGCTACAATAACCTCCGATCTATCTTCACTCATTGCAAGGTTAGAGAACTTTGAAAGAGATGCCTGCACACTCCAGTTCTCTTTCCCTGTATTAATATCATAAGAGATGATATCATTACTTAAAAGTCCCAAGAGTAATGTATTTTTATCTATAAACTTTGCTTTTGCTATATAGAGTTTTTTGCTACTTCCTATAATTACACTAGCCTTATCGCCACTAAAAAGGCGAACTTCTCGAAATCCACCAGTTGCTTGAGAGAGGACAAGCACTCTCTCTTTTAAAACATCTACAGAGTAAACTTTCCCCTCAATCTCTTCATTTAGAAAATTCTTAATTTTTGGAAGATGCAATGTTTGTACTTTTTTCTTTGTTTGAATATCAAAGATATCTACACTACTTGCACTCGTTCCACAATAAAGTTTCATATTTGAAAGAACCATATCATTTACTGCACCACCAGCCTTATACTCAGCATCAGGCTGATGTATATTTGCTCCAAACATAACAAGACTTATAAATAGTAAAAAAACTATTTTCATAGAACACTCTCCTTTAAATCAATAGCATACGAGGGACATCGACTAATACAAAAACCACAAGAAGTACACTTCTCTTGATCAATTACAGGCATAAACATCGCCTTAAAGTCGATAGCATCTTCAAGACAAGGGTCTTTACATGAAAAACACATAACACCTTCCCAACTCATGCAAGTAGTTTTGTTAATAACAACATCAATATCTAGACTATTTTTATTTTCTAAGTTTAAAACATTTGGCTCACATGCCGTTGCACAGTCATCACAGTAGGTACAACCACTTTTTGAAAAATCTAAGTAGGGTGTTTTATCTTCGCCTATAATTATTATATGCTCTTGACATGAAGTAGCACAAAGGCCATCACAGTTTTGACACTCAATGTCAAAAGCACTCTCATCATCAAAATAGGGTGGTCGTATAACTATTTTTTTTTCTTTTTTTTCACTAAAGCTACTCTTCGCAGTTGCAGAGAGAAAGCTAAAAAGCTCTCTTCTTTGCATACTATTTACTACTCTCGTAAGTGTTAATACCTTCCATGAGTTTTGTTCCTTCCCATGTAGACTTACTAGCACCATCTGCATGAGTATAATCAGCTTCAAAATTATTTGGAACTGCTAATACACCTGTATCTTGAGGTGCATGACATTGTGTACAGTTGTAGCGTCCACCGTAAAGTTTACCACCTTCTGTAGCTTTTATAGAAACATTCATAAGTTTTTCACTTGATGTGTTTTTTATCTTATGACCATCTTTTTCCACTGAACCATCTTTTCCAATAGTAGTTGCAGGTCTAAAGTCTGTAAAGTGTGAAGCTGGAATCGGTGTTGCACCCATTGCACTTGCTACTTCTGGCATATGACATCCTAAACATTGATTATCTCCAATTTTGATTGGGATAAGCCCTGTTACATCATGAGGAATCATAGGTGGTGCATCTTGAAACGCACGTTTAATCTTATGACCACTTCCTGCATAAGTATCAGAATATTTTGTACCATGTGGTTTCAAATCTTCATTATTAAGTGTAGATTTTCTTAAACTTAATGATTCTGCAGTAATTGTTGGCTTTACTACCTCTTGCTTAGCAGGTGTAGTATCACTACCACATCCAACTAACAGTAGTGTTGCAGCAACTAAACCAAGTGTTATTTTATTTATTACTTTCATATTACTCTCCCGTTTTCTTGTTTTGTGCCATGCTTCTTAGAGAAAAGCTAAGAGCATCATCATCGCACACTTCTATACATCTTGCACAGTTTGTACATTCCCCAGATAGAACAGGTAAAGACTTTTTACCTATCATATGTAAAACTTGATTTTCCGGACAAACGACTTTACATTTCATACATAATGTACAGTTCTCTTCGTTATGTTTCACACGAATAAGACTGAATTTTCCTAGAATAGAGTAGAAACCACCCAGAGGGCAGATATGTCCACACCATCCATTTTTTAAAACAAATAGATCAAAAAGAAATATAATGAGCACTCCTGCCCAACCAAAACCTATACCAAAGACTATACCTCTATGAAGCATAGAGATTGGACTTATAAACTCAAAGGCAGCAAGTCCCATAATCGCTGAAACAATAAGACTTAATCCTAAAACCCAATAACGAAGCTTTCTACTAGCTGGTTGTTTAACACCTGTTAGCTTATTCATTCCAATAAGTTCACGTACAAAAGATGCAAAGTCAGTCACCATGTTAATAGGACAAACCCATGAACAAAATGCACGACCACCTACCACAAAGTAAAGAAGTGTTACCACTAAAACACCTAAAAGTAAGTCAGTTGCAAGAGTTGCACCTGCTGCTAGCATTTGCAGAGCAGCATAAGGATCACTCATAGGAATTACACCAAGTATAGTTGAACTACTTAGATTCCCTTGAAGCATTTTCCATCCCCAAGCATTTGCACCAAAATAAAGGATAAGAAGACTTATCTGTGTAAATCTTCTAAAAAAGAGATATCTATAACTATTCCATAACTTTTTCATTAGTAGAGGTCCTCCAGAAGATTACTATTTAAAGAGTCAACTGCCGTTTTTTTACTAATTTCAGTCACTGTTTTTATCTCTTTTGCATTTTCTAAACGCTTCTCATCCTCTTTATCCCAGCCTTTTATATAATGAGATCCGGCTTTTCCTTGTACTAAATCACGAGGCAGAATTTTAATAGCCGCATCTTCAGTAATACAAGCATGTTCACACATTCCACATCCAGTACAAGCATCAGCATGTACCACTGGTTTTAAGAAAGCATGTTTTCCTGTTCGCTCATTTTTTGAATACTCAATAGTTATTGCCACATCTAAAAGAGGACAAGCTCTATAACAAGCATCACACTGAATACCCCAAAACGCGACACAACTCTTCTCATCAACGATGGCAAGACCCATATCTGCAACATTTATATCAAGCTTTTCATTTGTTGTTACACTTGACTCATCTAATGCACCAGTAGGACATACTGGAACACAAGGAATATCTGTACACATATAACAAGGAATATCTCGTGGTATAAAAAATGGTGTTCCTATAGCTTTATTATCGCCAGGAGCAGCAAGTGAAAGTGTATCGTATGGACAAGCTTCAACACAGAGTCCACACTTTATACAAGTCTTTAAAAAATCCTCTTCTTTAAGAGCACCAGGGGGACGAAGTGTTAACTTCGCAGCCGTTGCTTCATCAATGAATGCACTCCAAATGAAGCCACTCATAGTTGCAAGGCCTACACCTCTTGCCATATTTAAGATAAACTTTCTTCTATCACTTAATGCTTTGCTCATTTTTTCTCTTTTTCACTTATGCTTTATAAATTTTTACAGCACATTTTTTATAGTCTGTCTGTTTTGACTGTGGACATGTTGCATCGAGACATACTTTGTTGATAAATACTTTTTCATCAAACCAAGGTACAAACACAAGTCCACGAGGTGGTCTATTTCTACCACGAGTTTCAACATGGGCTTTTACGCGACCACGGCGAGATTCAACCCAACAAAGATCACCTTGTTTAAGTCCTTTTTCTTCAGCAGTTTTAGGATTCATATAACATAAAGCCTCTGGTACTGCACGGAAAAGCTCAGGTACACGCATAGTCATAGTTCCTGAGTGCCAGTGCTCAAGTACACGACCTGTACATAACCATGTATCATAGTTAGTATCTGGAACTTCTGGTGGATCCATATAAGGACGAGCAAATATTTTTGCTTTATTTGTCAATGGTTTCTTCTCACTGTTTGTAACACCCATAAGGTTTCCATAAGGAAGAGCTTTTGCTAATGTTCCGTAGAATGCAAAGTCAGAACCATTTCCTGATTTTTTAACCGCTGCTGCTGCATATGGATCATACTTAACATTAAAACGCCAAGGAGTCTCTTTACCATCAACAACTGGCCATTTAAGTCCACGAACTTTATGGTACACAGTAAATGGAGCCAAGTCATGTCCATGACCGCGACCAAATGATGCATACTCTTCCCATAGGTACTCATGAACCATAAATCCACAACCCTTAACAACTTTACCGTCACCACCGATAACATTTCTGCTATCACCAGAACAATCAGAGTTATCATACCCTTTTTGAGGGAAAGAATTCATATCTATTTTATAAGATTTTGCTTCTTCATTCGCATAAAGAATTTCATACATTGTAGTATCATCTGTATAACCAAGATCATGTGCTGCTTTACGAACATCTGCAAGTTGTTTACCATTTCTAAGAGTATATGGGCCCCATACATCTTTTACAGTAAAGCGTTTAGAGAGTTCCATCCACTGCCATGTATCACTCATTGCATGACCTACAGGAAGTACTTGTTGTCTCCAGTGTTGTGAACGACGCTCAGCATTACCATAAGCTCCCCATTTTTCATAAATCATCGCAGATGGAAGAACAAGGTCAGAAACCATAGCTGAAATACCAGGATAACCATCAGATGTTACGATGAAGTTATCCATCTCACGAGCTGCTTTAATCCAGTGTTTTGCATTTGCAGAATCTTGATAAGCATTACATACATTTACCCATGCAAATTTAACAAGACCATCTTCAATATCACGGTGAATTTTCATAATGTGTTGGTTACCAACAGGGTTCAGTGTTCCTGCAGGAATTTTCCAACGTTTTTCAACTTTCTCTCTATGGTGAGGGTTTTTAACCATCATATCAGCCGGTAGACGGTGACAGAATGTACCAACTTCACGAGCAGTACCACAAGCTGAAGGTTGTCCAGTTAAAGAGAACGCTCCAGAACCTGGAAGTGCTTGTTTGTTAAGCATAAAGTGAACATTATATGAAAGTGTATTTACCCATGTACCACGTGTATGTTGATTCATACCCATAGTCCAGAAAGATACTACTTTACGACCTTTTTCAATGTATAAGTCAGCTAAAGTTTGAAGCTTTTTCTTGAATGCATTGATATCTTCATCAGGATCACCTTTTGAGATTTTTGCTACATAATCAAGTGTATATGGTTCAAGGAATTTTTTGTACTCTTCAAAAGAGATTTCCCAGTGTTTAAGCCCTGCTGGCTTATTAACCATATCATCACCCTCTTTATAACCATAAGCTTTAAGAGCAGGTGCTTCATTTGCAGAAACTTTATGAACCATTTCATGATTATATGTTTCCATCTCTTTAGCAGTATATTTACCAGCAGAACCATCTTCTCTTACAGGCATAACAGATTTTTCACCTGCACGACGCATACCATAACCCATATTTACTGGAGATGCTGCAAAGATAATATTTTTCTTTAAAAAGTCCCAATCAATAGCATCTGGGTTATTATAAACAATCTCACGAGCAATGTAGTTCCACATAGCAAGGTCAGTATTTGGAGTAAAGATAATCTCAATATCTGCAAGGTCTGAAGTTCTATGTCTATAAGTAGACATATTGATAACTTTTACACGATCTGGATCAGAGAGTTTTCTATCTGTAACACGTGACCAGAGAATAGGGTGCATCTCTGCCATATTTGATCCCCAAGATACAACAGTATCTGTAAGTTCAATATCATCATAACAACCTGATGGTTCATCAATACCAAATGTTTGGTAGAAACCAACAACAGCAGATGCCATACAGTGACGAGCATTTGGATCAATCGCGTTTGATCTAAATCCACCTTTCATCATTTTTTGAGCTGCATACCCTTCCATGATAGTGTATTGCCCTGAAGCAAATACAGCTACACCTTCTGGTCCGCTCGCTTTAAGTGCTTTACGAATGTTAAGTTCCATCTCATCAAAAGCTCTTTCCCATGTTACAGGAGCAAATTTACCTTGTTTATCAAAGTTCCCTTTATCATCCATACGTAAAAGAGGTTGTGTTAATCTATCCGCACCATACATAATCTTCGCATTAAAGTAACCCTTAATACAGTTTAGACCACGATTTACCGGAGCTGCTGGATCCCCTTTGACCGCAACAATCTTCCCATTTTTTGTAGCCATCATGATACCACAACCTGTACCACAAAAGCGACAAGCCGCCTTATCCCAACGCCAACCACTCTCAGCTGTTGCTGCACTTGCTTCTAGCTCTGTTGGTACATTCATACCAATAGCTGCTGCTGCCGATGCTGCTGCTGAACTTTTCAGAAATTCTCTTCTTGAAAGTGACATATTATCTCCTTGATAAAAACTTTGTTAAATTGTCCATTAACAAGTTAAATTTTAGCAGTTTTTAAAAGTAGAAAACTTGACATATATCAAGTAATTAGGACAAATATTTTTATTGCATGAAAGTTATTATAATGAGAATTTGAAGGCTTTTTAAGTTGTAGGGATTTTTTGAGTACATTTTACCCTTGTATAGTGAAATAAAGTGATTTTATAGTTTATTTAAGATTTTTATTTGTGTATTTATGCTTATAATATTTAAATTTCTTACATTGTGAAGATAATTAAGTTTATATAAACTAGAAATAGTATAAATATTTAAAAAAATTAATCTTGAAAACTATCACGTATGGAGAGAAAACTATCTAAGTTTTCAAAAAATATATTAACAAGTTGAGGATCAAAATGTTTTCCTTTTTGCTCTTTAATAAGTTGTAAAATCTTCTCATCAGGCCATGCTTTTTTATAGCATCTATCGCTCCCAAGTGCATCAAACACATCTGCTATAGCGGTAATTCTACCAAATAAATGAATACTTTTACCTTTAATTTTTTTAGGATACCCACTTCCATCCCATTTTTCATGATGTGTATAGGCTACAATAGCAGCAGTTTTTAGTATTTTACGTTTTGAACGTCGAAGCATAGAGTATCCTAGAGAAGCATGTCTTTTCATGATTGTCCACTCATCTTCAGTTAATTTTCCGGGTTTATTTAAAATAGAATCAGGGATACCAACTTTTCCTATATCATGCATAGGACTTGCCATTTTTAAGAGTTCTGCCTGTTTTTTACTAAGGCCATATTTAAGTGCAAAAAGTTTAGAATACTCAGCAACACGCTTTACATGGTTTCCTGTTTCTCGACTTCGTGTCTCTCCAATAGCACCCATAGTATAAATAACATCTCTTTGTACCGATTCTATCTCTTTATGAGCATTTATTAGGTCTGTAATGTCATTCATTACTATCATTATTTCAATAAGTTTACCATCTTTGTTATAGATAGTATTTGCTGATGCTTTCATATAAAGAATTTTTTTATCTTCTCGTTTAAATGGAATTGTACCTGACCAATTTCCATGTTCTTGTAAGTGTTGTAGAGTTTTATGAGCATTTTCTTTAAAGAAATTTTCTTCAATGATTCCTGAAAGTGCTTTTGTTTGAAGTACACTAGGATTACAGCAATAGAGTTTACAAAAGACATCATTAGCATGAATAATTTGCAACTCTGCATTAACTCTAAAAAAAGAGTTATTTAAGTTTATAATACTTTCGTATTGCTTTAGTAGGTACTCTTTAGAGTGACTAATTTCCTCTAAGTTATGAATTGATCCTGTAAGAAGCTCTTGTTGTTGAATCTCTTGTGTAATATCATCACGAATGGAGATATATTTTAATATATCTCCATTACTATTTAGAATAGGAAAGATATTGGAGCGTACATAATAATCTTTTCCATCTTTTGATCTGTTTTTGATAATACCCTTCCAACTTTTTTTTGCTTCTATTGTATGCCATAAATCTTTGTAAACAGAGTCCAAAATATCTTTATGACGAACAATATTATGATTTTTTCCTATGAGTTCTTCTCTAGAGTATCCAGAAATATCAATGAACTTTTGGTTGACATCTATAATAATTCCCTTTGTATCTGTAGCGGAGTAGATAGTAGCCTCTTGGATAAGGTGCTCAAACTGTGAAAGGTGAAGATTCTTGTCTTCTATACTTTTTGAAGTTTGTCTTACAAGGTGGGTAAGTGCATGAAGTGTTTTTGTCGCTAAGCTTGTCTCTTTTGGTGCTATATTAATATTATGTCGTACTTGAGTATTCTCACTTAATCCTATAAATGTAGAGGAAACATTCAGCATTTTATTGCATTGTTTATGGGAAAAGAACTCTCCATAGGTGATAAATCCACTTGTTGGAGCAATTTTTTGTAACATTTCAAATTCAACATTTAGATGATATTTTAAGAGGTATTTACGAGCTGAACATGAGTATATAAAAATAGATTCTATCGGTTTTGTTGCAAAATTTTCAATTGTTTTTACAACATTAATGTCATTTTCAGTAACATCACAAAAGCCAAATCTTACTGTCGCACCATTTTTAATATGCCCAGCCATAATAAGTTCACCATTCTCACCGATAGCTACTGGAGCACGAGCGATTTCAAGTCCATTTTCTTTAAAAATAAGTGGAAATTCAACAGCTGAAAGTGGAAGATTACTTGCAACTTCTTCGCCTAAAAAATGTTTATAAATATCTTGTGTTTTTTGATGATTAATCTCATAAATGATATTTTTATCTGATTTTGTAATTTGCATACTTTCACCAATGGTATGCCAGTTAAACAGTAAGTCATTAAAGACTTGTAACTTATCAGAGTGAAAAGTCGCAACTGCAATTGCTGTTGTTGATACATTTTTATTGACAGCTACTATTGTTTGGAAGGAGAAAGCACCATTGTCTCCTGCATTACCACCAGCTATAGGGATAGATGGAAGAGTGTCTTGCAGAATTTCCAAAAAATCTTCAGCATCATTGCTGTAAACATTGTTAAAAGCTAAAATGAGTTTTGTATTTGGCTGAATCATATCTGATAAGACTTCTTGTGCCATTTCTGTTGCAGACTCTTTTTCTATAAGTTTAACTGTTACTTCTGTCTCCTCAAAAGTTGTAACAGAAATAACAGTAGAGTTTTCATTCATTCCACCCTCAATAATTTCTCCTGCGGTAGAGACTCCTAGCGATGAAGCATAGGGAAGCGAATTATTTATCGTGTCTAGTACATTCTGTAGTTTTTTAGGATTATTATCGCCTATAAAAATTTGGATAAAATGTTTTTTATCTTTCTTTATATTATGTTCATCTAAAAATTTACTAAATCTTTGAGGTGAAGAGAAAAGATGATTAAAAGTTTGCATATATAATCCAAAATTAGTCGATATTTTAATAAATTTTAGCATAATTTTATTTAAAAATATATTTCTAGAAGGAGTTATTTTAAAGACCTTTGGAAGTAAACTCTCTATTAGCTCTAATTTGATAAAATACAACTCATATAAAAGTTTCAAAATCAAAAGGTTTAATCATAATGAATGAGAGCAAGAATTTTTTACGTACAATAGTTGAAGAGGATTTAAAGTCAGGTAAATATAAAGAGATAGTCACACGGTTTCCTCCTGAGCCAAATGGATTTCCTCATATTGGTCATGCGAAGTCTATCTTTATCAACTTTGGTATTGCAAAAGATTATAATGGCCACTGTAACCTTAGAATGGATGATACAAATCCAACAAAAGAAGATACAAAGTATGTTGAAGCTCTTAAAGATGCGGTAGAGTGGTTAGGCTATGAGTGGGATAAAAGTGTTCGTTTTACATCTGACTACTTCCCTCAGATACACGACTATGCAATACAACTCATTAAAATGGGTAAGGCTTATGTTGATAGTCTTAGTGAAGAAGAGATTCGTGAGTACCGTGGAACTGTAACTGAGGCAGGAAAACGCAGTAAGTATGCTCAGCGTAGTGTAGAAGAAAACCTAGATCTATTTGAGAGAATGAAAAAGGGTGAGTTTAAAGAGGGTGAACATATACTGCGAGCAAAGATAGATATGTCTGCAGCAAATATGAAGATGCGTGATCCTCTTATGTACCGTATACGTCATGTAGAGCACTTTAGAACAGGAGATGAGTGGGCAGTCTATCCTATGTATGACTTTGCGCACTGTCTTTCTGACTATATAGAGGGTGTGACTCACTCTATCTGTACACTAGAGTTTGAAAACAATCGTGATATATATAACTGGGTGCTTGACACTTTAGAACTGACTCCTCCCCGTCCTTACCAGCATGAGTTCGCACGTTTAGGAATAAACTATACTGTTATGAGTAAAAGAAAACTTTTAGAGCTTGTAGAGGGTGGTCAAGTGAGTGGTTGGGATGATCCTCGTCTTCCAACTATAGCTGGATACAGAAGAAAAGGTTATACTCCTGAGTCTATCATCACTTTTTGTGACTCAGTAGGTATAGCCAAAGCAAACTCGATGGTAGATGTTGCACAGTTAGAGTTTTGTATACGCGATGATCTTAACACTAAGGTACCTCGTGTTATGTGTGTGCTTGACCCCATAAAAGTGACAATCGAAAACTATGAAGGTAGTGAGAGTATAGATGCTTCATACTATCCTGAAGATGTTCCTAAAGAGGGTATACGTGCACTCCCTTTCTCTCGTGAAATTTATATAGAGAGAGATGATTTTAATGAAAATCCTCCAAAGGGTTATTTCCGTTTAACTCCTGAACAGCCCGTACGTCTTAAACATGCTTACATTATCTCTTGTAAGGAAGTTATCAAAGACACTAATGGAAAAACAGTAGAGATAATCGCTGAGTATTCTCCTGCATCAAAAAGTGGTTCTGATACTAGTGGTATTAAAGTTAAGAGTGCTATCCAGTGGGTAAGTGCTGCAGAGGCGAAAGAGGTTGAAGTAAGACTTTACGATAGACTTTTCTCTGTTGAAGCTCCCCAAGGAGTAGAAGATATAAATCCTGACTCTCTTAAAATCATTAAAAATGCTCTCATCGAGCCTGCTGTTATAAGTGAGAGACCTGATGAGAGATTTCAGTTTGAGAGACAAGGGTACTTTTATGCTGACCCTGTAGACTATACAACTCAAAAACCAGTATTTAATAAAATAGTTGGACTCAAAGACTCTTATAGTAAAAAGAAAAAAGCTACACCAGTAAAGACCCAAGAGAAAAAAGTACAGATAGATGGTGAAGTTGTTGCTATGAGTGAAAAACAGCAAGTACTTTTTGATAAATACACTTCGGAATTAAAACTAAATAGTGAAGTAGCAAATACTTTAGCTCGTGATGAAAATCTATCATCATTTTACGAGCAGACTCTAGTAGAACTTAATAGCCCTGTAAACTTAGCGAATATCGTTACAAATGAAGTAGCTAGAGAGATAAAAGAGACTTCAGTAGATACACTGAAGTTTACAGCAAAACAGATAGCAGAACTTGTAAAGATGATAGATGATAAAACTATCTCAAATAAAATTGCAAAACAAGTTTTTGAAGAGATGGCAAAGTCTGGAGAGAATCCAGAAAAAATAGTTGAAGCTAAAGGACTTGTTCAGATAAGTGATCCTGCAAAAATTTCTCCAATTATAGATGAAATCATCGCTAAAAACCCTGACAATGTTGCAAAATTTAAAGCAGGTAATAAGAAACTTTTAGGCTTCTTTGTAGGGCAAGTTCTCAAAGCAACAGGTGGAAAAGCAAATCCTCAAGTTGTTAATAAATTAGTAGCAGAGAAGTTAAAATAATAGCTTTTTGAAGTATCACTGATTTTACATCAAATGGTAAACCTTTTATCTAAACCTTATACTCATGTGTTAAATCTGCATGACCATAATAAATTGATGTAGAACTATTGACTAACTGCTCTTTAAATATATTTTGAGCTTTAATTCTTGTTGGAGTATCAAAATATATTAACATATTACGTGAAAAAATATAATCAAACTTACCTAATCTTTTGAAATCATCATCAAATATATTTACACAGATAAAAGTAACTTTATTTTTTATCTCTTGATTTAATTTATACTCATTTCCATCTCGAGAAAAATACTTTTGGCGGATAGAGTCATTGAGATTTCGTATCGCTTTTTCATTATAAATTGCTTTTTGTGCAGTAGCTATTGCATCAGAACTAATATCAATTCCAGTTATTTGAAATCTACTTGCACTCACTCCAGCTTCTAATAAAGCGATAGTAATACTATAAGGCTCTTCTCCCTTAGCTGATGGAGCACATAAAACTTTTACGCTTTTTGATGTTTCTTTAATTGTTTTAACAAGGGAATTTATTTGATGTACTTCTCTGTAAAAGAAGCTTTCATTGGTAGTTAAATAATTTATTAGTTCTTGTTTTAATTCAGGTAATGTATCTAATGTACTAAGACAAGATTTAAAGCTTTCTATTTTATGTGTTCTACAAAAACTTGTGACCTTACTTTTAAAAACCACGGCTTGGTCTTCAAAGTCAATTCCTGTAACTTCTTTTATATATTTTGAGATATCTGGAATATTTTCATAGTCCTTTGCTATTTGAACTTTTTCAATTTCTTTCGCGACTTTTTGAACTTTAAAAAAATCAAACATTATTGGGCTCCAAATTGATTAATTTTATTACTTATTTCACTAAGAGAAAGTGATTGTACTTTACTTGATACTTCTTGTGCTCTCAAAGGCATTCCATAGACCGCTGAGCTTGCTTTATTTGCACTAATGCACTTTGTATTATGATTAACTAACTCTAGCATACCTTTGGCACCATCGTCTCCTATACCTGTAAGAATACAAGCAAGAGTATCTATATTATTTGAGAATTTAGAACAAGACTTAAAGAGTTCATTGATATTTGGATTATAGCTATTATGTGTTTTATCGGATATATGAAATACAAGTTCATTACTCTGTTGTTTAATACGACAACAGTTAGTAGCTACATATATTGTTTTACTTTGAAGAGATTCATTGTTATGAGCTACTTTGACATCTAAATAAGTAGTGACATTCATGTGCGAAGTAAAAGAAGATATAAACTCATCTCCCATGTGTTGTGCAATAACTATCGAAGCATTGAAATCTTCTGGAATAGCTTTAATGATTGTCTTAATATCTCTGGGCCCTCCAGTAGAAGCACCTATGAGAATTAATTTATTTAGTTGTAAAGATTTCAAGTTTAGCATGTAGTACTTGAGTCATTGCATTTAAATGGTCGGCTGCTGATGCTATTTCTTCAACATTTCTTGCATTAGTTGATGAAATATCATTAATATTTTTAACATGAGTTACAATAGTTTTTACACTTTCTCCCGTAATTGTAAAATCTTGTACAGTTTTATCAGAGGCTTCAACTGCACTATTTACAATATGTGCAGTTGCCGTGATTTTACGCTCTACCTCTTGAGCTACTTGAGATAAGTTTTCAACATCTTGAGCACCATTGCTCATCTGCCCACTTAAATCATTAATAGACTGAACAATAACACTAATAGTAGCATTAATCTCCGCTAATGATTTTTGAGTTCTCTCAGCGAGTTTTCTAACTTCATCAGCAACAACAGCAAATCCACGTCCATGCTCTCCTGCTCGTGCCGCTTCAATAGCTGCATTAAGTGCAAGTAAATTAGTTTGGTCTGCTATATCTGATATAACAGTTAATACATCTTTAACTTGTTGAGTATCGCCTGAAACTTGTTCCATTCTATGTGCAAGTTCTATTTCAATTTGGGAAGTTTGTTGTACTTTTTCAGTAAGACTAACAATCTCGTTTTTTGCTTCTTCTAGCGTTTCGTTTGCTTTAATAATTCCATCTTTACTATATCTTGCATCATCAATAGCACTCAGGATAGTTGCAAGGATATTTGTCGTTTCAACCGTTGCCTCTGAAATAAGGACAACTGATTCTTCAACATTATTGCCAACAGTTATTGCTGTTGTAGATAGTTCATGTGCAATAGCAACATTTTCATCACTTGATGCTTTAGCTTCACTTATAGTCTCTTCTACTTTTCCTATAAAATTATTCATAGCACTTGCAGTTTGTCCCATTTCATCCGAAGAACTAACACCAATAGAACCAGTTAAATCTCCATTTGATAAATCTACTGAAACTCTATTCATTTCCATGAGGGTAGCAAGAATATATTTTGAGATAGTAAATCCAACTATTGCAGTAAATACTACTAAAATAGAATTAATAATAATTAGCCACATTAGTGCTGAAGATTCTTTATCATGCAGTTTTGAGATATTCTCAATTAAATTATCTGAAAAATGATTTTCAACTTGTTTGAGTAAGTTGATTTTTTTACTTATTGTTTGAAACCAGTATGTTCCATCTATATTGAAACTTGAAATATCTTTTCCACTTAGTATCATCTCTCTCATATTATTTACTTCGTTTACTGTAGAACCTGATACTGTTGTATTGAAAAATTTAATACTTTCCTCATTTGCTAAGACTTTAAATGAATTCAGGTAACTATCTTGTTCAACAATAAGAGAGTTAAATTTAATACGGTCTGCTGATGTTACAGTAGCTGCACCAAATATAGAACTACCAATAGCTCTTTCAATTCCTGCTTTTTCCTTAGAATATAAAAAATTTGTATAAGAATTTAAATCTTTTACTACTGCTTCAATCGTTGATTCATTTGCTAATCGAGCAATAGCATTTAGCATTGCAGTATTAATGGATGTATAGTATTTAATAGCATCTTTTTTAGCTATTTGAAGTGATTTTACATCCCCTCTAATAGTATTTACTCTCGCGTAAGTAGAAAGGGCTGATTGAAGTTCGTTAATGAATTTATGAGGTAGTTCATCTAAATCAACTTTATTCATAGAATTAACTAACTCTGTATGTTTAGCATCTGTGGATGATTTTTGTTGTTCAAGTATATTAGAAAATTTCTTTCCACCTGAACCAATAAACCCAGCAGTAGCACCTCTTTCTTTTTGAATCTCATGAACAAGAGAACTCATCTTAATCGAGATGTCTAATGCTTCTTTTAATACATTTACTTCATTGACTACATTGTTTTTATCTATAACCGATATAGCTATCTGTACAACTAATGCAATTGTTGGGATTATGAAAATAAGAGCTAATTTTGCTCTTATACTTATTTTACTTAACATTTTATATTTCTCCATAATGTGATTTTCATCTTTTATAAGTAGATTATACAATAAAAATAAAATATAGAGGATGTATTGGTGTATTTAGGTAAAGTTTACTACGAGCCACTACTTAGCCAAGTTTATTGATATTGTTACTGTACAATACGAAAAAATATAATTAATTAATCACTTTAAGTTTCAGATTTTTTGGTACCGTTTTTAGTGATGTTTTATTTTAGAGGGCTCTTAAATGCCCTATACAAAGGGGATTTGCATGCAAATAAGAGTCTATTACGATTATAAGGTAGACTTATATTTTTAGTAAGAACCCGCTAAAATAGGCATGTCTGCACATGACATTTTCTACTTTCGACGAAAAAAGCTCAAAAAAAGGGCACAGTTTGGGCACACCTCTAACTTCATTCTATAATTCCTGCTTCATTCAATGCTGAAACAAAATTAGCACTCACTTCTTTAGATAACTTCTCTATCTGCTGCTTATGCTCTCTATACATCTGTTTATGTTCAGCTGTATCCTTTTGCAAGGTCTCTGCGAAATATTTACTATATGCTCTAAACTCATCTATTATGACATCTATTTTTGTATGATAATTCTCACCACCAATTGTCTTAATCTCAACATGATTGGGTTCAATCCTCTCTACATTCCAAACTATTCCCTTCTTTGTTTTTATTTTGCGACTGGAGAGTAAGTTTGCTTTGTCGCACTGAAGCATGAACTTGTAGAAGTTAAAATTAATGCCATTATTTTTAACGGTTGAAATATGTTGTAGAGAAGCGCACACTTGGCCACCCAGAAGCGTCAACACTTGGCCAGTAAATTTCTAAAAAATATTCTTATGACATTCTACCATAGGTGGCCAAGTGTTTTATCCATTTGCAAGTAATTCTCTCATAGACGGACCACTGAGTTCAATTTTATGAGCAGTGTGTATAAGTCTATCCATCATAGCATCAGCTATAGTTTCATTTCCTAAATATGCATACCACTCTTTTATAGGGAGTTGAGCAGTTATGATGATAGAGCCATTAAGTGTTCTCTCTTCAATTATCTCAAACAAGTCATTTATTTCATCACCTTTGAGAGGTGTTACACCAAAGTCATCAAGTAGCAAAAGTTTGAACTTTGAAATCTTTGCAAGTGTCTTCGTATAACTCCCATCCAGTCTAGCCATCTTTATCTCTTCAAGAAGTGTAGTTACTCTGTAATATTTTGCAGAGTATCCAAGAGAAATAGCTCTTCGTGCTATAGCTTGAGCTAAAAAACTCTTACCAGTCCCAGTAGCCCCTGTAAGAAGTATGTTCTGAAACTTGTTTATAAACTCACAGTTTGCTAGAGAGAATATCTGAGACTTATCTAATTTTCTTTTTGCATGGTACTGAATCTGATCTAGTGATGCTGAAGAATCCTTGAGTTTAGCAACTGTGAGTATTCTCTTTATTCGTTTGTCCTGTCTCTGGTTTATCTCTGCTTCAAAGAGATGGTAGAGTCTCTCTTCAAACGATAGTGACTGGTACTTCGTATCTTCACTCTGAAATAATAGAGACTCTTTAAATCCTGAAAGACTGAGTTGTGCTGTTTGTTCTATGAGTGTTGCAAGTGTTATCATTATTTTAGTTCCTGAGTTGGTGTAGTTATAGTTTGTGAATAGTATTCACTACCTCTTATATTTTCATGTCCATTGACATAGGAGTTATTAGAAACTTGATGCTGACTGTGAAGTAGATAGCTCTTTGTTTTTAGCATTGACTCTATTGAAGCTACTTTATAACTGTTAACCTCAAGTGCAACTGTAGATACAGCTTCTAGTGCAGAGGTACCATAAGTCTTTGAAAAACTAAGTATCGCCATACAAGATTTATATCCTCGTGTAGGATGTGCACGATTCTCCATAATCTTTTCCATTAGTGCTGTTGTATTAGCTCCTATAGAGTTAGCCCAGTTAAGTATTCTTCTAGGATTCCATTTCTCATATTGATACTGATGGTCAGTTGGCATATGTTCTAAGAGGGTTGAGTCGTGATATTTCTGTGAGAGTCGTGGATGGTGTGCAATAGTCTCTCCATTAAGTGAGATAAGTACAGATGATTCAGAGTAAGTGACATCTACTTTTTTACCTAAGTGAATATAAGGAACTGAGTAACCACTTCCTTCTAACTCTATATGATAATCTATCCCTACAGTAGCTCGTTTAAACTCTTTGAAGATATATTGGTTTGCTCTGAGTGGGTGTAGCATAGGTTTATCAAGAGCTTCAAATAGCTCTGTTCTACTTTTACCTATTCTTCTAAGTATTTTATTATTGTAACCATCAATGAGTAGGTTTATCTGCTGGTTGAGTTCATCAACACTGAAAAATGTATGGTGTCGTAGTTTCATCAGTATCCATCTTTGAATAGCTTTTACTCCTAACTCTACTTTAGATTTATCCTGTGGTCTGTAGGGTCTTGCTGGCTCTACTGCAACACCATAATGCTCTGCCATATCTTTATAGCTGTCGTTTAATCGCACTAGTCCTTTCTTGTGAGAAATCACTGCTGCTTTTAGATTATCAGGTACTAAGATGTTTGGAACTCCTCCATAGAAGTTAAAGGCTTGAATATGGGACTCTATGAAGTGTTTGGTTGATTGAGTTCCTGTTGCATGAACAAACGTATATCCACTTGCACCTAGAACCGTTACGAATATTTGAGCCTTAGATATCTCTCCAGTTATTTGGTCTGTAATTGGCATGGTTAAGCCACTATAATCGATGAAGAGTTTATCTCCACTGTAGTGAACTTGTCTCATGGATGGATTTACAGTTTTAACGAACTTCTTGTAGTAGCGATTAAACTGGCTATAGCTATATATAGAGGGTTGTTTCTACCCTCAAGGGGCACCTCGTCTTTTAGCTCTTCCCATAGTAGATGCCTTGTCATACCTTTACGACTTAACTCTTCGTGAATCTCATTCCAATCTGGATGGATGAGAGTTGAGTTCTTTTTAGGCTTTAAAGGTCTGTTGGAGATGAATAGTTGTGATAGTTCTGTGTCGCTTAGGTTGAGTACTTCTTCGAGTGAAGAGTCTAGTTCTATATAACTCTTTATATAGTTGGCAACACTATTACGAGATACACCTGTCATTGTTTGGATCTGTCTGTTTGATAATTGATTACGATATTTTAATCGTAAAACCTCTTTTATTTTACTCATTGATACTCTCCTCAATTTCACACCTCTTTTTAGGTGTATTATAGTTGAAGAATATCTTTTAGTTTAAATCTACCTTATAGGAGCATCAAGAGAAGTAGTGGCTACTTATGAGACGCTCACAGTGGCCAAGTGTTAACGCTCGCGGTGGCCAAATGGAGTGCTTCCCTACATATGTATATGAAAACCTGTCTCTTCATTTGTGTAGCCATATTTATTGATGATTGGACATATCGTTTGGATGTAGTGTTTTATCCCTGAAGCTGTAGTGATTGGTACAGAAATCTCTATACCATTATCTTCTAGTGAGATGTCAGGTTTAATCTGTAGGCAGTTGTTTTTATCTTTGTCTGTTGGCAGATTAATTGTATCAACTAAAATTTCTACATCTGTGAGTTCATACATCTCTTTAACTATCTCATCAATGATTTCATTAAATCTGTGCTCTGTTGTATCAATATAAAATTCAAATTCACAACCATACTGATACTTGTTAGCTTGATTAAGGGCATAGGAAGGATACGAGCAATTGCTATTTGCTTCATACCTTTTAGTGGTTTCATTTGTAGTATATTTCATTATCCCTCAATCATTGCATCTAAAGTGCTATGTAGTTTTTCTATTTTATAGTCAGTGTTGTTAGTCCACTCTTGAAGAGGTTTTTGATCAGTTGGCAGTGCTGCATCTGGTTTCATATACACAAAAGCACGCTTCACACCATGATGTGACTTCACCTCTATTTTCTTTCTTACATAGTAGTCTGGAGCACCTTCAAACTTATCAATCTTGCTCATAAGTTCAGCTCTTGTTATCTGATAGAGTTCGCCTTTGATTTTCGAGATTGGTGCATCAACAATATACGGGTAGTTCCCAAAAGAGTCTTCAAACATTGCAAGTTTTTTTACAGTATGAGCCTTGCCAAGCCGTTTGGCATATTTGCTAAGAAGATTATGATTGTCAAAGCCTTTTTTGAGTGATCCATACACAAAGAGTAGCTCACTAAAGGAATCTTCTTTTTTGAAGTAGCCTTTTTTTACAATTGTAATCACACCGTTATCATGAAGTCTATGAAGTATTTTTCTAGTTGTATCTGTAGAAATACCTTCAACTTTAGCAGCAGAAAATGGTACGATGACATCTGTTTCTAATGATTGTACTTTACGATGTATTTTTTCTGTATAAGACATACTCTACTCCTCTGTTTATATCGTGACAATATTATAGCTAAAATATATAATTTTGTCACGATAGTAATTAAAATATATCCCTATACTAGGTCTTATTTTCTTATATTTTATTTCAGTTAGTAGTATTTAGTTATTTCCATTTAATGCTATTATTTTATTCATTAGATATTTGTCAATAAAGTTGAGTAAATACTGCTTACCACTAAGATTTTGGAACTCTTCCAAATCTAGTAAGTCATGCATGGGAATTGTAAAATGTGACTTAATTAACAGGTGGTGACTTCAAAGGAGATGTGTTTTTAAACAGCTCTAGGAAACCATTTTACAGTCATGACATTATTGCTGTACAGTTTAAGAAGTTACTTGAAGAGGGAGACAAACGTTATCTCTATCAGCTAAGACATTCATTCGCAACAATGATGATTACACAAGGTGAAGACATCTTGTGGGTCAGTCGCATGCTAGGACACAAAAGTTCTGACATCACATTGAAGACATATGCAAGAGCATATGAACTATCTAAAGATAAAAGCAAGCGTCAAAAGCGTGCTGCATTTTTAGAAAAAGGGCACAGTTTGGGCACAGTCAACAATCTTGACTACCGCAAAGCCCCTAAAATAGGAGAGAACAGGTGAAAATACGAGTCTATTATGAACACTCTTATTTTCCTACAATTGCCGGAAACTGTAGGCAATAAAGGGTTGTTTTTAAATTGTTTTCTTGTATATTAGGAAATTAAGCGAAGTTTAGTGACCGTTTTAGGGGATGAAAATTAGATTTATTTTACTCGACTTTTGAGGTGCTTAATAATAAATGCTGGAGCTTCATTTCCAAGAGTTACATATTCACTTATTGGTTCAACAATCTCTATGTCAATTTGATACTTTTGCATATTTATATTTTCAAGTGCCTGTAAAAATATTTTCAAATCTTCTTGGGTAATTCTTTCATTACTTAATAAGCTATCTATGACAGTATCATCTTTACTGATTGCTACGGCTATATCAAAAATATCTCTAGCCTTATTGTCTTTTTTTCTGAAAACAATTTTCTTTGCTAAAATATCTTCAATAGATTCAACTCTAATATTAAAACTAAATATTTTTTTTGAAGAGTCTATGAGTAGGCTAGAAGAACTTGAATCAACTAAAATATCTACTTTAATGTTATTAGCAGAGACAACACCTATATGATTATGAGCATCTATGTAATGCCTATCATCAAAATTACCAGTATCTTCTATCCAATGCTTTGGACTAAAGTATGATAGATACTGCTGGTCTATTAAGAAAAGATCAATATCGAAACTAAGTCTATGTTGAAAGTAGTAAATAGAAAGAGCTGTACCACCACCAAATTTAATGACATTTTTGTCTAGGGTTGAAGCAAATGCATCTTTAAAAAAAAGTTCAAAAGCTTCTATCTGCTCTGTGTAATTCTCATGTATAAAATTGAGATTGTTTTGATTAATATAAATCTGTTGATAAGACATGTTTTAGTTTGGAAAGTGGGATATGATAGTCTTGAGAAAACCATGATATTTCGTCTTGTGTTGCTTCTGTCTTAATAGTATTAAGTGCATACTTTTCAATATTAGAGAAGTCACTACTTTTACTGAACAGTTGGCATAAAGATTTTATGGTTAAATGGTTCTTTTTATTACCTATTGAGTTGTTTACAGTTAATAGTAACATAGGTTGAAACTTATTTTGCATAACATACTCCGTTTGACTGATTTTTATGATTATAGCATTTCTATTGTTTTATTCAAATAAAGGCAAATATTATGAATATGTTGATTTATAATGTATTTCCTATGATAATTTTATAAATTCTATATGAGGAATAAAATTTATGGACAATAAACTCGCCAAATTTTGGAGTGGTAACCTAAATTCATACTAAGAATTTAAC
>Ga0256836_1000027_pt1 | contig 121070 bp, 123 predicted proteins | sample 4561380metaG_FD_185974 | JGI IMG/M metagenome (GOLD analysis project Ga0256836, IMG submission 185974) | Hydrothermal vent microbial communities from Guaymas Basin, Mexico - 4561-380 | ecosystem: Environmental > Aquatic > Marine > Hydrothermal vents | place: Mexico: Guaymas Basin | collected...
TGATAAATGAGTATTCATACATCCAATACTGATAAATGAGTATTCATACATCCAATACTGATAAATGAGTATTCATACATCCAATACTGATAAATGAGTATTCATACATCCAATACTGATAAATGAGTATTCATACATCCAATACTGATAAATGAGCTTAGGGTTTTCAAGAAGAGATACGTTCTGGATCCGGCGCAACCCATTTTTGGCTTCTACTCGATAGACAAGATATTTACCCACTACTACACTCCTAAAGAAGCCTTCAGAAACCGCAAGAAGCTAGAGGAGATTTACGGTAGATACCCATGGCTTAAGCAGTGCAGTCCCGATAGGCCGATAATCACAATTAAACTATTCAGAAAGTTCTTTGACAGCCATCTTCAGAACATGATATACAGCTTAGTAGATGAGGGTAAAGCTGATTTCATGAACTTTCTGAGCGGAATTCGGCTCGTGGATGAGCTGAGAAGGTACAAGAACTATCTTCTTGGAAGAGCAGAGGGCGTTGATTTCATGCACTACATTTCTCTTACAGAAGACAAAAGATTTAGCAGGCGGTATAAGAGACTTACACGACTGTTTGTTGATTCAATAATAGATGAAACCATGCCAGAACTTCTTTTAGTTCTGAGTGAAGAAACCGTCCGGAAATTCTTCTCCAGCCATCTCAATTCTAACTCTGTAGAAACTGTCCATGAGATAAAAGGAGTTGTGTAGCCACTGGGGTGGTAAAATGGGGAGATACGCTGTTAAAAAGCACGGAAAGATAAAAAGCAAAAATGCCAAAGCTGAAATTTCAAAACTGACTCTCGATGACGTTTATGCACACCTACTTAAACTGCAGGATAAACTAAAAGAAAATACTGAGAATTATCTCAGAGTGAGAGTGAAAATATTTGTTCTAAGTCACTTGGCTCAGAATGATTGGGCGTGGTTTACAGTTAGAGAGCTGATAGATGAGCTCTTAAAGGCCTCAATTCTCTCACCCAAAGATTTTGAAGACATGAAATGGGAGGCTTTTATCAGAATGTTTCTGTACCGCTTATACAAAAAGGGATTCCTTGAGCGGAAAGTCACAATCGTTGGGACACTCGCCTATAAATACAGAGTTAAGACAGAAAAGATGAAAAATCCGATGGTATTCTTTTATGAATCCTATTCAGAGCTGATCCGAGAGGAGGGTGATGTATGGTAACATTGGATCATGGCAGGAAAAAGAAAACTCGTTATAACCAAGAGAACGATGAAGAAGAGTTTATCCTCGGAATGCTCAGAAATATTGAGCCGATTTTAGCTGAAGACTGGAACAAACCTGAAGATGAATGGTGGGATGCTGTAAAAGGAAAGAGATACAAACAGAACCTTCAATGATAGCGTGTCAGCTGGCTTTTCATTTGAACAAATGCTAATACTCTGAATTAAGTTGACAAGACCAGGCAACTCATAGGACATTGGATTTGGAAGTTGTAGGTTCAGGCATAAAAATGGATGTTCTAGAATATCTCCTAAGAACATAGAATGTTCAGACATTATCAGACAGGATCATGAGGGAGCCTAGATGAAACAGGATGAAACTAGATAGAACAGGATAGAATTTGATAAAACGCTATAGAACTCATGGGAACGCAGAAAAGGGCTTTCCATATCTATACCTCTAACTCTTTCTTTTTCAAAACCCTTCAATGCTCTGTTATGAGCATTCTTTTAATATTTTAATAATTCAGCCTATAGCTGTTAGGACATACACTTATCTATTAGCTCATAACTAGCATGGCCTTCTGTAGCTTTGCAACTTTTGTTAGATTTTCACATTAATTCAGAGCTCTTAGCCTAAACACTTTGAATTCACTTCCATTTTCTACAGTTTTTGTTTCAGTCTCAACGATGACTGGAGTTCTATTGCAATTGCCGCTAAAGATATTCATTTTTATCATGTTTTTCACTCGATTAGCCCTAAGTCTCTGGGTGTAAGAGGTTTAACGTTCTCTTTCTTGCACAACTCTAGGGCCTTTTCTGTAAAGCCCGACTTTGAGAAAAAGAACATCTCCGCTGATCCGAACTCATCTTTTACTTTTTTCAGGAATGCTTCCACATCCCTATATGTTGCGGGTCTCTCCCTCCACTTGACCTCAAGCACGTAAATCTTGTCCCCAAACGCAACCCCATCAAATTCAACGTTGCCCCTTCTGTAGCTCTTAAAATCGAGCCCAAATATTTCCCTCATCTTCTCTCTTATCTCGGCCTCTTTTGCAAGTCCAAGTTCCATCTTTGCTCGGAGGTATTTTTCTTCAAGCTCCTGGATTAACTCTTCCAAAAACTTCTCCCTCTTGAGCTCAAGTTCCGTAATGCCGAGATACGTCTTTGCAAGCCAGAAACGCATGAGTTTGTCCGCGAAGTAGTACCTCCCTCCCTGCTTTACAATTAAGTCGGTTCTCAAAAGGAACTTCAGGTAGTTTGACACCTCTCCCGTGGGTTTGTTTAGACGTTTGGCTATATCTGAAAGCCTCAACCCTTCCTCCTGAGCCAGTATAAGGAGAATCTGCTTGTGAACGGGTCCCCGGTGTGCTCTAGAAAGGGATTCATTAAAAACGTACTCTAAATGCATGTATATATCGCCCTTTTCGGTCAGCAGTTCAGTAAGAAATGCATAGTGGACTTCTTTCCGTCTAACTTTTTCAAACCCCTCTTCAATCAAACGTCTGCACACTGCCAAAACGTAAAATGGATGGCCCTGGGTGAGCTTGTATATCAAATCCAGCGCCGACCGAGCAGACTCAATCCCAGCCTTTTCCAAAGTTGTTTTTGCAAGCGTTATTGTATCTTCTCTTGGCAGACCCCTTAAGTAAATCCTGCGGAACTGGCCAAAAAATGGATTCTTCGGTTCCAATATTTCTTCCATCATCCTTACGGCGGAGCCAGAGACGACATACGCAATGTTCTTCTGCTTTTCAGTGACGGCACGCATCGTATCTAAAAATCCTTTGAAATTGAGAACTTCTTGGAATTCATCGAGAATAAACAAGGCTTTCTGGCCGGTGTTGGCTAAGATTGCTTCCTGAGCTTCAAACAGAGTCTCAAGAGTGCCCGTTTTAATGGCCTTAACTTCCTTATCAACGCCGAGCTTTGCCGAAAGAATCAGCAGATCATCCCAGTTCAAGAGTTCACTTCTTTCGACAGTTATCCCTGAGGTGTTGGAGAGTTCATACAGGAGTTCTCTTGTGTATGCAAAGATAAATGAATCTAAGCTTCCAATTCTCTGAAGGTTCAAGTAAGGAATGACTCCCTGGGCTTTCTCCTTGAATTGCAGGAGAAGTTCGGTTTTTCCGATTCTCCTCGGCCCTATAACTGCAATGTTAACCTTGTCTCCCCTCTTCAACAGTTCATATGAAGACTTCAATATTTGGAGCTCTCTCCTTCTATCAACAAACATTGTGTTCACCTTACAGTTTTATGCATAAGATTGTAATGCATTATGATTTAATACTTTCTGATTTTTTGACTTCCAGAGCCCATAGAGCATCCAGCTTATAGCATAGTCCTTCTCAACAGTAAAAACCGGAACCCCAAGCTCAGAACTCAGGGTCTTTATCTCATCTTCAATCATTCTACCTCCCCCCAATAATCCTCCGGAACGTTGATTCTCAGGCCCCACCGATAGCTGAAGCGGCCTCCCTGAGGCATTGAGGGATCGAGGAGTGCAAAGCTCTTCTTATCATTTTCAGAAAGTCTGATTTCCTTCTCAATCCCAAGCCCCAGCTTCTCACTTAAAAATCCCAAACGCTTCAGGATGGCCTTGCTCTTCATCCGTTCAGCATATTCCAGCAACTTTTCATAATCCAGCCTCGCGTTCTTGAGAGCCTTAACGACCTCGATTATTCCCCCGCAGTACTTAGGCTTGTCCAGGCAGTCCACTATCGTCTTTTCTGGATCTGTTATCCGAACCTCCCTGCGTCCAAGACGTATAGTACCGATTCCAAAAAACTTCTCGGGGCTGACTACGACTACCTTAAACCTCTTACCGTCGAGTACTATGAGCTTCTGATAGCCTCTCTTTACTGGAGTTTGGATGAAAACCGTTCTTGGAATCTGCTCAGTCAACCCGTAGTAGTTGAGGGCGGACCAGTATGCAACTGCCCCGTTAGGCACCAACAACTGGCCCAAAAGGAACTCGTGAGGCGAAGAGGCCCTTCCAGGTTCTAGGGAGAGGGTATAGATGCCCTTGGCGATTCTCCGAAGAAATCCCTCTCTGAGGAGCATGTTAAGGTAGTAGTTTAGCTGTCTTGTAGTTATGCCAAGCTTCTCTTGGGCCTCCTTCTTGGTGAAGACATCCCCCAGTTCGGAGAGCCTTCTTAAGACCTCTGTGGTATTCATATTTTCTCACCATAATCACAATATAACTGGATAAAAATGAGAATTTTTGAATATAAAGGTTGTGGAAATTAAGTACCTCATGCTTTCAGCTGGATGACTTAGCTGGGAGATGCACAGATTCCTCGGATATCATCCAAAGCAAGATACAAGATTAAATTAAAACAAAAACAAAGCCCAATCAAAGTTTATTTGATCATAGCTTCCATGTGTTTGAGCTTTAGAACGTCTCTGAGCGGGCCTAAGAGTTCTCCAGCCTTCAATGAAACTCCAGCACCGAGAAGGATTAGGGCGAAGACTAACCTCGCTTCAGCCAGTCCCAGCCAGTCCACGACGAAACCGTAGATGAAGTAAAAGACACCCATTGCCAAGGCGGAAACCATTGAGTAGATTGACATTATTGTGGCTCTCTTTTCGCTCGGAATTCTATGCTGGAATTCTATTCCGAGGTTGAAGCCGAAGGCCGTGTGTATTACCGTAACGAGGATTCCCAAGGCGATTATCCAGAGCGGGTTCTGGTAAATCACGGAGAGGGCTGTCATTACTGGGACGATTACTGGGGCGAGGGAGTAGGCTTTGACGCTCCATTTGTCCCTGAGGCGGATTCCGATGAGTTTGGGCAGGACTTTGACAATGGCCTCTATGACTGCGAGAATGCCGAGCGTTCCCACGAGGGTGGTTTTTAGGATTTTGGCGAGTATGTCGCCCAAGTAAGGCTCGAAGAATTGGCGGAATTGGTTGGTGGCCATGACGACGGTTATTGAGAGGATTATGAGCCAGAGGAGTTCGGGCCGGCGGATTTCTCGGAAGGATTGGAGGGTGTGGGTTAGATAGGAGCGTTCGGGTTTCTGGAATTCGTATTCTGGGATTGTGTAGGCGACTATGAGGGTGGCTATTTCGAGGATTAGGGTTAGGATTAAGGGGAGGGTGAAGCCGTAGAGTTGGGCGAGGATTCCTCCGATGGCTACTGTGATGGCGGAGAGGGGTAGGGTTATGGTTTTGATGTCTTTCATGAGTTGTCTATACTCTTTTTCTCTGCCGAGGTGTTTGAGGTTGTCGTATAGCCATGCTTGGAGGCTTCCGCTGATGAATGCGACTGCGAGGGGTGTTATTATTGAGTAAGCGATGAGCATTGGGAAGTTTTTGAGGAATATGAGGATTAAGGTTCCGATTGGGTAGAGGGCGAGGCCGGTGAGGACGCTGGTTTTTCTGCTTATTTTGTCTCCTACGACTCCGGTTGGGACTTCGAATAGGAATGTTCCGATGGTTGCTATGGCCATTGCTGTGCCTATTTGGGCGTAGTTGAAGCCTTTGGTTAGGTAGTAGATGACGAGAATGTTTCCTACGAATCCAACGTTCATGAGGGCATAAAAGAGCTTGTATTTCCTAACCAGGTCCACTTAACATCCACCGCCCCAATTAAGGAGCAGGAAAAATAAAAAGTTATCACTCTTCAGGTGGGACATTCTTAGAGCGGTAAATATCCCCAATAATCTCTTTGATTGTGGCTTCATCTAAGGCTTTTTCAGTGGTTTGGAGCGGAAGTATGAGGAGCTCTATTATTATAGTGGGAGAGTAGACCCTCGACGTTGAGATGGCAGTTACCATTTCATCGAGAAGAAGCTGGTATTTTTCCACCAGAGACCGGTCCTTTTCTTTGAGGATGTCCAAGGTTTTGGCCAATAATGAAGGAGAAACTTCAGAAAGCCCTGTGTCTATCAATATGCGAGATATCTCCTCTTCAGCTTTCTTCTTATTGCGGGTTCTGTGAAATGTTTCAGTAAGTTTCCTAGCCAGCGTTGATATATCGGTACACGAGTCCAAGTTGAGTGATGTGCAGGCTTTAATTTTGATTAATCCCAAAGACTCAAATTCCAGCAGACTTTTCTTTACAGTCCGGGAATCCTTGTTCAGTGTTCTCAAAGCGTCAACAAAGACCACGGCGGGGATAGGCACTTTAGTCCATGGAACCTTGATGTCCATTTTCCATCTAGATAGGATTGTGTTCAGCACATTCTCATATCTCTGGAGAACCTTGTCCCGCCTCTTATCTTTCCGGTATTTGTTCAGCCTGTGAATCCAGTTCTTTCTTGCTTCTTTATGCTCTAAAATCTCTTCGAGAGCACTCTCTAGCTCTTCAGGGGTTTCAATTAAATTAAGGATATGCCCTAGGACCAGTAGATCTTCAAGGGTGTAAACTATCTGTTCTTGGGCCGGGTCCTTAGGGTACCATCCTGAAGCTAAAATATCCAGTAAAGCATTTATTCCCGGAGTCACCTTAATGCATTTCAGTTTCAATTCTCCCGGCTCCATGAGTCCGTAAAGCAACCCAATAATTTCTTTAATTTCCTCCCTTTTCATTATCTGCCACCCCAGTTGTTTTTATATCCATGAGTAATTGATCTGCATAATTTCTATGCTCTAATTAATTAAATAATTATTGGGTCTCACTTTTAACCACCACCATTTCTTGCCGTGAGATATACAAAAGGGAGCAAACAAATGTTTACGGAATAAAAAGCTCTTAAGGTGGCCAGAATCTGAATTGAAAACTTTATATAGTATAAGAGCATAAAAAATGCCCATTTCTCAAAGTTTATAAACTTGCAAATCTACATAATTACATAAGAACTCGTGTACACTACCATGAGAATTTGAACGAGGTGAGATAGTAATGGGGCAACTGCACGTTCTGATCCCAGACGAGCTGGATGAGGAATTTAGGCTCGCGGTTGGAAGGAGATACGGATCAAAGAAAGGCGCATTAGGAATTGCAGTCACCGAGGCCCTCAGGATGTGGATTGAGAAGAATGCGGTTACGAAAATAAAAGAAGATTGAAACTCTCCGGATAATAGCTCCAACTGAATAATGGGGGATACCCGAGAATGACTAGGTTAGAGGACACTATAAATTTTGTCCCTGCTAATGAATACAACAAAATATCATCAATCAACAGCTCTCATTTTGGATTACAGTCTCATTATTCCGCCGTTAGGCACCATTTTGTGATGTATTTCTCATACTCTAGCACATACATATATGATGTCTTGGAATTTCTAAGCAGGCATCTAATTAGGGCTCTAGTTCGGAATGTGATAAACAGCCGGGATAAGATAAGAGAGATAGAGCAGTGGAGATATATAGGTGAGACAAGAAAAAACGGGAAAAAGTACTATTTATTCCTAAAGAAACCAAAGACGGGAGAACTCCAGATTGTTTTGGAGGCTCCTCCAACCTCAGTCTATAAGTCAAACTGGATGAAAGACTCGATCGGAATACTTCCAGTCATCATAAAAGGTTTCAAAAATGACCAGGATCCATGGAAGGAACGTCCTCAATGGACAGTAACCGTGGAGCTCATATACAAGAACACAATAGACACCACATATACGAGAGCGGGATATATAAAATCGACAATGAGAATTGATCGCTATGATACTTATTATCCCCTTGACATCCTTAACGCTATTAGAGACCTTCCAAACAGACCTATAGATTATACTTACAGACTCAAAAGAATCAAATTATTAACTTCTGAACTCTACGTGAGGTTTCCCAGATACACTATAGATAAAGATGGTAGAACTGTAGACAATCTCTTAAAGATGAACAGGCTCTTAAATGAATTGAGAGAAAGAAATGGGAGATACCAGCATGTTATCAGCAAGGGAGACGTTAACAGTCTAGATGAGCATGGTAACAGTGTTGATATAATTTGGAGAGGCCATAAATTCAGATTAAAGTTGTATACTTCAAAATTGTACCCCTATAGAGATCCTAAGCTGGAAATAATAGTCAGAGACAAAGTAGAAATTTCAAAAAACGAACTACATCCCAATTTAATTATAAGGAAGCTAGATATCCTCCGAGAACGGCTCAACATGGCATCTGGAATCCTAGGTGCAATCATGGCCTTTATGGGGATAGCCCCTAGATGGGATCCAGTTGAGGACTACAAGTACCTAACTCAGAAGCTATTAGTTGATAAAGAATTTTTGGCATATCTGTGGGACACTGAGCCTGCAACCTATTTAGCATCCTACGGACAACACCTAACAGAATTAGACAAGTTAGATTACCAGATACTCAAAATACTTACTGAGCATGCTCCCATTGAAGTCCCAACGTTAGCTAAGATTCTATCTAAAAGTGAATCTACGATAAGGAGAAGATTAAAAAAGCTGGAGAGGCTTGGATACGTCTCTGCCACAAAGGGTAAGAGACCAAACTACTACTGGCTTAAGCTATCTGAAGATTTTTCAGTAGCCTCAATCAAAGAAGACAATTTTCCATATGTGGATCCAAAGTTTTTGGAGTGCTCGGTTAGTATATTAAAACAGATTGCCCCAGAGTCATTTTATAGTCAGGAGGACATTGAAAAGATGAGCCTGATCCTCTGGGCGACAGGGATTGGATGGAGCACGAGTGATCTATTATTTGAGTTTACAAAATTTCTCGGAAAGAGAAGAGGCCTGAGGAAACTGTCTAAGAAAACTATAACACGATATCTGAAATTTCTAACAAACATAGGGTTAGTAACAGTCGAGAGATTTAATGTGGGAAAGAAGAAAGTGAAAAGGTACGTTCTAATTGATAAGACCTTGAAAGCCTGCCTCAAGGATTTGGATTACTATAAGGTATTCGGAATATAACTCAGGTGAACATTTCTCTGCGGGAGCTTACACACCACCTGTCAGTGCATTGACTTTCTCAATCATTACAGTTAGCTTTCTGCTGAGCTCTCCGCTCAATATGAAGCTACCCTCCTTACCTCGGCCGATCAAACCTAAGCTGACCAATTTCTTCAATGTACGATAGTAGAGCTGGATGTCCCTTGAAGACTTAGTGGGAATTACAACCTTCCACTCATCCGGCCACAGTCTTCCGTTTGTCTTTATGTGGTTAATAATTCTCTCTGCCATCTCAGCTTCGTTTTTGGTTAATAGGATCTCTAGAATCGGCGTTTCATACAGAACTGTTATTTCTTTGGGTATTGCCACTTTAACTTCCGAAGGATATTTTGGACGTCTTGGCATTATTCACACCTCATAGTATAATATACTCATTACTTTGTAAATATTTCCCCTAAAGTGATTAGGGCAAGGTCATGCTTATTCACATTTCAATGTGAATAAGTGTGGTTCTGCACTGAATAGGCTAGCCCATACACAGGAAACCCCAAAGACAAAAGAATATTCACAACAACATGTGAATAAATATGCCTTTACTCTTTATCTTTTTCGAGCAGTTCAATAAATTCCTCAACGCTCAAGCCAGAGACATTATCTGGCTTCAAATTTTTCAGCTCAGCCTTCAATCGGCTCAACGTTTCCTTGTCAATCTCCTCTTCAGGCAGGTTATCAGCAATCATCTTCAGGATCATGATCTTCAGCTCTTCTACATCTTTCTCAATCTGGATAACCTTTCTCAATATCTCATTGAGATTATGAAGAACGTCATTCATGCTACATCACCCCTCTATCTATTTAGGAGGCCATGAATATAGACCATCAACCCACACAACTTTCTCGGAGGCTTGGAGAATATAAGAATATAGTGACGGAATGCCCTTGTGTAGAGACATGGTGTATCCGTCACGAAAATACCCATTAACGGGTATTAATGAACAGAAAGGAAGTCTCAATTTGTCTCAAATCTCAGATGTTAAAGCTTGTAGGGATTTATTCTAATAGTTATTGCTGGTATAACTGCTCCAAAATTCTAGAAAAGCTCTGAGAGTTCTTTAATAACAACATAACTATCTTTAATCAGGTATTGAGGAGTTGGGGTTGTTACTGCTGGGAAAGTTGGTGGATTTATTCATAATATTATTGCTGTTGCTATTGGTCTCTTTTCAGATCCTTTGGACTGCTAGCTTTTCTGCTATGAATTAGAAGTTAGAATTGATTCAGTATCTATTACGACAGCCAGACGGAAAAAGTAAACATGGAACGTAATACGATAGCGTGTCGTGTTTTGATTGCATGTAGCTGTTAAAGGTTAAATATCAGAATATCTTACTGTTTACCATGCTCCTAAAAGATGTCATAGATGTTGCTTCGTATCTATTTGAAAACAAAAAGTCATTAAGGATTTTAGAAACGTTTCAAGCGATTGTATTGTACTATACTCTAATACAGGCGATTCTTGTTATAAAACCCCTATCTTCATTCTGTAAAAGGGTAAGTTGTGCAATTGCCATTTATATCATGGGGGTAACACTCGTTGGACTTCTATACCTACTACTACGAGAAAGGGCCAAACCCGATAAAAAGGACACCCCATCTCCTGAAGATGTTATACAAGAATACCTTTCTCATGTCTCTTGGAAAGAGCTAATGGGGACTACCACGATTACAAAGGAAACTTTGGAGAGGACATCACTAGAGATAACAGACTTATTAGTCAACAGATTTAATTCGATATCCCTGTCCAAAGCAACATATAAAATGATAAGATCCATAGCAAGCGGCAGTCGTATTCTTCCCGCATTATTATTCTACGCGTTAGTTTGGATGTTAGTATATCTAGGAAGGGATATCCCCTATAACTCCATTCTTCGTGATATCTTAGAGCCTTCCCTTATGAATCTCGGAATGGGGGCCATTTCATACATGCTTCTTACCCTTCTGATAACTTTAACCACTGGCTTATTGTCTCCCCTTTTAGATACGTTAAATGCCAGTAGCAAAAACATACACTCTAGTCGTGCGGTTCGATACATCTTAGCAATGCTTATCGCATCCCTTTTCCCCTACTTCACCTTGGATCAGGTTTTGAACTCGCCCAAAAAGCCGGAAGTTTGGACATTCACCATTCTCTACAAGATTAACAATGGAGATCCACCTAGTCAAGAATTCCTAAGATTTGTACAGATACTCTTTGAGAGTAAGGACAATGAGAAATATTCTGTATACAGTCCGTTAACTCAAAAACAAATTACCAGAGAAGATTTTGAGAATGCTATCCAATACCAGCTTCAAAATGTTGTCTCAACAACTCCGGGTGTTATGAGTTCAGTCTATCTTATTCACAAGTACCCTGAAACTGTATCTATTGCTATCTTTACGATTGAAACAGAACTGAGATACAATTTGAAACGAACCCAAAAGACAATAACAAACCGGAGAGGCGAGAAAACTATTGAAAAGACTGTAATTACGGATCCTAAACAGATTTATCTCCTTAAAATTGTCGAAATTTCGCCGGAATCAGTAATCCAAGGGATATTGTTCCAGATAGGGCATGAAATCTTAGAAGGTAAGCTTTCTTTAAAGTGACCGAATAAAACTTTGTTAAATAAGAAACCTATCTGCTGAGCTATCAGAACATAAAGCATTTTAATAGTCTAACCCACAGGCTTCAGTGAGAGGTGAGCTGAATGGTAGAATCTGAGTCAACAAAGCTAAACATGGTATGTGGCGAGGACAAGAATGAGAAGCTTTCTAGGCTGGAGAGCATACTTTGGGAAGCTGCCAGCCTAATTCGGGGTTCTGTTAATCCCACAGACTACAAGAAATACATTCTTCCCCTCATCTTCTATAAGAGGCTTTCAGATACGTTCACATATGAGGTAAATAAACTAATTGAGGAGGGCGTGATCGACACTGTTGATGAGGTCTACGAATTGGTAGAGGCCGAAAGAGAGGAGCATGGAAGGCCCAAGTCAATTAGATACGTCATTCCAGAAGAGTATCACTGGGACACCATCGTTAAACTTTCAACAAACGTCGGAGAAAAGCTTACGGAGGCCCTCAGGGGCATAGCAAGGCTAAATCCTGAGCTTTCAGGCATAATTGACGTCGTAGATTTCAACGAGACTCATGGGGGAGAAAGAATAATCAGCGATGATATCATCCAGAGGGTTCTTCAGATACTAAACAAGATGAAAATGGGTCCAGAGGATGTTGAACCCGACATTCTGGGTAGGGCTTACGAATACTTGATAAGAAAATTCGCTGAAGACAGTGGCCAGAGTGCAGGGGAGTTCTACACTCCCTGCGAGGTTGCGTGGCTTATGGTTAATCTCCTCGACCCAAAGCCAGGCTCGGAGGTTTACGATCCCGCGTGTGGCTCTGGAGGTCTTTTGATAAAGTCTCAGCTCTACGTTAAGTATAACTATCCGGAAGAGGCCGAAAAAAGGCCCTTAAAGCTGTTTGGTCAAGAGAAACTGGCCTTCACGTACGCTATAGCCAGAATGAATGTTATTTTGCACAACATGGAGGCCGATATACGGAGAGGAGACACCATACGCAATCCCAAATTTTTGGACGAGGACGGCAAATTAAGACAGTTCGACTACGTTATCGCGAATCCTATGTGGAACCAAGACTTTCCGGAGGATGTTTACATCAACGACAAATTTGACAGGTTTAAATTTGGAATACCTCCCAGTAATACGGGAGATTGGGGCTGGATACAACACATGTTTGCCTCAGCAAGGGAAAAAGTAGTAGTAATCATCGATACCGGGGCTGTTTCGAGGGGTTCGGGAACAAAGGGGACGAATAGAGAGAGGGACATCAGAAAGAAGTTTGTGGAGAAGGATCTAATCGAAGCCGTTATTCTAACCCCAGAGAACCTCTTCTACAACACCACCGCAGCCGGAGTTATCATCGTTATCAACAAAAACAAACCTGAGGAGCGCAGAGGAAAAGTACTGCTCATTAATGCCTCTCAAGAATTCAAGAAGGGAACTCCCAAGAACTATATGACCGAAGAACACGTTGGCAAGATAATCAAGGCCTATCGGGAATTCAGGGACATAGAAGACTTTAGCAAGGTTGTAACCTTGGAAGAAATCAGGAAGAACGATTACAACCTAAGCCCTTCGAGATACATCCCCCTGATAACTGAAGGCGAGTACAGAGAGATACCCGAAATCCTCCAGGACCTCAGAAGAATTGAGCAGGAAACTAGAGTGATAGATAGTGAACTCAACAAAATCCTGATTGAACTTGGCTTTGAGGGGTATCTTCAGGGTGAGGACTGATGAAAACGCTGGATGAGTTCCTAAATAAGCAATATCACACAAAGACTCCAGCCAAAGGCAGTGCAGTCCTCCAAAAAGAGAGAAAGAAACTTTATGGTAGAGAACTCCCGGAAGGATGGGAGATAGTCAAACTTAGAGACATTTTTACGCCTGTTGACATGAAATCTAGAAGAATTAGAGTTCAAGACAATACCAAGTATATGCTAATATCTGCTAGCTTGTATTCAAAGGGAATAAAGTTTAGAGAGTGGAAATTTGGGAGAGAGATAAAAACAAAGACTATGTACATAGTACATGCGGGCGATTTCATTTTCTCAAAGATTAGGGCAAAACAAGGGGCCTACGGGTTTATACCACCACAATTGGAGGGAGCAATTGTATCTAACGAATACCCAATTCTAAAACTTAATCAGAAGGTTGCACTTCAAGAGTTTATTGAATATTACTTATCACAACCTATAATGTGGGGGTTATTTGGCCAATATTCTAGAGGACTTAAAGACAAGTCAAGAACTAAAGTTAATGAATTTCTTGAAGTCAAAATAGCACTCCCCCCATTAGAAGAACAACGCAAAATCGTCTATATCTTAAAAACAGTCCAGCGGGCAATCGAACAGCAGGAGAAGATAATCAAAACCACCAAAGAACTCAAAAGGGCTCTAATGAAGAGGTTATTCACCAAGGGCCTTGACCCAAATCAGCCGACAAAGATGACGGAGATTGGAGAGATCCCAGAGCATTGGGGGATACTTAGACTAGGTGATATTGGAGAACTTCAATACGGATACACTTCATCTGCAATTAGTATCAACACAGGTGTCAAGTTTTTGCGCATTACAGACATAAATGAAGATTATCGGATAAACTGGGAAGATGTTCCTTACTGCTATATCAGTGATAGAGAGTATCCTAAATACGCTCTTCGGATAGGAGATATTGTGTTTGCAAGAATTGGAGCAACTGCAGGAAAAACTGGATTTATTAAAGAGAATATTAAGGCCGTTTTTGCTTCGTACCTTATTAGGTTTAGGACAAAATCATCTAAAATACTGTCTGAATTCCTCTTTTATTACACTCATTCGGAGAGGTACTGGAGGTTTATTAAAAAAGAGAGAGAAGATAAACTGAAAAAAGGCATAAACGCAAGTATACTATCAAATCTCCCTGTACCAATTCCACCATTGGAAGAACAACGCAAAATTGCCAATATCCTCCTGACAGTAGACAAAAAAATAGAACTGGCCCAGCAAAAGCGCAAAGCCCTGGAGGAGCTGTTCTCAACGCTCAGGCACAAACTCATGACGGGCCAGATTCGCGTTTCTAACCTCAAAACCCCAACGGAGTGATTGCCTTCTCCTTTTCTCGATACTAGCGAAAGTGATAAAAATCCAACAAAGATAGAACTAACGTAATACGGGGGATGCCTATGTCGGGAAGTTTTAGAGAGTTTGATATGTACCCCTATGTGAGAGAGCTACTCCGGCGAAGGTTCCCCGCTTCTAAGGGATGGGTTATCAAAGAACGGGAGAGAAGGAACGGATACGAGCCTGATTACATTGTTGAGAGACGGAGAGGTAACAGAATTGAGAGACATATATTTGAGGTGAAAAGGGAACCCAAAGCAAGAGAGGAGCATGTTCGGCAGGTTAATAGGTATGCAAAATACCTCTCAGGTCCAAACGTCGAAATAAAAAGCAAGAACATCATTTACCCTGCCGGAGCGGATGTCTCTGGCCTCCCATCCGACATTAGAGCTCTAAAACTAAGAAAATTCAAGGTTGGGAACCAGAACTCAAGGCCAAAAAAGAAATCGCAAAAGAAAAAGTCTCAAAAAGGCCACACTCCAAGGAAGAAATCCGCCAAGCGGAGGAGAAACTGGAATGCCCTCTTATAAAGTTACAGTGGCCCTAAAGTCTGCAGGCGACAAAGCATTATCTTTTGATAGCCCTATTAAACTGGGTGGGATTATAGTAAAGTCGGAGAATAAAAGTGATTCAAATTCTCCAGTAATCCTCGTTGAAATGACCGTGGATTCACAGGATTTAGGGGATGCTAAAGAAACAGCTACATCTCTAATAACTGAACAAATTCTTCCTGTGATTGTTTTATGTGGAGAAGTGCCCTATGAGATCTCTGACATAAAAATTATCGATCTTGACCCAAGATGGGTGATTATCGGTTCTAAGACTATTTACGTTAAAGTAGTTCCTAACATCAAAGAGGTACGCTTAGATGAGTTTTTTGAAATTTTCAAGTCTCTCAAAAATCTAGATGAGGATTCAAAATCTGTTCTCTTTAGGGCAATTAAATACTGGAATCGAGCAATGAGTGATCCGGATCCTATTGATAAATTTCTTAACTTGTATATTGCACTTGAACTTCTAAAAGGGCTCTTATTAAGAAAAGAACCTTCAGAGAAAAAGCGAGAGTGGGTTAATACACTATACGAGAAGTACAATTTTAATGGACTTTATGGAGGATATAAAATAAACTACATTAGGAATGCATTACTCCATTACCAAAAGAAGGTACTAAGCAAAGAAGAGGCCGAGAGAATTATTGAAAAACACGTAGATGAATTTGGTCGGGAGATTTTCAATCTCATGAAAGACTACGTAGAATGCGGAGGGGATACAGAGTGTTTACAGAAGAAGAGACAGCAAAGAAACCGTTCATGATGTACCTTACCAGCCTTGGATGGGAATACATCTCTCCCGAAAAAATCGATTCACTGAGAGAAACTTGGAAAGAGCCCTTTATCCTGCCGATTTTCAAGAAAAAGTTACTGGAACTTAATCCCTCTATGAGTGAAGAAGAAGCTGATGTGGTTCTCCAAAGAATACGAAACATCAGGGCTAATATAGAGGGAAATAGGGAATTCCTTAGATATTTGCGGGGACAAAAGACGTTCTATAGCAAATCCGAGAAGAGGGAGTTGAATTTAAGACTGATTGACTTTGAAAATCCTGAAAATAACGTGTTTCATTACACCCAGGAATTCTGGATGGAGGATATGAAAAAGGATAGGGCCGATATTGTGCTTTTTATCAATGGAATTCCGCTTTTTATCGTTGAGACTAAAGCTTCTTGGCTGTTTAACATTGTAGATGGCGAGGTTAAAGATTGGCGCTCTCATGCTGTGGAGCAAATCTCCAGGTATCACGAAGAGGTTCCCAACTTCATGAAATATTTTCAGATGTATCTGGCCAGTAACGGTCTCAATCTAATATACTCGGCAACTTGGAACTTCAACGAAAGAAACGTTTATCGCTGGAAAACGGAGGAGGGTAAAGATTACGGCCTCCAAGACCTGATTTTTTCAATGCTAAGAAAAGAAAGAGCATTGAGATTTATCGAGGATTATATAGTATTCTTTGAACAGGATGAAGAGCTCAGCAAGTTCGTCTTGCTACCACACCAAGTTAAGGCAGTTGAGAGGGTAGTCAATAGGGCAATCACAGGAGATGCAAGAACTGGCCTTATATGGCATACCCAGGGTTCAGGAAAAACTCTAACTATGATGGTTGCCGCTTCAAAAATAAGGAGAATACCCGAGCTGGAGAATCCAACTATTATAATGGTCGTTGATCGTATTGAACTCCAGAAACAGTTAGTCCGTAATCTTACAAAGTTTGGGCTGGATTTCATTGTCGCAGAATCCAAAGTTCACCTTAGGGAACTGTTAGAGAGCGATTACAGGGGAATCATCGTCACGTTAATCCATAAGTTCCAGGGAATGCCTTCCAATATAAACACCCGTAGGAACATCTTTGTATTCATCGACGAGGCTCATCGGTCACAGGAAGGAGACTTAGGGATCCAGATGAGGTCAGCCCTTCCCAACGCGTTCTATTTTGGGTTCACTGGTACTCCAATAGATAAGGGGAAGGTCGGCAAGGGCACATTTAATCTCTTTGCCTTTGAGGACATGAAGAAATATCACAGACCATACTTAGACAAATACGGTATCAAGGAGTCCATTGAGGATGGAACTACCGTCCCCTTATATTACACCCTCGCACCACAAGAATATCGCTTAGACAGGAAAACAATTCTGGAGGAATTTTTCAAGTTATACGAAGAGAAAGGAATAGCCAGCATAGAGGAACTTAACAAGCTCCTTGATAAAGTATCGAAGATAAAAGAGGTCCTCAAAGCCCAAAAGAGAATTAAAAAGGTTGCTAAACATATATCCGAGCATTATAAAAAGTTCGTTGAACCCTCTGGATTTAAGGCGATGATTGTTGCCGTGGATAGAGAAGCCTGTGCCCTGTATATAGAAGCGTTTAAGGAACTCTATGAAGAGAATCCGCACTCAGCGATTCCTCCAGAAGAAATTGCAGTTGTATATACTCCCATGCATAATGACAAAGGTATACTAAAGAAGTACCATCTTAAAGAAGACCAAGAGGATGAGATACGAAGAAACTTCAAAAAACGGGATAGGCCACCTAAGATTCTCATAGTTACCGAGAAACTCTTAACGGGATATGATGCTCCCATTCTCCAAACCATGTATCTGGACAAGCCCATGAAAGACCATACACTACTTCAGGCCATTGCAAGAGTTAACCGCCCCTATTCAGATGGGGAGCTTCATAAGACAGCCGGTCTAATCGTGGATTACATCGGAATTTTTGAAGACCTTCAGAGGGCTCTGGCGTTTGACAGTAAGAGTATTGAAGGAGCAGTCTTTGACTTGGAAGTACTACGCAAGAGGTTTGCGGAATTAATGGGGAGAGCGGAAGAGTATCTCGGGCTATTACGGGATAATAGTCTAAGCTGGGATAAAAAGTTGGAGAAACTAGTGAAGGTATTCAGCAATCGCAAAAAGAGGGATGACTCCATTCAACTTTTCAAGAACATTCAGGACATTTATGAGATCCTATCTCCGGACCCATTTCTCAGAGACTATCTCGAAGACTATAAGTTACTATTAAAGCTCCACCGGTTTATCAAGGCCCAGTTCTATCCAACAGATTTTGAGAGAAGAGAACTGTTGAAAAAGACGAAGGAACTAATCAGAAACAGCGTTGATATTGAAACCATTGTGGATGGCCTTCCTGTTTATAAAATCGATGAGCATATTGCCGACACTATAAAAAATGAAAGGATAGACGACATTGTCAAGGTCTACAACCTCCGCCGTAGTTTGATGAGCTACATAAAAGAGCACCAACATGAGGTTCCGTATCTGGAGTTCTTAATCGAAAAGATAGAATCTATTATAAAGAGGCTTGAGGAAAGACAAATTAGTGCAAAAGAGGCCCTAGAAAAGGTTATAGGATTGTCTGAAAGTGCCGTCGAGTCGGTGAGAAACTACAAAGAATCAAAATTAGACCCTGCAACTTTCAGTGTCCACTGGCTTCTCAAAAGCTATGGCATAGATGATGTGACAGTATCTGAGGAGATTACCAAAGTCCTATTGTCAAACGAAGGCTGGACATACAATCAAAACCTTCAACAAGGACTGCTGAGAAAGATATATCGCATTTTGAAAGAGAATGGCGTCAAACAGGTGAGGGAACGAGTGAAAATAGGGAAAGATCTCCTTGAATTGGGAGGGAGGCTGATAAATGACACCAGAGGAAGTCCATGAACTTGTATCTAGATGGGCAAAAGAACTTGGTGTTTATCCTAAGAGAGTTCGATTCCAAAAAATGAGGCATAAATGGGCCTCTGCATCATCAAAAGGAACACTAACCTTTAGTGTAGACATATTGGAGCTTCCCTATGAAGTTGTAGAATATATCGTGGTGCACGAGCTGATACATATCAAGGTCGGTTCCCCACGTCATAATCGGCTGTTTAGGGCCCTTCTTTCGAGTTATATTCCTGACTGGCGAATTCTTCAAAGGAAGCTAGCTTCTAACTCTAAAAAGTGATGGAGTAAACTATATCTAAATAGTTTTAATATAGTTTCTTTACTCAATAAACAGTTCATAGTTAAAAATAGCATTATCAATAGAATTTTGATGACAAAACATGTGGAGGGAATATCATGGAGAACCCAGAAAGATGGTGTATAGACCCAAAAAAGATTAAAGAAGACCTATGGGAGCTCGCAAACCCAGAAAAAGAGAGTACTGTGGGTGTAGATCCAAGAGTGTTCATTGACGAAGTGTATAGAGTAATAAGGTGGGAACTTTCTCCTAGAGCGTTAGGAGAAATAAGTTGGACTATTGGAGATGACCTTCGCGAAATATGGAGAATCTTTGAAACATGCTCTGAGGAGAACATCGAGACATGTACTCAGAGGATATTAGAGATTTTTGATTATATATTCGAGAGATTACCTTCACTAAGGAGAATCTTTGATATAGCTGGCTCAAACCTACGTAATGAATTTGGAGAGATTCATAGTAGACATAACTTGTATTTCATAATAGACTGGTCCGGATACTCTTATGGACGTATTCAGAGAGTAGACACTCTGTTAACAAACACCCTAGCATTGGGAGTTTCATTGAAGCTCAAGGGAGAATTACATTTTCTTGAACCTGTTAACAATATGATCAGGAAGGGAAAGCCCAGATTTAAGGCTGTAATATCTAAGGGAAGACAATGGGCCAATAACAAGAAGCCTGTTTTAAAACTGAGCTGGGAATGCATCAAGAAGGTTGCATCTGACACAGTAAGAGATAATATAATCGAAGATCTACTAAATCAAGTAATTCCTGGATTGGGAAAGGCTATTGTTTTTACTGAGAGTGTGATCGATTGTATAGATGAAGAATACATCGTTATCACAAATTGATCGTTTTATTTTTCTCTAATTTATTGTGAACCGACTGACAAAATTTATAACAGCGTCTTGAGACTGCTAATTTGGTGGATCTTATGGAAAACGTAGATACAAAAACCATTAGGCTCACATTAGATGCATACAAAATCCTAAATTTTGAGAAGAAAAAGCTGAATCAGATTTCTAATGTCTCATACACATATTCAGACATAATACTAGCAAGCTTGGCAATACTAGAAGCGTTAAACAAGGAAAACCAGCCTCTTGTCATCGACATCCTTAGGAAGTTCAAAAATGCCAGGGTTAACAGTGATAAAACTAACATTGAAGAACTCTTTAAAAATACAGCCAATGAGATCGTTAGTGAACTTTCATCTAACCTTCTGGAAGAGGCTATCACCAAGATAATCGAACATTTGATTGAAAGGGGCTTCCCAGGAGCCGCTATGGAAGTTTTGTTAAGTAATGTTAACCTTTTTGATGCTCATGAAAGAAATCAACTTAGCTTTGAAATTCTTTCGGCAATGGCTGAGATTAGCCAGCCAGAAGTTAAGGAAAATCTAAAGAAGAAACTTGAAGGTTAAAGGTTTTGAGTATTTTTATTAACCGATGACGGCTAATTGACTCTTTTTTCTTAGCTGTTTTTGGATGGTAAAACCTTTTAACCCCTTCTTTCTTGGGTAAGTTTAAAGGGGTGGGATGACAGGGCCCCTTTAACCGATGACACCCACTCCGCTGAAAATGCTCCTTTGGCCGAAAGGAGGCTTGAGAGGGGAGGTTTGGGTTGCGAACCGATGAGGAGTGTCATCCCTCCTGATCTCGAGATGATGACATTATCCCCACCCGAGGTGGTCCAATGCTGGGCTTTTTGAAGAGGAAGAAAACCTACGGGCCCTTCGTTTACCTGAGCGAGCCCACCTTCCTCTACCACACCAGAACCGAGAGGGCAATCGTTGAAATTATCAAAGAAAAACTGAACTCCAACAACATCCTCGTGCCCTCGAAATATGGCCTGAGGGACACGAGCGACAGGATTAGGGATGCTGAATACTTCGTTGCCGTCGCCCCCCTCGGGAAGTTCACGTCCCTCGTTGGAAGGGAAGTTAAGCTCGCACAGGAACTCGGCGTTAAAATCTTCACCCTGCTCATAGCGAGGAAGGGGGATGAGCTCGTCTATCTCTGGGTTGAAGGAGTTCCCGAGGACGTCGAATGGCTCTCGCCGGAAGAGACGATGGAGTTCACCAAGACTTTTCTCAACAGCGAGTTCATGGACTACCTGAGAAGGGGCCTGTTCTTGGGTTCTAGAAAAAGGGAGTGGTAATCGGGAAACAGTTATTTACGCCTACATTTTACCTTCCACGGGTGGTCAAAATGGTGAAGATTCCCAAGAGCCATCCACGCTACTGGAGCCTCTACTACCGCGAGAAAATCATCGAGGGCATGGAGAAGGGAATGACGGCCAAAGCCGGTCTAATCGCCCACGGGCGCGGGGAGGCCTTTGACTACCTCATCGGTGAGAAAACGATAGAGCCAGCGGAAAGAGCCATAAGGGCAGCGGTTGCCAAGTTCCTGCTCGCGGAGTGGCCCGTAATCTCGGTGAACGGTAACGTCGCGGCGCTCGTTCCAAAGGAGACGATTGAGCTGGCGAAGGCCCTCAACGCGAAGCTTGAGATAAACCTCTTCTACAGAACGGAGGAGCGCGTTAGAGCCATAGAGCGGGAGCTCCGGAAGTACGACCCGAACATCGAAATACTCGGGATAAACCCGACGAAGAGGATTCCCGGCCTTGAGCACGAGCGCGGGAAGGTCGACGAAAATGGCATCTGGAGGGCCGACGTCGTTCTCGTCCCGCTCGAGGACGGCGACAGGACGGAAGCGCTCGTGAAGATGGGCAAGTTCGTGGTTACGGTTGACCTGAACCCCCTCTCACGCTCCGCGAGGATGGCTGATATAACGATAGTTGACAACATAGTCCGTGCATACCCGAGAATGGTTGAGCTGGCAAAGGAGATGCGGAACCTCCCAAGGGAAAAGCTCAGGAAGATAGTTGAGTCCTATGACAACGGGAAAACGCTGAGCGACGTCCTGCTCCACATAAGGAACAGACTAACTGAGCTCGCCGAAGAAGGAATCTGGAGAAGGAAGGAGCTTTAAAGTTCCCTCTCCGTTTTTTCAACGAGCTTTCTCAAGTTGGCTATGAGTTCTGACTCGCTTGAGGCCTTGGAAACCACGAGAGGAACCCTTTCACGCTCGGCCAGTTTAACAGCGAGCTCATCGAGCCTCTTGACCCCGTGAAGGACTATGACGGCCGGCTTCAACCCCTGGACTCGGACTGCTATCATGGGGCTCCTCCCTGTGGTCACCTTCGTGAAAACCAGGGCCCTCTCGGTAGTCCAGCCGTAGAGCTTGAGGAACTCCTCACTGCTCATCTCAAGGATTGCCCTTATGCTGTCAACGACGGTATAGCCGTAGATTCTCCGCTCGATGAGGTGTGGATTCGCCACGACCTCGCCACGGACGGCCTCAACGACGTCTGAAATCTTCACCGGAACCGCGAACTCCCTTATGTCGAGTATCGCACTCGTGGGGAGCTCCCCTTCGATGGTCTTGCTGAAGGCCCTTATGACGTTGCCACCGCGCCTCTCGTCGATTTCAAGAAGGGCCTCCACAAACTTCCTTATAGTTGAGGCGCCGGGGCTCTTTCTCCTTCCACCCTCGTAATCGCTGATGACCGAGGAAGAGACGCCGAGGTATTCAGCAAGCTCGGTCTGGCTGATTCCAAAGATTTCGCGCCATTTTCTCATTGTTTTCCCGGGGTCAGAGGAGAGCGTTATCTCACCCGCAATCCTCTTAGCGAGCGCTTCCTTCTCTTTCTCCAGCATGCCCGTTACTACTCGTAATAGATTATAAGCCTTTCGGCAATTGCTGAAACCCCACTCCGGTTTTTAGGCAAGCTTTACCAAAGCTCGTAGCTCTTATCTACTGGCTCGAATTGAGGAGATTTTGCTCGTAAAATCACGCTTTCCAAAGGGGAACACTCTTAAACAGCATATTCAAAGGAGTCTATTTTTCTTTGACGCCCTTCGGACCCTCTTCAGAGTGAAACACTCACGAACAAGCTTTTGGAAAAAGCTTGACCGAAGAAACTTTGCTTAGCAAAGTTTCATCAAAGTTCGTGATTCTTTTAATGGGGGTGTTTTGAGAGTGTTTGCGCTTTTAATGGGCTCTTGTAGTGTGGCGAATTCCTAAATTTTGGAAGCTTTCTCACGCGGGTTTACATTTTCCCGCGCTCCGAAGGAGCGCTTCTTAGAGAAACACCTTTAGAGTGGCTCCTTTTGAAGGGAATTCTTTGAGAGCACTGTCTTTTGAGAGTGCAAACTCCTTAGAATTACCTTTTAGACAAGAATCACGAGCCTTGGTCAAACTTCGCGCAGGCGAAGTTTGTGTGGTGCGGTGGCCGGGATTTGAACCCGGGTCACCGGCTTGGAAGGCCGGTGTCCTAGACCAGGCTAGACTACCACCGCACAGAAAGTGGTGGGGCGAGGGGGATTTGAACCCCCGACACCCGGATCTTCAGTCCGGCGCTCTCCCAGGCTGAGCTACCGCCCCACGCCCAAAGATAAGGGAAAGGAAGAGATTTATAAATCTTGCGGTGGCGAATGAACATGTATGCACATCAAATCTTCGGCTCGACGGCGTAAACGGTTCTGTCCTCTCCTATGCCCTCAATGAGACCGCGGTGCCTCCTGACACAGCTCTCGCACTGACCGCAATGTATAGGCTTTCCGTCCTCTGTGAAGCCCTTCGGCATGTAGCAGGAGTTGGAGTACTCGTATTTCGCGTCCAGCTCCTTGAGGAGCTTCGCTATGCCCCTCTTGTCGAGGTCTATGAGCGGGGCAACAACCTTAACCTCGGCCATAGTCCCGTATTTTAGAGCCTCGTTCATCTTCTCAACGAACTCGGGCGTGTTGTCCGGAAAGGTTGTCCCTTCCTCTGCGTTAAAGCCCACCACTATGTCCCCGCCTCCAAGGGCATCGAGGAGAGAAGCGGCAACGCTTATGAGAACGAGGTTCCTCGCTGGAACCCACACGCTCTTTGCGGTTTCCTGGGCAACGTTCTCGTCCTCAAGCTCCTCGGCGCTCACCCTTGGAGTCTCTCCTCCAACGAGCGTCGTTCCGCGAAGCTTTGAGAACTCCTCGAGGAAGTCGAGGCGAACTATCTTCAGCGGGACGTTCAGTTCCTTCGAGAAGAACTCCGCAACTCTGTTCGTAACGCGCTCCTCGTTGCTCCCGTAGTTGATGACGAGCATCATAACCTCGTCGTAGTGCTTCCTTGCCCAGTATAGGCAGGCCGTGCTGTCAAGCCCTCCCGAAAACAGCACCACCGCGCGCTTCATTCCAACTCCTCCGGAAGCAGTTTAATTCCAACTTCCCTTGCACGGTTTCTAAGCTTTTTGTCGTAGCTCGCGAGGGTTCCGACTTCCTTGGCCATAGCGAGGATTACAGAGTCGTTGTAGTGCTTGAGACCGAGGTTTCCAAAGAGCTCGAAGGCCGATAGTAGGTACCTCCTGTCGTCCACGAGGGCAACCCTTTCGTTAAGGAGGATTTTGGAGAGCGTTCTTTCGGCTTCCTGAGCAGAGATCCCCGCGACGGCAAGGTTCCACACAAATTCGTACACCACGATTGTCGGCAAGACGATTCTGTCCAGAGAATTTATAATGCCCCTCGCCTCTTCGTATCTCTCGGAGCTCCTGTTAACGGAGTAAAGGAGCACGTTCGTATCAACTACCGCTACCCCTCCCATCTGGACGCCTCCTTGAGCATCTTTTCGGTGTTTTCCTCGATTTCCTCGGGCGTGAAATCCCTGCCGAGGTCAATGCTCGGCCACTCCATCTCGGCTTTTCTTATGACTATCTCGTCCCCCCTCAGCTCGACGGTGAGGTATTCACCCTGCTTTATGCCCAAAGCTTTTCTAATCTCGGCCGGAATCGTTATCTGGTAGTTCCGCGTCACCTTCGTTACCGGCATAGTAGTTCACCATAGTATAGTAGAATTTCCTCCTATAAAGCTCTTCTGGCCAGAAGGAGTAGGGACAAAACAGAATGCAGAAATAAAACTTCACTCAAGGGCAAGACCAACTATCTCCTCCACGCTCGAAAAGCCCTCGCTTTCGAGGTAGGCTTCGATGCCCTCGTTGATTTCCCTGAAGACCTTCCAGCCCCTGAGCGAGACCGCCGTCCCAATCTGAAGCGCCGATGCACCAGCGAGGAGGAACTCAACGGCGTCCTGCCACATGGTTATTCCGCCGATGCCTATCACTGGAATGTCAAGAACCTTCGCGAGGTCGTAAACCGCTCTAAGCGCGACAGGCTTAACGCCGGGCCCCGAGTATCCGCCGACACGGTTGCTGAGGATTGGTTTCCTTGCGTAGATGTCAATGGCTATCGCCTTCAGCGTGTTTATCGCCGAGACTGCATCTGCACCGGCTTTCTCCGCCGCCAGACCGAGCTTTGTAATATCGTCTATGTTCGGCGTTAGTTTCGCGATAACCGGCTTATCGGTGGCGTCCTTGACGGCTTTCACCACCTCGTAGACGTTCTCCGGGTTCTGGCCGATTTCCATGCCATAACCTTTGGCGTGGGGGCAGCTGAGGTTCAGCTCGAAGGCATCTGCCACGTCGCTCAGCTTTTCAGCTAAGAAGGCAAACTCCTCGGGCGTTCCGCCAAAGATTGAGACTATCAGCGGAAAGTCAAAGGTGTAGCCCTCAACCATCTCGAGGAAGCCCTTCCAGCCCGGGTTCGGCAGACCCATCGCGTTTATCAAACCACAGGGAAGTTCAACTATGGTGGGGTTGTCGTAGCCCTTCCTCGGCTCGATTCCGATTGATTTCGTAACGACTCCTCCAGCACCTTCCTCGTGCGCTCGAATCCACTGCTCCGGAACCTTGTCGTTGATTCCCGATGCGAGAATAAGCGGGTTCTCGAACCTTATCCCGAAGAGCTCAACCTCAAGGCTCGCCATCTTGACACCTCAAAGGCAAAAGGAGCGGTTTGCTATTAAGGTTTTTGTCAGAATTTAAGTGGCGGCGGGCGCGCCCGGGGGTGGGAACCCTCCGCCGCGCCCCTCCACCGGGGCTCCCTCACCCCCGCTACCCCGGGAGCGCCGAACGTCCCGCCTACCGCTGCTCCCTTCCGGGCCTGGCGGGGTTCGGCGGGCAAAGGGCGTTAGCCCGGCCCTCCAGCCGGACCTCGCCCACCGCCGGCCCCCCGGGACGAGGGCTCATCGTTATACCCCGGCTTCGGGGCGCGGTTTTGGGAACCGCCCCCCGGGCTTCGGCCCCGGCATATCGGCGGTTTCCGGTTACAGGGGACGCCGAACCCCCCGGCCTAGCCCGCCGCCAACGTTAGTTTTTGAGCCCGATATATAAAGCTTTGGTAGGCGGGAAAACCAAAGGTTGCCCACCATCGGATTGAAAAATTTTCATAAACAAAGCTGAGCATCAATGCATAGGTGACGTTTAATGCGCCTAAATGAACATCCTGTTCTCAGGTTTGAACGCGGTAGGGAGGTCACGATATACTTCGAGGGACAACCGATAAAGGCATACGAAGGCGAGACGATAGCCACAGCTTTACACGCCGCGGGGATTAGGGTCCTCAACTATTCTCCAAACAAAAAGCGTCCGAGGGGGCTCTTCTGCGCCATCGGCAAGTGCTCCTCCTGCCTGATGGTCGTCAATGGAATCCCAAACGTTCGCTCCTGCATAACTCTGGTCGAGGACGGCATGAGGATAGAGCGCCAGCACGGAAGGTCCAGGCTCCCAACTAAGGCCAAGCCGCCGGAATTCAAGGATGCGAAGGTAGTTAAGGCCGATATCATCGTCATAGGCGGCGGTCCTGCGGGGTTGATGGCGGCGATTCATGCTTCACGCGCCGGAGCAAAAGTCGTCCTCATAGACGAGAACCCTAGGCTCGGCGGCCAGCTTGTCAAGCAGACCCACAAGTTCTTCGGAAAGAGGGAACAGTTCGCGGGAGTCAGAGGGGTTGAGATAGCGAAAATCCTTGAGAAGGAGTTGAGGAAGAGCGAGAACGCTGAGGTTTTTCTCGAAACCTCTGCCGTCGGCATCTTTCAGGAGGGCGAAGAGAAGCTTGTCTTGGCCGTCAGAAAGGAGCGCGAGCTGATAGAGTTCAGGGGAAGGGCAGTTATCGTCGCCACCGGCGCGATGGAGAGGATGATTCCCTTCGAAAACAACGATTTGCCCGGGGTTTACGGCGCTGGTGCAATCCAGACGCTCATGAACACCTACGGCGTCAAGCCCGGCGATAGGGTTCTCATCGTTGGGGCTGGAAACGTTGGGCTTATCCTCGCCTACCAGCTCATTCAGGCGGGCGTCGAGGTGAAGGCGATAGTTGAGGCCATGCCCAAAGTTGGAGGCTACTTCGTCCACGCGGCGAAGGTCAGAAGGCTTGGAGTTCCGATACTCACGAGGCACACCATCCTCCGGGCCGAAGGAAGGGAAAAGGTCGAGAGGGCCGTTGTGGCCCAGCTCGACGAGAACTGGATGCCGATTACGGGAACAGAGAAGACCTTCGAGGTTGACGTCATAGCACTCGCCGTTGGCCTGAGGCCCAGCATCGAACTGCTCCACCAGGCCGGCTGTCAGATAAAGTTCGTCCGCGAGCTCGGTGGCCACGTGGCAGTTCGCGACGGGTGGATGGAGACAACAGTCAGGGGAATCTTCGTGGCGGGGGATTCCGCCGGAATAGAGGAGGCAACCACCGCGATGCTCGAGGGGAAGATAGCGGGCATAGCCGCAGCTCTCAGGCTCGGAATAGCGGACGAGAGCTGGGTTGAGGAGATAGAGAAGGCCCAGCGTGACCTCGACGAGTTCCGCTCCGGTCCCTTCGGAAGACGCGTGGCCGAGGGGATTAGGAAGGCTCTTCTCGGAGGTGTCGCCGGTGAGTGAAATCCCCTCTTACCTTCAGAGGGGATACATAACCCCGGAGGAACTCTTCTCAATAATTCCGAAGCCGAGCGAGGAGAGGCTTAGAGAGAGGCCCGTCGCAGTTCCTGAGTGCCCGCAGGAGATACCGTGCGCCCCGTGCAGGGAGATATGTCCGACGGGCGCTATAAACATGCCCACCCCGAACGACCTGCCAATAGTCGACTACGACAAGTGCATCGGCTGCTCCCTCTGTGTCCAGATTTGCCCGGGTCTGGCCTTCTTTATGGTGCACTACGTCGGCGATAAGGCGAGGATTACGATGCCCCACGAGCTCCTTCCGATTCCGGAGCGCGGAGAAGAGGTAGTTCTGCTCAACAGGGTCGGCGAGCCCGTTGGCAAGGGGAAAGTAATCACAGTTGTCCCGAGGGAGAAAACGAAGGGTGACACGCCAATTATCACGGTCGAGGTGCCTATAGAGCTGGCGTGGGATGTCAGGGCAGTTAAGGTAGTGAGAGAATGAAAATCCGACACATTCAGACAGGAGAGCGGTTGAAAAGCGAGGCTTTTAGGGCAGTTCGCAGTCTTACCGCGCCCGAAGGGCGCATTCCACGTGCGAAGGCTCAAGGAGAGGCTTTGAGTTACGCTCTCACTCACGCCAGAGCGAGTTTGAGAGTAAAAGCTTTTCCGCCAGCGCTTTCCTCAGAAAGGGCCGAACGGAGGGGATGATATGGCGGGAAAGACGATTGTATGCCGGTGCAACGACGTTACCGTAGAGGAAATCGAAGCGCTCATCGATTCCGGCGTTACGGACATCGAGGAAATCAAAAGGCTCCTCCGCGTCGGCATGGGACCGTGCCAGGGGAGGACGTGCATTCCAATCGTAATCTCAATCCTCGCGAGGAAGACAGGGAAGAAGCCGGAGGAAATCGCGCCCCCGAAGGCGAGGGTTCCGGTTCGGCCCGTCCGCGTTGAGGTCATCGTGGGTGGTGCCGATGAGTAAAATAGCCATCATCGGTGGCGGAATAATAGGAGTCGCAACGGCCTACGAGCTGGCGAAGCTCGGCGAGGAGGTGGTTCTCTTCGAGAAGAACTACTTCGGCTCGGGCTCGACCTTCCGCTGTGCCACGGGAATACGCGCCCAGTTCACGGACGAGGCGAACATCAGGTTAATGAAGTACTCCGTCGAGCGGTGGGAGAGACTTGAGGAAGAGCTTGGGGCGGATATAGGCTTCAACCAGACGGGTTACCTGTTTTTAGCGACGAGTGAGGACGAGGTCGAGGCGTTCAAGGCCAACATAAAGCTCCAGAACAAATTCGGCGTTCCGACTAGGCTCATTGATATGGACGAGGGGAAGGAAATAGTGCCAATCCTCAACACCGAGCCGTTTTTGGCGGGAGCGTGGAACCCAAAGGACGCCAAGGCGAACCCCTTCAAGACGCTCTTCGCCTATCTGCGGAGGGCGAGGGAGCTTGGCGTTGACGCGCGCGAGCACACAGAGGTCGTTGGACTTGAGCGCGAGGGGGACACCATAACAGCGGTCAAGTTCAGGAGCAAAGGGAAGGTTGAGCGCGTTAAGGTTGACGCAGTTCTAAACGCCTGCAATGCCTGGGCGCCTCTAATCAACGGGATGGCGGGCTTAAAGCGTGACCTTGTCCCGATTAAGGCCTACAAGCACCAGCTCGTCAAGACCGAACCGCTTGAGAGGGGGCAGGCAGAGCCTTTAGTGTGCCCGCCGAGCTGGAACGACGCCTACATAATCCAGGACGGCGAGGACGGCGGAATCATCTGCGGTGCAGGAATAGAGCACGAGGCGAAGAGTTTGGACGACGTTGAGCCGACCTACGACTTCCTGCGCGGGGTTCTCCGATACGCTGTGAGAATCGCCCCTCCGCTCCGCTACGCTCACGTTGTAAGGCAGTGGGCCGGCTACTACGCCAAAACTCCCGACAGCAACCCTGCAATCGGGAAGCTCTTGGACAACTTCTACATCGCGGCGGGCTTCTCTGGCCACGGCTTCATGATGGCGCCGGCCGTTGCCCAGGCCATGGCCGAGCTAATCTCGAAGGGCCGCTCGAAGGTTCCCCTCGATTGGGAGTGGTACGACCCGTACCGCTTCGAGCGCGGTGAGCTGAGAAGCTCGGCGTTCCAGATTGGGTAAGCCGTTCCTTACTTTTTTTGCTTGTTCTTTAACATCCCTCCGTCAAGAAAAAGGTTATAAATCGAGCCGATTAGCACCGTGAGGGTCGTCATGAGAATCGTCTTCGATATAGGTGGCTCTGTTCTCGTTCCCGAAGACCCGGACGTCGAGTTCATCAAGGCGATAGCGTACGAACTCATCAAGATAAGCGAGGACCACGAGGTGGCGGTGGTAGTCGGCGGTGGAAAGGTAGCGCGCAAGTACATCAAGGCCGCGAAGACCTTCACGCCCAACGAGACCTTCAAGGACTACATAGGAATCCACATCACGAGAGCGAACGCAATGCTCCTGATAGCGGCGCTCGGCGAGAAAGCGTATCCCTTCGTCATTCAGGACTTTCGCAAGGCGTGGGAGGTCATCCAGCTCAAGAAGATACCAATAATGGGCGGAACCCATCCCGGCCACACGACAGACGCGGTCTCGGCTCTCCTCGCCGAGTACCTTCAGGCCGACCTTCTGGTCGTCGTAACCAACGTTGATGGAGTCTACGACTCCGACCCGAGGAAGAATCCAAACGCGAAGAAGCTCGACAGGATAACCCCTGAACAGCTCGTCGAGATTGCAATGGAGGCCGAGAGCAAAGCCGGCGGAAGCGGTGTCGTCGATGCATTGGCGGCGAAGTTCATCCAGCGTGGGCGGATAAGGACGTACATTGTCGGCAAGAAGGACGCCTATCATCTCTTCGACGTGGTCAGAGGAAAGCACAGCGGGACCGTGGTGGAGCCTTGAAGCCTTTCTTTTGATTTTGGTTGCTGAATAATCTTTGCTAAGCCAAAAAGCTTTTATATTCAGGACGAGTAATATGCGACCATGTGCAAGATGGCACATTTTGAGAACTGCGACCCTGAAACGGCCGACCAAGAGTACTGTATTTTCCATAAGCCAACCAAGAATGAGGAAGAGGCGAGAGAGTTTTACAATAAGTTTGTGTTGAAGTTCTTTGGGTATAAACTCCCTTGGAACGAAGGGTGGGTCTTTGCAGGACCAATAGATGCAAAGGGGTTTGTTTTTCCAGAGATTCCTTCAAAAACCAAGACTGGGAAAGAATTCACTTTTGAAAATGTTGTATTTGAAAGTATGGCACTATTTGATAAAGCAATATTTGAGGGAAGGGCTGATTTTTGTGATTCCAAGTTTAATGGATCCTCCAAGTATCGCACATCTTTCAACGAAACTATTTTCAAGAAAAGAGTCTCCTTTTCAGGGGCGCATTTTAGTGAGGTGTATTTTATTAAAACATCATTCAAGGGGAGGGCATATTTTGATAACAGTATTTTTGAATATTTCTCTTTTGTAGATGTGATTTTCAATGAAACAGCAAAGTTTGATAATACTAAGTTTATTGGCAAGTTATATCGTCTTGATAATACCAGACTTCAGTTTCTCAGACCTGATTTGACACAGGGAGGCGAATACTACAAGAGGACATTTAAAGCAGAATTTATGAAAAGTGTTTCTTTTGAAAGCGTGTTTTCCTCTGTTATCATTGACTTCTCCCAGTCAGTATTCCACGACTATGTACGTTATAACAACGCCTGTTTTGTTTATGGATTGGAATGTCATCAATGTAAGTTTAATGGTACTGTTACAGGATACTTCACCAAATTCCAGACGTATATGCCATTTATTATTAAACTAGATATCAAAGATCCACATCCATATTTCGAGACACTAAGTACGAATTTTGACCATTCAGTTTTCAAAGAAACGGCTATGTTTATAGGTGCTGAATTTGGAAGAGTTGTCTTTAACTTTGCTGTCTTTGAGAGGGGAGCGAGCTTTAATAATGCAACGTTTCATGATGAAGCTCGATTCAGGGAAACAAAATTTAGAGCGCCAGTTGAGTTTCATAATGCAGTATTTGTAGGGGATGCTAAATTTGAATCAACATTTTTTGAGAGCATCGCAGAGTTTCCGAAAGCGATATTCCTAAAGAGATCAAAGCTTTTAAAAGAGTGTATTTGGTAGTAGAGCAGATTTTAGAAAGGTCTTTTTCAATAAGGATGCTATCTTTCGGGAGGTTGCATTTAATCAGGTAGTAGATTTTTCTGAAATGCAGGACAAAGAAGACATTTCTAAAAAGGTTCCTGCGGGGGTGGATGTAAATACACTGAACTACGAGTATAAGTTCGGAGGAGACATTGATTTTTCATATACCTCAGTTAATATAGTTAAACTGATTTCACCTCCACAATCAACGAAGTCTACGAGAGATTTACTTTCAAATCTAAACCAACAATTTAATAGGATATTTAAAATTCCAACTGCCATTCCAGAAGCAGCTCGTATTCAGAGAATCAGTTTTGAAAAAGAAGGAAGAAGAGAAGAGGCGGATATCATGTTTATTTTCGAGATGCGTACTAAAAGAAAGCTAAGACTTGCTGAAGCAGAGTCAAGAGGAAAATTAGAGCAACTTTGGATAAAGATACTAAACTTATTTGAATGGCTCTTTGGGGACTTATCATCGGAATATGGGACTAGTGGACAAAGAATATTTTGGAATGTTATATTAACTATTGGAATATTTGGCATCATATATTGGCTCACTATAGTGAGTTACAGCTGGGATAGAATACCTTGGTGGTTAAACATTGGAATATTTCTGACTTTAGGCATAATATCGTATTTCGGTCATTTGGCCTATTCAGGAAAATTTGAAGATGTTGTGTCTCTTAAACAATTAATAAAACCGCCAGTTGATATGAAAATCCGAGTTACAATTACCACATTACTACTATATGCTCTATTTGTTGGTCATCAATATGTTAGCAGTCACTTCATCTCCTCAAAGTGGCAGGTACTAGCTCCCGCTAGGATACTCCTAAACAATACGCCTATAGGAATTACCGAACAGCAACCGTACGGAAGTTGGTTCGGAACATTCCTCAACGCCCTCTACTACTCCCTAGTCACCTTCACAACCCTTGGCTACGGCGACATGCACCCTACCGGTTGGCTCAAGGCTTTAAGCGCCCTTGAAGCCTTAACCGGAGCCGTCTTCATGGCACTCATCGTCGCGGTGATAGCGAGGAAGTGGATGCGCTGACTCAACCCTTTTATATTCTTCCGCGTATTCAGAAGTGGTGAGAGCATGGAAGCAGACCCAATAAACGTTCTCCTCTACGATATCCGCGAGATGAAGAAGCGACTTGACGAGATGGAGAAAGCCCTTCTGATGCTCAAGGCAAAGTTAGTTGAAGAGGAAGAGGGGGAAAGCCCGGGGGAGATAGAAGCCCTCGAAAAGGAAGCACTTGAAGACGGAAAGGACTGGGAAGAACTGAAGAGGGAGCTCGGCTTATGAGTTTTAAGGTAATCATCGGTAAAAGGGCTGAGAAGGGAATACGAAGTCTTCCCCCAGCTCATTTAAAGCGTTTTGCGGAACTCGTCGAGACGCTGAAAATCAACCCCGTCCCAGTTGAGAGCTTTGACGTCAAAAAGATGCGTGGTTCTGAGAGGGCTTACCGAGTTAGACTTGGCAATTACAGGGTTCTTTACACAGTCCGCTGGGATGAAGACACCATTGTTATTTTGAAGGTCGAACCCCGCGAAAGGGCCTATCGCTGACAACCTAAGGTTAAAGCCAACTTTTTATACCTCCTCTCCCTTCTCAAGCTGGTGGTGCTGATGAAAATCGTCGTTATCGGTTCTGGAACGGCAGGAAGCAACTTCGCCCTCTTCATGAGGAAGCTCGACAGGAAGGCGGAGATAGTTGTCATCGGGAAGGAGGAGACCATGCAGTACTCACCCTGTGCCCTGCCCCACGTCATCAGCGGGACGATAGAGAAGCCCGAGGACGTCATCGTCTTCCCGAACGAGTTCTACGAAAAGCAGAAGATAAAGCTCATGCTCAACACCGAAGCAAAGGCGATAGACCGCGAGAGGAAAGTCGTAATCACCGACAAAGGAGAGGTTCCCTACGACAAGCTCGTTCTGGCAGTTGGTTCCAAAGCGTTTATCCCGCCGATAAAGGGCGTTGAGAACGAGGGAGTGTTCACCCTCAAGAGCCTCGACGACGTGAGGAGGATTAAAGCTTACATCACCGATAGGAAGCCAAAGAGGGCAGTCGTCATCGGCGCGGGTCTAATCGGCCTCGAGGGGGCTGAGGCCTTCGCGAGGCTCGGAATGGAGGTTCTCGTCGTCGAGCTTATGGACAGGCTAATGCCGACGATGCTCGACAAAGATACCGCGAAGCTCGTCCAGAAGGAGATGGAAGCGAACGGCGTCTCCTTCCGCTTCGGCGTTGGGGTTAGCGAGATAATCGGCAGTCCCGTCGAGGCGGTTAGAATAGGCGACGAGGAAGTTCCGGCCGAGCTGGTTCTCGTTGCGACAGGCGTTAGGGCCAACACAGACCTCGCCAAAGAAGCCGGGCTGGAGGTGAACCGCGGGATAGTGGTCAACGAGCACCTCCAGACGAGCGACCCGGACATCTACGCGATAGGCGACTGCGCCGAGGTTGTAGATGCGGTAACGGGCAAGAGAACCTTAAGCCAGCTTGGAACGAGCGCGGTTAGAATGGCGAAGGTGGCAGCGGAGCACATAGCAGGAAGGGATGTCTCCTTCAGGCCCGTCTTCAACACGGCCATAACCGAGCTCTTCGGCCTTGAGATAGGGACCTTTGGGATAACGGAGGAAAGAGCGAAGAAAGAGGGAATCGAAGTAGCGGTCGGCAAGTTCAAAGGCTCAACGAAGCCCGAGTACTACCCCGGCGGAAAGCCGATAACTGTGAAGCTGATTTTCAGGAAGTCGGACAGGAAGCTCGTCGGCGCGCAGATAGTCGGCGGTGAGAGGGTTTGGGGCAGGATAATGACGCTCTCGGCTTTAGCTCAGAAGGGTGCGACCGTTGAGGACGTAGTTTACCTTGAGACCGCCTACGCCCCGCCAATAAGCCCGACGATAGACCCGATTACCGTTGCCGGGGAGATGGCGTTGAGGAAGTTCCGCTGAGCCCATTTCAACAACTTTTTAAAGTCAGTTTTTCTAACCTTTTTGGGTGATTGAATGAAACGTCGCCTCATCGTTCTCCTTTTAATCGTTGTCATTGCCTCGGGGTGCATCTCGGGGGAAAGCGGAAGACCGACAAAAACGTCCCCAACTCCAACCACCACACTCCTGCCCGCGGGAGAGCCAAGGAACTACACCCAAGAAGAGCTCCTCCAGAATCTTGAAAGGATAACGTTTCTTAGGTTCTGGGAGGAAACAACAGGCGTTACAGTAGTCATAATCGGAAACGCAAACCAGACGATGGAGATAAAGGGCAGTAAAGTAGGCTACGTTGACATTGCCAGCAGGAGGACAGAGGTAAACTCCACCGCCACGGTGGGTTCATCAATTATTAAATCGAGAATCATTGTGACCAACGAAAGCGCTTACTTCGAGTTCGCGGGCAGGGGCGAGAACCTGACCGAGCCAGAGGCCGTTGAGAAGCTCTGGGAATCCACCAACGTCCTTGAAGTAGTGAGAAGGTATCTAACGGAGCTTGAACCCTTCAAGGTGGACTTCGTGAACGGCACTCAGGAGTTCTACTACAACGTCACCAATACAATGATGCTCGGCGAAGTTCCCGGAATCGAGGGAAGTGGAAACGTCGCCATTAACGGAACCGCGATTCTGAGGTTCAGGGGAGGATACCCCGTTGAGGTCGTCTTTAGATACACCCTCAAAACAGTTTCAGAGCAGGGAGGCGTGAGGATTACTAACATTGTAACCGCGGTCGAACGGATAGAGCTCCAAGAAATCAAAACCGGGAAAGGGACTTAAGGCACCGTTCCTTTTCTTTCTCGGGGGTGGGTATGAACCGCGTGAAGGTAAGCAAGCTCATGGCCTACATTCTCAGACACTCGCCGGGAGAGTTCGGGCTGAGGCCTGACAGAGAGGGTTTCGTCCCGCTGGACGAGCTCGTTAGGGCACTTCAAACCGTCTATCCCGACGTTACCGAGGAGCTCGTTAGGGAGATAGTTGAGAGGGACTCCAAGGGGCGCTACGAGATTAAAGGCGGAAAAATCCGCGCCCGCTACGGCCACAGCTTTCCAGTCTCTTTGAACCATGAGGAGGACACGGAATCAAGGGTTCTCTACCACGGAACGCCGAGGAGGAACCTCGGGAGGATTATGCGCGAAGGCCTTAAGCCGATGAAGAGGCAGTTCGTCCACCTCAGCACGAGCAGGAGCGAAGCAATCGAAACGGGCAGGAGGCACGGGAGGGACGTGGTTCTGCTAATCATAGATGCGGACTGCCTGAGGAGGAAGGGACTAAAAATCTACAAAGCCGGAAAGAACGTGAGGATTGTTGAGAGAGTCCCGCCCGAGTGCATCACCCTGGCAGTCTGAGGGCCAAAACGAATGCCAGCCCGAGGGGAACCAGCGTGCTCATGAAGTTCAGCTGGAAGCTTATCCCCGAGAGGTAGCCCCCAATCAAAGGCCCGACGACCCAGCCGAGGCTCATCATGGCGTTTAACAAACCCATCCCTTGGGCCCTCTCGCTCACCCTGACGTTCTGCGCCACGTATGCTGAAGTAGAGTTTATTGTCAGAACCCACTTGACGCCTGAGAGGAAGGCTATTCCAAAGACGAGCCAGACGTTTCTAACGAGGGCGTAGAGCAGGAAAGCTAAACCGTAGCCCGCTATCGCAACCAGGTAGAACTTCTTGGCTCCATACCTGTCTATCAGCTTTCCTAGGAAGTAGCCAGTCAAAGCAGCGGCGAAGCTCTCGATGCCGAAGATTACGCCAACACTCCACTCGCCGAAGGTCTCCTTGAAGTAAACGGAGGAAACGCCGTAGAACTGCCCGCTCGCTATCATAACGAGGAAGACCGTGACGTAGAAGAGTCCAAGGTGCCCGCGCATGAGCCTCTTGAAAGCCGAGCCCTTAACGGTTGCCCTCCAGCTCTCCCTACCCTCCTGCACGAGAATCATACCGAGGAGGGAGCGCCTCCCCGTCGGGCGCTCGCGGATTAGGAGGACTATCCCAGCCGAGACGAATAGGAGAAAGCCGGAAATCAGGAAGAGCTTCCTGATGCCGAAATAGCGGACTATCGCGGAGCCGAGGAAGTTGCCCACCATGAAGCCGGCGTTTTCAATTGAGTTGAAGAGGCCGAATATCGAGCCCGCCCTCGTGGAGAGCTCTGAAATCAGCGCGGAGTGGGCAGGGGTCATTGCCGAACCGAAAATCCCCTGGAGTGTTCTGAGGATTAGAACGCCGGTTGCCGAGCTAACGAAGGCCATCGTAACGTAGAAGATGCCTATAGATGCCACGCCGAAGGCTATGAAGCCCTTCCTGTTGCCGGTCGAGTCGGAAAGCCAGCCGAAGGGGTACTGAAAGACCGTCGAGGTCAGGTTGAAGGCCACGCTCAAAAGGCCGACCATGAACATGCTCGCGCCGAGGAGGCGCATGTAGACGCCAAGGTATGGAAAGGCCATTCCAAAGGCGACGTTGGCTATGAACATGGCTATTGCCAGGATTACGACGTTCCTCCGCTTAACCCTCAGCTTATTGAGCTTGAGCGTTTTCTCGCGCTTTCCCTGGGTGACAACGAGTTCTCGCTTGCTCATCGCTGGAAGAACCGGCGAGGGACTTATAAAATTTCCGTCGAAATGATAAGAAAAAGGTGGAAATTATGGGCAATCAGCCCATCTGAAGAGCCTGCCCGCGGAGTTCACCGCGCTCGAAGCGGTACGGGTCGTACCACTCGACCGGCAGGTCGGTTCTGCCCTTGGTAATCAGGTCCGCCACCATCTCGGCCACCGCTGGAGCCATCATGAAGCCGTGTCCGCTGAAGCCGGCGGCAATGTAGTAGTCGCTCAGCTCCTCGATTTTTCCTATGGCTGGATTGCTGTCGGGAGTTTTGGCGTAGTAGCCGGCCCAGGTTCTCAATATTAGGAGCTCCCTCAAAGCGGGGATAATCTTGGTGAAGTAGTAGCTCACCTCGCGGAGGAACTCGTACGTTGGATTGAGGTCGTAGGTTGGCCCGAGCTCGTAGCCGACCCCACCGACGACGCCGCCGTGCGAGGTCTGGGTTAGGTATGCATGCCCGTACTTGAAGGAGATGACCATCGGCCTGATGGTTCCCTTCTTTATTGGCTGAGTTATTACCGCCTGGTGCTTGTAGGGCTCTATTGGAATCCTCACGCTTATCCCTGCCATCGCGTTGATTAGCTTGGCCCAGGCGTTGGTCGCGTTGACCACTATCCCCGTTTTTATGACCCCTCTACTCGTCTTCAGCCCCTTAATCTCGCCGTTCTCGATGATGAAGTCCTTGACCTCGGTATACTCGACGAGCTTGGCCCCAAACTCCTCGGCCTTTATCGCGAACTTTGCCGTTGATTTGAAGGGGCTCGCCTTTCCGTCCGTGGGGTTCCACGAGGCCGCTATAACCTCGCTGATGTCGAGGAGCGGGACTATCTCCTTGGCTTCCTCGGGCGTTATGAGCCTCGTCGGAACGCCGAAGCGGTTTTGTATCGCGATGTTGCGCTTGAAGGTCTCCACTTCCTCATCGTCGTAGAGCAGGAAGAGGTAGCCCGTCTGTTCGAAGGGGAAATCGTACTCCTCACTATAGCGCTTCCACAGCTCGACCGAGCGCTTCATAACCTGGACGTTGGCCTCGTCGTTGAACTGCTGTCTTATGCCCGTTCCGCAGCGGAAGGTCGAGCCCGAACCTATGAAACGCTTCTCTATGACCGTAACCTCCTCACCGCGCTTGGCCAATTCGTGCGCTATCGTAACGCCGACTATTCCTCCACCGATAATCGTTATCTCGCTCCTCTCAGGGAGTTCCTTCGTCGGCATCTTCAATCCCTCCTCGCGGGAACCTTCATCTTGACGTTCTTAATTGGCGGTCTCGCGACGGGAATGTCAAGTTTATCCATCGGCGTTCCGGTTCTCTGGGAGACCACCACTGCACCGTTGAAGAGGCAGAAGCGTCCCTGACAGAAGCCCATCGCAAGGTGGGTCAGCCTTTTGATTATCTGGAGGTCGGTGATGCCGGACTTCACCACGTCGTCGACCTTTCTTAGCGTCACGTCGCAGCCGCAGATGTGAACGTCCTCGCCGTTGAACTCATCCAACGGAAGCCTGTGGACTGGAACGGCTATCGGCTCGTAGTTCTTGAGCCTCTCCTCGTAGACGCACGGCTCGGCCTCAAAGCCGAACTCCCTGAGGATGTAAGCGCCGACGAGTCTTCCCTCGAGGTAGTTCGCGTAGTGGGGCTTTATTGAAACCGCACTGCCTGCAACGTAGATTCCCTCGCGGATTCTGTGGTTCGAGTCAATTACGGGCCTGTAGTAACCGCGCTTGAAGTACAGCCTCCCGCCGGCCTGAGTTACGGGGTTTATGTCGGGCCTCCTGCCGTCGGACATGATGACGGCATCAACATCGTAAACGTTACCGTTTGCATCTATGAGCCTCTCGACCTTCTCGTTGCCCTCAACGCGCTTCGGATTGGGCACGACAACGTACTCAATCCCCCAGCGGTCGAGCTCGGCCGTTATCTCCTCGGGAAACGCTCCAACGACGGCAACTTTTCTCCCCGGGGCCACTCCCCAGACGTTCATAACCTCGAGCGCGTCGCTCCTCCTGAAGATGCCGGGGTAGTCGTTGTTCTCGAAGAGCATGATGTTGTCAACCGCTCCGGTAGCTAAAACCACGCGCTTGGCGAGAATTTCAATCAGCTGGTCACCCCTCACTATCGGCACAAGGAAGTATTCACCCTTGTCAAAAACCCCAATGGCGACGCTCTTCAGGAAGACGCGGGTGTTCTCGGGCAAATCAGAGAGCTCATTCAGGGCCTCTTTGGGGTCTCCAAAGCCCTCCTGCTCGACGCCCTTGAGCTTTAAGTCTCCGCCGAGCCAGCCTCTCTCTTCGATTATCGCTGTCGTAAGCCTTCCGCCGATTTCCTTGACGACGCCGAGACCAGCCGGACCGGCGCCGATAACGGCCACGTCAACCACGTACTGAAGAACGGGCTTACCTTCATCAATTTCCACGTTCTCCTGGAAATCGTCGTAGCCCTGCCTTTCGAGCCTCATGCCGTCCTTTACAGCGGTTTTCCTCGCGTTGACGTTCTTGACGCCGTTGACGACCATCGGGACGGGGCCAAAGGTGAAGGCGCCCCTCCTTCTTCCCCCCGTGCTCGTCGTGAGCCAGTATATGCCGTTCGCGAGCAGGGCAACGGTAACCTTTTCTCCCTCGTATGCCTCAAGGGGTTGCCCCTCAAAGTAAATCGTGACTCTCTTAGAAGGGTCCTTTTCAGTTAGGTCGAGCGGTCTCATGCTCCCACCCCGAAAATTTTACGGCAAGCGTTCGACCTTATACACCGATGCTTATAAACGTTAGGTTGTCCAAAAATGGTTAAAAAGGAATCAGGCGAGGCCGCGCTCGATGAGGAAGTCGGCGACGTTCTCGACCTGACTCTTGGCCCTGGTCTCGGTGATGCTTTTCTTTCCGGTCTCGATGGGAACTTTCTTGAAGAGCTCCTCGTGGAGCTTCACAACGTCCTCTGGCGGCTTTGTGAATAGGCTGACGACGATTATGATGAACAGGGTAATGAAGAAGTTGATGAAGAACACAGGGACGCCGTTGAACCAGGAGCCGATTGTTCCGAAGATTCCGGGGGCGTCCGGGTTGAAGGCCCAGCCGTAGACCTTGGCCTCAAGAATGACTTCGCTGACAAGGCCATAGGCCATGCCGACGATTGCGCCTTCCTTGGTGACGCGCTTCCACCAGAGGCTCAGCACGAGAATCGGGCCGAAGCCGACCGCGAGACCGCCCCAAGCGGTCGCAACCATCTCGTAGACGACCTTGTTGCCGGTGAGCGCGAACCAGAGTCCGACGAGGGCGACAACTGCAACGACAACCCTCGATATGTTGACCATCTGTTTCTTGCCGACCTCCTTGCCGAGGACCTTGTGGTAGAAGTCCCTCGCTATGGCGGAGGAAGCGACGAGAAGCTGTGAGTCGGCGGTGCTCATGACAGCCGAGATTATACCAGCTATGACGAAGCCAGCTAACCAGCCAGGCATGAGCTCGACGGCCATCGCGGGGATTACCTTCTCAGGGTCGCTGACCTGGAGCATTCCAGCCTGGTGCATCGCGAAGCCGAGGAATCCGGCGAAGAATGCACCCCAGAGGACAATTATTGTCCAGGTCCCGCTTATGAAGATTCCAGGCCTCCTGAGCTTCCTCGGGTCCTCAACACTCATGTAGCGCGTAACTATGTGTGGCTGGCCGAGGTAACCGACTATCCAGGAGGCGTAGCCGATGGCGAATATTATCGCGGCCCAGCCGGTTGCTCCTCCGAAGGGGTCGAGCTTGGTCGGGTCTGCCTGGGCTATTATCTGGGTAGCCTTGTCAAAACCACCTATTTTGGCGAGTGCAAGGAACGGAACGATTATCAGAGTCAGGAGCATGAACATTGCCTGAACGACGTCGGTCCAGACGACCGCGAAGAAGCCGCCGGTTATGACGTAGGCAGTTAAGATTATCACAGTCAGAATTATTCCCGCGTTGTCGCTGATTCCAAAGCCCTCTGCAAACGTCTTTCCACCGGCCGTGAACTGGGCGGCAACGTAAGCGGTCATGAATATGAGGATTATCAGCGCGCTGAGGATTCTTATCATCTTTGTGTCGTCCTTGAGCCTGGCCTCGAGGTAGTCCGGAACGGTTATCGCCCTGAATTTACCGGCGTAAATTCTCAGCCTTGGTCCAATGAGCACGTAGTCTGCGAGCGTTCCAAAGAGACAGCCCACCGCAGCCCAGAATGCACCGAGACCGGCTTTGAAGGCGCTTCCCGGATAGCCGAGCATCAGCCAGCCACTGAAGTCGCTCGCCTTATCGGAGAGTGTAGCGGCCAGGACATGAACCTTTCTTCCACCCACGAAGTACTGGTCCTCGGTCTTGGTGTACTTGTTGGCCCACCAGCCGATGTAGGCCAGCAGCGCGAGGTAGAAGAGGAAGCCAATCAGTATCTCGGTGTTCATTTCCCTCCCTCCTGCTGTCTAATCAGGTCTTCGTCGTAGGCGAGAATGTCGTCGTCAACGTAGTACTCCTCACCGGTTATTCTGTCCCAAAAACCATAGAGGAGCATCGTTGCTATTCCCAAAAGGGTTGGAACCAGTAGCAATGCCCATCCACCGGCACTGAGCCCCATATTGAACCCTCCTGCATATGTATGCTGGCCAATGACCAGCACTGTATATTATTGCCAAAAAGTTATAAACCTATCGTTCAAAACTATATTTTGAATAGTTTGTGAAAAATCTGGAAGCCGAATTAGTACAAACCGTTACGGTGTTGAGCATGAACAGGGTAAAAGTCATGAGACCTATATTCCGTCCTGAAATAGAATCGAGCTTCGTTTTGTACCCATACAGGATATACCACCTCAGGCTCTACTACAAGAGGTTGGGAATGAGGGATAAGGTCTTCGACTACTTCGCCTACGTTGACCTCTACCGGCTCGGTGCCGAGAGGGGAGACAGGTTCATAGAACTCCAGGAGTGGGAGGTTGAGGAAAAGGCCGTTATGGACCCGCTAGTCGATGAAGAGGAAGCCAGAATGAAAGCCTTTGAGAGCGCTATAACCTGGGGAAACTCGCGCGTGATTTCGTGGTGGCTCCCGAGGATTGAGGTCGTTCGAGAGGAACTCGCCTACAAGGTCTTCTGGATTTTCGAAAGGAGGGGTGAGAGGTTAATCCTCGACAGCCTCGATGGAAGGGAATACAGCCTTGACGTACTGACCGGGAAGGGAAGAAGAACCTGCGAGGGGCCGTTCTGCCGTTAGCGGGCGTGAATCTCCACTATGTCTCCGTCCTCAAGCACGTGGTCGGCACCGACCCTCTGGCCAGGGAACTTGACGCTCTTGCCCCAGACCCTCGCATAGCGGAAGTTCTTGGCGAAGTCCTTGTGAATCCTCTCGGCCAAATCCATGACGGTTGAACCCTTCTTGAGGGCGACCGGAGGATAAGCCGGCTCCTCGCCGGGGCTCTTGGTGAAAACGCGGATGATTCCGGCCAAATCGTAAAGCTCGTCCTTCAGCTTGTCGAGGTTTATTTTCCTCTTGGCAGAAACTGGGACTATTTTAAAGCGGTCGCCGTAGACCTTAACGAGCCTCTCGTAGTTCTCCTTACTGCCGGGAGCGTCGCCCTTGTTGGCTATGATTATGGCTCTCCTCCAGACGAGGCTCTCGTCTATGGCATCGGCGAACTCCTCGAGCGTTACGGGCTCCTTGACGGTAATTTCAGCGGAGTGTATGCGCTCCTCGCGGAGCATCTTCATGACTTCCTGGATGTCCCCCTTTATGTTCTCCTGGCCGTTGATGACGATTCCGCCCATTGCTGTTCTCTTGATTTCGACCCTCGGCTTCCTCTTGTTGACCTTTATTCCAGCCCTCTCGAACTCCCTCAAAAGAATCTCCATCTGCTTGACCGGGTCCTGGGAGAGGTCAACGACTATCGCTATGGCATCGGCGTTCCTTATGACGCTTAAAAGCTGTGGGCCCATTCCTTTGCCTAAAGCGGCACCCTCAACGAGGCCGGGAACCTCAACGAGCTGAATTTGAACATCCTTGTGATGCATCATTCCCGGAATCGGCTGAACGGTTGTGAAGGCGTAGTCGGCAACGTCCGCATCGACGTTTGTTAAAGCCTTGAGGAGGGAGCTCTTGCCGACGTTGGGAAGACCGGCCAAAACTATCTGCGCCGCGCCCTCTTTCCTGACTGCCATTGAGGGCCCGCCACCGCCCTTCTTCATCTGCCTCTGCTTCTCGAGCTCCTTCCTGAGCTCCGCTAACTTGCGCTTTATCTGGAGCCTGAGCTTCTCGGTTCCCTTGTGCTTCGGAACCGTCGAGTACATCTTTTCAAGGGCTCGAATCTTCTCGGGAATCGTCTTTGCATTCCTGTATTCCTCCTCCGCGGCAAGGTACTCCGCTGTCACGTTCGTTGGCATTCCTGCTCACCCCCCCGGCCCGGAACTAAAAGACGAACGGCGTTTTATAAACGTATGGTTATCGAGAATCGGCAAATTTATAAGGGTTTCCGAAAATTTTCCATGACGGTGGTGAGAATGACGAGGAGCGGCCTAGATGATGTTGATAGAAAAATACTCACGATACTCCAGCGGAACAGCAGAACGCCCCTTCGTGAGATTTCCAAGGAAGTCGGTCTCGCCGAATCAACCATATACGAGCGCATAAAGAAGCTGAAGGATAGAGGAATAATAAAGAGGTTCACGGTCATTCTCGACCCAGACTCATTGGGCTTCAAGATTCTCGCCTTTATTCTCATAAAGGCCCACGCGGGCATGTACAGCCACGTCGCGGACGAGCTCAAGAAATACCCCCAGATATGCGAGGTCTACGAGACGACCGGGGACTACGACATGCTCGTCAAGATTAGAACAAAGAGCAGTGAGGAGCTCAACGAGTTCCTCGACAAGATTGGAGAGGTCGACGGAGTCGAATCAACCCACACAATGGTCGTCCTCAAGACCCACAAGGAAACGACCGAGCTCCCGCTCTAACCATTTTTGCCCAGTTAGGGTTATAAGCGGTCACCCATATATTCTTCTGAACGTTAAGGGGGTGGTTGAAGTGAAGGTTCTGTTCCTCAGTGCCAACGATTTTGAGGACGTCGAGCTGATTTATCCGCTCCACAGGCTCAAGGAAGAGGGTCACGAGGTCTACATAGCGAGCTTCGAGCGCGGGAAGATTACTGGAAAGCACGGCTACACCGTTGAGGTTCAGCTGGCCTTTGACGAGGTTGACCCCGATGAGTTTGACGCCCTCGTTCTGCCCGGTGGAAGGGCACCCGAGAGGGTGAGGCTCAACGAGAAGGCCGTCTCGATAGCCAAAAAGATGTTCGAGGACGGAAAACCAGTCGCGAGCATCTGCCACGGGCCGCAGATACTCATCTCGGCCGGTGTGCTCAGGGGCAGGAAGGGAACGAGCTACGCTGGAATAAGGGACGACATGAGGAACGCTGGGGTAGAATGGGTGGATGAGCCGGTTGTCGTTGACGGCAACTGGGTCAGCTCAAGGCACCCCGGGGATTTATACGCCTGGATGAGGGAGTTTGTCAAACTGCTCCGCTGAGAAAGCGTTTTAAGGTTTCTCCCCTCTTTTCTACCGGTGGAAGAATGAACCGGTGGGAGCTTATCAGGGCTTTTCTCACGGGGCCGTTAATAGAGGTAGCCGTCCCAAAGCCCGGGAACGTGAGCAGGAGGAGAGACTTTGAGGATTTGAGCATCTACAACTTTCTCGTTGCGTATCCTGCTTTGGCCGGCATCTACCACGAGGCGATAAAGCGGGCCGAGTCAATCCGCTCCGGCCTTCTCAGGCCGAACGAGGCAGGGATAGGGGAGCTTATAAGGCGGAGCGTTGAGGCGAGCAAAAGGGTTCAAGGTGGGAACCCGAACTTTGGGGTAATCGTCCTCTCGATTCCGCTCCTCATGGGGCTCGCAATGACGAAAAAGATACGCGAGGGTGGCGAGAAGGCAAAGCTACTCATCGAGGAGTCAACGGTCGGGGACACGATGGAGCTCTACCGGGCGATAAGAATCGCGAACCCCAAGGGGCTCCCGAACGGGGTGAAGTACGACGTCTACTCGGAGAAGGCCTTCGAGGAGCTCTTCAGGGACAGGATAAACCTTTCGAGGATTGCCGAGATTAGCGGAGAGCGGGAGCTCGTCTTCCGCGAGTGGATTGGGGGTTACCAGCTCACCTACAAGACCTTCGAGAGGCTCGCCGAAAGAATCCCCGGCCCGCTGGAGGAGACCGTCGTTGGAGTCTTCATCGAGCTCCTCGCTGAAAACCTCGACACGCTAATCCTGCGCAAGGCAGGCAGGGAAGAGGCTGAGCTCGTTAGGGAAAAGGCGAGAGACGTCGTGGAGGGAAGGATGAGCTCCGAGGAGTTCGACGCGTTCATGCGCGAGAAGAGTGACTTAAGGAACCCGGGAAGCTTAGCGGACATCATGGCAGTCTCGCTGAGCCTGCTGTTTTTGGCTGGGGTAAGGGTCGAAATGAGAAACGGAAGGGCCTGGCTGGTCACCTCACAACGGTGAAGCGCTTGGCGGCGGGTGCGTAGCCGAGGGCCTTGCTGTCTATCACAACCGCGTCCTTGCCGAGTTCATCAACTATCCTCACGGGGAGCCCAGAGAGCTCAAGAACTTCCTCGTCGCCACCGAACTCCTCGTTCACCTGGGCCTTTATGAACTCGTAGGCCTCCCCTCCAACGAGAACCACGTCGGGCTCGAAACCCTCAAGCTTTAGCTCGTTTGCCTTCTCCTCAACGGCGCTCAGAATCCTTATCAGGTCTCCGCGCATTTTCAACACCGGTGAAAGTTCAACCCGGACGATTTAAGGGTTTTGGAAAAATCAGAGGCCAAAGGCCCCCTTGATGCCGTTTATAATCATCTGGACGGCCATTGACGTCAGGATTAGACCCATCATCCTCGTCATTACCTTTATGCCAACCCTACCGAGGCGAGCCTTTATCACGTTTGCCGAGCAGAGGACGAGCCAGACGGTAACGCCGATAAGAACTATCGTGAGCAGAACAACCGCCCTCTCAGCAACGCTCCCCGCCTTTGCCATGTAGAGCATCACCGTCGTTATGGCACCTGGGCCGGAAATCAGGGGAATTGCGAGGGGGATTATGGCGACCTCCTCAAGCGTGACGACTTCTTCATCGAACTCCTCCGTCTCCTCCCTGCTTATCTTGACCGAAGAAAGCTTGCCTGAAAGCATATCCATTGCCATCCTGAAGAGAAGGATTCCACCGGCTATCGCAAAAGCGTCAACGCTCGAACCGAAGAACCTGAAAATCCACTGACCGATGAGGGCAAAAACAATTAGGGTCACGATAACGGTCAGGGCCGTTTTCGTCGCTATCTCCCGCCTCTCCCTCAGGCTGAGGTCATGGGTAACACTCAAGAACACGGGAACGGCTCCAACTGGGTTCGTTATCGCGAACAGGCCACCGTAGAGAATCAGAAGGTACTTAAAAAGAGTCACAACGTCCATCATGACACCACCAACCGAGCACGATGGGCTGTCCTTAAAAACTTAATGGGTTTGTTACGTTACAAAGTTGCATCAAGAAAAACTTTTTAAGGTTTTGTTATTACCTCAAACGGTGATATCGTGGGGCATTCCATCCACTATCAAACGGATGTGGAAGAGTGGGGAGAGTTCAGCAAGTTTGTTGAGAGGGTCGCCTACGGGATAGGCTACGAGATAGAGGCCATCGGGGAGTCCTTAATACTCGACCCGGGCCATCCGCTGGTCGAACCCCTGGTGATAGAGAAAAGGGGAAGGGGCTTCGCCAAGACCAATCTGATAGAGCCCCACCACTCCATTTACCTGCTCATCCTTCATTCCATAGCGTTCTTCGGCTCGGTGGAGCTCTGGGAGGACTGAGAGAGATAGACCTCGATTATCCTCACGGGCTTGGCGCTCCTGAAGGCCCTGTCTTCCACGAGAATCTTAACGACCCTGCCAGGCTTAGCGTCTGGAACAGCTGGGAGCCAGTAAAGGCCGGGCTTGACGTTGGCGGAGAGGTCATCGTGCACGAATACCCTGACGAGGTCGCCCTTGAGCTCCTCGACGACACCGTAAGTGTAGTCCCTGCCGAAGGTTCTCTTGAAGTACCAGCGGAAGAGCAAAACTGCCACTGCTACTGCTCCTACATATGCGTAGTAGTGATAGATTTTTGGGGATGTTAATTTCAGTAGCGAGTACCCGAGAAATGCCAGAAAAGATATAATAGAAACTCCATAGTAAAAAACCCTATACGGTTTCTCTTCGATGAGGAAGTTGCCATAGCGGAGTATAAAATAGCGAAGGTAGAGAAAGTAGGGGATTGAAACAGCTAACAGATAGAGGGGAGTGCTTGTTAGGAACACTACAGCAAAGTTGGCTATAAGGTACGTCAGGAAGCATAGCTGGAGATGAAGGCTGATGAGTTCATTGACTGTCATGGTCTTTCTAACCAACCGACAAAGAATTCTAAACTCAGGAGGTCTTAACTGGGGAGTCGGATGTATGATCTCCTTAATGTGGTACTTAGCTTTCCTAAAAAGCTCCTCTGTAGCTTCACCAATTGAATAAAAGAAATCTAAAAGGGACATTCAATCACCTCACGAACAGTTATACCCATAAAGAAGGTCGCATGCTCCTTGAGACCCCATGATATCCTCACCTGTCTGGGGATCTAAGAAGAATGGCACTGTACTAAGGTCTCCTGAGGATAAAATCCCCTTTGATATACCCCATACTCTATAGCCCCAAACCTTTGTTTTATGCTTAAAGTAGTAGCTAAGGAAGTAATAATCCGTGCTGGATTGACCTTCCTCCACTGAAATTCCAAGTGTGAGGAATAAGTTAAAGAGTTTCTGGTCGTAAATAGGATCAGGTATCATAAAACTTACAAGTCCGATGGGATAGTACCGAGTTCCGTATTTGTAACCCATCTCATCCTGCATCTGATGAGAGAGTGCAACGTAAGAAACGTGATTGATATTACTTCCTTCGAGTCTCTCAAAAAATGACCACCCATCTTCTATGGCTATATACCTCTGATCCAGGAGACAGTTAATAAAGGGTTGTATATCATATACCGTGGCATTGCTCGATGTTAAGGAAGAAGTTGCTAAAGCGGATTTGGACTCTATGACTTGATCTAATGTTGTAGTCTTCCAATAAAGTGTTATACCATTGAAATAGGGATCCTCAAGTAAATCAGTAGATGTGTCATACTTGCGGATGGCTATCCATTGGTATTCTGTCCTTCTATTTGCTTTTTCACTATCAGTAACTGCATAAACGTAGGTAAGTGGCTCAACCCATAACCGATAATAGTTATCGTTGTTAACTCTTCCATCAGTTACGTCTTTGAGCTGAGAATCTTTGGAGACTGAAGAGTACGGCTTCATAAGGGCCTCATAAACGTGGAAAGTGTTTATTGGATTCCTACCCACAATCCTTGAGAGATGATTCCACCAGGGTCGGTGGATTGCAAGACCATCATTACTTTGGGTTCCATCATCCGTGAAAAGTAACATGTTACCGGTTGCGTCTTCAATACCAACGCCAGAGTCCCAGTCTCTAAAATTCCTCTGAGCTCTCATTCTGAACCTAACAGCAAATCCACCGTAAAGATTCAAAGGATTTTGGTTCAGCGGAATCTCAACCTCATCTCCACCATCGATTGTAAGTAAATCTCTAAAGAACTCAAACACTGCACTTCCATCTCCTTTAGTTGGAATAGTTTCGTTGCCAAAGTACATTTCCACAGTCACGCGCCCGTTATTTGGAATCGACAGCCTGAGCCACACCAAAGCGGTTTCTGTCGTTGGATCCCAATACTCTATCCAGAACGGCACCGGATTGCAGTTTGTATCATAAAAGGCAATTGAAGAGTTTGTTTGGTAAGGATCTCCGGAATATGTATTCTGAGTATTCTGGAAAATAAAGTCCAGAATCTGAGTTGTGAAGCCTTTGGCCGTGCTTAGCAGGAGAGGAATCTGGTAGTTATTGAGATCCATTCCCACGTTGTTCTCAATGGTCAGGTTTATACGATAGCCGAGAGGAGAACACCATCCCTGTGGAAGTCCCGTTCCAGTTCCAGAGGATGTAACGTTGCTGAACTTAAGGACTCCAATATCTCCGCTGTTGAGGATTATATCCCTTGTCGTCGCAGGGATTCCGTTAATGCTTAGGTTAGAAACATGATTACCAGAAGAGTCCCATATGTCCGTTAGGTTGTACTGAAAATCCGTTCCAAAGTAACCTATAACCGTCGACGAGGTACCAACCCCTGTACCGTTGGCAATAGTAAGTGGCCTTAATCCGAGCTCTGGATAGGCATAGGGACAGGCCCTCAGAGATCGCTGATACCTTCCCCCGGTCATTGCTGAGAATATAGGATCCTCAAGATTGCGAATGTCAACAGTTGAGTACACGTATCCGCCTGTTGAGGGTATTGGCCCTTCATAAATGACAAGACCAGATAAATCTGTGATCCTAACTTGCGGTATACGAGCTTTAATAACAATTGTAAATGCATCAAGAGGTGCCACTGTTATTTCCGCAGAACTAACAATATCGCTTATTGAGGGATGGAGGCTATACCCCTGATCATGAAGTAGCCTGCTCACATTTAAGAGCCAAGTTTCGAGAGTCTGACCTTTCATAATGCGGAAGGTATCGTATCCAGCGAGTGGAGGGGATGTACCATTCTTCATTAAATCGCGAATAGTGTTGTTGGCCCCATACGAGGGATTTATAAAGTTTCCTGTAACGGCCACGTAATCAACCGCGGCAACAACGGCCCTTTTTCCGGAGAGTTCCATAACCTTTTGAAATTCAATATTCAGGAAACTAACTACATCATAGGTCCTCTCAACCTGAGTTCGTTCACTCTGGGCTTTAATTACTAATAGAGATACATCCTCATATGTTGCTAAAAGAAGGAGGAGAGGAATTAAAAGTACAATAGCTGTAGAGTTAAGAAGGAAACCTCGCCTCATTAGCCCTCCCTCCATACGCGCAGGGTTATCTGGATTGGTTTAAAGAGACCGGGAATATCTCCCATGGACGCAACTTCTATACGAATCGTTGAGGGGAGTTCAACGAGAATCGGATTGCTCTGGGTTCCGTCCCCACCAAGGTTGTTGAACAGTCTTATTATCGCATCGTCAACGGCATATATAGTACGGCCATTCAGCAGATCATCTGCGGTTAGGTTACAGTAAGGAGCATCCCCCGCAAGAATGTTGTGAGGAAAGTTATCACCTATCCAGTAGTAAGTTATGTTATACCCATTACATCCATCACGAATATGCTTTGGGAAGACGTTACCATAACCAGCGTAAGCTTGGATAAAGTAGTTTATGAGTGCCCTGCTTTCTTGATATCTAAATCCATACTGGTCAACATCTGAGCTCTCAGCCACATAAGTGTTCATTTGACCAGGTACCATCATGCTATCGGTTAGTTTAGAATACGCAGCTCTTATCATATAGATGTCCGAATAATAATCGTAGAAAACCTGACCGTTCTCTGAGAGCGTGGTATACGAGGTTGGCGTAAATGTTGTGAACTGAATAGCAGTCCATATATCAACATACCAGGGCTCAGCGTTCGATGGTAAATAATAACTAAAGCTCATCCTCTGATACCTGTTGCCAACTGAAGCCCCACCATATTGGATATCATCATAATCCTTAAAGATTGAAAGGGGAATCGAGTACTTCGTAGTTATAGCTCGAGGGATATAATCTATAGTAACATACGACTGTCCATTGCCATATAGTCTGCGTAATCTGTAGTTTGTGTCGTATCTAAAATATCTTATACTCCTGTCCCACCACGAATCAAGGGCTATAACAAGGTTAAAATATGTTTTTGAAAGGTTTTCCAACGTAAATCCATAGTTCGCAAGTCCTTGCTCTATATCCTGTGCCGTTATATCAGTTGTCACGACACCCGTAGGACTTAGTGTTTTGTGAACGAGCTCGTAGTAATTAGCACCGTATGCATAGTATATCCTTATATCACTCACCCCCTCAGTCACAAGATGTAGTGAAATTGATGTTATGTTCCCAGGGACAAAAAGTGCATTAAGATAATATATTCCTGTATAACTCTGAACATCGTAAAGCTCCCCGTACCTCTTTGCTGGATCAAAAAGCGATGTATTTGTGCTTTTTGTGATGTATTTAACATACATCATTGAACCGCTACCATACCCGAGTTCGTAGCAGTAATTAGGTAAGTAATGCGTGGTAAACTCAGCAGTCAGATTATTATCTCCAGACGCTAAATAACCCGAAACATCAAAGTGATAACCAGCACTCAAGGGGTAGCCATTGAGCTTGAAGTAGGAAGTCTGAGCACCGGTCCTCTCTACCAAATTAAGATCCGCGCTCTCTATCACTGCATCATAGGGCAGTTTAAAGTGTGTCTCAACGCGTAAGGTGTTGGAGTGCCATCCGTAGTAGGAATAATAGTGACACCGTGCCAGAACTCTCTGTATTCCAAATATGTCGGACCTCTCAAAGGTTGCTCTCGTTAAGTATGCCCTAGCCATGTACCCCCGTGGCGTTTGGTTGTATGCGTAACCGCTCATTATTAGCGTCGCAGGTGAAACATCAGAAGCCGTGGAGTAGCTTGATCCAACCTTTCTCAAATATGGGCTGGTGTAATTGTTAATTAGGAGCTCGTAGTTGTATTCCGTGAGCGTTTTATTGAGGATATACCCCAGGATGATTTCCGCCTTGTGGCTCAGGTTTAAATTAGGATATATCGGAGCAGTTGCCCAGTAGGTTGCAACTATGTCAAGAGGACTCATATCAGGACTCACGAGATCAGTTTCAAGGATTCCATTGTGGATCCAACTTTGAATGACACTAGGATCGACTATCTCATTAAGGGGAACTGTTCTAAGGGCCAGTAAGGTGCTCGATGCTATCTTTCTTGACTGATCCCTCATGTAGGTGGAGTAAACCTTTGAGCTGTTTTCAGTTACAGCAATTATGCCAGTAACGAATAATGTTATTATTATTAAAGATAACATTGCATCAAGTGTAAGTACAAATCCTACCCTTGCTCTCATCTCTCATCACCCATCGTCCCATACAACAAGTTTTAGCATGCCCTCCTCGAACTTTGGCTTTAAGTTCCACTTTATAGAGGGTATGATGGAAATTTCAATACTTTCTCTATCCCAGCCATTTACAGAGTAAAGCCATATCCCTATAGGAATCTTTATCTTGTTCCCTATGAGATCTTTTAGAGGAATTATTAGGGTCGTCGAATTTCCTTTGTATAGAATCGTTGTATTGTCTCTAACAAGAACTGCTCTAACTGGTTCATTAATCTCATCTTTATAAACCATCAAACCTCTAACATCCGACCCACTCAAGATTACGAAGGTTAAATTACCCACTCCCTTGGGAACTGAGATAAGCAACTGTGCATTTAACGGCAATTTTCCGTCAAGAATTCCGTAAACAAGAGGTCTCTCAGGAGAGGGTCCCCTGGATAGGTTGTATTCGAGTCTTTCGACAATAATATTTTTCTGAGCAACTTCACTCCACGGGGAGTTATTTTTAGATTCTTGTACAACATTCATGTTTGTCGTTAAAGTACCATTTATAATAGCAAAGTAGTACGTGGGGCTTCCCTCATCCATAAGCTCTGATGCGTAGGTGTAATTGACCGTTATATCGGGTACGGTACTATCATAGGCAGATACTGTGACAATGACGTTTCCGTTTCCGGAGAATTTAAAGGAATAAGGACAGCTACCGCCTCCAAAGTTTATCTGAAAATTACTGGAGTCTGGTCCAGTTATGTATATCCTAACAAAGGTACCCTCGGGGAGTGTTTTGGTGTATATATATTGGCCTCTCTTAGCAGTCAGTATCGCAGTATCAGCTAGAATGAAACTTAGAGTGTCACCATCTGCAAGGTTAATACTACTGCCTGTTTTCAGACTACATATCTCCTCATTTATATAGTGGTTCCCATTTCTAACAATCTCAATGTAACTCACTGTTACAGGGTTGTTTCCATTTCCGCCGGATACTTGAAAGTATACCCCCGGTGGATTACCATTGGGATTCGAAAATGTCATGTTATCAATATAGACTTTAGGAAAGCTTCCACTGATTCCTACTTGGAACTTTGAGATATAAGTGAAAATAAGAAAATCCCTTCCCATCGACAGATTGGTGAGCTTATCAATGAGCTCATTCGCGTGCTCGTTCATAGCGGTTATCTTGTCATAACTAAGGCCAAAACCCGTCTTCCCTCTCAGTCCAAGAATTTTAACTCTCACAAAATTAGTTTCCCAGTCCTCCGGCTCACCAGGGCTCTTTGTCAGAATGTCCAGCATGTTGTCCGCTATGTTTACCCTCTCATACCATCCAACCATCGAGGCTATCTCACTCCTTAGGTTCTCAGACGTAGCCGAGACTGTACCAAGTATCATGATTACAAGAACTATCGAGACGAGCGCATCCATCGAAAAGAGCTGGCCGCGTCTCACGATACCACCTCCCAAGTCCCACCAACCGTGACGTTGAATTCGATAAGCCGTCCCCGATAGTAAAGGTGACCTTCTTCAAGCTGAAATCCTTTTACATCCTTAAGATACTCCTTGAAAAATTCTCCTATATCCCTAGCTATTCTGGAGTCCCTTGAAGTGTTCTGAGAGAGACCATGGATGAATTTTACAGCTATCGTGATATTCCTGTCGCTTTCGGAAGTTACACCGAGTCCCACAAACCGAAATCCCACACTTCTGTATTCAGTATAGTTTTGTATAATCTCATTCAGCTTCTCGTATCCTGGCTTGTTAGTGACAACCCCCGTCTCGATGTAAACTGCGGCCTGTGCCGCGGCGTCCCTTACCACCGTTATCATGACTGAATCTCCGCTCTCGTGGACATATAGAGGAACAATAACAACTATCCCAGTGAGTATTATCCCAACTATGAAGAGCATCTCAATCGCGGTCTGTCCTTTACGGATTCTCGCTGACCCTAACATCTAACCCACCGACAGTCTCGTTGTATTTACAAACTATCCAGAGTTCATCATTTGATTGTGTGAGCGTGACCGCACTACTTGATACAATGGGCACGGGAACCTTCTGGGCGGTTGTATAGGTTTCCCCGTTAATTTCCGCTTCGACTTTTAGTTCGTTAGATGTCGCGTTTAATATGACCCTTACGTACTCACCGCTTTTCAGCGCGAATGGGCTTGTCTTCCTAACCGCGAATCCATCTCCAGAGGCATAAACCTTGGTCACAGTATCCCGAAGGTCAATTGTGAAGACTTTTAGCTTAGTGGATGCGTCGAACGCCTTCACCTCTTCAACTTCGTGGGTTGCAAGACTTATCAGACTTACGATGGTTAGGGCGACAAGTGTCACGGCGAACATGAGGTCAAGACTCACCTGGCCGCCTCTCATTTTATCCCCCCGGATTAATATTTATCCTAAGCTCACCAGCCGTTCCGTTATAAAACCAAGAGTCCTCTCGGTCAGGATTCCATTCAACGACGATTTTCAATTCAGAGGGTAAGGTAGCAGGGTCAAGACCCAGCCCATAAACAGTCACTCCATCGTCCGCCCATTTAAGCGTGACTCTAGGGCTTACCCACACAGAGGAGTTCTTAAACAGGTCTGCTTGGTACATGGCTCTACTCCAGAATGCGTTTTTGCCCTCACCTAAGCGAATCAGCCTTGCTGTTCCGGTGCCGTTCACGACAGCCACATAGGTTCCATTTCCCCCCGAGGGATACGACCCATACGTGATGAATATCCTCGGAGTGACTACATTTAGCCCTTTTTCTAAATACGAGGGATTCCTAAGATACACTACTTTAATATATGTTGTTGCCTTTGAACCTGGCCCTTGGGCGTAAACTTGGCTTATGGTGTTGGAGATTGCGTTGGCGAGGCTTTTTTCCTCAAGGGCGATTTGAATCGCTAAAGTACTGGAGGAGGGAGAGCTTGAATCAAACCCCACGTTCTTGACGGAGTAGAGTAGCATAATCAGCATTACCGAAAACACCAACATAAACTCAAGCGAAATTTGACCGCGCCTTCTAAGGACTAACCCCATCTCACTCCCTCCATAAGGTCATAGGATTGAACCATATTTAACGGTTACTCCCCAGATTTGTCTTCAACGACCGCAAATATGCCAGAAGGCGTTCTCTTTGTTTCTACGCCAAAATAACCCCCCGTGAACAGCTTAAACTTGTACTTCTCGGGAGTGAGCCCGTGTTTGGTGACGATTGTCCGGAGTTCGTCTATGAAGAACTGGGTGAGTTCGTAGTAGAGCAGGTCGAGCGAGCTCTTCACTCTGTCCCTTACGGCGACCACCAGGGGGAGAATTGCAAAGCCAAGCAGGATTAACGGTGTGCCCGTCAGAACCGTCGCAAGGCCGGTCAGTCCAACAATGCCCCCAAGAACCGCGTAGGAGAGCCTTTCAAGCCTCTTGAGCTTCTTCCCGAGCTTAACCTTCTCCTCCCAGATGTCGAGTAGGGCTGGATTGTAAAAGTCGAAGGCCGTGTGGCGCTTTCCCTTGGCCATCCTCTCCCTTATCAGAGCGTCCCAGTCGTCGGTGTAGTAGATGACCTCCCCGCGAAGCTTCGCCCTCTCGGCGTCGAGGGAGGAGATAATCCTGATTATGTCCTCCGCACTTTCGTGGGCGATGTGGGAGTAGACGGACTTCTCGTCGAGTTCAAGCGCGACCTCCACCGAGTCTTTGATGTTCTCCATCACCCCTCACCCTCGGGAACTGGGTAGATGTCGTCGAAGTCAGGCAAACCGCTGAGGAGCTCGCTCTTCTTGGTTTCAGCCTCCTTCTTGGCCTCCATAAAGGACCTCGCGTACTGCTTGGCGGTTTTGACGATTTCCTCGATGCTCCTGCTCTCGTAGATTCCGCTGAGGAGCGTGACGACCTCAACTTCCCTCTCACGCGGGTCCGGATAAAAGCCCCTGAAAATCTGCTTGCCACGGATTTTGCTCGTGAGGTAATCGAGGGCCTCGAAGATGTCTCCGGCCTTGAGAACCTCCGGCGGGCCGTGTATTGCGACGAGACCGTAGAGGGCGGACTCGATGTTGGCGTCGAGGTAGAGACCCTCACTCTCAAAGGACTTGATTATCAGCCTCGACAGGCTCTTCACCTTGCTCGCTTCAGCTTTTGCGTAGCCAACGGTGGCGAAGCTTCCAAAGGCCTTGAGGACGAACTTGAGGTCGCTCGCGTCGAGGGTTTGCTCGCCAGGGACATCCACAAGGGCCAGAAGAGAGGCTATCCTCTCGACTATGGTGTAGTTAATCCTCTCGTAGGCCCTGCTTATGTCGTCGTTGCCCTCCTTCAGCTTGTTGTTGTCTATTGCTATTATTGAGTCGGCAATCTTGGAGAGCTTGTCTATCGTTATGGCGGCGTTGATTGTGGGCCTTATACCCTCTTCCCTGAGCGGGAGCGCGCCGATGGCAACGACAAGCGAGTCTGGGTACTCCTCCTTCAGGGCTTCCGCGAGGACGGGCGTTCCGCCGGCACCGGTTCCACCGCCAAAGCCAAAGGTAAGGAAGAAGATGTCAACGTCCTCGTAGCCGACTAGGGAGTTTATCTTGCGCATCACGAGCGGTAGGTCGCGCTTCATGGCTTCTCTGCCCAGTATTGGGTTCGCATTGACACCCTTACCGCCTGTGAGACTCTCACCTATGAGTATCCTCCTGTCCTGTGGGACGTGCTTGAGGTACTCCAGGTCGCCGCGGGAGGTGTTCACCGCGAGGGTTTCAAAGTCAACTAGCGCGAACAGGTCGGCTATCTTCGTCCCGCACTGGCCGATTCCTATTATCAGGGCCCTCAAGGGCCTTCACCCCACGACCTTCTGGATGAACCTGTCGTTTTTGTACGTCAGCACCATTGCATCACCGCGAATGTAGCGTATGAAGCCCGTTGTGAAGAGCTCGACGGCCATCCACCTGCTCGATGGGGAGTAGAACACAAAGAGCACGTTTCCGTCCGGGGTGTAGCCCGGAACCAGCACTATCGAGGAATCCACCGGCGCGGTGTAGTTGGCCACCACTACACTTCCGTTCTCAACGCGGAAGTTGAGGTAGGGATTGTAGGCGGAGACGTTGTAGCTTCCGTAGGGCGCCACGACTAGGTAGTAACCCTCGCCTATTTCAGTCGTATTGGACACCACAAAGGAGTTTCCATAGAGCCTGACGAGGGAGTTCACTATCTCGTAGGTCTCGTTCTTGGAGAGTCCGGATGTCACGATTGTAAAAAGCTCCGAACCGAGGGCCAGCCTGACGTCATCAAGGGTGACCTTCGGAACGAACTTGTAGCGGGAGAGGTACATCACTGCAAAGGCCGTCTCGACGGGCTTTCCGTTGATTTCACCGCTCTGCTTGGCCTCGATGACAAAGTTGAGGGTGTCCCTGCTGAAGTTGTAGCCGAACTCAGCCAGAACGTCGGTAACGCGAACGGTCAGCTCAACGGTGGGTTTCTCCCGGATAACGCGGCCGCTCATCGGGTCGTAGTAGGGCTTCCAGTAGGCCCATCCACCGTCAACGCGCTGGGAAACGAGCCACTCCGCGTGGGGCTTGAGCTCGTCCTTGGGCACGATTCCCCGAAGGGCCTCAATTATTGAAACGGTCGTCATGACGTCGGGCCTCAGCATGTAGGAGAAGTATGGAGTCGAAACGTAGATTCCCCATCCCCCGTTGGAGGTGCCCAGAACCCACTTAACTGCGCGCTGAATCAGGGAGTCGTTGGCAGGAACGCCGAGGTCAAAGAGGGCCCTGACGGCGAGTGCCGTCTGGTAGGGCTGGGGGCCGAGGTTGTTGCCCCAGAGGCCAATTCCATAGGGAAGCTGAGAGGAAATTATGTCGTTGATGGCCTTCTCCTTTTCCTCCGCCGAGAGGGCGTTGAAGTGGAGCAGTGTCTCGAGGGCGTAGAAGTAAGCGGGGGAGAACCTGTGGGTGCTCACCATCCTCGCCCCATCGACAGTGAGAGCTTCCCTGGCCCACGAGAGTGCCTTCTCGACGGACTCGTTGGTCGGAACGCAGTATTTGAGAGCGAGGAGGGCGTAGTAAGTTGCCTTCTCGTTTGACGGGCCGGGTTTGACAAGGGGCCAGCCCCCGTCGTCGTTCTGGAGCGACTCAAGGGCGGAGCACGGGGCAACGTAGGGGTTCTGCTCAGCAGGAAGCTGAGGGGTGTACTGCTCGAGATATGCAACAGCCATGAGTGCGAATGCAGACGTCTTGACTACCTCAGGAGTCGTGAGGGGATACGTTGGCGACGAGAGCCAGTAGGCGTAGTCGCCGGAAACGTTGGCGAGTTCGAGCAGTTTGCTCACGAAGAAGGACGTGGTGAAGTCAAGGGGCCTGACGAGCTCAAGGGCATAAGTGAGCATGGTCCTGTCGAGGGTCGTTATAGAGTCGCTCCTGAGGAGTTCCTCAACGTTGGAGACAAGGTCCTCAGACACAGGGTAGTTAACGGCGTGGAGGGCTATAACCTTGAGCGCAAGAGCCTGGGGAGCGGGGAGGGTCGAGGGGGCGGAGAGGAGGAAGCCGACTGCGTTCTTTATTGGGTTCTCCGTATAGTAGTAGCCGTACTCACCGAGAGCCCAGACCGCCATGACGGTCGGGTAGAAGGCGGGAGCACTGTCCAGGACGTAGCCCCAACCTCCGTCGGACGAGGACGTCAGAAGATAAGATACCGCACCCGAAACACCCTCGATGAGAGCGGAGCGATGAACCGGAGAAACGTACGGTTCTGCCTTAAGAAGGGCAATAAGGGCATAAGAAGTGTCAACCACGTTGCTTGTCTCGTTCGGAAGGTAACCCCACCCGCCGTCAGAGTTCTGAAGGGAGAGCAGTCTCATGGTGAGGGAGTCGATTTTATCGGCAGACGTGTTGCCAACGGCCTTCTGGGCACCGGAAAGGGCCATGAGAACGAGGCTCATTTCTCGAACGCTCTGAACGTTGGAAGAGGTATCTTCGAGAAAGTTAACGCTCCAGCTGATTTGGCCAGCGTAAGCGCCGGGAATTACCAGGAGGATGACCATTAAAACCGCCATTATCCTGTTCATATACTCACACCCCAACCAAAAATGGAGAGGAATCTAAATAAAGTTTTCCACGTGGCGTGGAATCAATCAGAGATGAACCTTCCCGTCAATCCCCTTCCTCTGCCGTCCACGTCGTCGCGCATGATGAGAACGACCCTGCTCGGCTCGTACTCGTCCTCGATGTGGTAGCCGGGGAGGTGCCTCACGAGCTCCTCGGTGAAGGCCCTGATTTCCTCGTGCCTCGGCATGTTGTTGATGGTGAGCCTGTTCCGCGAGAAGCCGACGAACATGTAGGCTTTGGCCTCGACGAACATCGGGTTCGCTATCTTAATCAGCTCGGCGTACTTTTCGGGACTGTGCATGTTCTCGCCTTTAACGAGGGTTAGCCTTATCACCGTCCTCGTTTCCGCGTCGCGCATGAGCCTGAGCGTCTCCATAATCCTTTCCCAGCCGTCGGGAATCATCGGGACGTTGACGCGGTTGTAGGTCTCGATGTCCGGAGCCGTGAGCGAGACGTAGAGCTGGGTCGGGAGCTTGTCCTCCCTTATCATCTCCTCCAGCCTCTCCGGAACGGTTCCGTTGGTGACTATGAAGGTAGTGAAACCGCGCTTGTGGAACTCCTCAACCAGGTCGCCCATGTAGGGATAGAGCATCGGCTCGCCCGAGAGACTAATCGCCGCGTGCTTCGGGTTCCAGGCCTCTTCGAACTTCTCCCTCGGAACCTTGGGGTTGCCCTTGTAGCCCACCAAAAGCTTCCTCTGGGCCTTTATGCTCTCCTCGACGATGAAAGCAGGGTCGTCCCAGGGCCGGGGAAGCTCTGTTCCCAGAAAGCTCTCCATCGGGCGCCAGCAGAAGATGCAGTTGTGGGTGCACCAAGCTAAAACTGGTGTCATCTGCAGGCAGCGGTGGCTTGCTATGCCGTAGAACTTCTGCTTGTAGCAGAATCTGCCCTTTGTGAGGCTCTCCTTGAGCCAGTGGCAGAGCTTAACGCCACTGTGCCTCCCAACGAGCTCGTAGTGCTGTTTTCGAAACAAGAGCGCGATTTCCTCCGGCATGTTAGGGTTGGCCTTAACCACTATCGCCATTAGTCTCACCTAACCCAAACTCGGAGGAGGTTTTAAAAACCTGATTGGTCGCGACTGTGCATCGTCGAAAATTCCTTCGTCAATCTGCGAAAGGTTTAAAAGGTGGAGGCCGAGCCCACAACCATGATGCGCATAAAACCCGAACCCATGCTCAAGCCGAGGGAGATAGTTCTCTTCCCTGGAGAGGAGCCCGAGGAAGATAACGAGAGGCCTAAGGTAAAGCTCCTCCACGAGATAAGGCGCTACCGCTTGGCCTGAACAACCACGATGTCCTCAAAGAAGAGGTGCCTTTTGGCGACGACCTCAGCCCTAAGGCCGACTTTCCGGAAAAGATTCAGCGTTTCTTCAATCCCGGTTATCGAACTCTGGACGAGGTAAACCCTGCCGTTCTCGGTCAGGTAATCAGGCACCTCCCGGATGAACCGGTCTATCACCTCCCTCCCGGTTTCCCCCCCGACGAGGGCCAAATCTATCGGTTCCTCCGGCTCGCCCGGTAGGTATGGGGCGTTGAAGGTTATCACGTCGAACTTTCCAGAAACGTTCTCAAAGAGGTCGCTCAGGCGAAACTCGACGTTCCCGATTCCGTTCAGCAGGGCGTTCTTTCTGGCGAGTTCTACGGCCTTTGGGTTCACGTCAACGCCGAGAACGCGTTTGGCTTTTCTCGCCATGAGGAGGGCTATAATCCCCGTCCCGGTTCCAACGTCGAGTGCAATCTCACCGGGCTTGACCTCAAGGGTCTCGGCGAGGAGAAACGTATCCTCCGCCGGCTCATAGACGTCCGGGTGGAGTTCAATCCTTATTCCGTAATAGACCGGCATCGCCATCGCCAAGAGAAAAGAAAGGGAAATCACTTCTTCCACTCGGTGTAGCCGCACCTTCCGCAGGACCAGCGGTCCTTGTGGTTGGCCATGAAGACGCCCGGCCCGCAGCGCGGGCAGAACTTGTTCTTCCTGACGACCTTTCCACCCTTAACCTCGTAGAGCTTCCACTTCTGGCTGGTCTTCTTCTTGCCCTTGGCCATTTACACCACCTCACTCTTCCTCCTTCTGAATGAGGCCGTCCCTAACGAGGATGTACTCGGGCTCTATGTAGAGCATCCTCTCCCTCGTCTCGTAGGCCTTGGCGTAGCCCTTGCTGACGTGGCTTCCGAAGTAGCTCCTGATGTACTGGAGAACGGTGGTGTTCGGGTCGAGGTCGAGCATGGCAACGAGCTTACCCTTCACCGCTTCCCTGCTCGGGGTAGGCTCGCCCTCGTGGATGATGTCAAAGTATATCTCCTTTCTTCCGAGGAGCCTGTTCTCCCTTATCTCGGTCACCTTAATCTCCATCACGAACCACCTCCATCTTGGCAAGTATTTGCGCACACCTGCGCTTGCATTCGGGTGTTACCTTTATAAGCACTACCCCCTCGTCGGGCTGGCCGTAGAGGACGACGGAGTTGAGAGGGGCGTAGAGCACCGCTGGAACAGCCCCCAAATCCTCCTCACCGCTGACGAGTATGTGAACCGGCCTGCCCCGCTCGACGAGGCGGAAGGCCTTTCTGACGGCGTCTAATAAAGCTTTCGTTATGGTCCCAGGGGGATTTGAAACGGTCATGAAGACGGCCTTCGCGTTTATGTCGGGAGAATAGTCGGTCCTCTTCGTCCTGAGGTCGTAGAGGGCAAGGGAAGGAGAAATGCCAAGCTTGAGGACGTTCTCGGTGACGACATCCCCAACGGTAATTACAGTTTTACCCCTAAGCTCGTCCTTAATCCGAAGGTAGGGCTCCGGAATCGGGCCCTTTATCAGCTCCCCCAGCGGTTTCTTGAGCTCTCTCCTGAGCTCCTTGGTTAGGCGGAACAACATTTCACCTGACCCTTATGGCGTATTTGCCAGGAACCTTCGCCGCCTCTGGTATGCTCTCGCGGAGCTTCTTCGCTATCCTGCTCTCGGTGTCGAGGATTATGACGAGGTCGAACCAGTCGTCGCTCAAATCCCTGCTCCCGCAGACGGGACAGCGGTCCTCGGTCGTTATGTAGTGGCAGTGCCTGCAGGCCCTCTCCTTCGCCATGCTCACTCCTCCTTGGCCTTTCTCTTCTCCTTCTCAATCCATTCGAACTTTCCGAGACCGGGCTGGCGCATGGTCATGTTAATCTTGTTCTCCCTGATGATTCTGCTCTTGACGCTTATGCCGATTATCCTCGCCCTCACGAAGTCGCCGAGCTTGAGGACGCGGTTGGTTTCCTTGCCTATGAACTGCCTGTTCTTCTCGTCGAAGACGACGTAGTCGTCCATGAGCTGGCTTATGTGGACGAGACCGTCCATCGGACCGATTCTGATGAAGGCTCCGTAGGGCATCATCTCCACGACTTCGCCCTCGACGACCTCCCCGTTCTCGGGCTTCCAGACGAGGACGTCAAAGGTGACCTCGTGGTAAGTGGCCCCGTCGCCTGGGACGATTATTCCCTGCCCCACGTCGTGAACGTCGAGGATTGCCAGGATTACTCCCTCGTCCCTATCGTAGATGCCCTCGTAGGTCTCGCGGAGGACCTTCTTGGCCGCATCCTTCGGGTCCATAGTGAACATCCTGGGCGGAATCCTGACGACGTCCTTAACCGTCAAAAGCTTGTACATGGCCTAACCTCCAAAAAGAGTTGAAGGGAATCACTCCTTTCCAAACTTCTCCTTGTAGAGCTCTATGGCCCTAAGGATTTCCTTCTTGGCCTCCTCGGCGTTGCCCCAGCCCTCAACGGTGGTGACCTTGCCCTGGAGCTCCTTGTACCTCTGGAAGAAGTGGGCAATCTCGTCGAGGAAGGCCTTTGGAACGTCGTCTATGTCCTTCCAGTCCTTGAAGTACGGGTCCTCTACAGGAACGGCGAGAACCTTCCAGTCCTTGTCTCCGCTGTCCTCCATCTTCATAATGCCTATCGGCCTGGCCTCGATGATGGTGAGCGGGTAAACCGGCTCGCGCATGATGACCATTATGTCAAAGGGGTCGCCGTCGTCGTACCAGGTCTGCGGGATTATTCCGTAGTCCACTGGGTAGAAGAACGGGCTGTAAAGGACGCGGTCAAGCTTGAGGAGTCCGGTCTTCTTGTCGAGCTCGTACTTGTTCCTGCTTCCCTTCGGAATCTCTATGAGAGCGTACACAACGTCCGGAACGTTCGGTCCGGGCTCAAGCTCGTGGAACGGGTTCATCTCTAACCACCTCTAACCCTTTTAGAATTCCTAAGGTGGCTTTCCGCTTGGGCTTTTAAAGTTGTTGGTGTCCGGGCTAATTCGCCCGGTACTCGTAAACGGTTTCACCGTCGGTTATCGCGTAGACGTCAGTATCGCCGTCGCGGTAGTGTACTATAGGCCTGTCAACGAGCTCGAAGACCCTCTCAAGGTCCTTCGGGGAGGAAAGCTCAACGCGCCTCCCATCGGGGGACGTTCCCTCAACCGTGTACTTCTTCAGACTCTTCAACTCCTTGGGCTCGCGTTCCTTCTTTTCGCGCTTGGCGTAGATGAACCCCACCGGGGGAATCGCGAAAAGCAGTGCCATGGCCGGGAAAACGGTTCTGGCCGTTGAGACTCCGACGTCTGAGCCGGCAAAGGAAAGCGAGTTCGTGGTTGTGCTGACCGTTCTCACGACCTTCTGGTACTCCTTGTCCGTCCCGCTGAAGTACAGCATCCCCGATGCGTCGCGCTTCAGCCGGATTTCCTGGGTGAAGGACTCCCTCCCGTTGGCCAGAACTTTCACGGTGACGTAAACTTCCCTCTCGGCACGGTAGAGGCCCGTTCCTTCGCGAACCATCTGGAGTCTCTCGTTCAGCTCAGTAAAGTTCAGCTCAACTGGAACCTCGAAGGAATTCACGAAGGTACCCCTGGCGAGGAGCTCCGTGTCGTTGACGATGTAGACCCTCTTCTTGCCCGAGGTGACGTAGTAGTTGACGTGAAGAACGGCTTCGTAGCTTCCCCTAGCACCGTCCGATGAGAACTCGTATGTCCCAACTATCATGTCGGTTATCTTTGAGGGATAGTATTCAAGGGAAGTCCCGTTACCGTAAACGGTTTCGTTCGAGAACAGCCCATAGGCCGTAAAGTGTCCCTCCTGCGCGTAGGCTTTTGAGTAGGTTGCCTTCGTTGTTACGGGTTCCCTCGAGTAGGCAACGCCCGAGTAGAGGGCAAAGATGAAGGCGAGGGAAACCGAGAGGGCAAGACCTCCGAGGAGCGCCCGCTTTTTATCAATCTTCATAATCAACGACCTCCAGTTACGTGAACCGTGATTTTATTCGAGACGACGTCGGTGCCGCACAGATGAGCCCCGCAGTTGAGGACGTAATCGCGCGGACAGTAAAAGATAACGCTCATTGGGATGTTCAGGGTTACCGTTTCTCCGTGAGCTACGTGGACGTGCCACACTATGAGCCAGCCCCAGCATCCACAGTGACCAACCCGGAAATGCATGTCTGCATCGCCGGAGCTCGCCTCTGGGTGGTGCACTATGTAAAACGCACTCCTCGGATATGGGATGAAGTCCTTTATGACGAAGTCGCCCTCCGGACCGTTGTTGGTAAAGTTGAGTTGCAGGGTTATTGAATACCAATTCCAAACAGTGTAGTTGTAAACGTCCCCAACTATGGCCTTCCTGAGCACGTAGGTTGGCTTCTCAACCTTAGCATACATCGAGCAGTCCTTGAGCTCGGCGCTTCCGCCGTCCCACTCCGCATAAACGGTCAGGGGAACCTCGTAGGTGCCGTCATCAACGTCGTCATCCGCTGAGAAGCTCCCACCGATTGTAACCGACTCGCCCGGCTCAAGGGTGTAAGTTGAACCGTTAACGCTCCCGCTGAGGCCATCCGGAAGGGAGGAGTAGTTCCCCTCCACGTGGAACGTTATCGGTCGGTCCATCAGGTTTTCAACTGTTATGGCCGTGAACTCCACGCCCGAGCTTGCGTTAACCGGAACCGGCTCCGACAGACAGCGGTACGCTATGTAGGAATCGCTTCCACCCACAACCTCAAACTCGGCACTCCTACTTGCCGTGTAAGCCCGAAAATTCCCGCTCGAACCCACTATCAGGAGCAGCCCGAGGAGGAAAGTCGTGATAAGTATGAATTTTCTCATGCTAACCATCTCCGAGTACCTTGGAGAGGATACTTCCCCTCCGTTTCCTGATTCTAAGAACGTCCCCCTCCGAAATCCCCGCGAGATGGTAGAAGGCCAAGAGCACTGCCGAGATTAGCAGGGCGTAGGCTACGAACGGGAGATACGGGCTGAAGGAGTACAGGAAAATCACGAGTGAAGCGGGAAGGATTGCCGGATAAGACCTGACCTGGAACTCCTCCCTGTAAATCTTTGTGTCCTCTGGAACGGTGACGTGGACGGGAACTTCAACGCTTGAACCCCCACCAATGCGGAAAAACGTCGGCCCCAACAGCTGAGCCCGTTCTCCGTCGCCGCTGATGAAGTAGTAAAACGGGTACAGGGCCTTGTTCTCGACGCTCAGGTTCTTATCGAAGGTTGAACCTGGCAGGTACCAGCCATCCCTCTGGCCGCCGGCGAGCGTTGAGGAGTAGCTGAAGGCTAGAGTTCCCCACGAGGCAACCGTCACGAAGAGAAAGCCTGCCACTATCATGACCGATGCAACCGCATATAGGGTTCTAATGCTCACGCGGTAGTACTTAACTCGCTTCTTCCTTTTGGAGTCCCCCGAAAACGTAAGGAACGCCCCGACGATAAGGAGGACCACTATCGCGTAGACGTTGCTGAGCCTTGCCCTCAGGGACTGGATTAAGTTCCCCCCTCCCCTCAGGACAAGGGGTTTGCCTAAGAGAACGACCACCTTTCCTGCCACGTCAGAGTTGTTTACGGGCGGATAAAGGCCGTCCTGCTGGTCGGTGGCAACGTTGTTGTCTCCCTTAGTTATGAATCCCTCATCGGTAACCGCGAAGACTCTGTGAACCGTCCAGCCGTCGCGCCTGTGGAAAACTATGATATCGCCAACCTCGAAGTTCTTCGCAAGGGGATTCATCAAGAAGAGGTCGCCCCTGTTTATGGTGGGCGTCATGCTATCGGAGTAAACGTACGAGAGAAACACGGGGCGGTCCAAGAAAAAGCCCGCTAACGAGCCAAGGAGAAAGGCAATCACAATGAAAGCAAAGGTGAACTCAAGTATTTTTTTCATAGCAACTCCCCCTCAAAGGGGTTGGGGCAAAGGCCCCGAAAAGAAATCACTGCTCGCAAGCTCCAGCAACCGCTTCAATGCTCATCTGGAATTGATACTCACCAATTGTTGAGTTCGTGTTGTCGAATATCATTCCAACCGGAATTGGGTTTCCATGCTCGACGGTGAACTGAATGTTGCTTGATGGTCCGGCTATGGGGCTGTCGTAGGTTCCCGCGAAGATTAAGACGTCATCGTGCTCGGTCTTGATGGTGACGCATATCGGGTAGCTGGTCTCGTTGTTCTCCCAGAGCTCGTTGCTGACCTCAAACATCTCCTCAAAGACGTAGGTCGTGTTCGGGCTCATACCGTTTCCACCGCCCGTCGGGTGGTTCGGGTTGTACTGGCTGATATCAACGTACATCTTTCCAGCGTCGTAGGTCACATAGGGCTGAAGGGCGGTCAAATCAATCAGCTCGTTGTCGTCCGAGACGACATCGAAGCTCGCCTGCCTATCGGCAGAGTAATATCTGAAGTTTGCCCCGGCTCCAACCGCCAGGAGCATTCCAACCATCAGTAAAGCCAATCCAAACAGTTTATTCATCTTTCATACCCCCTTCATGACCCCTGACCGCATTTGCCGACTAGCTCGCTGGGCTCGGTGCCAAGCCTGTATGCCTGGATGTGTATGGTGCTGCTCTCGCTGTCTCCGGGGAGCGAGTTCCCAACGGTGAAGTCCATACCAACCTTAACGGCCTCTCCCGGACCAAGGACAAAGCAGACGTCGTTCTTGGCCATGTCGCTGGCGTAGACTATCTGTCCGGTATCAACATAGTGAACGTCGTGGTCTGCTCCATAGAACTGTATCGCGGTGTTGGCGTTGGTAATCCTGACGACTATGCTCATGTTGTCCTCCCAAAGGTCGTTGCTTACCTCAAAGACCTCGTCGAAGTTGTACTCCGAGTTCGGGCTGAGGCCCTTGCCATAACCGGGGTAGTTCGGGTTGTCCGGGCTTATATCAACGACAAGAACGCCACCGTCGTTTATGTACGCGTAGGGCTGAATGGGCGTCAGGTCAATGAGTTCAGTATCATCGCTGACGATGTCCCAGTGGACACTCCTGTCAGCGTTGTAGTCCCTGAAGTTGGCTCCAGCCCCTAACACGAGACCAAAGGCCACCAACAGGCCAAAAATTCCTAAGGCAAGATTCTTTCTCATTTTTTTTCGCCTCCAGATTGGAGGCACTGTGGCAGAGAAGTCAGCGGTGAGAGTGAAGGTTCATCCCTAAACCAAGACACACTCACAACCACTGCAACGGTGAAATCAACGCAGTGCCTCAGCAACCCCCTCGGGTTGCTCACTAATTCCTTGGCCTGTTGGGGTATATATGAAATGTCGGATTAACGGCCGGTAATGGGAGATTACCCAAGAAAAGAAGGCCTAAATGCGCTTCATTTTCCTGTGGTGAATAACCCCAACACCGGCGTAAACCAGTGATGCGATGGCAAGGTGAAGGTTGTTCAGGTAGAGGGCAGTTAGGAAGAACAGCAGGGAGAGCCCTATGTAAAAGGTGCTCCAGCTTATGTCGTTCTTCTTGACGGTCTCCATGTAAACGGTAACATCGTCAGGCACCTTCACGAGGGTTACAATGCCGTGCTTAAAGGTTATAACCCCCTCACGCTCGAGCTTCGGAATATGCGTCTGGACCAAGCTCACGTAGACGCTCTTTCTGTGCTTCCGGTCAGTGTTTCCCTCGTTCTTGGCTATGTACTCAACCATATCCCTCAGCTCGGCCCTCCCGTCGGACTTCTGGAGGTACTCAATCATGAGCATCCTCCTGCTGTTTCCGAGTATGACCGAGGAGGTCCCCATGGCAATCACCGTGCCAACCTGTAGTGTTTTCTACCGTTGTTGCCCACCCTCGTCTCGACGAGACCGGCCTTGGCCAACCGTCTGAGGGCCCGCTCGACCCCCTGCCTCGTGACGTCAAAGCCCCTTTCCATAAGAAAACGGGTGATGAACGCAACGGTCAGCTCCCTCTCGCGGAGCATCTCAACCATTTCACTCTCAAAATCCCCCCTCATGACTACGACCTCCCGACCGGAGTAAGACCCGGCCTTGGAAAAATAGGGGAAGGTAGTATTTAAACCTGCCTCAAAAGTTCGAGAAAGGAAGTTAGAGAAGAAGGGAAAGTGAATCAAGCAGAATTCGGGTAAAAACGCTCAACAAAAGGACATATTCAAAAACAAAGGCAGAAATAGTCGGAACAGCAAACGGAATTCCACGGATTTTCCAAAATAAACGGGCAGAACTGTGCATCCAGCTCATCTTTGAAGGCGAATTCACGGGAAAGACCAGGAAAAATCGCGACGTGTTAGGATAAACATCAACGGCAAAAATACGTTTTGAAGTATAACACGAGGTTCGAGAAGGGAATTTAAGAGAGGGGGTTCGGGGTTCTGGAGCCCTTAAACGATGGTAGCCCCGCGGGGATTCGAACCCCGGTCGCGGGATCCAGAGTCCCGCATGCTTGGCCGCTACACCACGGGGCTGTGCCCGTTGAATAGCTAAAGGAGAGGATTTATAAATTTTACTCCCCGCAAGCTTTGCTTGCGCAAAGCTTGACCAAAATGGTCTAGCTATCCAAAAAGGCAGGAGAAAGTTGCATGCCTCATCAAGCACCCAATAGTTTTGGGGGTTTACCTCAAGGATAGCTTTGAGAGGAGGTGTCCAACTTAAAACAGCGCCCTTCGGGCGCTAATGGAAGAAACACGCTCCAGAATAGCAAGCTTAAAAGGAAACCCCTTGTGGAAACCAGCCATTCCAATGAGCATGTCCACTTTGATACACACCCCCTATCGAGCAACTTCTCACCAGAAAATTTCCCCACTAGCGCTGAAACTTTGGTTTCATCAAAGTTTGTGATTCCTTTAACAAGGGCTTCTTCAAGAGCGTTTGCACTTTCAACATCTAGGAGATGTTTTGGAATTCTCACTTCTAGAGGCCTTTTAGTTTGGGTTTGCTTTTTATCGCGCTCCAAAGGAGCGCTTCTTAGAGAAACCCCCCTCAATAGCTCTTTTAAAGAGAATTCTCCCAAGAAAAATGGCCGTTTGAAAACGCAAACTCCTTAGAATTGCATTCTTAACGAAGAATCACGAGCCTTGGTCAAACTTCGCGAAGGCGAGCAAGCTTTAGGAAAGCTTGACCAAAGGATTGCCCTTATCACTAATGAGCAAAAAGTCAGTCGTGCACTAACCAAAGAGCAAATCCAAAGGGGTTTAACACTACAACAAAACCCCTCAGATAGTTTCAAATTGCCATCGGCGCCCTCCGGGCGCCTTCTTAGAGTGAAACACTCTAAAGTGAAGCAAATTTAACAGAACCCTTCTGAAACTGCACTTTTCAGAAAGGCACATAAACTTCCGCCAGCGCTTGCGAAGCAAGGGCTGCAATGGTGGGCCCGCGGGGCTTCGAACCCCGGACCTCCCGCTTATCAGGCGGGCGCTCTGACCAGGCTGAGCCACGGGCCCATAAGAATTCTGGTGCCCCGGCCGGGATTTGAACCCGGGTCGCGGGATCGAGAGTCCCGCATGATTGACCGGGCTACACCACCGGGGCGTGTCCGAGATTAAGGGCGAGGGAGGGTTTAAAAAGTTTTCGGTCAGAGAAGCTCTCTAACTGTTCTCCTCACGGCCTCATAACTGTTCAACCTCGGCCTCCAGCCGGTGGCTTTTGCCTTCTCTATGCTCAGACGCATGAACTTGACGTCGCCCTTCCAGCCCCTGCCCCCGTCAACTCCACCAGTGAAGACGAACCTCGGCTTAAGGCCCATCTCCTCGCTCACTATCTCCGCTATCTCCCGAACGGTTATCCAGTCGTCGTTGCCGAGGTTGTAGAAGTCAACGGTTTTCCCGGTGCCTTTGAAGTGCTCGAATATTTTGAGCATTCCCTCAACGGTGTCGCTCACGTGGAGGTAGCTCTTCCTCTGCGTTCCGTCGCCGAGTATCTCAAGCTCTTCCAGATTTCTCCTGAGCTTGTTGATGAAGTCGTAAATCACCCCGTGGTTGGAGCGCTCGCCTATGATGTTAGCAAGGCGGAAGATTAAAGCCCTGAACCCGAAGGTGTGGGCGTAGCCGCTTATCAAAGCCTCTGCCGCGAGCTTCGCCCCGCCGTAGACGCTTATCGGTTCGAGCGGGGCGTAGTCCTCGGGAGTAGGTATGACCTCGGCGTCACCGTAAACCGTTGAAGAGCTCGTGAAGACGATGTACTTGGCGCTCGAATTCCTCATCGCGTTGAGGAGGTTGTAGGTTATCAGCACGTTGGTCTCGTAGAGAAGTTCGGGGCTCTGAGAGCCGATTCTAACCTCCGGGTTGGCCGCGAGGTGGAAGATGACCTCAACGTCTTTAACGGCCTCCCTCACAATTTCCGGGTTTCTCATGTCGCCTTTGATGAACTCAAAGCGCTCGTTATCGAGCCAGCGTTTTATGTTGTTTAGACTGCCTGCGCTGAGGTCGTCGAGAACCCTGACCTCATGTCCGAGCTCCATGAGCTTATCAACGAGGTGCGAGCCTATGAAGCCAGCCCCACCTGTGACAAGAACTTTCATGGTATCACCATACGGAGTTTGAGCAACTGTTATTAAGCTTTGGGAAAGTTTTTTGTATCCAACACCATACCCACTACCATGCAGGTTTACACGCTGGGGAAGGAAGAAAAAGAAAGGATTATCAAGTCACTCAGGGATTTCCTCTCAAGCCGGGACGAGATCGCCTTTGCCTACCTGCACGGCTCCTTCCTTGAGGATGGACCCTTCAGGGACGTAGATGTGGCAGTCTACGTAAGTTTTGAGGCCCACCCGTTCTACGAGGAGGAGCTGGAAGAGGAGCTCTCAAGAATAATCGGGCTTCCAGTTGACGTTAGAGTTCTCAACGACGCTCCTGTAACGTTCAGGTTCCGCGCCATTGGAGGCCTGTTGCTCTTCAGCAGGGACGAGAAAGCTCGGTGCGACTTCGAGGAGGGGACGATGCGAGAGTATCACGATTACTCATACTACTTGAACATGTACAGGAGGGAGGCCCTTGGAATACGATGAGGAGAAGGTAACTCGCCTGATGTCGGAGGCTAGGGCTGCTCTAGAAGCACTTTATGAGCTCTCGGAACTCCCCAAGGAGGAATTTCTTCAGAATAGACACTATGTTTCAAGCGCAAAGTACAACCTTCTCGTTGCAATCGAAGCGTGCATTGACATTGCTTATCACCTGATATCAAGGAACAAAATGAGGCTTCCAAAGGACTACGCAGATTCGTTCAGGGTTTTAAATGAAAGGGGAATCATTAACAATGATTTAACCAAGAGACTTGTTCTCATGACGAGATTCCGGAACAGACTTGTCCACATTTACTGGGAGGTTGATGATGAGTTTATTTATAAGATACTCCAGGATAACCTGTCAGATATTGAGGAATTTATGAACTCGATTTCAAAGGAACTTCGGAGGGAAAACCCATGAAAGTCCTCATAATGGCAGGTGGCTATGCCACAAGGCTGTGGCCAATAACGAAGGACAACCCAAAGGCACTGCTCCCGGTCGGGGAGAAGAGGATAATAGACCACATCCTTGAGAAAGTCCTAAGGCTCGACCTGCCGGTTTACATCTCCACCAACCGCTTCTTCGAGTCCCACTTCAGGCCAATCGCGGAAGAGTACGGCGTCGAGCTAATCGTTGAGGACACTCTCCACGAGGAAGAGAAGCTCGGAACGATAGGGGCGATGAAGAAGGCCGTTGAAGAGCTCGGTTTAGATGATTACCTCCTCATAGCGGGAGACAACCTGTTTTCGTTCTCGCTGGAGGATTTTCTGGCGAGGCACTCTGGAGATACGCTTATAGCGGTTTACGACGTTGGAGACCTTGAGCTGGCCAAGCGCTACGGCGTTGTTGTCCTAGAGGGCGACAGGGTGGTAGCCTTCGAGGAGAAGCCGGCACAGCCGCGTTCGACGCTAATCAGCACCGGTGTCTACGTTTTTCCGAAGAGGGTTATGGGACTCCTCGACGACTACCTGAGCAACGGAAACCGGGATTCACCGGGCTACTTCGTCCAGTGGCTTCTCGCGAGGGGGGAGCCGATAAAGGCCTACCGCTTCTCCGAGTACTGGTACGACATAGGGAGCGCGGACAGCTACCTGGAAGCTTTAAGAACGCTTCTGAAAGAGAGCCACATTGAGGAAATCCAGATAAGCCCCTACTCCAAAATAATTCCACCTGTTGTGATAAAGCGTGGTGCGAAGATACTCGGCCGCTCTATTATAGGGCCCTTCGCCTACATCGGCGAGGAGTGCGTTATAGAGAACTCCGACGTCAGCGACTCGATAATCTTCAGAAAAACCATAATCAGGAACTCCACCATATGGCGCTCCATCATAGACGAGAAGTGCGAGATAAGGAATCTCGAGCTCAGAAAGAGTCTCGTTGGCGGTCACGCAAAGATACAGAGGGGTGAGTAGAGGGTACCTGTTTCGGGTGGAGTCCAATGCTTTTTGACACCCCTCTCAGAGTTTTGAGTTCCTTGAGAGGGTTTTGAAGAGTATGGGTTGTCTGCAAATCCAAAGGAGATACTCTCTGCTATCAAGGCTCTCGACGGTGTACCCAGCTGGCTGACACATTACGGGGCAAGCAGAGTTGATGGGAAGACCCACTGGGATGCCATTCAGGACGTTCTTATCGAGGCTGAGGGATACATTCGTTCGGAGTTTGAGGAACTGGACAGGGCTTCCCGAGGTACAGGGCTATTATGGAAATCGTGGCAGGCATCACTTCCAGGAAGAACTCCGCTTCCTGGACGGAAATAAAGAACGCCCAAGAACTCAGGGAAGGCAAGGAGATTGATGACAAAAATCTTAACCTACTCCCAAAAAAGCTCGTTAACTACGGCTTTCTGGAGCATGTGGGGAGGGGCACAGCATTCCCGACCCGGTAATTAAGAGAATCTTCCAAACCTGACTTTTTTCCGTTAGCCCCCAATAAGTTTTGAATCTACGATATGAGAAGAAGTGGGGAGCACCCGCGGACGAGACCAGAGTGAAGTTCCATTACGCAACGCTTTTATTACTTTACGAGGGTAGTAGACTGAAGGATAGATTACAATTACGCGAGAGGGGAGCTTTAATGAGATGGCGATTGAAGTCTGAAACGGCGTCCCACCTTTACCGGAAACTCATCGAACCGAAGTTCGCCGTCCCGATAATAGCCGTTGTGGCACTCATCCTCAGGCTCCTCCCCATGCGCTTTAAGTACCTCCTAGGTTACGACCCGTTCTTCCATCTTGCTTACATCAGGTACGCCCTAACGCACGGCTGGGTGAATTTCTTCCCCTACGCCCTCGGTCCCTGGGGTTATCAAGTTCATAATTTCCATCCCCTTGGCCTCTGGATGACGCCAGCTTTCATTTACAAACTCCTTCATCCATTTGGCGTTTCCCTCTACAATGCATTCAGGATAACCCCGGTAATCTTCGGCGTTCTAACTGTTGTCCTTGTCTACATCTCCGTTCTCAAACTGTACGGGGAGAGAGAAGCCTTCCTCTCGGCATTCCTTCTCGCGGTGAGCTTTGGCCACGTCTTCCGCTCGATGGCGGGCTATTACAGGGGCGACAACTACATGCTCTTCTGGTACAGCGTGGCTCTTTTTGGAATCGCCCTTGGGTTGGCATGGAAGCCCAGGAGGTGGAAGTACGAGAGGTTCGCGTTCTACCTAATCCCCGGGATAGCGACGGGCTTATCTGCAATATTCTGGCAGGCGTACTACCCAATCTTCGCCTTCGTTCTGGCAAACGCGGTTCTTCTATCAATAGGGGCTTTTCTTCTCAGGGAAGACGAAAGAATTCTGGACGGACTGGCCATCGCGCTTTCAACGGCCTTTGGGGCCCTGATAGCCAACGCCCTCGGTGAAACCTTTGGCTACGGTATGGCTAGCTACAACAGATGGCTCGGCAAGAAGTTCGCCGAGGAGCTTGGACTCCAGTTCGGCCTTATAAAGGATGCCTTTCTGCTGTTGTACCTTAAGTACGCCGTTCCCGTTTCAGTTATTGCCATTGCCATCCTCCTTATCTCAGCGAGGTTAGTAAAAAGCTGGAAAATCAGGGCCTCAATCGTGGGAATTATTACCATAGCGGGCATTGCCCTAGCAGGTCATTACCATGGAATCGCCCAAAACCTTCTGGAAAAGATTTTTACCAAGGCCCCGATAGTAGAGACCCAGAGAACCGCCATGAGAGACCTGTGGGAGGCCTACGGGCCGGCTTTCGTTGCAGTACCCCTTTTTGCATTGTCCTTTAGAAGGAGGAACCTGGGGGACTACGTTGCTCTCGGCCTCGGACTCGTGGCAATCCCCATGCTCCTTATATGGACGCGCTTCCTCTTCATTGGTTCCGTCGCCGTCGCGATTATGGCAGGTGTTGGGTTGGCTTCGGTCTTAGACCTCATAGAACTCTCTCCGGATTCCGTTAAGAGATACCTGTCCCTCGCACTGAGTGGACTCGTTATAGCCGTGCCCCTGACGACGGCCGTCGCGGAGGTTCAAAACACGCTTTCCATAAAACCCATCGTGAACGACAACTGGGAAAGGGCTCTGGAGTACCTCGGCAACCACTCAAACATCAACGATGTCGTTCTTACTTGGTGGGACGAGGGGCACTGGGTGACGTACTTTGCGGAGAGAGCGCCCGTTGCTCAGGGAAGCGCAAATGCATTCGTGGCCAGGTATTATCTAGGAAAAGTGACAGAGAAAAGCTTGATGAGCTCCGGAATTGACTACGTCATCGTTTCCCTCGATGCCGTTGAGAAGTTTGGAGCAATACTTGAAACGGCCAAGGAAAGCGGGTACGCCATGATTCTTCTGAAGCCGGTCCCAACCCCCGGTGTGCTAACGTTCATGGCTCCTGGGTACGCCATAATGGCAACACCGGGGGAGAGCTGGGACGCAAAGGTCAGGATTGGGAATGTATGGGGGGTTCCCGTCGAGCTCTTCATAGAGAAAGGGACGAAGGTTGAAAAGGTGCCGCTGAAAGAGAAGCCCACAATGGAGGCCTACGTTTACATAAACCTCAACTACGGCTACGCGGTGCTCATGAACGCCAAGGCCTTCAACACGAGCCTCGCGAGGCTGATGCTCACCGACGAGTATCCAAAGGACTACAAGCTCGTTTACTCGGACGGAGGAATCGTTAAGATATTTAGGTTCGTGCACCCGAATGTTATTGTTACGGCCGAGAACGGCTCGGTCGTGTTGAAGTTTGAGAACGCGACTGGAACTAGTCTTGGAATCTACGGCTTCCTCGACAACGGGACAAGGGTTTACAAGAAGTGGTTCAGCATTAAGGGCAAAGATGAGTTCATCCTGCCGGAAAACCTTAACGGGAGCGTTGTCGTGAGGTACACCTACTCAAAGGGCAAAACCGTGCTTGACAGGGGAGTTTTCAGGATTGAGGACGTTGTTGGAGGAGAGAAAAAGTGAACGCGGTAAGGAGAATCCTCGATGACTCCCTGTACAGGAACACGATTATAATGCTCACGGCCAGCGTGCTCTCAAACGGCTTTAACTACCTCTACCAGCTCATAATGGGACGCCTGTTAACGCCAGTCCAGTACGGGGAGCTCCTGGCGTTGCTGTCGCTCTTCTACATGTTCTCCGTGGCATTCACGACAATCAACACATCAGTCACGAAGTTCGTCAACGTCTACGGAATCCGGGGGGAATTCGGAGTCGTCAGGAGCCTGATAGTCGAGTCAACGAAAAGACTGTTCCTGACCGGGGCCCTTGTGGTGCTCTTGGTGGCAATGATTTCCCCGGAGGTATCTAAATTCCTTAACATAGACAACCCTTGGTACCTAATCGTCCTCTTTGCGTCGGTTCCCTTCGGTCTTGTCCTACCAGTCTACCAGGGAGCGCTAAGGGGGCTCCAGAGGTTTGGGGCTCTTGGCCTGAGCACATCCTCGTGGTCGCTGTTCAAGCTCGTGTTCTCGGTTCTCCTGGTTATTGCCGGCCACGGTGTCATCGGTGGCGTTGGGGGGGTTTTCCTGGCCCACGTCATGGCGTTCGCTCTGACCCTCTGGCTGATAGCCGATATCCTTAAACTAGACGAACGCGCCAAGGTTCCCCTCCGTGAAATCCTACACTACAGCGGGGGAGCGTTTATAGCACTGTTCGCGTACACAACCCTGTGGAACATGGATATGATTATCGTAAAGCACTACTTATCCCCCTCCGAGGCCGGTCTTTATTCCTCAATCTCCGTCCTCGGGAAGATAGCGCTTTTCGCGCCGGGAGCAATTGGGATGGTCATATTCCCAGAGGCGTCCAAGATTCATGAAAGGGGAGAAAACCCGATAAAGATTCTGATTAAGGGATTGCTCCTCGCAGGTGTCATCGCCGGCGGTGTGGTGGTTGTGTATGCCCTATTTCCCGGAACGATACTCAGCATAGTCTACGGGGGCAAATACTTCGATGCCAGTCCATACCTCTGGAGGTACGCCCTCGCGATGATGTTCCTTGCAATGGTGTCAGTAATTCTCAATTACTCCCTCTCCATAAGGAACTTCAGGATAGGCGTTGCTCTCATAGCGTCCCTGCTTGTGGAGATAGTAGTGTTAATAAGCAAATTTCATTCAACAATTAGTAACATTATAACAGCACTTATAGTTGTTGGTGTAGTAACGTTTATAACTTCATTATTATCACTAATCTCCCGAGGAAGGGATGATGACTAAAGTCTCCGTGCTGATGCCAGCGTACAACGAAGGCAAATATCTCCGCGAATCGGTCGTTAAAACAAAGAAGGAACTTTCCCGTATCCCTCACGAGATTATCATAATAAACGATGGCTCCTCGGACGACACAGAGAGCATAGCAATTGAGCTCAGCAGGAAATATAGAAACGTAAAAGTAGTGTCGTACACCAAGAACCGGGGTAAAGGGTATGCCCTGCGAAAAGGATTCCAGCACAGCACCGGCGAGTTCATCGTGTTTTTAGATTCCGACCTCGACATACCCCCTTCCCAGGTTCATCGTTTCATCAGTGCCCTTAATAACGGATATGACGTGGCAATAGGCTCAAAATACATCCCCGGTGCAAGGGTCAACTACACGTTCAAGAGATGGCTGTTCAGTACCGCCTATCGCAATCTCGTAAAAGTGCTTCTCTCACTGGACGTTTCAGACACTCAGGTCGGGTTAAAGGCGTTCAAGAGGCACGTTCTGGAAAACGTGTTTCCGAGGATAACGGTCAAGAGATACGCATTCGATGTCGAGTTACTCACGGTAATAAGCATGTATGGATACAGCATTGTAGAGATTCCCGTGAAGATTGAGCACAAGGTATATAACTCCTCCATTAATTGGAGGGCAATAGCGAGGATGTTCCTCGACACCATGGCTGTGTATTACAGGAAAAACGTTCTCCACTATTACAACGGTGGTATTCATGAGGATTCTCTGGCTCAACTGGAAGGATATCGAGCACCCCGAGGCGGGGGGCGCTGAGGTATACACCCATGAGATAGCGGAGAGGTTAGTTAGGAATGGGCACGAGGTAACGCTGTTTACGTCCAGTTTCGAAGGTGCAAGTACGAGAACTGAGATTAATGGAGTCCAAATAATCCGGAGAGGAAAAATCATCGGGCTGTTCAACACCGTGTACTCCCATGCAAAGAGGTTTTACCGCAAGCATGAGGGAGACTTCGACATCGTTATCGACGAGATAAACACGCGACCGTTCTTAACCCCCAAGTACGTGAGGAAGCCCGTGGTTGCGCTCATTCACCAGCTCGCCGTTGAGTTCTGGGATTACAAGACGCCGTTTCCAATCAACGTCGTGGGCAAAAGGATACTTGAACCGTACTGGTTGAAGTTTTATCGGGAAGTGCCAACTATAACTGTCTCAAATTCCACTAGGGAAGACCTGCTTCAGCTGGGTTTTAAAAACGTTGAAATCGTTTACAACGGTCTCAACGGAAACGTTCTCGAGAGAGTTCCTGAAAAATACGACGAGTTCACCGCAGTTTTCGTCGGCAGGATGACCCCCACCAAGAGACCCGAAGATGCCATAAAAGCCTCCATAATTGCGGAGAGCGGACAGTTAGTAATGATTGGGCGTGGTGAACTACTAGAAAACCTTAAAAAGCAATACAGTACTTACAACGTTGAATTCAAAGGCTTCGTTCCCGCCGAGGAAAGAGACGAGATTATGATGCGCTCACACGTCCTGCTCGTTCCAGGCATAAGAGAAGGATGGGGACGGGTCGTGATTGAGGCCAATGCCCTTGGAACTCCCGCGATAGGTTACAACGTGCCCGGGCTGAGGGACTCAATCCAGGACGGCTACAACGGCCTGCTGTGCGAGCCAAACCCCCAAGCGATGGCCGAGAAGATTAGACTGCTTTATGAGGACGAAGAACTCAGGATTAAGCTCAGCGAGAACGCGTTGGAATGGGCCCGGCGCTTCAACTGGGACTACAGCGCGGAGAGGTTTGAGAGGATTTTGAAGGAGGTTGGTGAAAAAAATGGATAAGACGCCGTTAGTGTCTATCATAATACCTACCTACAATTCGGGTAAAACCCTCGGGTTGTGTTTGGAATCCATAAAGAATCAAACATACCCAAATATTGAAACTATCGTGGTGGATAACTTCTCCCGGGATAATACTCCAGAGATTTGTAAATGGTACGGTGCTAGGTTAATTCAAGTTAAAGGCGAGCGGGCCAAAGCCAAAAACATCGGCACGATGGAGGCCCGTGGAAAGTACGTTCTCTTTGTAGATTCTGACATGGAGCTGACACCAAAGGTCGTTGAAGAATGCGTCACCCTTATGGAATCCGACCCCAAAATTGGTGGTATTGTAATACCCGAACGCTCAGTTGGAGATAGCTACTGGGTCAAGGTGCGGGACTTTGAACGGCAGTTTTACGCAGGGACCTCCATTGAATCGGCAAGATTCTTTAGGCGGGAACTTGTGCTCAAGGTCGGAGGATTCGATGAAAACGTGGTTTTTTTCGAGGAATCAACACTGCCCCAGAAAATAGAGAAGCTCGGATACGACGTGTGGGCTCGAATCTCAGCTCCAATACTCCACCATGAGGAAGGGTTCAGTCTCAGAAAGTGGCTGAGGAAGAAGTACTACTATGGTCAAACTGCAAGAGAATACAAAAGGAAATATCACGAGTTCGGGAGCAAGCAGATAAGCGCCTTATACAGGTTTGGCCTATTCTTCAAGAACAAAAGATTCTGGAGCCGACCCCATCTCGCGATTGGAGTGATAACGTTGAAACTCCTCGAATATGTTGCTGCTGGAGGGGGTTATATGAATTATCTCCAGACAGATAAAAAGAGGTGAGCATTATGGATTATGTAACAATATCCCCTGAAGTTCTAAAGGCAAAATCAGGCATAGGAAAGATTCACTATTACTCTTTTGGCGAATTTCTAAGGGGAAACTGTGAGATTCCTCATGGGGAAAGAAATGCTGTCGTATCAGTAAAATTCGAGATTGGAAGTACCAATGATGTCCCGAGCAATTTAAGATACAAATACTCAGATAGTATTTTACTGGATAATCTTCACGATAATATCGTCGTAAAGCTTGAGAAAGCCATTTCCCCAATTGGCAGAATTAAAGCCCTCCTTAAAATAGGGCCAGCAAATAAATTGTCCAATATTTCTCTGGTAGTTAACAGGAGATATTATACAATATTCAAGATGAAAATAGAAAACGTCATCCCCCCAGGGATATTGCTCAAAGACGCTACGTATCTTTCGCTTATTCATAATAACTTCATACCTCTACATTCTTCAGCATTTGCGAAGGACAAAAATGAGGGATACATAATAATGGCTCCCCCGAATGTGGGGAAAACTACCACAGTCTTAGAAGCTGTAAAAAATGGATTCTACGGGCTGAGTGAAGATATCTCAATAGCAAACTTAAAATCGAAAACGGTTCATGCGGTACCATGCACTGCCACCCAACATCATGAAACAAAGATTAACAAACTGTTAGGTCCTCTTTCATACTTTACAGCTTCAAGCTTCAAAACATTTGGAGAGGAATACAGAGAGAGAATAATACCAAAGGCAAAAATCAAAGGAATATTCATCCTTGAAAAAGGGAACAGTCTTCTTCAAGAGCTCTCTTCAGAGGAAGCGTTTGAGAGGATTATCCTACTGAACAGAGATGAATTCAAATGGCACTCTGACATGATAATTACTGCTATTCAATACTATTTCCCTGAAATAAGGATTGAACATGTAGAAGAAGAAATAATAAATAATCTCGTCACCAGCATTCCTGTTTATTTGGTTAGAGAAAAATCTCCCTTTGAGTACTTTAGAAGCATCAGGGATGTAATATGAAAGCAAACAAAAGAATCGAAATAGTAGGTCTAGTTATTACTAGTGTTGCACTTAGTATATTAGTTGGTAGAAAAGTACTATCAATGCCCGGCATCCCCATATTAGCAGAGCAAATAGAAACATATACCGCGGATAATTTCTGGAAAGTTGTGTACCCCACATGGAATGAAAACACTGAAGTATTTAGCATAGCGGATTTCCCCAAACTATACTTGTATGCCATCATCAAGGGATTGAGCTATATATTTGGATTCTCCATTACAATTAAACTGTTCCTTATTCTGCCAAATGTGGTAGCTGTGCTCACTGCATATTACTTAGTAGAATATTTAATATTAAAAATAGGAAACAACAATGGCAAGTTTACTGAGATAATAAATAGGAATTCTTGGATATATCTCCTACTGCTCACCGTAAGCATAACTTATGGGTTCAATCCATGGATTATGTGTCGAAGCAGGAACATAATACTAAGATGGCAGTATGCGCTAACGCCCCTGATAATCTATTTGTGGATGAAGATACTTACTGAAAAGAAAATCAAACCGACACAGATTGTAGCCATCTCTGCTATTCTGGCATTAGTCGAGACATCAAGGTTTATTGTAAAAATAGGTGTCCCATTAGCCGTATATATGCTTTCATATATAGTACTAAACCGCTCAGAGGTTAAAAAAGCGATAAAGAGAACGATATTAGTTGCATTGCTCTTTACAAGCTTTGTACTACCCATATATCTTCCTATTTTGTACCACTCAATGAACTCAGGAATACGAGCAGTCTCTGTTTTCAATCTTGATATGGTAGGTGGGGAAAAGCCCATTAATGTATTCTCCTTGTACTTTGTCCATTATATTGGAATAACATATAATATCCCCTTTGAATTAACAGAGAAATTCCCTTATTTTTTCATTACGATATCAATTATATCCTTCATTGGGCTAATTTTATTAAAGAGGCATTTGTGGATTCCCCTAACAACAACAGTATTATTCCTTATTACCTTCATCTTTTCAGCGCTAAAGGATAGCCCGTTCTGGTTTATCCTTTCAACGGCATTTGGCGAGTATCCAACACTTGGAAGACTTTTCCGTCAGCCATACCACAACTCCCAAATGCTTCCATTATATTTGATAATACTCTTAGCATACACAGCAGGATACATCGTGCTAAAAAATTCAAAAAAGAACCGAACTATTGCAACGATATTTATGATTTTAGTCGGAGTTGCATCGCTGGCATCTAGTTGGCCGTTATTGACCGGAGATTTAAACGGATACTGGACCCCCTCTTCAATCCCTGAGGACTATATTAACGTTAACAACTTGATTTCAAATAATACAACGTATCACGCACTATGGATTCCTGAATTCTGGGGAAGAAAGGCGGTATGGATAAAAGCCCAAAATCCATACAATGGACCTCCAACAGGCATATTTGCAGTTAGGTCATCATCAATTCCCTCCTACGATTACCAACAATTCACATTCTTCAACTATTATTTCCCCATTCGCTCTCCAAATCCACGATATAATTTGACGTACCTTGGAGAATACTGGGATTTAATCTATGGAAGTCTTGGAATTAAGTACATAATAATTCATAATGATGTAAAATGGAACAAAAATGATAGGTATTCAAGTGAACTCGTAGAACAAGCTATAAGGGAACTCTCAAAACTTGAAAGAATCCATGAAATATACTCCGGCGAATACATTACTGTGTTCGAAATATCGAATGTGTCCCCACCAGTTTTGATAAGTGGACATCCAGTTATTGCATATACGGGTCTCACTGGATACCCCCCCGAAGTAGCGACTTTTAAAAAAGCCCCATTAGTATATAGGGAGCAGTATCTCAATATCCCACCATTAAACCAGGATATCGTACTAACATACAATGACATTTTCCCAAGTATCTTTGAACAAATAAAACAAAAATACATTGTTTCGCCAAGAATGCTTTCACAGGATTATTTTAAACCAAAAGATAATTGGACATATATTTATTCTTCTCAAGCAAGAGATTTCATCAAGTACCTAATCGACCTCAGACCACAATACACTTTCAATTTCGATTATGGGTTAGGGATAACATTTACAATGGCTCCAAATGCATCTATCTCTTCAAGTATTCACATTGAACCTGGCCAATATGTACCGGTTATACGCCTATTAAAGAGCTCCATGGGAGGACTACTAAAGATAACTATAGACAATTACACTTTCTACATAGATACTAATAGTACAATAAACTCTTTTGAGTATATACCACTATCCACAATATCCTTTAATTCCAAAGGTATTAAAATTAACATCATTAATTTGAAGGGTCTAAATGCAATTAATTTCATAGCATTTATACCCAAAAATGAATATCAAGATGCGCTCAATCAGAGGGGCAAAAAACATGAAATGATACTATACGAGCTTACACCTAATGTGTTTGAGCAGAAGGATGTAATATATGAGACTAATAAAAGTTCAATCACCGGATGGCAACTTAAGTTTACAAGCCCAACGGGAGAACTTGTAGCTAATATAACTATTCCAAAAGTAGGGTTTTACAAAGTTAAAATTCAAGGTGACGGGATGTTTAGTGTTAAAATTTCAAACCAAACATTGATAATTAACACAATCAACTCATCTAGTGCAAATAGCACTCTTCTAAGACTATCCCCCGGCACAGACCGTATAGAGATAACCCCCTACCTGGGAATACAATCGCTGCTCCCAGATTATTCTTTTGAAAACAACCTTAGCTCTTGGAGTTCAGGGAGTAACAAATTCACTAAGGAACTCTCAAACGACTCAATCCAAGGTAATCATAGCCTAATGGTTTATACTACCTCAACAAAGCCTCACACGTGGAGCTGGATTTGGAGTAATCCTATAAATGTAACACCTGGGAAAGAATACATCATAATAACTCACGTCAAGATACAAAACACGAACGGAACTCATATTCCTATCGTTGGTTATTTCGAAAATCTTCACAAATGGAAACAGTTGAGGCAATGTCCCACAGGTAGAGTAGGAACAGGAACGTTTAACTGGACCGAGTATAAGTGTATAGTAAAAATTCCCGAGAACGTTACCAAAATCAGAATAGTCCTAAACGCAGGGTGGGTTCTCGACCCCTCCAAAGGGCCCGCAATAACATGGTTCGACGACATTGAAGTATATCCCTTAGATGAATTACCAACTATAGACTCAGTATGGCTCTACTCCGTCAACAATCCCAACGAGACCCTCGAGGACATCTTCAACGTCAACGAAACTCCCGCCACAGTCCAAAGCTACACAAAAATCAACCCAACCCTCTGGAAAGTCAAAGTCAGCGCCACGAAGCCGTTCTTCCTGACCTTCGCCGAGTCCTATGACCCGCTCTGGGAGGCGAGGGTCTACAAGGATGGAAAGCTCGTCGAGAAAGTCAAGCCCGTTCCAGTATACGGAGTCATAAACGGCTTCTGGATAAACCAGACCGGCAATTTAACAATAGTCCTCCGCTACACGCCCCAGGACTGGTTTGAGCTCGGCCTCAAGATTTCACTCACAATGTTTATCCTCAGCATGTTCTACATAATCCACGACTGGAGACGAGAAAAAGGGGACAGATGGGCGAGGAAGCTCGAAAAGATATTCACCAGAGCAATCACCGGCATTAAAAAGAGGTTCAAAAAAGTCATCGGAGGCGTGATTAAGAGATGAAGCGCCTATCAGCAATTGTGGTGGCTTTCTTTGTATTAACCCTTGCAACGGCCTCGGGGTGGTGGGGCAACGGGGTCCAAGTATCCGAAACTGACAGTACCACCAAGCTCACCTCAAACTCAACGGGAATCCATACTGCAATATCCCCCAAACTTCCCGCCAATGAGACTTGGAACGTTTCCTTTGAAGTTAAGAGTTCCGTTAGCTCACTTCTTGTCGAACCGGCTTACTTCAACGGTACGAAGTTCCTGTTCGCAAAGAGCCCCGTTCCAGTAAGCCTCAAAACCTCAGAGTGGGGCAGGGTGTCTGTAATCATCCCCTCTGAAGAGAAAGCCCAGTTCTCCGCACTCGTGTTCATAATAAACGGAACTGGAACCGTTGAGGTTAATGACTTCAGCGCCAGCAAAGCGAAGGGTCAACAGACCAGCCAGACCCAGACAGGGACCCTCCAACCAACCGCACAGAAAGGAGGAATAAGCAACGTTACCGGAAGCAACTCGGACATAATCGTTACCGTGATACTTAACGGAACGTATAAGTCCGGGGGCACGTTAAGGGCAGACTTCTATATAACCAGCCGGGAGAAAACGTTCACTAGGGTAGATATTAGCCTTAAGGTGTACTATCACGGGATTAAGGTGTTTTCATACTCCCATCCTTCTTGGAGAGAGTACAGACCCGGAAAAACCGTCCATATCTACAAGGAATCCCGGCTACCGATTCTAACTCCTCCGGGCAGGTATGAACTCATCTTCACAATAACTCCCGAGGGGGGAACCCCCCTAACGTTAACGGCGGAGATTCAGGTAAAACCCACCATTGAATGGTTCGTTCTAGTATTATTCTTCGTGGGCGCAATCGTGGGACTTATTTACGTTCTCATCCGGCACAAATGGGTTCTTAAAAATGCCTTCAGATGGTACTCCAAGCTCTCTATAGGTCAGAGGTTCGTACTTTATGCGGTTATAGGCCTGAGCACCTCAGCGCTCATACTGGCCGCGGGAGCAGAGAACCTCGCAAACGACGTGGCAATTTTTGTTTACTATCTCCTCCTTATGGGAGTGCTAAACCTTTGGGTGGAGTACTTTGAACCAAAGCGGGATAACCCGGAACTTCGCTTTGGGTTCAGTCTCATCCTCATTGGGTGCCTCTCGTACCTGTCAAGGGATACCCTCATGAAATATCCAGCGTTTTTGCTGTGGTTGCTGGGAACAGCTCTCATAGTCAAAATGGTCCTCCGTAGTATAATAGATAAAAGAAAACCCTCAACCCCCAGCACCATAAAAAATATCGAAGGATTGAAACAATCGAAATAACCGGGAAACGGAAGAAGGCTTTATAATCATCAGAAAGGGTGGGCAATGATGAGCCGGAAGAGAGTCTTAGCACTCCTGTGGGCAACCCTAATCCTAGCACCGTTTCACCTGCTCAGGCTTTTTCAGGATGAAATGTTGTATATGATACTCTCAAGAGATGCTTGGCATCTGATAATGAGACCAAGGTCATCACTGGTATTCATCCTAACGTCTCCACTGACAGCCATCGGAAACGTCGATGTGTGGGTAACTCTCCTCAGGCTCTCAACGTCCTTTGTAACCCTTGCCAACGTTCTCCTAGTGTACGAGCTCGCCAAGAAGAGGTTCGGAGAAAAGCCCGCGTTCATAGGAGCCCTGCTATTTATAACTTCATTCACGGTCCTACGGTACGGAGCTCGCTACACCCTCGAACCTTGGGGAGTCTTCTTCGTGCTCCTGGCGATATACCTGACAGAAAAAAGCCCCGCGCTCGCCGGCCTGTGCATCGGTCTTTCATTTGCGTCGAGGGAAACGTGGCTCACGACGATTCCCTTCTTCCTGCTGTACCTGAGAATCATAAGAAAAAGGGACTTCTGGCGGGCGCTGGTAACCGCGAGCGCGCCCGTCCTCCCAACGTTCCTGCTGATGGCCGGGATAGGGATTCAACGGAGCCCTATTGAATATAACTCAAGAATTTTCATCCAGTGGGGATTCGAGGCAGTGGAACTCGAAATACGGGCGTGGGGCCTGTTCGCCATAGCATACCTCCTGATAACACTTGGGTTTCTCGGGGCGCTACTCTTCGCCGAAAAAAGGCTACGCAGGGAGATAGCCCTGCTGGCGCTTCCCTCAGTTCTCACGCTGGGAGGAGTTTTCGGCTTCCTCCTAAACGGGCCCTTTGAGAGGTACACCTACGGACCGCTCGCACTCATGAGCATTTACTCTGGCTGGGGTCTCCTCAGGGCGTATGATTGGGCTAAAAACCACGTCCCTGTAATCAAGCCAGCGCTCAAGAAGGTAGTTGCCCTCTTCATAGGCCTCCAGCTCATCGCTATGAACATCGCGGTCGTTGAAATGAGCAACATCGGGGCGAAAGGAATCCAGGATTACGGATACTGGCACGACAGAAAGGTGTTCAGAATTCTAGAGGAATACGCCAAATCGACGGACTCTTTCGGGGGAACACCACACCCGGGGCTCCTAGGCTTTGAAAACTGGACATGGGCGGACAGAAACCTCACGCGCGTTCTTCTGAAGAACCCAGACTGGCTGATAACGTTCAGGGCCTGGGCGGAGGTGAACCAGAGCGCTGTACATGATGGCGCCGTTGAGGTCTGGGAGACTGGACCGTACCTGATAGTCCACCGAAAAACGAGCCTCCCGATGAAGAACTGCGTCATTCCGAGGAATTTCACGTTCTGGAGGAAGCCGTGAGGGCCTCAAAGCGCCTCCTAGCGAGAACACCCATCTTTCTGAGGAGTTTTCTGTTGGAGAGCAGTTCTCGTAGGGCCCTCTCAAGGGAGTCCTTGTCGGCATCAACGAGAACCCCACCCTTCCCAGCCTCAACGATAATAGGAAACTCCCCGGATTTGCTAACGAGCACTGGAGTTCCAAAGGCCATGGCCTCAACAACGACCTTACCAAAGGCCTCGCTTTCGGAGGAAGGGAGGGCAAGAAGGAGAGCATTTCGGTAGAGCTCTTCGAGCTCGTCGTCTTCAACGAAGCCCTTAAAGACAACCTTCCCCTCAATGCCGAGCTCCTCTACCAGTGCCCGATAGTGGGGCACCATATCACCCGAGCCCACGACCACGAGGGTGACGTCTGGAAATGAGTTGCGAAGCCCACTAAAGGCCCGCAGGAGAAGCTCAAGGTTCTTCCAGCGGTGGGCCCGCGTCAGCTGACCGACGAAGAGAACGTAACGTCCGCCGTAGTGGGGAGTGGCTTTGAGATACCGCTCCTCAACCGGGGGGTACCTGACCCGCGACCTGAAGCCCTTGGCGCGGAGAACCCTAGAAACGTACCTTGAAACGGCAACGAGTTCAACGCCCCTGAGAGTCAGCCTCTCTACGGTCCGCTCGTATAGACCGGCGAGAAAATCGATGAGGGAGCCCTTTTTGAGGGAGCCGGTGTGGTAGAAGACCGTCACTGAGACTCCAAGGAGTTTTCCCACAAGGGAAGCAACGTCGGCGTAAAAGGGAACGGGGGTATGGGCGATTATCCGGTCAAAGCCCTCTGCCCTCACGAGAGAAATGAGTTCAAAGGGAAGGGTCAGCCGGACGGGTGTGTTTGAGATAATGACGTGAGGACGCTGGCGTATAACCCGGACATTCCCGAGGGTCTCGACCCGGGGCTTTCCCCTGGTGGCGCACAGGACGGTAACCTCTCCCTCCGATGCAAGCTCCCTGGAGAGGGCGTGGGCGTAGCGTTCAAGCCCGCCCCCCTCCGGAAAGAAATAGGGAGACACCGCGAGAACCTTCAATGGCTAACCCTCCTTCAGCATAAGGATGCTCACGAAGAACGAGAAGAAGGCGAGCTGTATTCCGAGCGCTATCAGTGTCATGACGAGCACCGCCTGCTTTATCTCAAATAGCGCACCGTAACCGCTGGAACGCCACTTGAGGAAAATCATTAATCCCAGGACGAGGCCCGCGCCGATGAGCACCGCTGAGAGGAGCAGTCCTTCTTCAAGGATGGAATACCTCATAAAGAACTTTGTAATCCTGTCCGGCTTTTCGAGACCCTCTCTCGCGGCGTAAACCTTGCTGAATATTCCAAAGTTGATAATGTGGAAGCCAACAATCACGAGAAGGCTGGCGAGGATTAGGGAGTGAACCCTAAGGGGGTTGGTGTTGTAGGCGTATACCATAAGACCCATGCCAGAAAGGACGAGAACGATTCCAGGAAGCAGGAAAAGATATGACGGCGAGTAAAGCAACATGAGGCGGAGGTGGCGCCAGCCGTCGCGGAAGGAGCTGAGCTTTGATTCCCCGATGCGGGGGTGGTATGTTATCGGGACCTCCTTAATCCTGAGCCCCGCCTTCGCCGCCTCGATGACCATCTCGCTCGCAAACTCCATTCCTCTGCACTTCAGCGGAAGCTTCTCCAGGGCGTCCCTGCGTATGGCCCTGAACCCGCAGTGGGCGTCGGACACGTTAGTCTTAAAGAGAACGTTCAGGATTTTCGTCAGAAGGGGATTCCCTATATACCTGTGAAGCCAGGGCATGGCACCCCTCTTGATTTCACCTCTGAGGCGGGTGCACATAACGAGGTCAGCCTCGTCCCTAAAGAGGGGCTCCAAGAGCTTTGGAAGCTCTGAGAAATCGTAGCTACCATCCGGGTCGCCCATGACTATGTACTTGCCCCTGGCGTGTTTGAACCCGGTGATATAGGCGTCCCCATAACCCTTGTCCCCCTGCCTGATTACGATAGCACCAAGGGAGCGGGCTATTTCAGGGGTTCTGTCCGAGCTCTTGTCGACAACGATTATCTCGTACGACAGACCCATCCTCTCAAGTGCTTCTCTCACCTTGGGCAATACAACTGAAATTGCCTCTTCCTCGTTCATTGTTGGGAGCACTACGGAAACGTCAACGCACATAGCACTTCCCTCGCCAGACTCATGGGGTATACCACCGAATCGTTTTTAGGATTTGCCCACATAAATACTCTAACAAGTAGAAACATTTTTAAGGGAAACAGGCGTATTATCTCCGTAACTACAACTGGAGGCTGTAAAAATGAGACGAACAATAGTTGGTATACTCCTGCTGGCAATACTCGCCCTGGCAGGAGTGGCCAAATCCCACTTCACAGACACGGCAATCTCTAAGGGCAACACCGTGACAACCGCCGAGTTCGACATCGCCATAAGTAAGGACGGAAAGCGCTTCTACAACGAGCTTAAGCTCTTCGACCTGAGCAACCTGCTCCCGGGGGAGAAGAAAAACGTGACATTCCTCGTCAAGAACAGGGGCACGGTCACGATGAACCGGCTGACACTGACGCTGAACGTCCGAAACTACGAGGTGAAGATGTCCCCGGCGGAGAAAGCCGTTGATTCAACACCCGAAAAGGGAGAACTCGGAAAGTGGCTGGTTCTGAAAACAATCAGCGTGAACGGGAAGCCCGTGCTCGTGAACAAAACCCTCGACGAGCTCAGCGGGAAGACGATATCCCTGCCGGTAAAGCTCAAGCCAGGGGAGAAGGCCGAAGTAAGGATGACCTTTGACCTCCCGGTCGAGGCGGGCAACGAGTGTCAGACCGATGGAATAGACGTGACGCTTAGGCTCGACGCGAGCCAGTGAGCTTTTATACTTCCCCCACCTTCTCCCTCAGGTGGGAGCATGATTGGAATCGTATTCGACATGGACGGCGTCATCTACCGCGGAAACCAACCAATTGAGGGTTCGCGGGAGGTAATCGAATACCTGAGGGAGGAGGGTATTCCATTCGTCTTCCTCACCAACAACTCGACCAGAACGCCCAGCATGTACAGGCAGAAGCTCCTCTCGATGGGAATAGACGTCCTGGCGGAGAGAATAGTTACCTCGGGCCTCGCCACGAGGCTCTACATGGCCAAGCATATGGAACCCTGGAAAATCTTCGTCATCGGTGGAGATGGCCTCCACGAGGAGATGGAAAAGCTGGGCTGGGGCGTTGTAAGCCTCGAAGAGTGCAGGGAAGGAAAATGGAAGGAAATCGGGCACGTTGTGGTTGGTCTCGACCCCAAGCTAACCTACGAGAAGCTCAAGTACGGGACGCTCGCAATAAGGAACGGGGCGACATTTATAGGAACGAACCCCGACACCACTTACCCGGCGGAGGAGGGGCTCTACCCCGGAGCGGGGGCAATAATAGCGTCGCTGAAGGCCTCAACCGACAGGGAGCCTATAATAATCGGAAAGCCCAACGAGCCCGTGTATGAAATCGTGAGGGAAAAGCTCGGACCAGTTGATGAAATCTGGATGGTGGGGGACAGGCTTGACACGGACATTGCCTTTGCGAAGCGCTTCGGCATGAAGGCGATAATGGTTCTCACAGGTGTGAGCACCTTAGAGGACGTCGAGCGGAGTGGTGTTAAGCCCGACCTCGTTCTGCCAAGCGTGAAGGAACTCCTAGACCACCTGAGGGTTGTGGAATGAAGGCGAGGGAGCTGATAGAGAAGTTAATCTGGCAGGAGAACGAACTTTACAACCTCTACAAGCTCGGGGAAACGTACGCGCTCTTCGAGAGGCCGGAGTTAAGGGACACCTTCGCGCTCATGGCGGAGGAGGAACTTAGACACCGCGAAACCCTGACGGGACTCCTGAACGAGGGGACCCTCGAGAGCCTAATCCTCGACTACATGGACGAACTGTCAATAGAGCCTGTCCTGAGCGATGAAAGAGCCAAACCGGAGAGCCTTGAAGAGCTCGTTGTTGAGGCCGTCCTGAGGGAAAAGCACGCCTATGAGATGTATTCCAAGCTCGCGAAGCTCCTGGGTGAGCCCTTCAGCGACCTGTTCCTGCACCTCGCGAGGGAAGAACTGACCCACGCGTACCGGTTGAAGCTGATATACGAGGCCATCTAAACCATCCATCGCCTTTTTCTATCCGTTCCCTACCATCCAAGGTGATAAGTCAGAATTCGTCAGGATGGCAAGTCAAAGCGGGGCAAGGTATATTAGGGAACCCGGCGAGAGTGGCGGTGCTGATAATTTTACCAAGGACCAGATTTATACACAGCTGTGTGTCAGGGGTGTTTATATGGCCGTTGAAAAAGTGATGAAAAGAGACGGTAGAATCGTACCATTTGATAGGGAGCGTATAAGGTGGGCCATCCAGAGGGCAATGCTCGAAGTTGGAATCCACGACGAAAAGTTGCTCAATAGGGTCGTCAGAAGGGTCGTTAGGCGCGTCAACGAGCTCTACGACGGGCAGATTCCAAACATTGAGAACATACAGGACATCGTTGAACTCGAGCTCATGAGAGCAGGCCTCTTCGACGTTGCCAAGGCATACATTCTCTACCGCAAGAAGAAGGCCGAAATCAGGGAAGAAAAGAAAAAAATCCTCAACAAGGACAGGCTCGATGAAATCGACAAGCGCTTCTCCCTCAACGCCCTCCGCGTTTTAGCGAGCAGATACCTCATAAGAAACGAGAAGGGTGAAATTGTTGAGAGCCCCAGGGAGCTCTTTGAGAGGGTCGCCACCCTCGCGGTCATCCCCGATTTACTCTACGACGAGCGCGTTTACGACAAAGACGGAAAGCACGAGCAGGATTTAAGCCGGGTCAAGTACTACTTAGAGCACTTCGAGGAGTTCGACGGAAGGTACTCAATTGGACGCTTCAAGCTCAACAAGTACCACTTCGAGAGGCTTGTGAACCTCTATCGCGAGCTGGCGGAGAAGGGCAGGATGAAGGTCTCGATAGACGAGTTCCTGGGCATGCTCGAAAACGGGGCCTTCGACGACTACGAGGCTGAAATAGAGGAGTACTTCAGGCTCATGGCAGGTCAGGTTTTCATGCCCAACACTCCGGCCCTCATCAACTCGGGCAGGCCGTTGGGAATGCTCTCGGCATGCTTCGTTGTCCCAATAGAGGACGACATGGAGAGCATAATGAAGGCGGCGCACGACGTGGCCATGATACAGAAGATGGGAGGAGGTACGGGGCTTAATTTCTCAAAACTCCGTCCGGAGGGGGATTTCGTCGGTTCTACGGCCGGGGCTGCCTCAGGCCCGGTCAGCTTTATGCACCTTATAGATGCAGTCAGTGACGTCATCAAGCAGGGAGGCGTAAGGCGCGGAGCAAACATGGGAATCCTCGAGGTCTGGCATCCCGACATAGAGAAGTTCATTCACGCAAAGGAGAGAAACACTGGAACCAACGTGCTCAGCAACTTCAACATCAGCGTCGGCATCTGGGAGGACTTCTGGGAGGCCCTGAAGGAGGGCAAGCGCTACCCGCTCGTGAACCCGAGGACCGGCGAGAAAGTCAAGGAGATAGACCCCAAGAGCCTCTTCGAGGAGTTAGCGTTCATGGCCTGGAGCAAGGCCGACCCCGGCGTTATATTCTTCGACGTCATCAACAGGAGGAACGTTTTAGCGGAGGCGAAGGGAGGGCCAATAAGGGCCACTAACCCGTGTGTGGTCGGGGAGACGAGGATTTTAACTGAAAATGGAGAGATGAAAATCGAGGAACTTTTTGAACTGGCCAAGTCAAAGGGCGCAGAGACCATTAACATTATTGATGAGGGAGTACTCGGAGAGGGGGGCGAACAGAGGGCATACCTGAGTCCAGTAAAAGTCATTGCATCAAACGGTGAAAAAGTTGAAGCGTACGTGTGGAAGGTCGGATTTAAGCCTGCAATAAAGATTGTTCTCGAAGATGGAACCGAGCTCATAGGTGACGAAGAGCATGAGGTTAAGGTTAAGGGCCAATACGTGCGTCTGAAAGACCTCAAGCCAGGCTCATGCGTCGATGTATATCCTCAGGGATGCAGGAAGGTCATGCGCGTAGAGCCGGTTGGCAGGAGGCTCGTTTACACGTTGACAATGAAAAAAGTCCATGAGTACGTAGCAAACGGAATAGTAAGCAAGAACTGCGGAGAAGAGCCCCTCTACGAATACGAATCATGCAACCTCGCGAGCATCAACCTTGCCAAATTTGTAAAGTATGACGACGAAGGAAAGCCCTACTTCGACTGGGACGAGTACGCCTACGTGATTCAGAAAGTAGCTAAATACCTCGACAACGCCATCGACGTTAACCGCTTCCCGCTTCCTGAGATAGACCACAACACCAAGCTGACCAGGAGGATAGGCGTCGGAATGATGGGACTGGCAGATGCGCTCTTCAAGCTCGGCATACCCTACAACAGCGAGGAAGGCTTCGCCTTCATGAGGAAGGCCACCGAGTATCTCACCTTCTACGCCTACAAGTACAGCGTTGAGGCCGCCAAAAAGCGCGGAACGTTCCCGCTCTACGAGAAGAGTGCCTACAAGGACGGCGAGCTACCGGTCGAGGGCTTCTACCACCGCGAGATATGGACGCTCCCGTGGGACGAGCTCGTCGAGGAAATCAAACGCTATGGAGTCAGGAACGGCATGGTAACTACCTGCCCGCCAACGGGAAGTGTTTCAATGATAGCGGACACCTCCAGCGGAATCGAGCCAATCTTTGCACTGGTTTATAAGAAGAGCGTCACCGTCGGCGAGTTCTACTACGTCGACCCAGTCTTTGAGGCGGAGCTCAAGAAGCGCGGTCTCTGGAGTGAGCAGCTACTGAAAAAGATAAGCGACAACTACGGCTCGGTGCAGGGGCTTGAGGAGATTCCCGAGGACATGCAACGCGTTTTCGTCACCTCGATGGACGTCCACTGGCTCGACCATATACTGGCCCAGGCCAACATACAGCTCTGGCTCACCGACAGCGCGAGCAAGACGATAAACATGCCGAACGACGCAACGGTGGAGGACGTTAAGGCAGCTTACCTGCTCGCCTACAAGCTCGGCTGTAAGGGAATAACAGTCTACCGCGATGGCTCGCTCTCGGTGCAGGTCTACAGCGTCGAGGGCGAGAAGAGGAAGCGCGTCCCGGCCAAGCCGAGCAGGTACGCGGTTGAGAAGCTGAAGGCTGTTGTCGAGGCCGAGCCCTGGCTGGCCAAGTTCATCAACGTCGAGGCCATCCTCAACGGCACCAACGGGAAGGAGAAAAAACCCGAACTCAGCTTTTCCCTGAGCACGGCAAAGGCCATCACGCCAAAGACGCCAGAGCACCCGCACCACGCGGAGAAACCGGAGATTCCTGAGGAGAAGATTAAGGAGCTCCTAGGTGTAGCATACTGCCCGGTCTGTTACGAGAGGGACGGAGAGCTTGTCGAGCTCAGGATGGAGAGCGGTTGCGCCACCTGCCCGCGCTGTGGATGGAGCAAGTGCGTCATCAGCTGAGGGTTTCTTTTGTTTTCTTTGCACTCTAACCTCGCTCCCCCCTGACATCTTTTAACATTCTCCTGCCAAAATAGGTTTTTTAAGGCCTTTCTTTTAACTTCCACCACTCACCCAAAGCTTAAGTTCGGCGTTGAGAACTCATGCTATTCGGAGGTGTTCCCATGGACAAGGTTTACCTGACCTGGTGGCAGATTGATAGGGCCGTCTTCGCGCTCGCCGAAGAACTGAGAAAGCACTTCATGCCCGACGTGATAGTCGGAATCGCGAGGGGCGGGCTTATTCCAGCGGTGAGGCTGAGCCACGTTTTGGGCGATGTGGAGCTCAAGGTCATAGACGTAAAGTTCTACAAGGGCATAGACGAGAGGATGGAGAAGCCTGTCGTTACGATTCCGCTCCACGGCTCACTGGAGGGCAAGAAGGTAGTTATCGTGGACGACGTCAGCGACACAGGGAAGACCCTCGAAGTCGTCATCGAAGAAGTCAAGAAGGCAGGGGCGAAGGAGGTTAAGGTCGCCTGCCTCAGCATGAAGCCCTGGACCAAGGTAGTGCCAGACTTCTACATCTTCAGAACAGACAAATGGATAGTCTTCCCCTGGGAGGAGTTTCCGGTCGTGGTGAGGGAGTAACCCCTTTTAATCCCTCCCCCCAACTTTTCTCGGTGGTGGTATGAGGGCGTTCATAGCGATAGATGTGAGCGACGAGGTTCGCGACAACCTTCTGAAGGCCCAGGAGAGGATAGGGAGCAAGTCAGCGAGGATAAAGTTCGTTGAACGAGAGAACTTCCACGTGACGCTCAAGTTCCTCGGGGAGATTGACGAGGTAACAGCGGAAGAAGTTAAGAAGGCCCTGGCGGAGATAGCGAGAAAGCACAAAAAGCACCGCGTTCGCGTTAAGGGAATCGGCGTCTTCCCGAACCCGAACTACGTGAGGGTGATATGGGCCGGAATCGAAAACGACGAGGGGATAAAGGCGATAGCGAACGACGTCGAGCGCGAGATGAGGAGGCTCGGCTTCAAGAAGGACAAAGACTTCGTGGCCCACATAACAATCGGGCGCGTCAAGTTCGTTCGCGATAAGGTTGAACTGGCGATGGCGCTCAAAGACCTTGCCAACGAGGACTTCGGCGAGTTCGAGGTTGAGGCGATAGAGCTGAAGAAGAGCACTCTTACTCCAAAGGGTCCGATTTACGAGACGGTGGCAAGGTTCGAGCTCGCGGAGTGAGCGCAATGGAGATGGAAGAAGTCCTCAGCGAGGTCCTCCAAAGGATAAGGCCGAGCAAGGAGGAGAGAACCTTCGTTAAGGCCCTCATGAAAGAACTGAGAACAATCGCTGAGGAGAGAATAGAGGAGCTCGGCCTCGACGTCAGGCCCTACTTCGTCGGCTCGCTCGCGAAGGACACTTATCTGGCCGGAGACCACGACGTTGACCTTTTCCTCGCCTTTCCCCTCGATACCCCCCTCGAAGAGCTGAGAGAGAGGGGTCTTGAGCTCGGAAAGGCCATTGCTGAAAGCCTTGACGGCTATGAAGTGGCCTACGCTGAGCACCCCTACGTGAGGGCCAAATATAAGGGTGTGAGCGTTGACCTCGTGCCCTGCTACGACGTCAGAACTTGGCGGGACGTTAGAACCGCAGTGGACCGCTCGATACTCCACACGAGGTGGGTGAATGAGAACCTCAGGGGACGGAACGACGAGGTAAGGCTCCTCAAGCGCTTCCTGAAGGGTATCAACGCCTACGGGAGCGAGATTTACGTTAGGGGCTTTTCCGGCTACTTGGCCGAAATCCTCATCATCAAGTACGGCTCCTTCCTCGATGTTGTCAAGAAGGCTGACTTCATCCTAAGGCAGAAGATAATAGACCCCGCAGACTGGCTGAGGAAAGAGCCAGAGGTTGCGCTCAAGACCGTGAAGAGGGAAACCGAGGAGGACAGACCGCTGATAGTGATAGACCCCGTCGACCCGAGACGGAACGTTTCGGCCAACCTGAGCTGGGAGAAGTACGGGCGCTTCTACTTCAAGAGCATGGAGTTCCTTGAGAATCCCTCGGTCAAGTTCTTCTTTCCGTCCGAGAAGCCCAAGGGAAACTACCTCGACGAGCTGAGGAAGAGGGGAACCGCCCTTGTAACGCTCCTAATCGATGCCCCAGATATGGTGGACGACATACTTTTGCCCCAGCTGGAGAGGAGCGCGAGGGGCTTCGAGAAGACCCTTGAGAGGGAAGGCTTCCGCGTCCTCGGCTGGGACGTCGGAAGAAAAGGGAAGGCCTTCATAATGCTCGAACTCGACAGGGATAAAAGGGAGAGAGTGAAGATTAAGCCCGGCCCGGAGTTCTTTACCGAGCGGGGGCGGAACTTCTACAGGAAGAACGGGAAGGTCTGGCTAATCGGGAAGAGGCTCTACTCCGAAAAACCCGTCCAGGAGAGCGTAGTGGAGGTTATCCTCGAACTCCTCGAGAAGAACCAGGTGGCTTTGGGGAGGGGAATAAGAGACGCGGTGAGAGACGCGGATATACTGTTAAACTACGTTCCTAAGGAGCTGGAGCGCGAGGCCTATCTCTTCCTGAGCCGAGAGAAGTGGAATCTCAAAGAGTAGGAGAAGGCCCTTTTTTCCAACAATCTTTTTGACCCGCTCCAAAGCGGACCTGAGTTCAAGGGCACTCTTACCATCGAAGCCCCTCTCGAGGAGCTCAACCAGCCGTGATTCCCTCAGCTCGAAACCCTTTTTGGGCTTCATTAAAACCACCGGTTATAGAGTTAGGGAAACAAAATATAAACTTACCCCCCGCGGTGCTCGCAGTACTCTGGGTTCTCCCAGAGGCCGTGTCTTTCGCCGGGGATGTGGCCGGTGTCCGCGGTTGCCCACTCAAGGTTGTAGCCCTCAATGAGGCTTCTCAGGTCGCCCCAGAGGTCATGTTTTCCTACGTAGAGCGCGGACCTCGTCACGACGTTGTAGCCGCTCGTTGGAACCTCAGGCTTCAAGGCCTCGCGCCAGGCCTCTTCACCCGTCTCCCAGCCCTCGATTGACGGCATCGCGGAGAGGTTCCATACGTGGTAGAGGTCATCAAAGCGGAGCATCTTGAGATACGCCCCGATAAAGAGCGACTGAAGCTCGCTTTCCTCGAAATACTCCATCAGCTCAATCAGAGCCTTTGCCATGACCGAGACGTTGGAAAAGGTAACACGGGTGTCAAGGTTCTCCCAGAAGCGCGGACAGGAGTGGTTGGCGAGGAGCATGAGATAGTAGGCCCTGCCGAGCGGTAGGGCGTCCCTATCGCCGTTGGCAGGCTCGAGGACGTAGTTGAGAGACGTGCTCAGGCCGAAGTAGTCGTAGTAATCCCTGAAGAAGACCCTGGCGTATCTGACCAAGAACTCCTCCGGGTCGGCGTTAAGCTCTTTCAGGCCCGTTAAAACGCCAAGCCTTACCGTCCTGTTGAGCTCGCCGAAAAGGCGCATGAAGGCGACCTTCCAGAGCTGGGAGATTTTTCTTCCGTTTATTTCCCTTGCGAAGACCCGTCCATCGGCCCTCCTGTAGCCGAGCCAGCGCGAGTCGCTCGTCTTGCCGTCGAGGCTCAGGTCGAGGTAGTCGCTCCAGCTGGAGAACTCCTTGACGGGCATCTCAAAGGAGCACTCGCCCTTGAGGCGCCTGAACTCACCAGAGAGCTTCCTCCAGACGAAGGAAGGCGCAGAAATCCGTTCAACTCCGTTTCTCTCAAGGCCCCCCATCCATGCAACGAATCGTTCGAGCTGTGCAGGATTTCCGAGCAGACTCTCAAGGTCGCTCGCGGTGAAGACCAGGTAGGGAACGCCTAGGTTCTCCTTGTAGTCGTCCCTCCGCGAGAGGGTCTCGCTCACCAGCCCCGGAACGTCGAGGGTGTTGAAGGTGAAGGCGTCGCTCAGGCCCCACTCACGGCCGAAGACGAAGGAGTTCGAGTAGCGGTTGCATGAGTACTTCGCCTGCGGAAAGTCGTAGAGAAGTTGCCTTTCATCGAGCAGGAAGACGAGCTTCCTATCGGTGAGGGATTCAATGAGGTGAACGGTCTTTCTCGTTATCACAGCCTCAGGAAGCCAATAACCAATAACGCTCTTGTCGCCAATCAGCGGAGCGTAGAAGTCAAAGGAAACCCTTGCAAGGATTTTCTGCTCAAACTCGTCGAGATGGGGCATTATCGGGTGGAAGGGAACCGTCGGAACGGCGTCGAGGGTCTTAAGGAGCTCAACAGTCCTCTCAAAGGCCCTCCTTCTGTACCGGAGGAGCATGAGGAACGTGAAAGGCTCTATATCGACGCTGACTCCCTTGAGCCGTGATAGAACATCGGAAATTCTCTCATAGGAGTAGAGCATTACCCGCGTCCAGTTCTCGCCCCTAACTTCCTCATCGCCGATTCTAATCGCGACCGGGCTTTTCCGCTCCCCGTACTCTATCGGGCCGGACCCGTCGCCGTCCTCAACGTAAACTATGTCGCCCGGCTGGTAGGCGTGAAAGTGATGGGCGTACTTCATGAACATGGTCTCACCGATAGTGATACGTCTCCAACCCTTATCGCCTTTTCTTACCCATATCTGCCCCATAGGTTAATAAACCTGTCCAGCAAAGTACAGTCGGTGGGAGAATGAAGAGGCTCTTGAGGGAACTCCTTGGGGAGGAGCTGGCCAACTACCTCGAACTGCTAAGGGCGAAGCTGGCCTTCGCGGAGGAGCTTTACGGAATAAAGATGAACTACGTCCCGCTCATTACCGAAGGAGACGTCGTAATCCTCGACAAGAGGGACGGGCTGATAAAGTGGCTGAAAACGAAGAAACCGCTCGAAGAGGAGGAGCTCAGAAAGCTGGCCGGTAAAATCCGCCAGAACCTCGAAAGCGGTTACGTGGAGATGCTCCTTTCAATGAACATGTCCTGCATCAACGGACCTGGAGAGTAAATTTTTAAATCATCTTTTTAACTCGGCTCGATGAAAAGGGCCGAGCTTATACTTCTCACGATAACCGCCATGTGGGGCTTCACATTTCCGGCGATGAAGGTCAGTCTGGACTATCTTCCGCCGATTCTCTTCCTGGCTTATCGCTTCGGTATCGCGTCGCTTCTAATGCTAATCCTTTTCCGCTCAAAGGTCCTCAGGAAGGAGACCCTGCGCGAGGGCTTTCTTCTCGGGCTCACGCTATTCTTCGGCCACAGCTTCCAGATTGTCGGCCTCAAGTACACCACCGCATCGAACTCGGCCTTCATAACGTCTCTCTACGTCGTGTTCACGCCCTTCATAGCCTATTTCCTCCTCGGGGAGAGGGTAAAAGCAAGAGACGTTTTGTCGCTCGCCATCGCCCTCACAGGACTTTACCTGATTTCAGGGGGTATGAGTGGTGTGAACTACGGCGACCTCCTCACGGCCCTCTGCGCCGTCAGCTTCGCCTTCCAGATAGTCCTCGTCCAGCGCTTTGGCGAGAAGGACTACCTCAGCCTGGCCTTCTGGCAGATTTTCTGGAACTTCATCTTTTCCTTAATCTTCGCGCTGGCGTTCGAGCCCAAGGTTCTTCCAAGGGAATTGCTCCCCTGGCTCGGACTGCTCTACACGGCCGTCTTCGGGACTGTTGTGGCGTTTACACTTCAGGTCAAGTACCAGAAGCACACGACGGCCTACAAGGCGGCGCTCATCTATTCGATGGAACCAATCTTTGGTTCCCTGTCGGCGTTCTTGATTCTCGGCGAGAGGTTTACTAAGAGGGCCTTAGCGGGCGCGTTCCTCATAATGGCGGGCGTTTGGAACAAGATAAAGAAAAACTAACGAAAGGTTAATAAAAACTTCCACCTTATTCTTAAAGCGGAGGTGATGGTCATGGTGCACGAGTACATAAAGAACCGCACCAAGGAGTTATCAAAGGATGAGAAGGAGAAGCGCTACAAGTACCTCGGAAAGGAGGTCATAGACGTCGGTGACCCGGGACTCGACAGCATCCCCGAGTTCTACGGCATAGCGAACGCCATATGGCGCGACTGGAAGAACGGAGAGATAAGCACGAGGACGGCCCTTGGAAGGCTCGCGCTCCTCAAACTGCTCACATACAAGAGCAAGAACAAAAAGATTCAGGACATCCCGGAGGAGGAGCTTGAGGAGGTCAGGAAGTTCATAGACTACGTGATACAGGTCATCAAGAACGAGAGCAGGAGAAAGGGCGAGCCCGAGGAGGAGAGGCAGGTCGAGGAGAAAGCTTAAAATTCTCACCGACTTAACCGTAACCGCCCTCCCCTCTCACACCCCCGTGATGAATGAGCGGGGGACGGTCGGGGAGGGCACAGCCTCATTTTCTCCCGAAGAACAGCTCCTGATTCATCCTCGGTATCATCGCCATCAGGACTGCAATCTCGTTGAGTTCCGTCCTCGTGAGCAATCCTTTACTCAGAACGCCTATCGCACCAACCTTTCTCTTGAGTTTAGGGTCTTTGACGAGCTCGCCCATCGCCACACCTGCCTCAACACCCTCCTTAAGGATTCTCTCGATTACAACAGGCGGGTACTCAAAGCCCGGTCCGTGACCTATCGTTATCCTCCCATCGGGACTAACAACTGCACAGACCTGAACGTCGAGGTAGCCGGTCACCGTTCCCGGGAATGGATAGATTCCCGCCTCGATTCCGACGCCGAGGTCTGCTCCTGTCTTCTCCAAAGCCCTCTTCGCCCTGTTTATAGCACCCCTTACTATCTCCTCGATTCCAATCGGCTGGTCTGAAACACCGCTGTCAACCTCAACGCCGACCACCTCGACGTCGCCGTAAATCCTTCTCATAACCCTCTCAACGGCATTAACCTTTGTCGGATTAGTAGAGCCGACCGCGATTCTCATGCCACCACCGAAAAAACTCGGCAGAAAACCTTATAAACTAACTTCCCAATTCTGCCCCGATACCCATGAGGGGGGAGTGTTTTATCCTTCGCTCCGCCCGTTTCGAGGCTTGAGCCCTCTTCTGGGTTAGACTTAACTATCACTTCTGGAGGGTTCTGGGATGATTAAGGAGCCAGAGTTTAGGGAATACAACCCGGGCAAGCTGGAGGAGAAGATAGAAGCCTTTTGGAAGGAGAACGACACCTACGAGAAGGTCAAGGCCAGCAGGGCGAACGGCCCAAAGTACTACTTCCTCGACGGACCGCCGTATGTGAGCGGTGCGATACACCTCGGAACGGCCTGGAACAAGATAATCAAGGACATGATAATCCGCTTCAGGACCATGCAGGGCTACAACGTTCGCAGACAGCCGGGCTTCGACATGCACGGCCTTCCGATAGAGGTTAAGGTCGAGCAGGCTCTCGGCCTTAAGACCAAGAAGGACATAGAGACCGAGATAGGCGTCGACAACTTCATCAAGAAGTGTAAGGAGTTCGCCCTCAACAACCTCAAGGTCATGACCGAGCAGTTCAAGATGCTCGGCATCTGGATGGACTGGGACAACCCCTACATGACCATAAAGAACGAGTACATCGAATCGGGCTGGTTCACGCTCAAGAGGGCCTGGGAGAAGGGGCTTTTGGAGAAGGACAAGCGCGTCCTCCACTGGTGCCCGCGCTGTGAGACTGCCTTGGCCGAGCACGAGGTCCGCGGCGAGTACAAGGTCAGGAAGGACCCGAGCATCTACGTCAAGTTCCCTGTGGAGGGCAGGGAGAACGAGTACCTCCTCATCTGGACTACCACCCCCTGGACGCTTCCTGCCAACTTAGCCGTTACCGTTCACCCCGAGTACGACTACGCCAAAGTAAAGGTCGAGACAGAGAACGGCGAGGAGTACTGGATAATCGCGAAGGCCCTCGTCGAGCGCGTTCTGAATGAGGTCGGGGTCAAGGGAGAGGTAGTCGAGGAGTTCAAGGGCAAGAAACTTGAAGGGCTCCGCTACGTCCACGTCCTAATGGACGAGTATCCACGGCAGAGAGAGTTCCGCGAGAAGTACGAGTGGGCACACAGGGTTATCCTCGGCGAGCACGTGACGCTTGAGGACGGTACAGGACTGGTTCACACCGCGCCGGGCCACGGTGAGGAGGACTTCGAAGTCGGGCAGAAGTACGGTCTGCCTGTTTACAGCCCGGTCGACGACCAGGGTCGCTACACTGAGGGCAGGTGGAAGGGCGTCTACGTCAAGGACGCAGACCCGGAGATAATCGAGCACCTCAAGGAGAAGGGCTACCTCGTGAAGGCGGGAACGATAGAGCACAAGTACCCGCACTGCTGGCGCTGTAAGACCCCACTTATCTTCCGCGCCACTGACCAGTGGTTCCTCAAGGTCAGCAAGGTCAAGGACAAGATAATCAAGGAGAACGACGAGAAGGTTACGTGGTATCCCGAGTGGGTCAAAGTAAGGTACGACAACGGCGTCATGAACTCGGGTGACTGGGTCATAAGCAGGCAGAGGTACTGGGGAATACCGCTCCCGATATGGCAGACCGAGAACGGCGAGATATACGTCGTTGGCTCTTTCAAGGAGCTGGTCGAGCTTGCCGTCGCGATAGAGGTGGACGGCGAGCGCGTTGAACTCCCAGAGGACTACAACGAGAAGCTAAGGGTCATAGAGGAGAAGCTTGGCCCAGAAGATTTGCACAGGCCCTACGTCGATGCCTTCATCATAAAGGTTAACGGCAAGGAGATGAGAAGGGTAAAGGACGTCGTCGACGTCTGGTTCGACAGCGGAATAGCAAGCTGGGCGTCGCTCGACTACCCACGTAACAAGGAGCTCTTTGAGAAGCTCTGGCCGGCCGACTTCATAGTCGAGGGCGAAGACCAGGTCACCAAGTGGTTCTACTCCCAGCAGGCCGCGAGCGTCATAGCCTTCAACACCGTGCCTTACAGAGCCGTTGCCATGCACGGCTACGTCCTCGATGAGAAGGGAGACAAGATGAGCAAGAGCCTCGGCAACATCATAAGGCCCGAGGAGGTCGTCCAGAAGGAGGGAAGGGACCCGTTCAGGTTCTACATGCTCTGGGCCACCAACCCCTGGGAGAACCTCCGCTTCAGCTGGAAGGGCCTGGCTCAGGTTAAGAGAATGCTCAACATACTCTGGAACGTCTACGTGCTCAGCGCAACCTACATGAGCCTCGACAACTTCGACCCGACCAAGCTCAAGCCCGAGGAGCTTCCGTTCCGCGAGGAGGACAGGTGGATACTCAGCAGGGTCAACGGGCTCATAAAGGACGTCGAAGAGGGTATAGAGACCTTCAGGCTGACGAAAGCGACGAGAGCCATCTACAACTTCGTCGTCGAGGACCTGAGCAGGTGGTACATCAGACTAATCAGGAAGCGCATGTGGGTCGAGGGAGATGACCCAGACAAGTTAGCGGCCTACTACACCGTCTGGAAGGTCTTCGACGTCCTCCTCAGATTGATGGCCCCGTTCACGCCCTACATAGCCGAGGAGATATACCAGAACATGCTCAGGCCGTTCCTCGGCGTGGAAAGCGTCCACATGCTCGACTGGCCGAAGCCTGACGAGGAAACCATAGACGAGGAGCTTGAGCGCGAGATGGAGTACGTCAGGAGGATAGTCGAGGCCGGCTCTTCGGCGAGGCAGAGGGCCAAGATAAAGCTCCGCTACCCGGTCAGGAGGATAATAGTGGAGACCGAAGATGAGACCGTCAAGAAGGCCGTTGAGAGGCTCAACAGAATCCTGCGCGACCAGCTCAACGCCAAAGAAGTAGTCGTCGAAAAGGTCGAGCGCGAGCTCGTCATCAAGCCCAACTTTGCCAAGGTCGGGCCCGAGTTCAAGGGCGACGCCAAACTCGTGATAGCCTGGATAAACGAGCACGGAAGGGAACTCTACGAGGCCGGCGAGATGGACGTTAAACTCGAAGGAAAGACCTTCCACCTCACGAGGGAGCATCTGACAATCGAGGAGAAACTGCCGGACTTCTTTGTCGCCGAGGACTTCGAGGGTGGAAGGGTCTTCGTGGACAAGACCCTCACGAGGGAGCTCCTCGCGGAAGGCCTCGCCAGGGAGTTCGTCAGGAGGATACAGGAGATGCGCAAGCGCCTTGATTTGGACGTGAACGACAGAATCGTTGTCACCATAGAGACCACCGACGAGAACCGCGAACTGCTCAGTGAGAACCTCGACTACATAAAGAAGGAGACCAGGGCGACCGAGATAATCTTCGGCGAGGCGAAAGGATTCGTCGTCGAGTGGCCCGAGGTTCAGGCGAAGATAGGGATTGAGAAGGTGGAGTGAGATCAACTGCTTTCTCCTTTTATTACCTCGGACTTCAACGACACCATACAGAGTAGTATGATATAATTAATTCATCAATGGAACGTCTCCAAGGGATAATGGCTTTGGAGGATATTCCAACAGAGAAAGTACAAGATAAAGCTTTTAATGTATTAGCAAACTAATAAGTAACTGTATGTATGACAAAATTGTAGCGTATTTCGGGAAGTTCTTAAATAGTTTAGATTGTATATTACAATCTCACGAGAAAGAATTTTGGAGAGATTATACACTAGAAAAGCATAATCAACTAAATTATTCTAAACTCGAATATTCATTGTTTTTAACAATAGGTATTCTCGGATCTTTAATTCTGAACTCGCTCTCAGGAAATCACACAGATTCATTAAGCACTTTGGATAAAATACTTGTAAATGCCAAGTATATTTGGTTAGCATATTCTCCAATTGCAGCTCTATCAAGCTATGGCCTCCTTAGATATAATGCAAAGGATGATTTTCAATTAGAGAGGAAGGTTCAGTCTGAGGATTATAAGGTCATTTTTCAGATTACGACGAGGGGGTTTAATAAGGATGCTGTGAGGAGGGGGGTGAAGTCTGTAGCCTATTGGGCGCCTAAATATCTTAGAGATTACGAAATTTGGGTTGTTACTGAAGATGATGTAGACAAGTCCTTCTTTGATAAGCTAAAGGAGATAGATGATAATGTCAGGATTATTTATGTTCCGAGAGATTATAAAACGAAGAATAATACGAAATATAAGGCGAGGGCTTTAAACTATGCATTAGACGTTAGAAGAGAAGAAGGTTATATTTCAGATAAAACTTGGATTTATTTAATGGACGAAGAGAGCATCGTCGGAGAGGATACTATACTCGGGATAATAGATTTCATCGAAAACGAAGCCAAAAAAGGCAAACTAATAGGGCAAGGCTTAATAGTCTACTCAAACTTCTGGGGCAAAAACCTCCTAACAAGCTTAGAAGACAGCCTAAGAGCAGGAGACGATATAACAAGATATAAAATACAAGCAAGGTACGGAAAAGTTATCGTTGGAATACATGGTTCTCATCTCCTATATAGATCTGATTTAGAAGATATAATCGGATGGGACTTTGGCGAAGTAAGGGCAGAAGATGCATACTTTGGATTACTCATAAACAAATACTTTAATAAAGCATGGGGTTGGCTAAAAGGAAAACTATATGAGCAAAGTCCTTATTCGATAAAAGACTTTTTAAAACAAAGACGGAGATGGTTATGGGGAAAACTCGATATTTTACTTAAAAATAAAACGGTAGGAGTAAAATACAAGCTAATTCAGGCTATACACCTAATTTCATGGTTATCATCGCTACCTTCAATCATTATAACATATATAAATATTGCATATCCTACTCCGGTCCCTCATAAGATAACCTCTGTTGCCTTTGGATATTCTATAGCAACATTATCTTACTTATACTGGGAAGGCTCAAAATTAAATCTAGAACCAAGCAATGCGAGTTCACGTTTAAAAAGAGTGCTAAATATATTAGCTATTCCGATAATAGCCCCACTAGAAGGCTTATCTATATGTAGCTCCTGTAGATGTATATAAAATAGCTGTTACCTTAGTTAAATCGATCCTATCGTTACCACTATTCATAAATCCGAGGGTTATCTGAGTTATTGCCACTATCTAAGTTCGCTTTAATTTAATAATATTTACATATTTATTTACATATTTACAGAAGCAGCACCGAGACAGCTTGTTTTCTGTTGAACGTATTGTCTTCCCCACCCAATGATCATGGCTCCGATTGAAACTGTTAAGGTGATTAGCAATATCGATGCGATCAATGGTGATACGGGCTTCATTATATTTTTAACTACACGCCCTTATTTAAAGGTTTTAAATCACTACAAATCTTAGAGAACTTTTAAAAGATTAAGGACATGAAACTTCAATGGAAAAATTGGGACTCTCCGTCTATCAAGGAAGAGATTGGAGAAAACTAGTCAAACTTTTGCTATTTCTCCAAAACCTTCACTTTCAGTCCGTATTCTTTGAAGCGCTCAAAATCGCTATGGTGGATAAAAAGGTTCTATATGAATACCTCAACCGGAGCACGGGACCCCCTCGTTCATCCACTCCTCAACTTCTTTCAGCGTTTTTCTGAGTTTCTCAACTTCTTCCTCGGTCATACTTCCGAACGCAATCATCAGAACGTCAATGTTACCTTTCTTCTCCTTCTTCCGCTTAGAAGTGCGTTTCTCATCCTCTGTCATGTCAAAAATTGATCTCTCGCTTACTTAACGTTTCTCCTCATTCAAAAACCCCAGCCTCCACACCACCCAGGGCTGGGCAACGATTATGGTTAGAAGTAGGGGAACCGTCAGTTTTCAACTTTTCTTGGCGCGTGGAAGTTAACTAACCCTTTCGAAGCCCTTATAACTTATGCCCCCGTAAGTTACTTACGGTGGCGTAAGTGCTGTTCGACCTCAGACCGAAGGAGAGGAGAGAGGATATTTTCGACAGGGAAAAGGAGTTCAAGGACCTTGAGAAAAGCGTTGAGAAATATCCACTGACTCTCCTTCTCGGAATAAGGCGCGTGGGCAAGAGCTCGATACTCAGGGCTTACCTCAACGAGAATCCCGGGATTCTGATAGACTGCAGGGAGCTCTACGCCGAGAGCGGGCACATAACGAAAGATGGCCTCATAAGGGAAATTCAATCGAAGCGAGGGCTACTCCAGAGAACCCTCACCAAGTTCAAAATAAAGCTGAGCCTTCGATTCCTTGAGATAGAACCGGAGGAAGCCTCGCTGAGGGAGATCTTCAGAGAGCTGAACGAGCTCGGTGAAAAAACCGCGAGGTTCATAATAGCCTTTGACGAGGCCCAATACCTGCGCTTCTACGGCTCACGGGGCGGGAAGGAGCTTTTGGCTTTGTTTGCCCACGCCTACGACAGTCTGCCGAACCTCAGGATTATCTTAACCGGCTCGGAAGTTGGCCTGCTCCACGACTTTCTTGGCATAGACGACTACGAGAGCCCGCTTTACGGCAGGGTTGGGGGCGAAATCTACGTTAGGCCCTTCGACGAAAAAACCTCAAAGGCGTTCCTGAGAACAGGCTTTAGAGAAGCCGGCCTTGATGTGTCCGAGGACACCATAGACCGCGCCGTATCACTCCTTGATGGAATCCCTGGCTGGCTCGTCCTCTTCGGCGTGAAATACCTTGAAGCGAGAGACTTCGAAAAGGCGATGGAAGCAACGCTCAACGTTGCAAAGGGCCTGCTGTTCGGCGAGCTGGGGGAGCTTGAAAGGAGGAGCAGGAGGTACACGGGGATTTTACGGGCGATAGCGCTCGGCTACAACAGGTGGAGCCTGATAAGAGACTACCTCGCCGTGAAGGGTATGAGAACCCCTGGACCACGGTTATACGAACTTCTCAAGAACCTGAAGAAGATGGGGTGGATTGAGGAGGAGAACGAGAAGTACAGACTGGCCGACCCCGTGGTTAAGCTAATCCTGAGAGGACCGTAGAGCCTGATTGTACTGGTTGGGCTTTTGCTTTTCCTTTTCCATTCAGTCGCATCACTTTTCCAAAATTTTTACCTTCAATCCGTACTCCTCGAAGCGCTTGAAGCCCTCATCGCAGGTGTAGAGCGTTGCGTTGTGGGCTATGGCAGTGGAAGCTATGAGAAGGTCTTTCAGGGGAGGTCGTTTTCCCTTCTTCATAAGGTCTCTGAAAATCGCTCCCGCTACCTTTGCGGAGTTTTCGTCGAACTCAACCTTGGGCATCATCTCAAGCATGAGCCCCTCCCGCTCTTTCAGGTGACCGCAGTGAAGCTCAAAGAGAACAATGGTTGGTAGATGATACTCTCTGTCTCCTTCTTGGTAAAGTTCTTCTACAACCTTTCTGTTCCCGCCGAAGAGCTCGATTACCACGCTGGTGTCCAGGAGTCCATCCATTCTTCAACCTCCTTCAATTCCTTCTTGAGCTCTTCAAGCTCTTCGGGGGTTCTCGTCCCGAAGGCAATCATTAGAACGTCCAGATTGCCCTTCTTTTTCTTGCCTATGAGCTCTCTCAAAAGCTCAGAAAAGCTCTTGTTCCCCTTCATCTTGACGAGCTCGTAGTAAACGTCATCGGCTATCGTAATTGTCTTGCCCATTTTTCTCACCTATAAGTGCATGCATGCACGAAATATTTAAAACTTGCCCATGAGAACCCTCCAGATGAGCAGGATTTGGGTCAGAACGATCAGCGTTAAAGCCAGAGCGGTCAGTTTCCTCGATTTCTTCGGGAGATAGAGGCCAGTAAGGCAGTAAAGGAAGTTCAGGCCCGAAAGCTCCAAGAGAAACTTCACCAGACCAGTTTTCCTGCCGATGGTCATTACCTCACCTATGGGGTCATTACCAGCTGGGTAACTCGAATAGAGCGCTATGAGCCTGACCGCGATAAGGATTGCCGTGTAGATGAGGTTCTGCCTTATCATCTCAACTAAAAAGTCTCTACTCAGGTCCCTTCCTTTAAAGAGTTTGTAGAGTGCGAATGGAAAATCCATGACCCATAGAACCATCGAGACGAAAAGAACGAAGAGGGCAAAGATACGTACAAATATCGCGACCCCATTGAGAAGCCCCTTTAGCGGATTTTCCGTCATCACAACGGCCGTGGCAACCAATCCCCAGAACATCAGGGCTCTGGTTACTGTTTCGAAGACTTCCTTTGGAAGGTAGAGCCTGCCGTGGGTTTTCTCGATTATCTCAGGAAGGCGCCTTATGTCCTCCCGCGAATAGCCGTAGCGTTCAAGGGTCTTTCCAACGAAGTGAAGCGCCACGAGGAGAAACGGAATGAGAAGGAGGAAAACCGCGAAGATGTTCACGGCGTTTAGGCCTTCCCTCGTTGGGGGAACGAGAAGCCAGAGAACGAGCCAAAACCCCACCGCCAGCAACCACGGGAGGAGGTAGTCCCTAACAAAGACCCTCATGGCCGTTAATATTCCCGGGGGTAAATAACCTTTTCGAAGCCATAACAACTTATGCCCCCGTAAGTTACTTACGCCCCCATGAGTAACAACTCAAAAGAGTAACAAAGGAGAAATTCAGGGCAACGGAACCCTCTCAACCTCAATCCGGTCGAAGGTCGGGTACTCCTCCACGAGGAAGAACCTCACGTCGCCTTCGATGGCCTCGGCCAGCTCTAAAGCCACCTCCTCTGGCATCTCTATTCTGCCCTTCTCCCTGTTCACGTGGAGCCACTCCTCTGGAACTTCGGCTTCCTCAACGAGGAACTTGTAAAGCTCGTCGAGGTCGTCGTATTCGGCAATCCCAAAGCGGAGCGTCCCGTCCTCGGTTATCTCCATGTAGGGCCTTGCCACGTTCCTCGCCATCCTCCTGAGCCTGTTCCTGAGCTGGACGGCGTCCTTGAGCTTGGCCGTGCAGAGGTGGTAGCTCAGCGAGGTGTTCTCCTCGCCCCACTTGAGGAGTTTGAGCCCGAGTTCGAGCGAACCCTTTATGGCCGAGCTCTCATCGCTTATCGGCCTGTAACCCCTGTCGAAAAGGTTTCTGAGGTTGGTCTCGCTGAACTCCAGCTCGTTCACGTTGAGGAACTTCGCGCCGAGGTTGTCGAGGAATTCGGCGTACCACTTCATCCTCTCAAACTGGCCCGGGACGGAGGGAATCTCCCCCCCGACGTCCCAGTCGAAGTCAAAGGCATTCTTTATGTTCTCAATTTCCACCCTGAAGAGCTTCGAGTCGGGGTTGAAGAGGTCTGGATGGAAGCGTATCTCATCTAATCCCGCATCGTAGAGCTTCTCAAGGTTCTTCTTCGTGGCCAAAGCGCCGGTAGTGTAGAGATGAACGTGAAAGTCCTCGCCAAAGTTCTCTTTGAGGGCGCGTATGTATTGAACGGTCCTGTCGAGCCTCACGAGAGGGTCTCCACCGGTGACGCCCGCGCCTTTTGCCTCTTGAATCACCGCTTCCTCAATGATGTCATCAACGCTCCTAACCGGCCTCTCGTTGGCGTAAACAACATCCTCCCTCCTCCAAGGGCTCAGCGGGCAGTAGAAGCAGTCCCTCGGACACTTTCCTGTGGTGAAGAGGACGAGCTTCTCACCCCTAACGCAGAGCTGACAGCCCTTCGGAAGTTCCCTCACGGCGTATGAGAAGTAAGGGGTTTCCCATACCATAGCCCTCGCCAACCCTAACCTGAGGGCAGGCCTTAAAAACGTTGGCGGGCAAAGTTGTCCGATGCCTATGAGGGAGAAGCCGAAGTACCTTCCACCGACGCTCCGCGAGAAGCACCGCTACATAGCCTTCCAGCTGATTGGGGAGAGGCCCTTCCGGAAGGACGAGGTTAAGAAGGCGATATGGGAGGCGAGCCTCTCAACCCTCGGAGTCCTCGGCTCGGCCAAAGCAAAGCCCTGGTTCATACGCTTCGACGAGAAAAGCCAGACGGGAATCGTCAGGGTCGACAGGGAGCACGTCGAGGAGCTCAGGTTTGCATTAACCCTTGTAACCGAGATAAACGGCTCGAAGGCAATCTTCAGGACGCTCGGGGTTTCGGGGACGATAAAAAGGTTGAAGAGGAAATTTTTAGCCGAGTTCGGCTGGCGTTAGAGCAGGAAGGGCATAGCCTTGTCTACAGCACCGGTGTAAACGAGCAGGTAGCGCCTGCAGGCCTTCTCCCAGGTGAAGTCCCTTCTCGCGCGCTTTTTGGCGTTCTCGCGGAGCCTTGTGAGGGTTCCCTCGTCGAGCTCTTTAGCTGAAACCATCGCCCTCGCAAGGGCGAATGCATCTCTCGGCGGGACGAGGATTCCGGTGGCGTTCTCCGGGTCGGTGTTGAGGTCGATTATCGTGTCCTTGAGTCCACCGATGGCGCTCGCTATTGGAACCGCTCCCAGGCACATCGCCTCAAGCTGAACTAATCCAAAGGGCTCAAAGTAAGACGGAATCACCACGAAGTCCACCGAGCCGTAGAGTTCTCTAACGGTTTCCCTCGGCAGGACGTCGGTGATTACCCTGACGTTCTCCGGGAAGCGGTTCTCAACGGCCCTGGCCCAGGCCTCCAATCCCGGGTCGCCCTTGCCGACGATGATGAAGCGCATCTCCCTAAAAGATGGGTCGCCGGAGAGTATCTCTATCGTCCTGAGGAGCGTGTCAACGCCCTTCTGGGCCCTGTCAAAGCGACCGATGAACATGAAGGCCCTTCCGTCGCTCAGGCCGAAGCGCTCAAGGATTAACCGTCTCCGCTCCTCCCTCGGCCTATCGGCGTTCTCAAGGAGCTCCTCACTCCAGAAGGAGCAGTCTATGCCGTTGAAGACGTGCGTCACCTTGCCGTCAAAGTTCCTGAAGAAGTCCCACTCCTCGAGGAGATAGCTTTTGCTAACGGTCGTTACGGCATCGGCTATGTAGCAGGCGGTGTGCTCGGGGTCTATCTCGGGGTAAGGCGCGAGCTCGCCCAGGTTGGCCTCGTGGAAGTAGCCCGCTGGAATCCTGGCCTTGTTGAGCCTGTGGACCGTGAAAACGGTTTTGGGAGAGAAGTACTTCTTCAAAAGTCCGAGGGCGAAGACCGTATGCCAGTCGTGGGCGTGGACAACGTCGGGCTTAAAGGTCGAGACAAGGTGGTTGAGCAGACCGGCCGAAGCTTTGCCGAAGAGGACGGCCTTCCGGAGGAGGGTCTCCCAGTCGGGATAGACGTCGGTGTCGAGGAGGTCGCCGGAGAGCGTGTAAACCGTGACCCCATTCTGCTCCCGCTTTCTGGCGGTTACCTCCACGGTTCTACCCTCGAAGGAGAGCCTGAAAGTGAGAAACGGCTCGCCGAGGCTCCGCCCGTGGTCGGGGGTGAAGACGATTACCTCGTTGTCCTTGGCTAACCCCTCGGCTACGTTCGTCACCGCCTCGGCGAGTCCGCCGACCTTAACGGGCAGGTACTCGAAGGAGAGGATGAGGACGCGCATAGGCATCACTCGAGGAGTATGAACTTCTCGCCCTCGACGTCCTCGACGTAACTGCTTATTCCGCCAACCTTCCAGCGGTTGCCGCCGGCCTCTATCGTCACGTTGGCCACGAGCGGGGTGTACTCGTAGTCCACTATCTTTCCGTGGAGCTCCACCGGCTCCCTCGTATCGACGAGCTTTCCGGTGATTTCGGCCTCCCTCGGGAGACCAACGTGCCTTAGTATCGTGATGAGGGTTCTAATGTTTACGATGGGCAACGGCTTGGGGAGGGCCTCGTAGTTAATTGGCTTCACAATCTCGCTGTTGTCGAAGTAAATCGTATAGAACCAGTGCATGTACTGGAAGACAGCCCTCGGGCTCTTGGCCCAGAAGGAGTAGAACTTCTCCCGCCTCCTGTCCTTGGGAATCGCACCGAAGAATATCGAGTAGTCATCATCTCCAATTATCCAGCTCGCCATGAGCCAGGGGGCGCCACTGCTTCTCGCGAGGAGTATGTTGTCCGCCTTGAGCCAGTCGGGAATTTCATCAGGCAGGTTGGTGATTATCACGAAGATTACGTCCTTTCTGGCCTTTATGTCCCGTCTGAGAAGCTCGAGGAACTCGTAGGGCGTGTTGATTAGAACCTCGTAGCGGGCGGTCCTTATTATGTGCTGAACCCTCTCAAGGGTGTTGTCGAACCCGAGAATCGTCCATATCTCGGGCAACTCCTGCCCGTGGGTCTGCTTGTAAAGCTCGACAAACGCCTCCTTGAGTTTCTCGATGTCCTCTATGAACTCCTCCTTTATGCGCTCAAGGACGACCTCGGGGTTAACCGGGCGGTAGAGCCTTGGAGTCCCGTGCATAACATCAACGAAGCCCTTCCTGTGGAGCGAGCTGAGGACGTCGTAGACCCTCGTGTGCGGAATTCCGCTCTCCTTGGTTATGTCGGTGGCCTTGCTCGGGCCGAGCTTGAGAAGGGTTATGTACGCTAAGCTCTCGTACTTCGTGAGTCCGAGCTTCTGGAGCTTCTCAATGATTTCCTCCTCCCTCATTTTCGTCACCTATTCACTAACGTTAGTTTGTTCATCCTTAGTGGTATATGGTCACGGTGAGTGTATAAAACTTTTGCTTAACTTTTTAAGGGGCATCAAAAACACCCTACATGCTTGAGAAACTGGCGGAGTTCATAGCGGAGAACTTCTCACAGGGAAAGGCCGTTGAACTCGGCATAGGCTTCCAGACGAAGGTAGCTTTAAGGCTAATAGAGCTCGGCTACGACGTTCTGGCTATAGACTGGAACGAAAAAGCTGTAGAGAACGCGAGGAAGGCCGGCATAAAAGCAGTCCGCGACGACCTCTTCAGGCCGAGGCTCGGCCTTTACAGGGACGCGGTCCTTCTCTACTCAGTAAGACCAACGCCCGAGATAATGAAGCCCATCGTTGAGCTGAGCCGGAAGACAGGCGTTCCCCTCGTGGTTCTGCCCCTGAGCGGTGATTCCGTGCCCAGACCGCTAAGGCTTATGAACTACAAAGGACTGGCGATATACGTTTATAAGCCATGAGCGAACTAAAGCCGGTGGTGGTATGAGGCTCTTCGGCACCGCGGGAATTCGAGGGAGGCTCTGGGAGAAGGTGACGCCCGAGCTCGCATTGAAGGTCGGAATGGCGATTGGAACGTACAAAGGTGGAACGGCTGTCGTCGCGAGGGACGGGAGGACTTCAAGCGTCATGCTCAAGAACGCGGTGATAAGCGGTCTGCTCGCGAGCGGAATGGAGGTTTTAGATGCCGATTTGATTCCAACACCAGCCCTGGCCTGGGCCACCCGGGAGCACGGCGACGCTGGAGTTATGATTACCGCGAGCCACAATCCGCCGACAGACAACGGTATAAAGGTCTTCAACGGCGATGGAACGGAGTTCTACGTGGAACAGGAGAGGGAGCTTGAGGGGATAGTCTTCTCTGGGAACTTCAGGAGGGCCGAGTGGAACGAGATTAAAACCGTCAAGCCCCTCGACGTTATAGACGATTACATCGGAGCGGTTCTTGACTTCGTGAACCACGAGACGGGCCTTAAAGTTCTCTACGACGGGGCCAACGGCTCCGGGAGCGTTTTAGCGCCTTACCTGCTCCGCGAGATGGGGGCCAAAGTTATAAGCGTGAACGCCCACGTTGACGGCCACTTCCCGGGAAGGAGGCCCGAGCCGCGTTATGAAAACATCGCCTACCTCGGGGAGCTTGTTAAAGAACTCGGCGTCGATTTGGCGATAGCGCAGGACGGAGACGCCGACAGGATAGCGGTCTTCGACGAGAGGGGTAACTACGTTGACGAGGACACAGTTATAGCGCTCTTTGCCAAGCACTACGTCGAAGAGAACGGCGGGGGAACGGTCGTTACCTCGATAAACACCGGCTCAAGGATAGACGAGGTCGTCGAGAGAGCAGGGGGAAAGGTCGTTAGAGTTCCCCTTGGCCAGCCCCATGACGGCATAAAGAAATACGGAGCCATCTTCGCCGGCGAACCCTGGAAGCTCGTCCATCCAAAGTTCGGCAACTGGATTGACAGCTTCGTGACGATGGCGCTCCTGATTAAGATGATTGACGAGAACGGCCCCCTCTCAAAGCTCGTCTCGGAGATTCCGGTCTATTACCTGAGGAAGGAGAACGTTCCGTGCCCGGACGGGCTTAAGGGGAAGGTCGTTGAGAGGGCCAGGGAAGAGCTTGAGAAGGCCTTGGGGGAGGAAATCAAAGAAATTCTCACGATTTCGGGCTACCGCTTCCAGCTGAGGGACGGCTCGTGGGTTCTTGTCAGGCCGAGCGGAACGGAGCCAAAGATTCGCGTTGTCGTCGAGGGGCCAAGCGAAAAAAGAAGGGACGAACTCTTCGAGTTAGCTTACAAAACGGTTGCAAAAGAAGTGGAAACAAGGATTAATTAATAATTAAATAAACGAGCTTAAAATCCCAATTATTATTTCTTCAATATTATCAACCATAGCATTGACAAATTTGCCATCTTTTAATTTATTGCCTATAGCACTGGGTGTTAACTTGCGAACATCTTGATATACATCATCAATCCATGGAGGATACTCTTTAGTCTGGCGAGGTTCTATCTTAAGTCCCCATGAAGGAAGTTTGTAGATAATAAAACTTAACGCAATGTCTACAAGGTAATACGTAATCTTAGAAGCATCGATAGATTTAAAGTATTCATATAGAATTGTCCGATAAAAGCTAAATCTAAATCTATCAAATCCATTAATCTCCTTATTTGAGGACAAAGAACGCAAACTATCAGCACGAGATTCTATAAAACCAACTGATGACATGTATTTACTCGAAGACAGTATTTTCTCAAAATTCTCTCTGAATTCGTTTAAGTCGATATACTTTATTTCAGAATTTACACAACCGCCGAGTGGAGATGAATATATCCATCTTTTATGATTTTTGATAGAGAGGGGATTAATATAGTTAGTACATTTAGTTATCTTGTGATTGTATGATAATCGAAGCAAATCAAGCATAGAATAAAATACCGGAAAAGCATACGTGACAACAGAAGGTATTTGACTAGAAGTTGTCACAGCTTTTTCAAGAGCCATAAGAGTAGCATGTTGGTTTATATTTTTACAAAAATCATACCAAAAGACCAGATTTTGATTATTTGTATATGCCTTATAATCATAACATTCATAATTACTAAAGTTAAACAATGAGTTGCATACATTAGTGTTAGTGGGCAACAGCGGTTTAATAATCGAACTCTTAGTAATCCATTGGTTGTTAGTCTTTTTCTTCCAGATTCTAACAATAGATGAAGGAAGTTTATATTGAATAAAGATATCTGACGCAACTCCCGACGAAATGGCAAATAAGGGAATTATATATTGTAAATGTTTCACAGTCTTGTTTATAATATTCTGTACATTATTGATGTTATTGTATATCAAATTTTTGATATTATTAGGGTTATTAAGACAGCTAAACAAACATTGATAAAAATGAGCTGGGCGGAATACAGGTGACGAAAAAGGGATTATACAGCCACAAACATCAAACCCCAATCCTTTCTCAGAATTCTGAGTGGGAACAAAAAATAATCTATCTTTATAAAAAAGCTCCATATTGTGATGTTGCTCATACATTCTTTCCGAAAACTCAACCTTAATTGCTCTCAAAGATATCACCCAACACATTAACATATATAATATTTAAAAGTTACGATTCCATTAAAAATTATTAAAAAGCTCAGACAAAGCGCGCAGGCCTCAAAGTCCTGACTGCTATTTCCCTTTTGTCTACCATGACCTTGAAGCCCTCCTTGGCGACGTAGGTCTTAACGCCCGTTACCGTTTCGATGTATTTCGCCTCCTTGTAGGGGTTGGCGAAGTGCATCTTCATGCCGATGTGACTCATTATCAGGACTTCGGGTTTTTTCTCCATGCTCTTGAGCATCTCAACGGCATCGTCGGTGCTGAGATGGTAGGGGATTCCCATATCCCTCGGGCGCGTTATCGCCGCTATGAGAACCCTCGCCCCGTCGTGCCACTCTATAAGGCCGTCGAAGTAGGCCGTGTCGGGAATGTAGGAGATGTCGCCGTAGGCAGTCTTCATGCGGAAGCCGATGGTAGTGGGGTCGGAGTGCTGGCTCGGGGTTATCAGGAACTCCTCCTCACCTATCGCTATCTTGTTGCCGGGCTCCGGAGTGTGGACGCTCTCAAGGACCTCAATGTGATACTTGCTTATCGCCGGTGTATGAGTCTCGTCGCCGTAGACGACGCTCTTCGAAGCTATGAGCACTCCCCTCTTCTTGAGCGCGCCACCGGTCATGGCCTCGACCATGACCTCGAGGTCGTTGCAGTGGTCGACGTGCCTGTGGGAGACGAAGATTGCATCGAGCCTCCTCGGGTCGAGCTTGTAGCGCCAGCTTCTAACCAAAGCACCCGGCCCAGGGTCAACGTAAACGTTCCTGCTCGCCCTTATGTGGAATCCCCCAGTGGAGCGGAACTGGGTTATTGTGATGAACCTCCCGCCTCCGCTCCCGAGGAAGGTTATCTCTATCACTCCCTCACCTCCGTATCCTCTGCGGACGGTGAAGTATACGGCCGGGAGTATATAAGGTGTTTGGGTGGCCGAAAGCAGTTTAAGCCCTCAGAAGAAATAGGGTTGGTGATTCGAATGGTCCAACTTGAGAAGGTTTTGAGAGAAGTCGAAGGCCTGAGGGACGAGATGGTAAAGACGCTCGTCGAGCTGATTAAGATTCCGGCCATAAGCCCCGACTACGGTGGTGAGGGCGAATACGACAAGGCCCAGAAGCTTCTTGAGATTATTAAGGACTGGCCCTTCGATAAGGTCGAGGTCTACAACGCCCCCGATGAGAGGGCCAAGAAGGGGGTCAGGCCGAACATATTGGCCTATTACTACGGCGAGAAAGGCGAGGAAAGCGAGAGACTCTGGATTCTCACCCACCTCGACGTCGTTCCGCCCGGGGACCTGAGCAAGTGGACCGTTACGGAACCCTTCAAACCGCTCGTCAAGGACGGCAAGGTCTATGGGCGCGGAAGCGAGGACAACGGGCAGAGTTTGGTTGCTTCGCTTTATGCAGTGAAGGCCATGATGAACCTCGGAATAAGGCCGAAGAAGACAGTTATCCTTGCCTTCGTCAGCGACGAGGAAACCGGGAGCAAGTACGGAATCGAATGGTTGATGAGGGAGCACCCGGAGCTCTTCAGGGAAGATGACCTCGTTCTCGTCCCCGACGGTGGAAACGAGGACGGAACGTTCATAGAAGTCGCTGAAAAGGGAATCCTCTGGTTCAAGCTAAGGGTCAGGGGCCAGCAGGTGCACGCGAGCATGCCGGACAAGGGCCTGAACGCACACCGCGTTGCACTTGATTTGGCCTACAACCTCGACAAAAGGCTTCACGAGAAGTACAGCGAGAGGGACGAACTCTTCGAGCCAGCTGAGAGCACCTTCGAGCCGACGATGGGAGGGAATCCAGCAGACAGCCCCAACATAATCCCCGGTGAGCACGAGGTCGTTTTTGACTGCAGGGTTCTGCCGAGGTACAGCCTCGACGATATCCTCAAGGACATCGAGGGCATCGTGGAAGAAGTTAAGGAAAGGCACAGGAAGGAGCTTGACGGGAAGGTTCTCCCAGAAATCGAGGTGGAGATTCTTCAGAGGGCAGACCCGGCCCCGCCGACCGACCCGAAGGGCGAGATAGTGAAACTCCTGAAGGAGGCGATAAAAGAACTCCGCGGAAAGGAAGCCAAGGTCGGTGGAATAGGCGGTGGAACCTTCGCGGCGTTCTTCAGGAGGAAGGGGATTCCAGCGGTTGTCTGGGCGACGCTCGACGAGATGGCACACCAGCCCAACGAGTACGCGAAGATTGACAACATGGTCGAAGACGCCAAGGTAATGGCCTACCTCGCCCTGCGCTGAGCGAAAGCCTTTTCTTTCCAGTTTCCACCTCTTTTCATGCCCCTCTGGAAGGACGGGAAGCTCGGACTGCCGGTAAAGGAAGCAGTAAAGCTCTTTCCGGAGCTGAAGGACTACCTTGACGAGCGAGGAAGGCTCGACTTCTCGAACAGGAAAGCCAGAATACTCTACAACAGGGTGATAGCGAAGGCCCTCTTTGGGCTTGATATCGACTATCACCCGCGTGGACTTGTAACGCCTCCAATATCGCGCTACCTCTTCCTCAAGACGTTTCTCAAGGGAGGAGAAAAGGTTCTGGAGATTGGAACCGGGCACACCGCGATGATGGCGCTTATGGCCGACAAACTCTTCAATTGCGAGGTAACGGCCACGGAGCTGGACGATGAGTTCTTCGAGTACGCGCGGAGGAACATCGAGCGGAACCTCGCCAAGGTCAGGCTAATCAAGAGCAACGGGGGGATAATCCGGGGAGTAGTTCCCGAAGACGAGCGCTTCGACGTAATTTTTTCGGCTCCACCATACTACGAGAGGCCGACGAAGGGAGTTCTCACGGAGGGGGAAGGCGTTGGCGGGGGAAAGTACGGCGAGGCCTTCTCGGTAAAGCTGATAGAGGAAGCGAGGGACTACCTGCGGCCCGGCGGAAGGGTGGCCCTCTTCCTGCCCGACAAAGAACCGCTAATCAGGGCGATATCAGAAAGGGGAAGCGAGCTGGGCTACTCGGTGAGGGACGTTCGGTTTAGAGCTGGAACGAGGTGGAGGCACAGTTTGATATTGGGACTGTGAAGAAGAAAAGCGAAGGGACTCCGACCGTGGGCGTCTCAGCACTTGGCCCTCAGTGGAGGTGCTTTCTCGTCATCGTCCCGAGTTTCAGTGCATATCCTCAACGTAGAGGAAGAGGCACTTAAGGTATTCGGTGTCCTTCGAGGCCATGAGTATCGGGTGGTCAGGGGCCTGAGTCCTGTAGGGCTCAAGCATCTTGAGGAACTTGCCGGCCTTTGCGCCAGCGGCGATTACCATATCCTTGAAGGCCTGCATGTCAACGTGCTGGGAGCAGGAGCATGTTACGAGGATTCCGCCCTCCTTAACGAGCTTCAGGCCGGCGTAGTTCACGTTGAAGTACGCCCTGA
>Ga0256836_1000028_pt1 | contig 115037 bp, 116 predicted proteins | sample 4561380metaG_FD_185974 | JGI IMG/M metagenome (GOLD analysis project Ga0256836, IMG submission 185974) | Hydrothermal vent microbial communities from Guaymas Basin, Mexico - 4561-380 | ecosystem: Environmental > Aquatic > Marine > Hydrothermal vents | place: Mexico: Guaymas Basin | collected...
ATGTTGTGAGCAAGCTTATATGCACTTGAAGTTACCATTAGATTTAGGGCGTTTATATCCCCTTGAAAGTCAGGAGTCAAGGCTTCAATTTTAGTGGAGGGGTTTAAAGAAGTGATAGTCTCAATTGTTTTATAAAAGTGTAAACTTCCAAAATCTTCTAAATCATCTCTATCAACTGATGTAATAACTGCATATTTTAAATTAAGCTCTTTTATAGCCATTGCAATTCTTAAAGGTTCACTCTCATCAAGTGGCTTTGGGGTAGCTGATGTTACATTACAAAACTTACAATTCCTTGTGCAGATATTTCCAAGTATCATAAAAGTAGCACTGCCTCTTTTAAAGCACTCAGCTAAATTTGGACATTTTGAAGAGTAGCAGATGGTATTTATATTATATTTTTTAATTATGGTGTTTGTTTTTTGAATAACTTCAAGGCTTGGGGCTTTAACTTTTGGTTTCATTGAATACCTCTTTTATAATTTTTGTTAAACTCTCTTTTGCATCGTTAATATCTAGAGTGGCAAAGAGAAGGAAGTTTTCTTTAAGAGGAGTTAGCTTTTGTTGGAGGGTTAAAAAATGTTCATACTTTATCAATCCTAAGTCTTTAAAATTTATTTTTGAGGATAACTTTTCCAATTTCTACTCCCGGTTGATTGTATGTGTTTATATCAAGTAAACTCCCAATTGCACTTGTTAAGATTTCATAATACATTATGAGCTCTCCAATGTTATAAAGAGTTAGTTTTTCTAAAATAACTTCATCAACTGGATACTCTTTTGCAATTAGTGCTTCTTTTGTAGCTTCTTCTTCTTTATTAATTAACTCTTCAAAAGTTGCTCCATTTACAAAGTTTGTCTCTTCAAGAAAAGGTAGGTTTATATTTGGAATTTTAAGGGGATTTTCAAAATCTTGAATTTTTAAAAAAGTTATGGTTTTGTGTCCCATCCCTTCCATTAAAAGCTGTAAAAATGAGTGCTGATCAATACTTCCTATATGACCAACTGGCATAATCTCTTTGCCGTTTTTTCCAAGAGATTCTCCAAAAAGTTGCACATACCACTCTTTAAAAGCATTGAGAATTGTAGAATAAGCAAACATTACATTAACTGGGTAAATTTTATAGTTTCTTGCATAAAAGGCGGCTTTTTTTAGGAGGTGTTCTTCTTTTTTTTCAAAAAATCTATCTCTAAACTCCTTTGCTCCTTGTAATATTTTTGTTATATCAATTCCAGCTGCTCTTAAAGGCACCATTCCAACAGCACTTAATACTGAAAATCTACCTCCTACATTTTTGGGGATATTAAAAACCTCTAAGTCCCATTCAATTGCAAATTTTTCAAGGGGTGAGGATGGGTCTGTTATTATTTTTAGGTTTTTTGCTCCTTTTTGCAGATTAAAATGTTTTATTACTTTTTTAAAGATTGAGATTGTCTCAATTGTTTTGCCCGATTTTGAAATTACAAAAAAGAGAGGATTTTTAATTTGGCTAAATTTGGTTTCTAAGTCAATTGGGTCTGGATTTTCTAAAAAAATCATTTTTTTTATAGGGTATTTGTTTTTTATCATTTCATAAATTGATTTAGTTCCAAGAGAGCTTCCTCCAATTCCAATTATTACAACTTCTTCAAAGTTTTTAAATTTTAAATTTTTAAACTTTTTGGAGTGTTCTGGGAGATGATAATATCCAATTTCTTGGCTTTCATACTCTTTTAAAACTCTTTCGTAAGCTTCTTTTTGAGCTTTTTTGTTCTCATAATCAAAATATAACTTATATTCCATTATAAGCCTTTTTTCAAAATTATAGTAAAATTTCACAAAAAAAAGGATATCTATGGCAAAAAGGGCGTTGCTTAGTGTAAGCGATAAGAGCGGGATAGTTGATTTTGCTAAAAATTTAGTTGAGCTTGGATTTGAGATAATATCAACCGGCGGGACAAAAAGGGTTTTAGAAGAAAATGGTATTAAAGTAACCGATATTAGTGAAGTTACAAAGTTTCCTGAGTGTTTTGGAGGAAGAGTAAAAACGCTTAATCCTTATGTGCACGGGGGGATTTTATACAGAAGCGGGATTGATGATGAGGAGGCAAAAAGCCTTGGGATTGAGAGGATTGATTTAGTGGCTGTGAATTTATACCCTTTTAAAGAGACAATTGAACGTACTGACGATTTTGATGAAATTATTGAAAATATTGATATTGGCGGACCAACAATGGTTAGGAGTGCGGCTAAGAACTTTAAGGATGTAATTATTGTAACAAATCCAAATGATTATGATATGGTGGTTGATGCTTTAAAAAATGGGAAGGATGATTTTGAATTTAGAAGAGATTTGATGATAAAAGCTTTTGAGCATACGGCTGCTTATGATTCTATGATTGCAAATTATATGAATGAGAGATTTAAAGGAGGGTTTGGGGATAAGAGGTTTATCGTTGGTAAGAGAGTGTTTAATACCCGTTATGGCGAAAATCCTCATCAAAGAGGTGCGTTGTATGAGTTTGAAGATTTTTGGAATGAGCTAAATATTATAAAAGGTGAGCCAAGCTTTAACAACTTAACCGATATTAACGGAGCTGTTAAGCTTGCTGTTAGTCTTGGGGAAGGGGCAATTACAATCATAAAACACGCAAATCCGTGTGGTGCTGCTAAAAAGGGTGATTTAATAACTACTTGGAAAAAAGCCTTGGAGTGTGACCCAATTAGTGCGTATGGTGGAGTTGTAGCGGTTAACGGGGTTGTTACAAAAGAACTTGCTGAGGAGATTAATAAAATTTTTGTTGAGGTATTGATTGCTGGGAAGATAACTGATGAGGCGGTTGAGGTGTTTAAAAACAAAAAAAGAATTAAACTTTTTGACCTTGGAAGAGCTAAGCTTGAAATTCCAGGTGATGTTTGGGATTTTAAACATATTGAGGGTGGATTTGTATTTCAAGATGCAGATTTTGTAGATGAGGATGAAGTAAAAGAGGCAAAATGTGTAACAAAAGTTTGTGTAGATGATAAGAGTGATTTGGAGATGGCTTGGAAGATAGCCGCTTTAACTAAAAGTAATTGCGTTGCTTTTGTAAAAGACTCTCAACTTGTGGCAATTGGAATGGGGATGACAAGTAGGGTTGATGCTACAAAATGTGCGGTAGAAAAAGCAAAAAGCCTTGGGCTTGATATAAAAGGTGCTAGTATGGCAAGTGAAGCATTTTTCCCATTTCGCGATAGCGTTGATTATGCGGCAAGTGTTGGGGTAAAAGCTATTATTCAGCCAGGTGGAAGTATTAGGGATGATGAAGTTATCAAAGCGGCTGATGAGCATGGGATTGCTATGTATTTTACAGGCAAAAGACACTTTTTACACTAAGGATAGGTATGTTAGAGCCAATAATTAATCATCAAAAAGAGATTAAAGAGATTTTTAACAAGATGGAATTTTTAAGGGATAACTTTAACTTCCAAAATCCAGCTCCTTTTTTAGAGGAGCTTTGTGATTTAGTTAAAAAGATGCAAGATGAGCTTGAATACCATTTTAATTTGCAAGTTTATTCAGTTGGTACAAATGAAAAGGCAAAAAAATTTGTGATGGAGAATATGTTAGTTAGAGATATCCTTTTTAGGATGCTTAAATTTATAAAAAGTAAGTGTGAAGAGAATTCAATTGATGCATTTTCTAAATTTGATGATTTTGAGGAGATTTTAAAAGCTTATCTTAAAAAAGAGAGAGGACTTTTTATTGAACAGTTAAAAAGCGTATTAAGTCAAGATGAAATTTTAGAAATAGAAAGGAAACTTAAATCTCTTTTGTAAGTTTTTTATACTCTTTTTTTGAAATTTTTTTTGAATAATAGAGCCTCTCAGACTTTACATACTCTTTTGGGAGAATTGTTGTTATTGTATTTTCGTTATATGCTATTAAAAACTTTTTAGAATAATTTGGTAAAGGACAATATCCGCTAACATTTAGAGGTTTTAGATTTTTTACAAGCTCATATAATAATTTTTGAGTGTTTATAATCTCTTCGTGTGTAAGTTTTTCTAATTTTTTTACTCTTTGAAGAAATCTTTTTGCTGCGTGATATGAAACTTCCATTGTAGACCTTTTGAAGATTTTCAGCGATGCTAAAAAACTAAAAAACACAATTAATGGAGTGGTACCGAAGGTGGGACTCGAACCCACATGGGCAAAAGCCCACCGGATTTTGAGTCCGGCGCGTCTACCAGTTCCGCCACTTCGGCAAGTAGATGTAAAATTATAGCGAAAAATTCTTTTATTTGCAAGTAAAGAGGCTAAGAATTAACTGCCTCTTTTAGTTTTTTACCAACTCTAAATCTAACTGAATACCCCTCTGGAATAAAAACTTCTTTGTCGGTTTTTGGAATTTTTGTTTTTCTTGGAGCTCTTTTTACTCTCTCAAAAGTTCCAAATCCAATAATACTTACTTTTTCATCTTTTTTTAATGCTTCTTGGATTACTTCAATTGCACTCTCAATTACTTTTGATACATCCTTTTGGCTAAGTCCGCTTCTTTTTGCAACTTCTTTGATTAATTCAGACTTTTTCATTCTTCCTCCTTTTATTGGCCTTAAAAAATTTTACTCTTTTTTTATTTTCTCTTCAAGAGGAAAAAGTTAAATTTTGATATAATTTTGCTAAAAAAGGCGAAAAATGAATGCTTGTGAGCTTCCAAGTGCTAATAGGGCTGATAAAAAACTTTGCGAAGTTTTAAAAGAGAGTAAGGTAATTGTAGTAGTTGGTCTCTCTCCAAAAGAGCACAGAGCATCTCACCAAGTTGCAAAATATATGCAAGAAAAAGGTTATAAGATTGTGCCTGTTTATCCAAGAGAAGAGAAGATTTTGGGTGAGAGGGTTTATAGAAGTTTGGATGAGATTGATTTTGAGGTGGATATTGTTGATATTTTTAGAAAAAGCGAAGATACTCCTCCAATTGTTCAAAAAGCAGTTAAGCTTCCAGGGGTTAAGTGTATCTTTTTACAAGAAGGGATTAAAAACGAAGAATCAAAAAGGATAGCCAAAGAAGCCGGGGTTTTTTATATTGAGGATAAGTGTTTGATGGTAGAGCATAAGAGATGTGAGAGTGAGGGACTTTTATGATAAATTTAAAGGATATAAAAGAAGCAAAAAAAAGAATTGAGAAGGTAATTTATAAAACTCCTTTTGCTTATGCTCCAATTCTCTCTCAAAAAGTTGGGAATGAAATTTTTTTAAAAAAAGAGAATCTTCAAACAACCGGAGCTTTTAAACTTAGAGGAGCTTTTAATAAAATAGCTTCACTTCCTCAAAAAAGAAGAGAAAAAGGGGTAATTGCAGCAAGTGCTGGAAATCATGCCCAAGGAGTTGCGTTTAGTGCAAATTATTTTAACATTCCATCAATTATCGTTATGCCAGAAGCAACTCCTCTTACAAAGGTAAGTGGCGTAAAAGAGTATGGAGGTGAGGTTGTACTTGCTGGGAATAATTACGATGAAGCATATGAATATGCCCTAAACCTTGCAAAAGAGAAGAATATGGAGTTTATCCACCCTTTTGCCGATTATGATGTAATGGCAGGACAAGGAACAATAGCGCTTGAAATGCTTGATAAAGTGCCTGATTTAGATGTTATTATTGTGCCAGTTGGAGGAGGGGGGCTTATTAGCGGAGTTGGGAGTGCAGTTAAGCAGATAAATCCTCATATTAAAGTAATTGGAGTGACGGCTGCTGGGGCTCCTGCTATGAGGCTTAGCTTTTTATCTGGAAGTGTGCAAGATAGTGCTTTTGTAAAAACAATTGCCGATGGGATTGCTGTTAGGGATACTTCTCCTGTTACTTTTGAGATAATTAAAGAGGTTGTGGATGATATAGTTGAAGTGGATGATGAAGAGATTGCTAATGCAATTTTATTTTTAATGGAGAGACAAAAGCTTGTGGTTGAGGGTGCTGGGGCTGTTGGAATTGCTGCACTTTTACACCATAAAATAAAATTTATATCTCCTAAAAAAGTTGGAGTAATTTTGAGTGGTGGTAATATTGATGTTACAATGATTAATTTGATTATTGAAAAAGGGTTGCTTAAATCTCATAGAAAGATGAAACTTATTATAACCCTTGTTGATAAACCGGGGGCATTGATGAAACTAACGGAGATTTTTGCAAAAGAGAGAGCAAATATTGTATCAATTGGGTATGATAGGACTGATTTGAATTTGGCAATAGGCGATGCAAATGTGAGTGTAGCTCTTGAAACCAGAGGAGTTGAACATCAAGAAGCAATAAAAAGAGCGTTGCATAAAGCTGGATTTAGATTTGTTGTAGAATAAAATAAAGGAGAATAAATGAAATATGAAGTAGTAATAGGGCTTGAAGTGCATGTGCAACTTAATACAAAAACAAAGATTTTTTGTTCTTGTCCTACAAGTTTTGGGGATGAGCCAAATGTAAATACTTGTCCAACGTGTCTTGGGCTTCCTGGGGCTTTGCCAGTTATGAATAAAGAGGCGGTAAAAAAAGCGGTTATGTTTGGAAAAGCTGTAAATGCTACAATCAATAAAAAAAGCACATTTGAGAGAAAAAATTACTTTTATCCTGACCTTCCAAAAGGGTATCAGATAAGTCAATTTGTAGTTCCAATTGTAGAAAATGGGGAGCTTTTTATTCAGACAAAAGATGGTAAAAAAAGGATTGGAATTACAAGGGCTCATTTAGAAGAGGATGCTGGAAAGAGTATTCACGAAGGAGATTATTCAAAAGTAGACTTAAATAGAGCTGGTACTCCTTTACTTGAAATAGTAAGCGAACCTGATATGAGAAGCAGTGATGAGGCTATTGCATACCTTAAAAAACTTCACGCAATTGTAAAGTATCTTGGAATAAGTGATGCGAATATGCAAGAGGGGAGTTTTAGGGTTGATGCTAATGTTTCAGTTAGACCCCTTGGGCAAAAAGAATTTGGAACAAGAGTTGAGATTAAAAACATAAATTCATTTAAATTTATAAAACAAGCAATTGATTATGAAGTTGAGCGTCATATTGAAGCGTATGAATATGATGAGTATGACGATGAGGTTATTCAAGAGACAAGGCTTTTTGATAGTAAAACGGGTGAAACTCGTTCTATGAGAGGCAAAGAGGAATCAGCAGATTATAGATATTTCCCAGAGCCTGATTTGTTGCCACTTGTTGTGCCGGATGAATTTTTTGATATCAAAATTCCAGAGCTTCCAGATGAGAAGAAAGAGCGTTATATTAAAGAATTTGGGCTTAAAGAGTATGATGCTGGGGTTTTAACAGCTGAACCTGAGCTTGCTAAGTTTTTTGAAGAGATGATTGAGCTTGGGGTTGAGCCTCAAATGGCAAATAGATATCTTGCAATTGAGCTTCTTGGAAGACTTAATAGAGCTGGGCTTAGTATTGAAGACTCTCCTATCTCTCCTAAAAAACTATCTCTTATTGCAAAAAGAGAAAAAGAGGCAGTAATTAGTGGAGCTGGTGGTAAAAAAGTACTTGATTACTTAATGGAAGAAGATGTTGAAGTAGACGTTGCAATTGAGAAACTTGGATTAAAACAGATAAGCGATGAGGGAGCAATTGAGAAGATTGTTGATGAGGTGCTTAAAGCAAATGAAGATAAAGTAGAAGAGTATAAAGCTGGTAAAGAGAAGCTTTTTGGATTTTTTGTTGGTCAAGTTATGAAAGCAAGCAAAGGAAAAGCAAATCCTCAGCTTGTAAATAAAATCTTAAAATCTAAACTTAGTTAAAGTTTATAAGTGATAAGGACATTTTTTAAATATCTAAAAAGCACAACTCCAAAAGAGGCTTTTATAAAATCCCTTATCGCTTTTGCTTTTTTTCTTGATTCAAATATAACTTACCGCAAAGTAAAAGAGTTTTTTTGGCGGTTAATGAATGATGATAACTTTAAATATAAAAAAATTTTTGATGCTTTTATGTTTGTTTTGGTTTTACTTAGTGTTGGAATTTTGCTTTATGATATTAAAAATGATGTTCATCCGCTTTTGGAGGATTTTGATTTTTATTTTATTACTACAATTTTTGCTATTGAATATTTGATTAGGTTTTGGGTTTATAATGATGTTCATAAAATTATTATTGCAGAGTATGAAGAAGCAAATTTTGTAGGAAGAGAGTTTAATTTAAAGAAAGTTTTAAAAGAGATTATTCTTAAAAAATGGGAGTATATTAAATCTCCATTTGCAATTATTGACCTTTTGGCAATTTTACCAAGTTATAGGGCTTTAAGAATTTTTAGGATTTTTGTAATTTTTAGGCTTTTTAAGCTTTTAAGATATACTAAAAGCATAAATACTTTTATTGAAGTTTTAGCCAATAAAAAATTTGAACTTTTTATTCTCTTTATTGCAGTATCATTTGTTACATTTATAGGAGGAGCTGTAATTTATGTTTTTGAAGCTCATGCTAATGAAAAGATTCAAAATATTTTTGATGCAATTTATTGGTCGTTAATTACCATTTCCACTGTTGGTTATGGTGACATTACGCCTGTTACTCATGAGGGCAAAATCCTTACTATGATATTAATTATAATTGGTATTGGTTTTATCTCTTTTGCAACATCAATTATAGCATCGGCTTTTACCGAAAAACTTGAAGAGCTTAAAGCTGAAAGGGTTGTTAGGTTAATTAAAGGGATGAATGATGTTTATTTGATTTGTGGTTTTTCAAATGAGGCTGAGATACTTTGTGAGAGGTTTAAAAAAGAAAATCAGGATTTTGTGGTAGTGGATATTGATGAAGAGAGAGTTAAAAAAGCTTCTATGAAAGGTTATGTTGCAATTAAAGGGGATGTTTCTTTAAAAGATTTTTTAATGAGTTTGGATTTTGAAAAGATTACAAAAGTCTTTGTGTTGACAAATAATGATATTTCCAATTCTTTTATGATTTTAAGTATTAATGCATTTTGCAAAAGTAAAGGATATGAGGTTGAGATAATTGCGCTTGCAAATTATGAGAGTAATGTATCTAAAATGAAAAAAGCTGGTGCAAAATATGTAGTCGTGCCAACGACAGTAACTGCACTTTTGATGGCTGAGTATATTGCTGATCCTATTATTTTTGAGGTAATTGATGCAATTTTGACTGAAAAGAAAAATGCAGTGGTTGATGAGGTTGTTGTAATTGAGAATTCTATTTTGGATGGAAAACTTATAGGGGATGTGGATTTTGATAAATATAAGCTTGTTTTATTTGGAGTAATGAAGAAAAAATCATCCTCTTTATTAAAAGCGACCTTAACAATTGAAAAGGGGTATTTTTATTTTAATCCTCCTTATGATTTAGAACTTGAAGCTGGGGATATGATAGTTGTGATGGGGTATAGCATTAGCGTTAACTATTTTAAATATCTGGTAGAAAGAAGTAGTATATGAAAGTAGCACTTTTTGGGTTTGATGATTTTGGAGAGAGGGTTTCTGAGTTTTTAAGTAAAAGAGATGTTTTAGTTGTTGTTTTTGATAAAGAAGAGGAAAAAAGAGCTAAGAGCAAACTTTTTGATGTTGTAAGGCTTATGGATATAACTGATGATGAGATTAAAAAGCTCGATAAATTTGATATTGCTCTTTGTGTATTAAGGGATGAAGATAAAAATCTTTTTTTAAGTCTTACTATAAAAGATTTATTTCCTAAGATTCCAATAGTTGCTAAGGTTTCAAACAAAGATAACGAATATAAGTATAAGTTAGCAGGCGTTGAGAAAACAATTAATCCATATGAAGTTACGGCAAATAGAATTATGACGATTCTAAAAAAACCACTTACATTAAAGCTTATTGAAGAGATTATCTTTAATGATAATACTTTAATTTTTGATGATATTCAAATTCCCCCAAACTCTTTTTTGGATGGGAAATTTATAAAAGATATTTACAAAGAGATAAAGCAAAAGTATAATATTTTAATTATTGCGATTGTAGATAAAGAGATGAGTGAAGATGTGCAGTTTGTTACAAAAGGGATAAATCATAAACTTGATAGAGATGATATTTTGGTAATAGTTGGAGAGAGAGAAGATATTTTAAGATTTAAAAAGGATTTGCAAGGAGAATAGATGATAAGCGTAATTGGAGCTGGCGCTTGGGGAAGTGCTATTTTTGAAGTGTTAAAGGTTAATAATAAGGTTATTACATCAAGAAGAAAAAGAGATATTAAAAATTTTGTATCTTTGGATGAAGCGTTAAAAAGAAAATATATTATTATTGCAATTGCTGCTCAAAGTATTAGAGATTTTTTAAGAGAAAATGGAGATAAATTAAAAGATAAAAAGATTCTTGTAGCAAGCAAAGGGATTGATACAAAGAGTAATAAATTTTTAGATGAGATTTTTAAAGAGTATGTAAGTGATGAAAATCTTGCTTTTTTATCCGGTCCTTCGTTTGCAAAGGAGGTAAAAGAGAAAAAACCAACAGCCCTTGTAATTGCTTCAAAAAATCTCTCCCTTGCAAAAGAGTTTGAGGACTTTTTCCCGGAGTTTATTAAAATTTATACTGATTTAGATGTAGCTGGCGTAGAGATTGCTGGGGCTTATAAAAATGTAATTGCCATTGCTTCTGGAATTTGTGAGGGGCTAAATCTTGGCAATAATGCAAAAGCAGCTTTAATTGCAAGGGGGCTTGTTGAGATGGATAGGTTTGGTGAGAGATTTGGGGCAAAGAAGGATACCTTTTTAGGAGTTGGAGGAGCTGGGGATCTGTTTTTGAGTGCGAATTCTCCTTTAAGTAGAAATTATAGGGTTGGATTAAATTTGGCAAAAGGGAAAATGCTTGAAGACATTTTAAAAGAGTTAAAAGAGGTAGCTGAGGGAGTATATACTGCCAAGGCTATTTATAATCTTTCGTTGAAGTATTCAATTTATACTCCAATCGCAAACGAAGTTTATAAAATTTTGTATGAGAAAAAGAGTATAAAAGAGAGTATAAAAGATTTACTCTCTTAGTTTTTGTTAAGTGGAGACTTTTTAACAGCACTAAATGCAACTGCAAGCATTGCAAAAGTGGCACTAACACACAAAACCAATGCCATAAATCCGCTAAATCCATCCATTGTTTCTCCTTTTGGTTTTAGTGCTTTATTATACCAATTTTTTTTTCAATTTGATAAAATTTCTCAAAAAAGGTAAAAATTGAGACTTGATGAAGCAGTTTCTAAAAAATTTAATCTCTCTCGCAACAAAGCCAAAGAGCTTATAAAAAATGAGAAAGTAAAAGTTAATCAAAAAATAATAACTAAGCCGAGTTTTAAAGTAGAGGATGAGGAGATTTCGCTTTTAGAGGGTAAAGTTTATGTAAGTAGAGCGGCTTTGAAACTTAAAAGTTATTTGCAAAAGTACAATATCTCTTTAAAAGATAAACTTTTGCTAGATGTTGGAAGTTCTACTGGGGGATTTAGTGAAGTGGCACTTGAAGGGGGTGCAAGGGTTGTTGCGGTTGATGTTGGATTTGAGCAGATGCATAAGAAGTTAAGAGATAAGGTTGAGCTTTTTGAGAATATGGATATAAGGGATTTTAGTTATCCTAAAAAGTTTGATGTTATAGTAAGTGATGTTAGTTTTATCTCTCTTTTAAAGATTTTAAAAAAGATTGATAGTTTAATTGAAAAGGGGGATATTATTTTGCTTTTTAAGCCTCAATTTGAGGTTGGTAAGGATGCAAAGAGGGATAAAAGAGGAGTAGTTGTTGATAAAGAAGCTATTAAAATGGCAAAAGAGAGGTTTGAAAAAGAGGCTGAGAATTTTGGGTGGAGGCTTATAAGAAGTGAAGAGGCTAGTGTAAGAGGGAAAGAGGGGAATGTTGAATTTATCTATCACTTTGTAAAGGGAAAAAATGATTAAAAGATACCCTACAAGAAAAATAAAAGTTGGAAATGTTGAGATTGGGGGGGATGCTCCAATTTCTGTCCAGTCAATGACTTTTTCAAAAACAAAAGATATAAAAGAGACTCTAAATCAGATTAACAGATTATACTTTGTAGGGGCTGATATTGTAAGGGTTGCGGTTTTGGATAAAGAAGATGCTTTGGCTTTAAAAGAGATAAAAAAGTCTTCCCCCCTTCCGATAATTGCCGATATTCACTTTAACTATAAGCTTGGCTTAAAAGCGGCTGAGGTAGTGGATGGGCTTAGAATAAATCCTGGGAATATTGGGGGAAAAGAGAGGGTTAAGGAGATTGTTAAGGTTTGTAAAGAGAGGAAAATTCCAATAAGAATAGGAGTGAATGCTGGGAGTTTGGAAAAGCGTCTTGAAAATCGCTATGGTCAAACTCCAAAGGCTATGGTTGAATCAGCTCTTTGGCATATTAAATTGTTGGAGGATTTGGATTTTTTTGATATTAAAGTATCTCTAAAAGCAAGCGATGTTATAAGGACGATTGAGGCTTATAGAATGTTACGCCCTCTTGTTGATTATCCTTTTCATTTAGGAGTCACGGAAGCTGGGACAAAGTTCCACGCTACAATAAAATCGGCAGCCGCTTTTGGTGCTTTGTTGCTTGATGGGATAGGGGATACGCTAAGAGTTTCAATTACAGGTGAGCTTGAAGAGGAGATAAGAGTAGGAGAATCGATTTTGAAGAATTTGGGATTAAGGGAGGGGGTTGATATTATTTCTTGTCCAACATGTGGGAGGATTGAAGTTGATTTATTACCTATTGTAAAAAAAGTAGAAAAAGCTGTAAAAAACATCAAAAAACCTCTAAAACTTGCGGTTATGGGATGTGTTGTAAATGCAATAGGGGAAGCAAAAGAGGCTGATTTGGCAATTGCGTGCGGGAGGGGGTATGGGCTTATAATCAAAAAAGGAGAAATTATAGGAAAATATAAAGAAGAGGAGCTTTTAGATAAGTTTTTAGAAGAGGTTAAGACTATTTAACTCATTGTGGTTGATTTGAATTTATACGCTCTTATGCTATATAATCCTTGATATCCTTTTTGATTCTCTCTTCTTCCTATTAAGCTTTTTAGCAACTCCCGCCAAAACCATCGCCATTTATGGCGGTGATGAAAGGCGGATAAAAAATTCTCGGAAATTAAATTTTGTTGGAATTTTTTTATAAATTTTGTTAAAATTATAACAGTAACCAAGTTAAGTCCATAAAATGAGTAGGACTGGAACAGTCCGATTTTATGCCTGGGAAGGTAGCTCTATCGGGGACAACTTCGGTTGGTTATCTACCCATGAAGCAGGAAGCTTTACCATTTATGGCGGGGTAGCTCACCTCTTTTTGAGAGATGTAAATTGGTTTATGGTTATAGTCTCTTTTTTTAAGCTCTGTTACAAAATCTTTAAGATGTCCCATTGCATATTTTTTAAGATTTAAAGCAAGCAATTTTATTTTAATTATACTTAAAAAGGGATTTAATGGATAGTGGTGCTTGGATGATATATTTAGTTGGGCTTAGTATTGCATCAATGGCTTTTGTGTTTGTGTTTATGCTTTTAAAAGAGACAAAAGTTACAAAAGAGAGACTTGAAAAGATTTTGGGCAAAGATGCGGTGGAAGCTATAAAAAAAGCAAAAGATGATGAAGAAATAAAAAAGATAATTAGAACTCTTCCAAAACTTAGAAAAATAAAACTCAAAACACTCCTTGAATCCCAAGATATTAGAGATGTTTTAAAAGTAATTCATACTCATATTTTAGGAGATAATAGATGAATTTTTATAATTTGGATATTGAAAGAGGTATTTTAAACGCAATTATTTTTGATGGAAAAGTGTATGAGGATGTTGCCGCAATTTTAGTGCCAAAGGATTTCTATTTACCTTTTCATCAGGCGGTATTTGAAGCAATGGAGGAGCTTTATAAAAAAGATTTGCCAATTGATGAGATTTTTTTAAAAGAGGAGCTTATTAAAAAAGGTAAATTTGATGAAGATAAGTTTTTAGAGATTTTAGCTACAACTCCGGTTGAATATGTAGAAGCTTATGCAAAAGAGTTAAAGGAGCTTGCGTTAAAAAGAGAGCTTTTACACTTATCTAATGAGATTAAAAAGATTGTAATGCAAGAGGATAAAAGAGCAATTGAAGAAGTTGAAGAGATTCAAAGCAAACTCTTTGCAATTGCAACTTCAAGTATGGCAGGAGATTTTAAAGACTCCTCTAAGGTAATAGTAGATACTCTTGAATTTATAAAAAAACAAGCCGCAAAAAAAGATAAAACAGTAACTGGGCTTGATACTGGTTTTATTGAGCTTAATAGAAAAACGAGTGGATTTGGAGAGGGGGATTTGATAATTATTGCGGCAAGACCTTCTATGGGTAAAACCGCTTTTGCCCTAAACCTTGCGTTAAATGTTTTAAGACAAGATAAGGGAGTTGCGATTTTTTCTTTGGAGATGCCAGCAGAGCAGCTGATGTTAAGGATGTTAAGTGCGGCTACTAAAATTCCTCTTCAAGATATAAGAAGAGGGAATTTAAGTGATAGCGAATGGGAAATTCTTAGTAGAGTTAGTGATGAGTTGGCAAGTAAAGAGTTGTTTGTAGATGATGAGGGAAGCATTACAATTCATACAATAAGGGCAAAACTGAGAAAACTCAAAGCTCAAAATCCAAACCTCTCTTTGGCAATTGTTGATTATTTGCAGCTTATTAACTCAAACCAAAAAGAGAGACATTTGGCTATTGCTGAGATTAGTAGAGGGTTAAAACTCTTAGCCCGTGAGCTTCAAATTCCAATTATTGCCCTCTCTCAACTCAATAGAGCCTTAGAATCAAGACCAAATAGACGTCCTATGCTTAGTGATTTAAGAGAATCAGGAGCAATAGAACAAGATGCCGATTTGATTATGTTTATTTATAGAGAGGATGTTTATAGGATGCTTGATGCTAAGAAAAAACAAAAAGAGGCAAAAGAAGCAGGAAAGCAAATTGATATAGATTATCAAGAAAAAGAGATAGAAGAAGCAGAAATTATTATAGGAAAGCAAAGAAATGGACCAACAGGAACTATTGAGATGCTTTTTCATAAACCATACACTCTCTTTACGGATAAGGGAGGGGGAGTAAATGAAGTTGATATGAATGAAGCTAATATTGAAATTGCTACTCCTTTTTAGTGTCGTTAAATTTGAATTTTTGTTTTTTAATTATCTTAGCTTTATTTATAAACCAAGAAGAGTTATTGAAGCAAGGGTAATAGCTCAATATAAAAAGAGGGATTATTATGTTTTGAAATTAAAAAACAGGGAAGTTACTTTTTATACTACAACTTATGAGGATTTGAAAAATTTAATTAACGATAAATTAAGGCTTAAAATTTTTACAAAAAATCTCTCTTTTTTAGGATATTTAACATCCTTTTACGCTCCAAGTTATGATATTAAGCTTTTGCCTTTATCAAAGGTGGATAAATTTATAGAAATCCAGCATAAAGAGAGGAAAATCTCCAATCTTTTTAGGGCGCTGTTTTTGGGAGAGAGTATGGATTATCAAACCCGCTTAGCCCTCTCTTCCCTTGGGATAGCCCATCTTTTTGCACTTAGCGGTTTGCATCTTGGAATTATCTCTTTTTTGGTTTTTTTTATTGTGAGGCTTTTTTACTCTTTTTTTCATAAATACTTTCCTTACAGAAATTTATACTTTGATGTTGGCTTGATTGTTTTGGGAGTTGAATTTTTGTATCTTTATTTTACAAACTTTCCTCCTTCTTTAATAAGGGCGTATCTTTTGGAGGTGATTTTGTTTTTTATGTTTTTTACTCTTAGGGATGTTTTAAGATTTAGGGTGCTTGGTTTACTTTTGGGGGTTAGTTTTTTATTTTTTACTTTTAGCGTGTTTACTCTTGGATTTTTGCTAAGTTTTCTTGGAGTATTTTATATCTATCTCTTTTTTAACTACTTTAAGCCAAATTTCAAAAACTCCATACTCTTATCTTTTTATCTTTTTGTTGTTATGAGCGTTTATAGTTTTTACTTTTTTCACAAAAGTAGCGATTTTATTTTTTTAGCTCCTTTTATTACTCTTTTGTTTCCGTTTTTTTATGTTGTTGAGGTGGTTTTGCATCTTTTAAATATGGGCGGGAGTTTAGATTTTTTGGTAAAAGGAGTTTTGAGCTTGGGGAAGGTTAGGGAAGTGGATGTGAGCTTGGTGGAAGTTTTAGTTTTTTTGTTTCTTTCTTTAATGGCAATTAAGAAAAAATGGGCTTTTTATGGTATAAATGTAATAGGATTAATTTTTGTTTTAAGGAGTTTTTTGTGAAACTTAAATTTAAAGATGTAAATGAGTATTATGAGTATTTTAAAGAGCTAATAGACAAAGAAAGAGAGGCTGAGAAAGAGTTTCATTTAAATGAGATTAAAAGACTAAGTGGAGTTGAGAGACAAAAAAGAGGAAGGGCAGTTCTTGGACTTAGGATGAGGTATGTTGGGGAGTTTTTGGATTTTAAGATTTACAGGTTTAATCGCAACAACTTCCCAGAACATCAAATAAAAGTTGGGGATATTGTATTAATTAGCAAGGGTGAGCCTTTGAAATTCAATCAAGAAGCGGTTGTTAGCGGGGTTGGTAAAAATTTTATTGAAGTTTACAGCAAGGAACCTATTTTTAGAAGTAAGCTTTATAGGCTTGATTTATTTGTAAATGATATAACTTTTAAAAGGATGGAGAAAGCCTTAGAGGCTTTAAAAGAGAAAAAGTCACTATTTAATGAAGAGATTATTTTAGGGAATAAAACCCCAGAGCTTAAAGAAAGTGATATTAGGGACGATAACTTAAACGAATCTCAAAACAGGGCTTTAAGACTTGCTTTAAATAGTGAAGCTTTTTTAATCCACGGACCACCGGGCACTGGTAAGACTACTACTTTGAGTGAAGTTATTAAAAACAGCATTGGAGAGAAAATTTTAGTTACCGCTGATAGTAATGTGGCGGTTGATAATCTGGTTGAAAAACTCAAAGATTACAATATCGTAAGGATTGGGCATCCGGCAAAAATTGATAGTAATTTGATGAAATACTCTCTTGATGTAAAAATAAGGCGGGATAAGAGGTATAAAGAGGTAGAAAAGATTATAAAGAAAATTGATGATTTAAAATACCTTCAAGAAAAACGCACCAAAAAGCCAACCCCAAGCAGAAGAAGAGGGATGAGTGATGAGGAGATTTTAGAGCTTGCAAAGGTAAACAAAGGCAAAAGAGGGGTTAAGGCTGAGTGGGTTAAAGAGATGGCTGAGTGGATAAAAATCCAACAAAAAATTAATGAGCTTTATGAAGATAAAAATTCAATAATTAAAACTATTATGGAGGATATTTTAGATAATGCAGATGCTATTTTTACTACAAATTCAGGAGCTGGGAGTGAGTTTTTAGAAGGAAAAGAATTTGATGTCGTTTTTATTGATGAAGCGGCTCAGGCGATGGAGCCAAGTACTTTAATTCCTCTTATAAAGGCAAAAAGAGCAATTTTTGCAGGGGATGATAAGCAGCTTCCACCAACTATTCTTAGTAATGATGATAGGTTAAAAGTGAGTATGTTTGAGAGATTTCATAAACTCTATCCGCATAATGCCTATACTCTTGAAATTCAATATAGAATGAATGAAAAGATAAATAATTTTCCAAGTTGCGAATTTTATGAGTGCAAAGTAAAGACATTTGAAGCTATTAAGGATATTACAATAAAAGACCTTGGTATAAAAGAGGATGAATTTTATGGAGGGGTTGAGCCTTATGTATTTTTTGATACCAAGGGTAAATTTTTAGAGGCTGTAAAAAAAGATTCTCCTTCAAAATATAATCCTCTTGAAGCTGAGTTTGTTTTAAGGCTTATTAAAAGACTTTTACAAAACGGGGCAAAAGATGAGTATATAGGGGTAATTACCCCTTATAAAGACCATGAGGAGTATATTAAAAAGCTTTTTGAAAAAGAGAAAATAGGAAGTGAAGTTAAAAGTGTTGATGGATTTCAAGGAAGAGAGAAAGAGATTATAATTGTAAGTTTGGTTAGGGCAAATGAGAATGAAGAGATTGGGTTTTTGAGTGATGTAAGAAGGCTTAATGTAGCCATTACAAGACCAAAAAGAAAACTTATTATTGTTGGGGATGTTAAGACTCTAACTTCACACAAAACTTATAAAGATTTGATAGAGTATGTAAAAGCAAACGGAATTTTAAAGGAAGTTGATGAGGGTTGAGATTAAAAAAGAGGCGTATGAGAAGCTAAAAAGGCATTTTCCTTGGATTTATCAAAATGAAATTTTAAAAGCTCCTAAGTGTGATAGCGGAAGTGTTGTTGATTTTGTTTATAAGGGGGAGTTTATAGCGGTTGGTTTTTTTAATCCAAAGAGTAAGATTGCCGGGAGGGTTTTAAGTTTTAAAAAGGTATTGATTGATAGGGGCTTTTTTGAAGAGAGGATAAAAAAGGCGGCTAAGAAAAGAGAGATTTTTAAAAAGATAACAAACTCTTATAGACTTATCCACTCAGAAGCCGATTTTCTCCCGGGGCTTATTGTGGATAGATATGGGGATAATTTGGTTGTTAGTTTTACAACTGCTGGGATGGATAATTTTAAAGGAGTAATAGTTGAGATTTTGATTGATATTTTAGCTCCAAAAGGGATTTATGAAAAAGGGGATAAAATTCGTCAAAAAGAGGGCTTAGAGGTTATAAGCCAAACTCTTTATGGGGAAGTTGATGATGAGTTTGTTATTAAAGAAAATGGCAAAAAGTTTTTGACTTATCTAAAAGAAGGGCAAAAGACTGGATTTTTCCTTGACCAGAGAAAAAACAGAAAAATTGTGGGTAAATATGGAGGGGAAAAAACACTTGATTTGTTTGCAAACGCAGGAGGGTTTGGAATTTATGCAAACGCCTCTTTTACCAAGTTTGTTGAAATTTCACCGCTTGCTTGCTCTTTGATTGAGAGAAATTGTGAGTTAAATAACCTTGATAATTATGAGATAGTTAGAGAAGATGTTTTTAAGTTTTTGGAAAAAGAGAAAGAGAAGTATGATTTGATTATTGTTGACCCACCAGCCTTTGCAAAGACAAAAGCGGCTAAAAAAGGAGCGATTAGGGGGTGGAAATATTTGATTGTAAATAGTTTAAAACTTCTTGAAGATGGAGGGTATCTTGCTCTTTTTAGCTGCTCTTATTCAGTGAGTGAGAAGGATTTGTTGGATTTGGCATTAAGTAGCAGTTTGATTGAGGGATGTGAGTTGGAGGTAGTTGAGTTTTTAAAACAAGACACTGATCATCCATATATCCTTAGCATTCCAAACTCTTTGTATCTTAGGGGAGTTTTGTTAAGGAGGATTGATGAAGCTTGATGATTTAAAGCACTATATAAAAGTTATAGATATCCCTCTTGATGTAAACCTTGAAATTCCTCATCTTGCATACATTGAAGCAAAAAAGAAAAACCCTAAAATTTTAATGTTTACAAATCCAATGGAAAATGGCAAAAAGTTTGATATTCCAGTTGTTATGAATATTTTTGCAAATGATGAGGTTGTAAGAGAGATTTTTGGTAGAGATTTAGAAGAGATTGCCAAAGAGATTGAATCTTTAATAAAAATGAAGCCTCCAAAGACTCTAAGTGAGAAACTAAAAGCGTTTGGTAAGCTTTTTGCTATTAAAAACACTATTCCAAAAGCGATAAAAGAAGCAGAGTGTCAGTATCATATTTATGAAGGTGAAGCGGCAACTCTTGATAGATTGCCAATTTTAAAAACGTGGGAGAAAGATGGCGGTAAGTTTATTACAATGGGGCAGGTTTATACAAAAAGTCTTGATGGAAGTGTTAGAAATGTTGGGATGTATAGATTGCAAGTTTATGATAACAAGCGCCTTGGGCTTCACTGGCAAATTCATAAAGACTCAGCTCATCTATTTTGGGAGTATAAAAAAGCGGGTCTTAAAATGCCAGTTAGTGTAGCAATTGGAGGGGACCCTTTATGGACTTGGTGTGCAACTGCTCCTATGCCGCCAGGAATTTTTGAAGTTATGCTTTATGGGTTTATAAGAAGAAAAAATCCTCGCCTTGTTAAGTGTATAAGCAATGACTTAGAAGTCCCAGCAGATGCCGATATTGTGATTGAGGGGTGGTGTGACCCGAATGAAATGGAAATTGAAGGAATGTTTGGCGACCATACTGGTTATTATACTCTTAAAAAACCATTTCCTGTTATGCACATTAAAACAATTACTACAAAAAAAGAGCCTGTTTATTATGCAACGGTTGTTGGAAAACCTCCTCTTGAAGATAAGTATATGGGATATGCTACTGAGAGGATATTTTTGCCGCTTTTAAAAACAACGGCACCAGATTTAATTGATTATGCAATGCCAGAGAATGGAGTTTTTCATAATCTTATTTTAGCAAAGATTGCTCCAAGATACCCAGGACACAGCCTTCAAATTATGCATAGTCTGTGGGGGGTTGGGCAGATGAGCTTTGTAAAGCACGCTATTTTTGTAGGTGAAGATGCCCCGCCTCTTAGGGATTATGAAAAAATTACTGAATATATTCTAAATCATTTTGACCCTGAGAATATCCTTATCAGTAAGGGAATAGTAGATGAGCTTGACCATTCAAGCATAAAAGAGCTTATAGGTGGAAAACTTGGTATTGATGCTACAAAAGAAGCTAAGGGAATTGATATTAAGATTTTAGAGGATAAAAAGCTTTTTGAGAGAATAAAAGAGCTTGATGAGAGCGTAGAAGAAATTAAGCAGTATATGATTCATACTAAAAATCCAATTTGCGTAATAAAATACAAAAAAACAAAAAGAGCTCGTGAGATTTTTGATAAGTTAAAAGCACTAAAAAAACATCTTAGAATTGTAGTCTTTATAAATACCCCTGAGACTTTTAATCCTTATATGTTAATTTGGAGAGTAACAAACAATATTGATGCGTTGCGTGATATTTGGATTGAAGAGATTATTGGAATTGATGGGACAAATAAAGATAAAAATATTGATGAATTTGATAGAGAGTGGCCGCCTGATGTTGATACTACAAAAGAAGTAATTGAAAAATTAAAAAACCTTGGACTAATTGAAGGGATAAGCGAAGAGGAGCTTAGGAAGTATCAGGTTATATAAGAATTGATTTTATATACTCTTCAAATTTTATAAGCTCCTCTTTATCTTCGCTTTGATAGATAAGTTCTATGTTATAATTCCCTTGTAAATAGACATTAAAAATGCATTCTGGATTTAGAGGATTATTACTTATTACTGGGTTTAGTGTGTAAAAGAGAATTGTGCTTTTTTTGAGTTTTATCTCTTTAATCTCAACTTTGTTGAGTTTGACGATTGAGTTGATTTTATTAGTTTGATAGGTTTTAAAAAATAGAGCATCAACTGAGAGGTCAATTTCAACTATTTCGTTGTAAATTTCAGCCATTTCTTCATACATTGCTAAGTCCTTTTTTAAAATTATATAAAGGAGTTGAAAATTATTCAAGAGATAATTAAAGAAATTGAAAAAGTTGTAAAAGGAAAAAGAGAAAAGATAAAAATTATTCTTGCTACTTTTTTTGCAAACGGACATACCTTAATTGAAGATATCCCAGGAGTTGGAAAGACAACCATTGCAAAAACGATTGCCAAGGTTTTAGGACTTCAATTTAAAAGAATTCAATTCACAGCCGATATGCTCCCAAGCGATATAATTGGGGTTAACTATTTTGATGTAAAGAGTAAAGAGTTTGTTTTTAAAAAAGGACCGATTTTTACTGAGATTTTGCTTGCTGATGAGATAAACAGAGCCTCTCCAAAAGCTCAGAGTGCTTTGCTTGAAGCTATGGAAGAGAGGCAAGTTAGTATAGATGGGGTAACTTATAAACTGCCTGAACATTTTTTTGTAATTGCCACTCAAAATCCAATAGAACATGGCATCTATCCTCTGCCTCTATCTCAAATTGATAGATTTGCCACTTCTTTGTCAATTGGGTATCCAAGTAGGGAATCTGAAAAGCTAATTTTAAAAAGAGAAGAAGTTAAGCTTAATTCTTTTAGAGATGCGGTTGTGGAGTATAAAAAAAGACAAAAAAATATTTTTGTAGATAATAAAATTTATGAGATGCTTTTAGATATTGCTGAGGTTAGTAGGAGTGGAATGTTTGAGATTGGTTTATCAACGAGGGGGGTAATTTCGCTTTTAGAAATTTCTAAATCGTGGGCTATGATGAATGAGAGGGAATTTGTAATTGATGAAGATGTAGTGGAAGTTTTGGGATATGTTATAAATCATAGGTTAAAAGATAATGAAGCGGCTAAAAAGATTCTTAACTCCATTTATTAAAGTAAAAAATACCAAAAAGTTTTGGATAGGTATTTTTATTATTGTTTTGCTTTTTATAGCTGGATATGTACATAATAATAATATTGCTTATATTGGGATGTTTTTTGTTTTTTCTCTTATGTCTTTTTCGCTATTGTTTGGGAGGATTAATATCTCAAAAGCTGAGGTTAGGTTTGAAAAGAGAAGATTTTTTGCAAATGAAGAGTATAAGCTACCTTTAATTGTAAAGGGAGAAGCGATAGAATTTGATAATAGGGTAAAATTTGATAAAAGAGGATATAACGATTTAGAAATTGAGATTTTTAGTCTATATCCAATAGGAATTGCTAAATTTTCAAAAACTATTAAAATAAAAGATATTTTGGTCTATCCTAAATTAAAAGGAGAGTCTTTAAAGAGTGCCTTTTTAAGAGGAGAAGAGATGGATTTTGATAGTTTAAAAGAGTATGAGGGGGAGGGTTTAAAATATATCCACTGGGCAAGTCTTGCAAAAGGAGATATTAAAGCAAAAAAATTTGGAGGAGAGAGTAGGGTTGATAGGCTTTTATTTGATTACTCTTTGTTAAAAGGGGATAAGGAAGAGAGAATTTCCCAGCTTGCAAAATGGGCAAAGGAAGCATTTGATAGTGGAATAGAATTTGAGATAATTTTACCGGATAAAAAAATAAGTTCAAAAGAGGGGTTTGATGAGGTTTTTAAAGAACTTGCACTCTATTGATATTTTGCTTTTTGTTACTTTTTTACCGCTTTTTTTTATACTTCCTGTTTTTATGAAAATTTATGCAATAATTGGGCTTTATTTTGTTTATAAAAAAAGATTACTTCCTCTTGCTTTACTTGGTGGAATTAGTATTTTGATAAGTTTTTATGATTTAGCTGAGATTAAGAATTTTGAAGTTTATTTGCAGCTTCTTGTTTCTTTGCTTTTATGGGCTGTTTATATGCAAAGGGTTAAGGGTGAGAATTTTTATCTAAGACTCTCTCCTTATCTCTTTTTTGGGATGGGAATTGTTGCTTTTCAAAATATTTATATGCTTTTTTATGCGGTGTTTGAGGTTTTTGTGTTTTTGTATGTAAATGTTAAGGAGTATTCAAAGTCTCCTTTAAAAGTTGCTACTTTAATTTTTCTCTCTTCAATTCCAATGGTTGTTGTTTTGTTTTTGTTTTTTCCAAGGACTTCTCAACAACACTTTATTTTTGGTTTTAGTTCAAAGAGTATAGAGAGTGGGTTTAGTAAAGTAGTAAATAGCAATTCTAAGGACTTAACGCCAACATCTTATCCAGTAGTTGAATTTAAGCTAAATAAAGATTATGGCAAACTCTATTTAAGAGGGGGAGTTTTTTATAATAATGTAAATGGAGTTTGGGTTAGAGGGTATGGAAGAGATGAGCTTGTTAGTTTTTCCAAAATGATTGAGTATTATTTAAAAGAGTATCCTACAAATTCAAAAGTTATCTTTGGAGTTGATTTGCCTTTGAAGAGTGATTATGGGATTAATGTGGATTTTATTTTGCTCTCTTTAAAACCTATTAAAAAGCCTCTTTTTGTAAAAGTAACTTCTGCTCTTAAATATAAACTAAAACCTTATAGACTAAGAGAGGATATGTTCTTGTATGATAAAAGATTTAATAAAAAAGCTCAAATTATTGCTAAGGAGTTAAGGAAAATAAAGGATGAGAGAAAGAGACTTAACAAATTAATAGAAATTTTTAAATCTCAAAAGATTGTTTACACTCTAAAAGTTGGAGATGTGGATGGAAAAAATATAGTTGATTGGATTTTTGAGCATAAAAGAGGGTATTGTACTCATTTAGCTTCTGCTTTTGCTCTTTTTGCGAGGATGGCTGGGCTTGGGAGTAGGTTAGTTGGTGGATATTTAGTAAGTGGGAATGATGGATTTTATAAAGCCTATACAAAAGATGCTCATGTTTGGGATGAAATTTTGGTAAATGGATTTTGGGTGAGGGTTGATCCTGTGGAGTTTGTTTATAAAGTGGATAAAAAAACAAAAGAGGCACTAACTACTCCAACTCTTAGCACTTATCTATCAATGGTAAGATTTATGATTGAGACTTGGATTTTAAGATATAATAAAAAGACTCAGAAAAGATTTTTGGAATCTTTAAAAAATAATTTAACTTCATATTTAGTTGGGTTTTTGGGGTTTGTTTTGGTTATTTATCTTGTAGTAAAAAGAATTTATAAAAAAAGAGATATTTTAGAACCTCTTTATAAAAAACTTGGAAAAAGACCAAATAAGGAGAGTGTTTATCGGTTTTTGAAGGGGTTTAATGATAAGAAACTTGATGAAATAAATGAACTTTATTATAAAATAACTTATTATAAATCTTCAAAAGAAGACATTAAAAAGCTAAAAAAACTTATAAAAGAGTATAAATGAGAGATATTTTTTTGTTTGAGAGTTTGAGTGAAGAGGAGTTAAAAGAGATTGAGAGTTTTTCTAAGAGGATTTACTTAAAAAAGGGAGATATTGTCTTTTATGAAAAAGAGTTGCCTTTATTTTTGCATATAATATTAAAAGGGGAGGCGGTTGTTTATAAAGTAGATTCAAAAGGAAATGAATTAATTGTCCACAAATTTAATGCTCCATCTTTAATTGCTGAGCTTGCAAATTTAGAAAATATTCCTTATCCTGCAAATTGTAAGGTTATAAGTAATGAGGCAATTATTTTGAAGATAGATTTTAAGAAGTTTTCTAAATTTTTGCATAATCCAAAAATTTGTGTTAAAGTAATGAATTCTCTTTTAAAGAAGATGAGATTTCTTGATAATATGATATTAAATACTTTGGTTTTAGATGTTGAGAGTAGGATTGCAAAGTTTATTTATGAGAATGAAGAGGCTTTTTTGACTTTAAAGCAGCACAATATCGCAAAACTTTTAAAGATTACTCCCGAGACTCTTAGCAGAAAACTTAAAAAGTTCAAAAAACTTGGGATTATCGAAAATAAAGAAGGGAAATTGGTTATTAAAGACAAAGAAGCAATAAAAAATTACTTCTCTTGGTAAAACTCTTCATCTTTTATTGCTTCTTTTAAATAATCAGCCATTATTTTATCGAATGTTTGTATATGCTCTTCCATAAGAGGAATTAAACGATTTTTTATAAATTCTAAAAGTTCATCTGGGGATTTGTCTAACATCCTCTCAATTTCTCCAATTATTTTAATATGTTCTTGATTATGGTTTGGAGTCAGGGGATAATTATACTTTTCCATTAATTCTATTTCTTGAAAGAAATGAACGTTTAAGTGTTTTAAGAATTTTTCAATCTCTTCATTATATTCTAAGTGATTTTTAATTTTTGCAACAACTTTTGCTAAGATTTCAAACTCTTCTTCGTGCATTGTATCAAAATCTTCAAACCCTATTTTTTTCATCTTATACCTTTTTTATTTCAATTTTACAAAAAAGAGACAAAAAAGCAAGGTTAGTTTGCTAAATCCTTGCCAAAATCTTTTTGAATGTCACCTGAAATAACACCTAAATTAAATTTTTCTACCAAGAAATTTATTATATCCTCGTTTGCAAATTGTGGAGCGTTTGGTCCAATATAGATATCTTTAATTCCAAGACTAAGTAATGCTAAGAGGATAATAATAGCTTTTTGTTCCATCCACATAAGAGCAATTGATACTGGAAGCTTATTAATATCTTCAATTCCAAGTGCATTTGCCACAGTCAAAGCAATATGCACAGCCCCATTACTATCGTTACATTGCCCAAGGTCAATATACCTTGGAATATCAGTCCCAGGTACTACTCCAAAATCAACATCGTTAAATCTAAATTTACCACAGCTTGATGTAATAATAATATGGTCTTTTGGAACCGCAAGTGCTAACTCTCTAAAATAATTTCTCTTTTTACCAGGTGCGTCACATCCAGCAATTACCCATACTCTTTTTAATTTACCTTCTTTGATTGCATCAAGAACTTTTGCTCCATATGCTTCAAGCACAGTTTTATAATGATGTCCTGTAACGATTTTTTCATCGCTATCAAATCCAGTAATATCTGGTAATTCAAGAGTGTGGTCAATTAGCGGGTCAAAGTTGTCGTTTTCAATTTTTTTAGCCCCTTCAACTCCTACGATTTTGTAAGTGTAGAGTCTGTCAATATAGTTTTTAACTTTTGGTGATTTTTCTGGTGGGACTATGCAGTTTGTATTTACTACACAAGTTCCGCTCCATTTGCTAAAAATATCAGTTTGGTCATACCAAGCTTTACCGATGTTTCCTTTTAGTGCTTTGTATTTTTTTAGGTGAGGATATGCGTGAGCTGGGAGCATTTCTGAGTGAGTATAAACTCCAATTTTATCACTTAAACCTCTCTCTTCAATTCTTTGAAGTAATTTTTCAAGCATATCAAGATTATGTCCTGATACTAAGATACCTTTTCCTTCGGCTTTATTTTGAGTAACTTCAACTGGTGCTGGAATACCAAGTGCTTTTGTGTGTAAGTCAGCGAGTAAATCCATTACTTTAACTCCTGCTTGACCAACTTTCATAAGTTGAGAGATATGCTCATCAAAATTGAAGTTTACATTTGTTAATGTAAAGTATAGAGTCTCAGCTGTTACATCGTCAATCTCCATTAGTGTATTCCATTCATTTTTGCTTCCGTGTTTTTCAATAAGCTCTCTTGCATGTTCTCTATATGCAGATAAACCTCTTAGCCCATAAGTCATAAGGTCTTGAAGTCTTGCTTTTGTAGCATCTTTACCACAAACCCCTTTGCTCTCTCCATGGCTTCCACATCCACCAGGTGTGCTCATTTCACATTGCCAGCAAAGAAATGGTAAATCGCAAGATTGTTTTTTTGATTTGTTTTCGTTTTTAAACATTCCAAACATTGTTTCTCCTTTTTTTTTTAGGTATTTTAGTTATTATTTTGATAAATTTCATTGATTTGAATCAATAAAGGAGAGAAATGCTAAAAGCTATTTATAAAAACCGCTGCCCAAGATGTCTTGGGGATATTACATCTATTAGATTATCAAAAGGGGAATTTTGTGATAAGTGTATGAGGGAGATTGATAGTTTTGAGTGTGAAGAGTTAGGAGAATTTAAGAGATTTTGCATAGCTTCTAAAAAGTTAGAGGAGTTTGAGGAGTTTTTTTATAATAAAACTTCAAATTATTTAACATCAATTCAGAAAATGTGGGCTAAGAGATTTTTTCTTGGCAACTCTTTTGCACTTCTTGCACCAACTGGGATTGGGAAAAGTACTTTTGGCATATTGCTTAGTGCGTTTGTCAAAAATTCATATATTGTTTTGCCAACAAAACTACTAGTTATACAAACATTAAATAAGCTCAAAGAGTTTGGGATTGATGCTTTGGCTTATACTGGTAGGAAAGAAGAGAAAGAGAAGATAAAAAAGGGAGAATATGATATTTTAATTACTACAACTCAATTTCTTTATAAAAACAAAGAGATTATCAAAAAAGAGTTTGAGCTTGTGTTTGTTGATGATGTTGATAGTATTTTAAAATCTGGCAAAAAGATAGAGGATGTTTTAGAGCTTCTTGGATTTAGCAAGGAGGATTTAAAAAGAGCTTATGAGTTGATTGAAAAAAAAGAGTATGAAAAACTAAGTGAAATTGCTAAGAAAAGAAAAGGCAATCTCTTAGTCTCATCAGCTACTGCGAATCCAAAAAGTAAAAGAGTATTACTTTTTAAATATTTGTTAGGTTTTGAAGTTAGCAAACCAAATCTTAGTTTAAGAAATATTGAGGATTTGTATGATGAGAATTTTTCTTGGGAGAGGTCAATTGAGTGGATAAAAAGGCTTGGGAGGGGCGGGCTTTTGTTTTTGCCCGGGAATGAGACAAAAGAGAGGTTAAAAGAGTATATTGAGTTTCTTGGAAAAAATGGTATTAAGGCATACTCTTATGAAGAGTTTAATGAGTATTTGAATGAGTTTATAAGAGGAGAGTGCTATTTTGTAGGATTTGCAAGTTATCGCAATCCATTGGCAAGAGGGATAGATTTGCCAGAAGCTATAAGGTATACTCTTTTTATTGGGGTGCCTAAGATGGAGTTTAATTTAAGTAGCGATGATTTTAGAGGGCTTTATTTTATTTTGTTATCACTCTTTCCTTATCTTCTTAGAAAAAGACTTATAGACTCAAAAAAAGCTTTTGAAATTCAAAATTATATAAATCTTTTAAAAAAATATATCTTTTGGAATTTCAATTTACCAAATGAGAGGTTAGAAGAGATAGCAAAAAAAGCAAAAGAGCTTATAAGAGAGTATGAAGAAGAGATAAAAAACTCTCCTGAGATTAGTTTTGATGGAGAGAAGATACTCACTGCTGATATTACCGGTTATATTCAAGCAAGTGGAAGAGCAAGTAGATTTTACAAAGGGCATCTTACAAAGGGAATTGCTTTGGTATTGGTTGATAATCAAAAAGCTTTTTACTCTCTTAGAAAAAAGCTTAAATGGTTTAGTGAAGCTGAATTTAAGAAGGTTTTAGATGTAAATTTAGATGAGATTTTAAGAGAAGTTGATGAGAGTAGAAAAGTTGATAAAAAACTTAATTTAAAGACAACTTTTGTAATTGTAGAATCTCCAACAAAAGCAAAAACAATTAGCTCCTTTTTTGGTAAGCCAAGCAAGAGAATTGTTAATGGAGTTAGTGTTTGGGAAATTTTGCTTGAAGATAGGGTTTTGCTTATTAGTGCAAGTATTGGGCACGATTTTGATTTGAGTGAGAGGGAGGGAGTTTTTGGGGTTGTTGATAAGTATGTGCCTGTTTTTAGGGTATTGGAAGAAAAAGATAGGATTTTGAATGCTTTTAATTTAACAAGTAGTGAGGTTGATGAGATTTTCGTTGCTACTGACCCTGATAGAGAAGGAGAGAAAATCTCTTTTGATTTGAGTTTGAATAATAAGCCATATAACCTTAACATCAAAAGAGCTGAATTTCACGAAATTACAAAGTATGCGTTTAGAGAGGCTTTGAAACATCCAAGGGATGTTGATTTGAATTTGGTAGCGGCTCAATTTGTAAGAAGGATTTTGGATAGGTGGGTTGGATTTAAAGTCTCTTTATATCTTCAAAAACTCTTAAACAACCCCCATCTCTCAGCTGGAAGAGTCCAAACACCTGTTTTAAAATGGATTTGTGAGAGGACTTTAAAGTTAAAAGAAAAAGTTTATGTAGTAAGGGTTGAGTTTGATGATGTTAGGGTTGAATTTGAGTTTGATAAAAAAGAAGAAGCTAAAAAATTTTATGAAGAGATAAAAGAGGTTGAAGTAAAAAAGATAGAGGAGAGAAAAGAGGAGCTTTTTGAGATGCCTTTTAACACTTCTGAGATGTTAAAAGAGGCATCAGTTAAGCTTAAATTTTCTCCTCAAAAGACAATGACCTTAGCCCAAGAGCTTTTTGAGATGGGGTTTATTACTTATCACCGCACAGACTCTCATAGAATCTCATCTCTTGGGATGAAAATTGCAAAAGAGTATATAAAAGAGAATTTTGGGGATGAGTTTGTAAAGAGTAGGAGTTTTGAAGAAGGTGGAGCACATGAGGCTATAAGAGCGACAACTTCAATGGATAAAGAGGATTTAGAGAGTTTTGCACTCTCAAAAGGGATTGAGCTAAGCTTTGAGCATTTGAGACTTTATGATTTGATTTTTAGGAAATTTATAGCTTCTCAAATGAGAGAAGTTGAGGTTAAAAAAGAGATTTTTGAAATTATTTGCAAAAGAGAGGAATTTGTTACTCAAATTTTAAGGGATGGATTTAACTTAATCTATCCTATAAAAGTTTATAATATAAAAGAAGGGATAAGAGAGGTTAAGAAGAGTTATTTTGAAAAATCAAAGTATCCTCCATTTACATATGCCGATATTATTGAGATGATGAAAAAAAGAGGGATTGGAAGACCATCAACTTACGCTATTACCATTGAAAAGCTACTTGATAGAGGGTATGTTGTAGAAAAAAACGGATACCTTTTTGCAACAAGGCTTGGATTTAAAGTGGTTGAGATAGTTTATAACTCTTCTTTTAGCGAGTTTGTAAGCGAGGAGTTTACCGCAAAGCTTGAAGAGATTATGGATGAGATTGAAAGAGGAGAGAGGGATTATAAAGAGGAGCTTACTTTGCTTTTTTCTTTACTCTTTTAAGCTTTTCAATCCCTTTTAAATCCTCTGCACTCCATTGATAGTATGTACCAAAAACTCTATCCCAAATATCAGTAGTAATTCCGTGGTTTAATTTTGGTTTTTTGTGATGGACAAAGTGAAACTCTTGCATATATCTCCAATATTTGCTTTTAAATTCTCTTCTGTGCATAATATGGTGCATAATCCCATAGTTAAAATATCCAAGAGTCATTCCCCCAACAATTGCCAAAGCATCTGGTAAAGGCATAATAAAATGTAATATCCAAACAAAAAATATTGCAATTACCGCACTCATAAAAAATGGCATTGCATCGTAGCTAAAAGGATTTTGATGGTGATGTGCGTGACCTTCTATAAAAACTTTTAGTGGATGATTTTCGTGAAATAGCCAAGCGTGAACCGCATACTCTAAAAATGTAAAAAAAATAGCTCCAACTACAAAGAATGCAATGCTTGCCCAAATATCTTTTGAGTAGTAGATGCTAAGAATTAAAAATGTAATTGCGGTTAGAAAGTCAGTTGCTAAGCTTAAATAGTAATTCCATTTGCTTGCGGTCATTTTGAGTATTAGCTCTTTCATATCCCCTCCTTAAAATTTTTTTATTTATGTTATAATATAAAATTATAACATATTTTAACATAATTTCGTAAAGGATTTGTTTGGAGGATATTGTAATTTGTAGTAAATGCGAAACTCCTCAAAAAAGGGTAAAGTTAAAAAAGGGTGAGAGGGCTATTTGTTATTATTGTGGTAGTGAGCTTTATAAATATATTCCAAGATTAAGAGAAAAGATTTTGGTCTCTTCTTTGAGCGGTTTTTTGATGATGCTTCTTGGGCTTATTTTCCCTATTTTACAATTTAATATTGGGGGGATGAGTAAGGATTTTAATTTAATTGATACAATAAAATTTCTTATTGAAAATGGGTATTTAGTTGTTGGAGTGTTTACTCTTTTTAGTGTGGTGCTTTTTCCTTTGATATTTTTCTTTTTGGTAATTAAACTTAATTTTTTAGCTGATAAAAAGGCATTAGAAATTATTACCCATTTACAAGAGTGGATGGCTTTTGATATATTTGTAGTTGGGATTTTGGTAGCTATGATTAAAATTTTTAGTTATGGGGAGATTATGTTTAGTGTAGGGTTTGTGGGTTTTATTGGAGCGTTTATTGCTCTTTTTTTCCTTACTTCAATTGTAAAAGTAGAATATTATTGGGAGCTTTATTACAAAAATGTATAGAAGATGTAAGCATTGTAATGCGGTTAATTTAAAAGATAGTTTGCATTGCAAAAGGTGTGGAGGAGAACTTAAATATACAAATAACCTCTCCCTTGCTTTTGGAATTGCTGGGTTGTTTTTTTATATTCCGGCAAACATATATCCAATACTTATTTCAAAAAAACTTGCAAAGGTTTATAGCTCCACTATTATTGATGGAATTTTTGCTTTGTGGAGCGAGGGAGATTATCCAATTGCGATTATTGTATTTTTAGCATCGGTGCTAATTCCTTTAATTAAATTTTTAATTATTTTTTACCTGCTTTATTCTATAAAATTTAAAAAGTGCGAGTTTTATAAGTTTAAAGTAAGCTTATACTCTTTTATAAGCGTTAGTGGGCATTGGTCTTTACTTGATGTTTTTGTTGTGGTTGTATTAACTGGGATAGTCTCTTTTAAGATGATGAGTGTTTTACCAGGAAGCGGGGCTTTATATTTTTTAATTATGGTGATTTTAACTATACTAAGCGTTAAATATTTAGATTTAAGAGAGTTAGGAGAGAAATGTGCAAAGAGCAAAGAGAGTTAAAAAAGGGATTAACTTTATTATTTGGAGTATACCGGTTGTTGCGATTGTAGTTTCACTTTGGCTTATTTACAAATACTACTCATCTCTTGGACCTTTAATTGAGATTAGGTTTGAGAATGCTGGTGGGATTGAGCCAAAGGTATCGCAAGTTAAGTTTAGAGATGTAAAGGTTGGGGTTGTTAGTGATGTAAAAATACTTAAAAAAGGAGTTGCAGTTTATGTTAGGATGAATAGTGAGATGAAAGATTATCTAAACGATACTACAAAATTTTGGATTGTAAAACCAACAATTGAAGCTGGAAGGGTTAGCGGACTTGAAGCGTTAATTAGCGGTCCTTATATTCAAATGTCAGCCGAGCCTCTTGGATTTACCAAAACAAAATTTCAAGGACTTGAAGAACCGCCAATTAAAGATATAAAAGATGTTCTTGTTATTAAGCTTGTAGCCAATAATTCATATGGACTAACTGAGAGAATGCCAGTTTATTATAAGCAAATTGAAGTTGGGTCTGTTAGGAGAGTTAGTTTAAAAGATAATAAAGTCTATATTTATCTTGCAATTGATAAAAAGTATTCAATTTATGTTAATGATACGAGTAAATTTTGGAATTTAAGAGGAGTTGATGTTAGTTTTAATAAAGATAATTTAAAAGTTGAGCTTCCGTCTCTTAGTAGTTTAATTGTTGGGGGGATTGCTTTTGATACTTTGCAATTCTCAGCTCCTCTTACTAAAAGTGAGTTTAGATTATATGCAAGTAGAAGCGATGCTTATCAAAATAGACTTGGAAGAGACAAATTTAGGGATGTTGTATTTATTGTAAAAAATAATCAAAATGGAAAGCTAAGAGTTGGAAATCCAATTGTTTTTAGAAATTTTAAAGTAGGGGAAATTACCTATTTAAAATCAAAATTTGATATTAATACAAACTCAATCATTACAACAGCATATGCAAAAGTTGATGAAAGTGCATTTAGAGTTTCTTTGGAAGATGCTATTAAAAGAGGGCTTGTGGCACAAATTAAGACAACTTTTCCAATTTTAGGTGGAATTGGAATTTATCTTAGTTTTGATAAACCTTATAAGGTTGAATATTTTGGAAAATATTTAGTTATTCCTGTAAAAAAAGGATTTGTAGAAAATAGAATAGTTGCAAAACTCTCAGAAATTTTGGATAAATTAAAAAATCTTCCGCTTGATAAGACAATCTCAGATGTTAGCTCTTTTATAAATAATCTTAAAAATTCTATGGGTTCATTTTTTGCTACAACAACAAAGACTCTAAATACCGCTAACAAAACTTTAAAAGGAATAAACGATTTGAGCTCCACCATAGATGGTATGCTAAAAAAAGAGATTAATCAAACAATTGATAACTTAAATTCTACTTTACTTACTTTACAAAAGTTAGCTAATAGCTATTCAAAAGATTCAAAAACTTATCAAAGACTTAATATATTAATTGAAAATCTAAATCGCACTATAAAAGTGTATAGAAAAATTGGTAAGCAAATTGACAATAAGCCAAATTCATTGGTAGTAGGAGATTAGATGAGATTTTTGTGGATTTTTCTTTTTTTAATAGGATGTGGAGAGAGTAGTTATGTTTTTTGGAAAAAGAGCGTTACTTTTCCAAAGAAGTATGATAATACTTATCAAGTAAGAGTTGAGGTGCCAGATTATATGCTTGCTGGTAATTTTGTTGGAGTTAGGGGTGGGGAGCTTGTGCTTTTACCTTATAAGATAAATTCTCTTCCTTCTGATTTTTTTGCAAAGTATAGCGTTTACTCTTTGCAAGATTTAGATAAAAAAGATTTATTTACTTTGAGTGATGGAAAGGTTATTAATATTAAGATTTTAGATTATTATGTTGATTTTGATAAGAAAGAAGTTATAATCTATTTTGAGCTAGATTCAAAGCCATATAAGATAGTGTTACCTTATAAGGGAGATTATAAAAAAGCTTTAAAAGATGCATATGATAAATTAATTTTAAAGGTAAAGGAGAATTATGATTTTTAAGGATAGATTTGAAGCTGGAAAGCTTTTAGCAAAAAGACTAAAAAAATTAAAAGATGAAGGTAAGATTATAAATCCAGTAGTTGTGGCACTGCCAAGAGGGGGAGTGCCTGTTGGATTTGAAATTGCAAAAGAGTTAAATGCTCCTCTTGATATTTTATTTGTCAAAAAAATTCCATCTCCTCTTAATGAAGAAACAGCAATTGGAAGTGTTAGTGAAGCTGGTCAGCTTTTTATTAACAAAGATGCTTTGGAGAAATTAGGAGCAATGGGAATTGAGGTGGATGATGAATATATTCGCAATAAAGCAATTGAAAAAATTCAAGATATGGCAAGAAAAAGGGATATTTACAAAGCTGAGCCAATTCCTCTTGAAGATAAAGATGTAATATTGGTAGATGATGGAGTAGCTACTGGGGCAAGTATGTATCTTGCGGCTCAAAGTGTTGTAAGGGAGCATCCAAGAAGTATTATTATTGCCGTGCCTGTGGCTCCTTTGGATGAGAGCGTTTTGAATATGTTAAGGAGTGTATCTCACCATCTTGAAATTTTACAAACCCCTCCTTTATTTATGAGTGTTGGACAATGGTATGAGGATTTTCATCAATTAAGTGATAAGGAAGTAAAAGCTTTATTGCAAGAGGCTAAAAAGTTTACTTCTTGATAATGAATTAAATTGGATTGATATTCATAAAACCAGAGAGCTTATCAAAGATGTTGGAGCAATTTTATATATTTAACCAAATCTCCAAAGGATTTTCCCTCTAAATTAGAAGGAGATGAATTTGGTTTTGCGTTAGCAAGTGTTTTGTGATACAATAATTAAAAAGTAGCGATAGCCAAGCTACCAAGCAACGATAATCAAGTTACAATCAAGGATGAGATAGCCCAAGGGGTCCTTGCAAAACCTGTTTTGTGGGGTATCCAAAGTGCCTGTGGGGGTGTGCCAAAAGGCAACCTTTTAAGCAGGAAGCCCTAACTATAATCTTTGATTTAGTCAAGGGAATTCAGTTGAAGCTCATAAAGTTCACACAGAAGGTTAATCCTTCTGTCAAATATTGTCGTTTTAACAAAAGTGTGATTGTTTTTTTGCTAAATTTTTCAACAAAATTCTTAAAAACTTGCAAAAAAGAGCAATTTTTGGTAAAATTTGTTGAAAATTTAAGAGATGTTTGAAAATCCAAAATTTTGGTCAAATTAAACGATTGGCAAAAATCGTTTAAGCAAACTTTAAGGTTTATTAAAAAATAAACCGCCGAAATTATGACATTTTTTTAGGGTTGCAACGATGACCCGATTTAAGGGGATTGCGACTTACTATATTGTCTATCTCTTCAGCAGTAATTTCTTTATACTGTTGCAACGATGACCCGATTTAAGGGGATTGCGACTGGGCCGCGCCCAGAAATTATCACCCCTTTTCCCGCAGGGGCGTTGCAACGATGACCCGATTTAAGGGGATTGCGACTTCCTTATTAGGAATCTTGGGAGCCCCTTTGCTTCCTTAACGGTTGCAACGATGACCCGATTTAAGGGGATTGCGACTGCGATTTACATAGTAATCAACTCTTTCCATGAACTCGGTTGCAACGATGACCCGATTTAAGGGGATTGCGACAATAAAAATAAAGTTTTTGAAAATTTCAACGACAAAAATAGGTTGCAACGATGACCCGATTTAAGGGGATTGCGACTTCGAAGTCCCCTGCGGAGAATACTTTATAGAACTTTTTCGGGTTGCAACGATGACCCGATTTAAGGGGATTGCGACATGTCTACTAAATAACAGCCATCTCCTATATATTTATGTTGCAACGATGACCCGATTTAAGGGGATTGCGATTGGTATTCCATTACGCTTGTGTAAACCATACTTTTTGACCCGTGAAGGGGATTGGAGTTTGATATAAGATGATTTAAAATAAAGGGTCAATGAGCTTATTTAAGTAAATAGTGACAATATTATGTTAAGTTTGCTTGGTGATTACTGAGCTTTTTTATGAATTTATAAGGTGAGTTTAGAGGGTAGAAGAAGTTATTTTCTTCCTCTTACATACCCCTCAATTATAAATCTGAGTGCGTTGAGTTTAATAAATCCTTCCGCATCTTTTTGATTGTATACGCTATCTTCTTCAAATGTTGCAAATTCAGGGCTAAATAGGGATTTTGGTGATTTTCTTCCTACTACTTGCACGTTTCCTTTATAAAGTTTAAGTCTAACAGTCCCTTCTACATTTTCTTGTGTTTTGTTGATAAGCTCTTGAAGGGCTTCTCTCTCAGGTGAGAACCAAAATCCGTTATAAATAAGCTCGGCATATTTTGGCATAATCTCATCTTTTAAGTGAGCTTCGCCCTTATCAAGTGTAATTGATTCAATTGCTCTATGAGCTTTTAGAAGGATTGTCCCGCCGGGAGTCTCATAACATCCGCGAGACTTCATCCCAACAAATCTATTTTCAACTATATCAACTCTTCCAATTCCGTGTTTTTTTCCATATTCATTTAGCGTTTCAAGTATTTGAGCTGGGGTCATTCTGCTTCCGTTAATTCCAACGGCATCCCCTTTTTCAAATTCAATTTCAATATATTCAGGCTTATCAGGGGCTTTTTCAGGGCTAACTGTCCATCTCCACATATCCTCCTCCGGCTCAGCCCAAGGGTCTTCCAAAATACCGCCCTCATATGAGATATGAAGTAAATTTGCATCCATTGAGTATGGAGATTTTTTGCCGTGTGTTTGGATTGGAATTCCGTGTTTTTTTGCATATTCAAGAAGTTTTTCGCGGCTGTTTAAATCCCACTCTCTCCAAGGTGCAATTACTTTAATATCAGGTTTAAGTGCATAATACGCAAGCTCAAACCTTACTTGGTCGTTACCTTTACCGGTTGCTCCGTGTGCTACTGCCTCAGCTCCCACTTGTCTTGCAATTTCAATCTGTCTTTTTGCTATTAAAGGTCTTGCGATTGAAGTTCCAAGTAGATACTCCCCTTCATAAATTGCATTTGCCCTAAACATTGGGAAAACATAATCCCTAACAAACTCTTCTCTTAAATCTTCAATAAAGATATTTTCCGGTTTTACTCCAAGTTTTAATGCTTTTTCCCTTGCTTCTTCTACTTCTTCCCCTTGTCCAATATCAGCTGTAAATGTTACAACTTCTGCGTTGTATTTGTCTTGAAGCCATTTTAAAATAACACTTGTATCAAGTCCCCCGCTGTATGCTAAAACTACTTTCATTTGCATCCTTTTTTGGTGCAATTATAGTATAATTTGGCTAAAAAAGGCTAAATTTGAGGGTGGATAAATTTTTAAACTCGGTAAATATAGTAAAAAGGCGAAGTATTGCCGATGAGATGTGCAAAGAGGGAGTGGTGTTTGTAAATGGCAAAAAAGCAAAGCCAAGCAAGGATGTAAAGGTTGGAGATATTATAGAAATTCACTATCTAAGCGGGGTTAAAAAGTATGAAGTCTTAAAAATTCCGGAGACTAAAACTATTCCTAAAAGCAAAAAGAGTGAATATGTAAAGGAAATTTTATAATTTAGATTTTGTATTTTTTTAAAGTGATTAATTGTATTAAAGGAGTTAAAATGAGGTGGAGTAATTTTTTTGCATATACTCTAAAAGAGGCACCAAAGGATGCGGTTGTTGCAAGCCATAAATATTTGATAAGAGGGGGATACATTAAGCAAGTTGCGGCTGGGATTTATAACTTTTTGCCGCTTGGCAAAATTGTGCTTGATAATATCAAAAAAATAATCAAAGAGGAGATGGACAAAGCCGGGGCTCAGGAGGTAATGCTAAGTTTCGTTACTCCTTATGAGCTTTGGGAAGAGACTGGAAGGGCGAAAAAATATGGGGATGAACTTTTGAGGATAGAAGATAGAAAAGGACAAAAATTTGTATTATCTCCAACAAATGAGGAAAGCGTAGTTGATTTGGTAAGAGGGACGATAAAAAGTTATAAGCAATTACCGGTTAATTTGTATCAAATAAATCTTAAATTCAGAGATGAAGCAAGACCAAGATTTGGGCTTTTGAGGGGGAGAGAATTTATTATGAAGGATGCGTATTCTTTTCACGCTACAAGGGAGGATTTGGATAGAGAATTTAACTTAATGCAAGAGACTTATGAAAATATCTTTAAGAAAATGGGGCTTGATTTTAGGGTGGTTGAGGCTGATAGCGGTGCGATTGGAGGGAGTGGGAGTAGAGAGTTTATGGTTTTGGCTGATACGGGGGAGGATGATATTGTGGTATGCACAGAGTGCAATTATGCAGCAAACATTGAAGTGGCTACTCGCAAACACGAACAAAGAGAAAATCCGGTAAAAACTGAGGTGATTGAAGAAGTTTATACTCCAAATAAAAAGTCTATTGAAGAAGTTTGCGAGTTTTTAGGAGTTGATCCTTATTTTAGTATTAAAGCGGTTGCGAAGAAGGCTGTTTTTGATGATAAAGAGGAGGTGGTTGTCTTTTTTATAAGAGGCACTGATACTCTTGAAGAGACAAAAGCAAAAAATGCAATTGGAGCGTTGGAGCTGGTTGATGTGAGTGAAGAAGAGCTTGAAAAAGTTGGGCTTGTGCCTGGATTTATAGGACCTTTTGGGCTTCCAAGCAATGTAAAGTATGTAATTGATGATGATTTGAGAATGGCAACAGAGCTTGTATGTGGAGCGAATAAAAAAGATTATCATATTAAAGGTGCTGGGCTTTTGGATGCCAATTTACTTGGCAATCTTACTCTTTATAGAGATATAGCCGCAGTTAAAGAGGGGGATAAGTGTCCAAAATGTGGTAAGCCTTTAAAAATTACAAAAGGGATTGAGGTTGGGCATATTTTTAAACTTGGCACAGCTTATAGTGAGCCTATGAATGCTACTTTTCTTGATGAGAATGGAAAAGCTAAACCTTTTATTATGGGATGTTATGGGATTGGGGTTAGTAGGCTTATAGCTGCTGCAATTGAGCAAAATCACGATGAAAAAGGGATAATTTGGCCAAAAGAGATTGCTCCTTTTGTTGTTGATATAATTGTTGGGGATGTAAAAAAAGAGGAACAGTTAAATTTTGCAACTAAGCTTTATGAAAAGTTAAAAAAAGCCGGAGTTAGAGTAATTTTGGATGATAGAAAAGAGAGATTTGGTCCAAAAATTGCCGATTTTGAGCTTGTTGGATTTCCTATTGGAGTGATTGTTGGAAAGAAATTAAAAGATGGGAAAGTTGAGATTAGGGATAGGAAAAGTGGTGAGAAGTTTGAGGTTGGAGGAGATGAGGTGTTTGAAAAAGTTATGGAGATGGTAAGAAAATAAAGGATATAGAGTGAGAATGTTGGGGGTAAAAAAATATTTAAAGAGGAGAAGATGGGATTAGTCTATTTTTTGGGTTATCTTTTTTTAGAAATTCTTTTTTCGTATGAATTTGCAAGGGTTTTTACCCCTTTTGGTCTTTTTTTGGAGGTTATATTTACTGCTTTGCTTGGAGCTTATATTATTAAAAATCTTCATTTGTCTTTGTTTGAAGAGATGCAAAAGGTTTTAAGGCGCGAGATTAGTGAAGAAGAGTTTATTGCTGCTGGACTTTTTAGGCTTGTTGGAGCGTTTTTGCTGATAATTCCTGGGGTGTTTAGTGATTTAGTGGGACTTTTGTTTTTGTTTGAACCATTTGCAAAATGGGTTGGTAAAAAGTTTTTTAAAAGAGAAGTTGATGATGGGATTATTGATGTTGAAGTTATTGATGAGAGGGATTTTGATAGGATAAATAAATTTTGAGTAGGAATATTATGTTAATTTAACTGGATTATGGTTATTATGATTTTTGGTAAAGTTGAATTGGTTAAAGGATAGTTGGAGAAAATATTATGTTAATTTTAGTGGTAGTAACTTTAAGTAAGCAATTGATTACTTAGCTCTGTAATTGACTGATTTAAAAAGTGATAAAAAAATCCTTAAAGTAGTATAAATAAGGTGCTAAGAGATTTGGGATTGTTTGGATAAAGTTTTGTTAGGTAAGGGGTGTAAAATAAATAATGGATTAAAAATTATTTTTGGAGCAAAAATAGGATTTTAAGGTTTGATAGAAAGGATACATAAAAGTTATAAAAAGCTTATAAGCGGGAGGGTCCCGCTAAGCTTATTTTGACTTTTTAGCAATATCTTTTATAGCTCTATATGCGTGGTTAAACGCAAGTGCTATGCTTCCTTGGCTTGTTACAACATCTCCAATTGTATAAAGCCCAGGGATATTTGTCTCCATTGTTTCTTCATTGTAGATTGGCTCACCCCATTCATTAAGTTCAATTCCGCAGTTTTTGAGGAAGTCAACTGGGCTTGTTCCACCAAGTGCGTAAACAACTCTATCAAAAATATCAGTACTTCCATCTTTATAAACGACTTTTACTCTTGGAGGAGTAACTTCATCATCTTCAACCGGCTCAACGTGGTCAATATCAACTCCAAGTTTTGCTTTTAGTTTACCTTCTTTAATATATCTCTCTACAATCTCTTTGTTTGTTGGATTCATTCTTGTAATTTCTGGTCTTCTGTAATTTAGTGTTACATCACATCCAATATCCATATCAACAAGTCCGTATGCATACTCACCTGCTGTATCTCCACCACCAACTACCAATACTTTCTCACCCGGTTTTACTTTATCAAGGTTAAAGTTTAGTCTTGGTCTAATTTTTGGAGGGAATTTATAGCTTGGTTTGTTTGGTTTACCCATTCTTCCAATTGCAATAATTACATTTTTAGCTTGAATTACTCCAAGCTCATTATCAGCTCCAATTTCAAAAATTCCGTCGCTGTTTTTTTTAACTCCATAAACGTGATGATTGTATTTAAATTTATCAGCAATGCCGGCATCTTGAATTTTTTTCTCAATTTGTTCAAGATACTCTTCTTTACTACACTCTTCAAAAGTAACATTTCCTTCAAATTCAAATTTTTTCCCTTGCCAATCTTTATCTACTCTTTTTCCAGGTTTATAAAATTTTCTAATCATATCAGAGTGATTATCAGCTTTTTCTAAAACTATTACTTTTTCAATTCCTTTTAGTTTAGCTTCAATTGCACTTGCAATGCCGCCAGGTCCAGCTCCAATAATTGCAATATCAAAAATTTTATCTAAACTCATAAAATCTCCTTTTTTTTCTTTGAATTATAGCTTAAAGATGGGAAAGATTGTTACTTTTTTGCAAATAGCAATAGTTTAGGCGTGAAAGAAAGTAACAATTTAGTATAATTAACTAAAAATTTTAAGGAGAGAAAATGGAAGAGATTTTAAAAAGCGTAAAAGAAGCAAGCAAAGTAGCAGCTACTTTAAAAGGGGAGACTAAAAGAAAACTTTTAAACGAAATGGCTAATAGACTTGAAAAATATAAAGATGAGATAATTGAGGCGAATAAAAAAGACCTTGAATATGCAAAAAGTGCAAACCTCTCATCAGCTCTTATTGATAGACTTTTACTTGATGAAAAAAGAATAAAAGATATGGCTTCTTCTTTAAGGGATATTGCAAAACTAAAAGACCCAGTAGGTAGAGTAATTGATGGATGGAGAATTGATAATGGACTTGAAATTCAAAAAGTTAAAATTCCAATTGGGGTTATTGGGATTATTTATGAATCTCGCCCAAATGTAACAAGCGATGCGGCTGGACTTTGTTTGATGAGCGGTAATGCGTGCATCCTTAAAGGAGGGAAAGAAGCGTTTCATTCAAATGCTGTTATTATTGAAATTTTAAGATGGGTACTTGAAAAAAACAAACTGCCAGCAGATATTATTACGCTTCTTCCAGATTATAGTAGAGAGGGAGTTGAATGGCTTATTAAGCAGGATAAATATGTAGATTTGATTATTCCAAGAGGTGGAGAGGGGCTTATTAGGTTTGTTAGTGAAAATAGCAAAGTTCCAGTAATTAAGCACGATAAAGGTTTATGCCACGTTTATATCCATAAAGATGCGGATTTAAAAAAAGGCGCAAAAATCGCACTTAACGCAAAAATCCAAAGACCTGGCGTTTGTAATGCAATGGAGACATTGCTTGTTGATAGGAAAGTGGCTGGGGAGTTTTTGCCAGTTATTAAAGAGATGATGGAGAGTGAAGGAGTTGAGCTTAGAGGATGTGAAATTACTCTTGAATATATTGATATAAAACCAGCAACCGAAGAAGACTGGCATACTGAATATCTTGATAAGATTTTATCAATTAAAATTGTGGATAATTTAAACGATGCAATTGAGCATATTGAAAAGTATGGCTCAGGACATAGCGATGCAATAGTTACAGAAAATTTAAAAGCGGCTGAGGAGTTTTTAAATAGAGTTGATAGTGCGTGTGTTTATGTAAATGCCTCAACCCGCTTTACTGATGGAGGAGTGTTTGGATTTGGGGCTGAGGTTGGAATTTCTACTAACAAGCTTCACGCAAGAGGACCTATGGGGATTGATGACTTGACGACTTATAAATATAAAATTTTAGGTGATGGACAAGTGAGGGAGTAATGGAAGTAATAGCTATTGATTTAGGGTCTAATACCATAAGAGCGGTAAAATTTGATTGTGAGAGTAAGAGAAAAATTGATGAATATGAGAAGATAATTAAAACTGCTGATAAATTGGTAGAAACTGGGAAGATTTCAGATGAAGCGGTTGAGAGGATAATTGAGGCTATTAAAGAGATAAAAGAGAAATTTGAAGGTAAAATAATAAAGGCAGTAGCAACAGAGGCTTTAAGAAGGGCTAAAAATCAAAAAGAAGTAATAGAAAAAATTAAGCAAGAAACAGGAGTTGAGATTGAGGTTATCTCTCCTTTTGAAGAGGCAAAATATACTGCCTTAGCAGTTGAGGAGTGTCTTAGTGGATGTGGATATGATGCAAGAGAGTTTTTTTTAGTGGATATTGGAGGGGGAAGTACTGAGCTTATTTTAAAACACAAAGATGTAATTCTTGCAAAAAGTTTTAAGATAGGAATTGTAACTTTAACTCAAAAACATAAAACCCCAGAAGCGATAAAGTTTGCTATAAAAAAAGAAGCAAAAAAATTTAAGTCTTTTATAAATTTGGCATTTAATACTTATAAAAAGCCAAAACTTTTTGTAGCAAGTAGTGGGACTCCAACAACAATTGCCGCATTAAAAAAAGGGATGACTTATAAAACTTATGACCCAAGTAGAGTAAATTGTACTATTATAACTCCTGGTGATTTAGATTATTGGATGGATAAGCTTTTGAGAATGGAGATGAAAAAAAGAGAAGAGTTAGTAGGAGTTGGTAGAGGGGATTTAATTTTAAGTGGGATTTTAATTTTTAAAGAGATTTTTAAACTAACAAAGTATAGAGAGTGTGTAGTGTGTGATGATGGGGTAAGAGAAGGGGTTGCAACCGAAGCTTGTAAAAAGATATAATTCCAGCAAAAAGGTAGTATATGAAATTGACAGGGGCACAAATTGTAATAGAGTCTTTGATTAAAGAGAATGTTGAGGTTGTATTTGGTTATCCAGGTGGGGCGATTATGAATGTTTATGATGAGATTTATAAGCAGGATAAATTTAAACATATCCTAACAAAGCACGAACAGGGTGCTGTGCATATGGCTGATGGGTATGCAAGGGCTACTGGGAGAGTTGGGGTTGCGATGGTTACAAGTGGACCTGGGCTTACAAACGCAGTAACTGGGATTGCAACCGCTTATACTGATTCAGTGCCAATGGTGGTAATTTCTGGTCAAGTGCCAACTTTTGCGATAGGGACTGATGCTTTTCAAGAGGTTGATGCGGTAGGAGTTACAAGACCAATAACTAAGCATAACTTTTTGGTAAAAGATGTAAAGGATTTGGCGTATATTATTAAAGAAGCGTTTTATCTTGCAAAGAGTGGGCGTCCTGGACCCGTTCATATAGATATACCAAAAGATGTTACAGTTGCAAAAACAAAATTTGAATACCCTGAAAAAATAGAGCTAAAAACTTATAAACCAACTTACAAAGGTAACAAAAGAGCAATTAAAAGAGCGGTTGAAGCTATAAAAAAAGCAAAAAGACCTGTTTTTTATATTGGTGGAGGTAGTGTAATAAGTGGGGCTTATGAATTGATTAGAGAAATTGTAAAACTTACAAAAATCCCAGCAGTTGAGACTTTAATGGCAAGAGGGGTTTTAAGGTATGATTGTCCTTATCTTTTTGGAATGGTGGGGATGCACGGGAGTTATGCTGCCAATATGGCGATGAATGATGCAGACCTTATTATTTCTCTTGGAGCAAGATTTGATGATAGGGTAACTGGTAAGATTGATGAGTTTGCAAAAAATGCCGATATTGTACATATTGATATTGACCCAAGCCAAATTGGTAAAGTAATCCCTACTAAATATCCAATTGTTGGGGATGTTAAAATGGTACTTGAAGATATGATGCCAATGCTACTTGAAGATATTGATCCAAGTAGATATGATGAGTGGAGAGAAATTTTAAATAGATATAAAGAGCTTTATCCTTTAACTTACAAAGATAGTAATGAAGTTATTAAGCCTCAATGGGTTATTGAAAAGGCAGGAGAAATGGCACCAGAGGATGCGATTATCTCTACTGATGTTGGTCAGCATCAGATGTGGACGGCTCAGTTTTATCCGTTTACTTATCCAAGACAACTTCTAACAAGCGGTGGACTTGGTACTATGGGATTTGGTTTTCCAGCAGCCCTTGGAGCAAAAGAAGGGAGAAAAGATAGAGTAGTTATTAACTTTACAGGTGATGGAAGTATTATGATGAATATTCAAGAGGTTTTAACTGGTTATAAATATAAACTCCCTGTGATTAATATCATTTTAAATAATAACTATCTTGGAATGGTTAGACAATGGCAGACAATGTTTTATGAAGATAGATTAAGTGAGACTGACCTTAGTGATGTGCAGCCAGATTTTATAAAGCTTGCTGAGAGTATGGGAGGGGTTGGATTTAATGTAAAAACAAAAGATGAGTTTGAAGATGCTTTTAAAGAGGCGCTAAATTCAAATAAGGTTGCTTTTATAAATGTTGCGGTTGATAGAAGAGAGGATGTTTTACCAATGGTTCCGCCAAATTCCCCTCTTAAAAATATGCTTGTGTTTAAGGATGAGAAATGAGAAAGATAATTTCTGTTATTGTAGAAAATGAGCACGGAGTCTTAGCAAGGGTTGTAAATATGTTTGCCGCAAGAGGGTATAATATTACCTCTTTAACTGTTGCTCCAATTCCAAATAGTGAATTTTCAAGAATGACTATAATGAGTGAAGGGGACCCTAAGATTTTTGAGCAGATTGTAAAGCAACTTTATAAGCTAATTCCAGTTTATAAAGTAATTGAGAGTGATGATTTTATTGAAAAAGAGATGGCAATGGTTAAGTTTCCTCTAAAAGATGTAAAAGATAATCTTGCAGATATTGACGCTCTTGCGAGATGTTACAATGGAAAGATAAGTAATGTTAATGATAAAAGTGTTGTTGTTAGTGTAGTAGATAGACCAAATAGAATTGATAACTTTTTAAAAGCAATGCAAGCAAAGTATAAAAATTTAGAAATAGTAAGAAGTGGAGTGAGTGTGATTGAAAGGTAGGGGATGAAACTTAGTGAGATTTGCAAAGTTTTAAAGATAGATTGTGATTTAAAAAGCGATATAGAAATTAAGGGGATAAATACCCTTCAAGATGCAAAAAAAGGGGAAATTTCTTTTTTGCATAATCCAAAATACGCAAAATTTTTGCCCACTACAAAGGCGAGTGCCGTAATTTTAAGCAAAGAGTATAAAGATAAACTTCCAAAAGGGGTAGTTCCCCTTTTTACCGATGAGCCATATTTAAAGGTTGCAATTCTTAGTAAATCTTTTGCAAAAGAGCCTTGGGTCGATGGGGAGTTTTATGTTGATAGTAGTGCAAAAGTGGATAAAAGCGTTAGAATTGGAAAAGGTGCAAAAATTGGCAAAAATGTGGTAGTTATGCCAAATGTTACTATTGCTCCTTTTGTTGAAATTGATGAGGGGAGTGTTATTTATCCAAATGTCTCTATTTATAGGGATACAAAAATTGGTAAAAATGTAATTATCCACTCAGGCAGTGTAATAGGAAGTGATGGGTTTGGATATGCCCATACAAAAGATGGAAGACATATTAAGATTTACCATTTAGGGAGAGTTTTGATTGAAGATGAGGTTGAAATTGGGGCAAATACTACAATAGATAGGGCTGTGTTTGGTAAGACTATTATTAAAAAAGGTAGTAAAATTGATAACTTGGTTCAAGTTGGTCATAATTGCGAGATAGGAGAGAATTCTATTTTAGTCTCCCAAGTTGGATTATCTGGCTCTACTAAGCTTGGCAGAAATGTGGTAATGGGAGGACAGAGTGCAACTGCTGGACATCTTGAAATAGCCCCATTTACCACAATAGCGGCAAGAGGAGGGGTTACAAAGTCTATAAAAACTCCTGGGGTTTATAGCGGATTTCCTCTTATGCCTCATAAAATGTGGCTAAAACTTCAAGGGATTTTAAATAGACTTTTAAAGGAGAGGAGTTGAGATTTTTTATTTTGTTTATTGGAGTTTTACTTTTTGCGGGTGAAGCTTTGATTGTTAAAGTTAATAAGAATAGTGCACTGCTTGATAAGAAGATACAAAAAGGGGTTAGTGGATATGTGATATGCCCTTATATGGAAAAAGAGATAATTTGTGCAAGAGCTGTGGCTTTTGGAGAGGAAGCCAAATTTTATCCTTATAAGGTTTTAAAAAACGATGCTTTTGCTTTGCCAGTTGTAGTGCCAAAGAGTGGTGATAAGATTATTTTTGGGAAAGATTATGATAGGATTTTGATTATTGCTCCAAATCAGGATAGTTATTTAAGAGTTAAAAATATGTATAAAAAGAGTATTGTTGTATCTCCGGATGTTTTAGCGGCTTTTATGGATGATGAATTGCCAACAAAAGAGGAGCTTAAAAAATTTGCGGCTGAGTTTAATATAGGTAAGTATATATTTGTTTTGGATAATATTTATGAAGTGGATAGTTTTAGTTTTTATGCGATAAAGAAAAAGCCTTTTGAAGAGGTTGAGTATAAATTGCCGTTTTTTAATTATGCTTACTCTCTAAAAGTTAATAAAAATTTGATAAAGTATTACAAATCTCTCATAAAGGGAATTGATGACTAAACATATTGAAGAGTTAAAAAAGATAGTGGGTGAAGATGATATAAAAACTGATAAAATCCACCTTCGTGCCTATTCATACGATGCTACAAGAGAGCACTACTATCCAGATGCGGTTTTGTTTCCGGAAAATGAAGAAGAAATTAGCAAAATCTTAAAATACTGTAATGAAAATAAAATTGCAATTATACCAAGAGGAGCTGGGAGCGGCTTTACAGGCGGGGCGTTGCCGGTAAATGGAGGGATAGTTTTGGCGTTTGAGAAGTATATGAATAAAATACTTGAAATTGATGAGAAGGATATGGTAGCAGTTGTGCAGCCAGGAGTTGTAAACGCCCATTTGCAAAGAGAGGTTGAAAAAAGAGGGCTTTTCTATCCGCCAGACCCGGCAAGTATGGATTATTCTACAATAGGCGGGAATGTGAGTGAGAATGCAGGTGGAATGAGAGCGGCAAAATATGGGATTACAAAAGATTATGTTATGAGCCTTAGAGCAGTCCTTCCAAATGGGGAGATAATAAGGGCTGGAAAAAGGACTATAAAAGATGTTGCTGGGTATAATGTAGCTGGAATTTTGGTCGGGAGTGAGGGGACTTTGGCTGTAATTACCGAAATTACTCTAAAACTTCTTCCAAAACCAAAACTAAAAAAAACTTATATGGGAATTTTTGAGAGTGTTGAAGATGCGATGAATGCTGTTTATAAATCTCTTGCAAGTGGAGCAATGCCAGTTGCAATGGAGTTTATGGATAGTTTGGTTGTAAAGGCGCTCAGAGAAAAACTTAATGTAAATTTGCCTCAGTGGGCTGGGGCTTTGCTTATTGGGGATGTTGATGGGAATGTTGAAGAGGAGATTGATTATCAGTTAAAGATTTTAAAAGAGAGTTTTGAAGATAATGGGTGCAAAGAGTTTAAAATTGCAAAAGATGAAGAAGAGTCAAAAGAGATTTGGTATGCAAGAAGAAATGCAAGTCAGGCTATTACTATTTATGGGAATAAGAAGTTAAATGAGGATATTTCAGTTCCAAGAAGTAAGCTCCCTGAGGCTTTGAATAGGATTTATGAAATTGGCAGAAAGTATGGTTTTGAGGTGCCGTGTTTTGGACACGCTGGTGATGGGAATATACATGTGAATGTAATGGTAAAGGATAAAAACAACGAAGAAGAGGTAAAAAAAGGATACAAAGCAGTTGAAGAGATATTTAGAGCTGTTGTAGAGATGGGGGGGACTTTAAGCGGGGAACATGGAATTGGGCTTAGTAAGGCGCCTTTTATGAAGATAGCGTTTAGTGATGCTGAGATTGAGCTTTTTAAAAGGATAAAGAAAGCTTTTGATCCAAACAATATCCTTAATCCCGGGAAAATGGGACTATGAGACTTTGCACTTTTAATGTAAACTCAATCCGCTCTCGGCTTGAAATTGTTAAGAATTTAGTTGAAGAGTGGGGGATTGATGTTTTGTGTATGCAAGAGATTAAAGTTGAGAGTGATAAATTTCCTTTAATGAGTGAAGATTTTGAGTGTGTTGTTCATGGACAAAAGAGGCTAAATGGGGTTGCTACTTGCAGTAAGTATCCAATTGAAGAGTTTGAGAGAGGGTTTGATGGGGAGTTTGGGGAGGCTAGGTTTTTGTATACTCTTATAAACAAAATTCATATTATCAACATTTACGCTCCTCTTGGGGATAATTACGGGGAGAGGTTTGAGTATAAGATTTATTTTTATGATAAGCTTTTTGAGTGGCTAAAAAGGTTTGATTTAACAAAGAATAAAGTAGTAATTTGTGGAGATTTTAATATCTCTTTTACCTCTCTTGATGTATGGGATGAGTTTATATGGGATGGGGAAGTTACTCATTTGCCAGAAGAGAGGGCTATTATGGGTAAGCTTCTTGATATGGGTTTTATTGATGTGATAAGGGAGTTTTATCCGGATAAAAAAGTTTTTACTTTTTATGATTACAGAGGAGGGGCTGTTTATAAAAAGGAAGGATTAAGGCTTGATTATGTTTTAGTTAGTAAACCTTTGTTTGAGAAGGTAAGAGAAGTTGAGATTTTAACATCAATTAGAAGAAAAAGAAAACCAACTCCATCAGACCATGTGCCAGTGGTAGTTGAGTTTGACTTATAAGGGGAGGGATGCTACACGATATTGTAAATGCTTTGGTCCATTTTGCTCAAATGCTTGGGTATGTTGGGATTTATTTTTATATGGTATTGGTTGGGACTTTTATTCCGGTGCCAAGTGAACTTGTTTTGCTTCCGGCTGGTTATTTAGCGGCAAAAGGAGAGATGAATCTCTTTTTAGTTTGGATTTGTGCGGCACTTGGGAGTTTAAGCGGGGCTTTGATTAACTATTTTTTGGCAAAGTATTTAGTAAATAAGCTCTTAAAAGATAAGCCCGTTATAAAAAAAGTCCAAAAATTTTGGGAGCATCACGGCAAGATTTCAGCTTTTTTAGCTCCTTTGACTCCTGGACTTGGACAATATATCTCAATTCCAGCTGGACTCTCTCATATGCCGCTTCGTTGGTTTATTCCTCTTACATTTAGTGCAAATTTAATCTGGACTGGTTTTTTGATAATGATAGGGTATATATTTGGAGTAGGGGATAAAGCTCACAAAGGTGCAGTTTATGGTAGCCTTGTATTGCTTGGTGGGGTTATTTTAATTGCAAGTATTTATGTAATGAAAGAGATGAGAAAAGAGAGAGTTTAAGTCTTATAATCAACTACTCTTCTTTCTGTTAGGTAGTTTTTTAGGTATTCAATTACTTCAAGATGTTTTGGATGGGTTGCATATGTTTTTAAATCTTCTAAACTTTCAACTTCTGTAATAATTGCAAAATCGCTTGAAGCTTTATCAAATTTTATGTCAATTCCAACTTCAATGTGCTTGATAACATCAATTTCATTCTTTAAATTTTCAATTTTTTGCTTTATCTCTAAAAGAGGAGAATAGGGTTTTGTTTTGCAAAGGACTATGTGTCTTATCATTTTACAAACTCCTCAATTCTTTTTATTCCCTCTTTTATAGTTTCAAGGTCGGTTGCAAATGAAAATCTAAAATATCCTTCACTTCCAAACCCAATTCCAGGCACTACTGCAACCCCTTTTTCTTCAAGCAATCTTAAAGCAAACTTCATAGAATCTTCCATAATTTCTTTATGATTTACAAAAATATAAAAAGCCCCGGCTGGTTTTGCGGCTGAGAGTCCCGGGATTTTGTTAAAGGCTTGATATACAAAGTCTCTTCTTTTCTCAAACTCCCTTCTCATCATCTCAACATCACTATCAGCTTCTCCAAGAAGTGCTGGGATTGCCGCTTTTTGAGTGATTGAGTTTATGTTTGAAGTGCTTTGAGATTGGAGTTTTATCATATTTTTTATAAGTTCTTTATTTTTGCTTGCTAAATATCCAAACCTCCAACCCGTCATTGCGTGAGATTTGCTAAGTCCGTTTACTGTGATTGTGCGGTTTAGCATATCTTCATTTATGCTTGCTGTTGATGTAAATTCTCCATCATAAACTAATTTCTCATACATCTCATCGCTTACCACCCAAATATCTGTATCTTTTAAAACTTCCGCTAAGGCTTTTAGCTCCTCTTTTGAATAGATTGCACCAGTTGGATTGCTTGGGGTTGTTAGGATTAACATTTTTGTTTTTGGAGTTATAGCTTTTTTAAGCATATCAGGAGTTATTTTAAAGTTTGTGCTCTCATCAGTTTTTATGCTCACTGGCACTCCGTCGTGGTATTTTACAAGTTCTGGGTAGGTTACCCAATATGGACTTGGGATAATTACTTCATCCCCTTCATCAATCAAACACGCCATTGTGTTAAAAAGGCTCTGTTTTGCTCCGTTACTTACAATAATTTCATCCGTTTCATATTCAAGATTATTATCTCTTTTTAGTTTTATCTTAATTGCTTCTAAAAGTTCTGGAATTCCGGCAACTGCTGTATATTTTGTAAATCCATCTTCAATGGCTTTAATAGCGGCTTTTTTAATCACCTCAGGCGTATCAAAATCAGGCTCACCGGCACTAAATGCCAATACATCTTTTCCTTTTGATTTAAGCTCCCTTGCTTTTTGGGAGATTGCAATTGTAAGAGATGGAGAGAGTTTGTCAATTCTTTTGCTAAACATATGAGTCCTTTTTGAAAGAATTATAATAAATTTTTCTATTTTTGCTTTAAGGTTTCAAGGTATTCTTTATAAATTTGTTCCAATTCTTCATCTTTTTTGATTATTTCTTTATTCTCACTAATTATTGCTTCTTCTAAAATGGCAATTCTTTGGATTAAGTATTTTATAAGCTCTTTCTCAATATCTGGGAGTTTGTTGTGATTTAGTGGAGAGTAATCTTTTCTTTTTATAACTTTTCCAGGCACTCCAACAACGGTTGAAAATGGCGGCACATCTTTTATCACAACTGAATTTGCTCCGATTTTACTTCCTTTGCCAATTGTTATATCTCCAAGCACCTTAGCCCCAGCTCCTATAATGCACTCATCTTCAATTGTAGGATGTCTTTTGCCTGGATTTAAGCTAACCCCTCCAAGAGTTACCCCTTGGTAAATTGTTACATTGTTTCCAATAATTGCGGTCTCTCCAATTACCACTCCAATTCCGTGGTCAATAAAAACATTTTCTCCGATTTTACATGCTGGGTGGATATCAATGTTTGTTAGAAATTGATTAATAGCCATAATAAATCTTGCCGTTTTTTTAAAGCCTTTTTTATAAATTGCATTTGCAATTCTATAAAATACAATTGCCCAAACCCCTGGATATGCATAAAGAAGTTCTATTTTATTTTTAAAGGCTGGGTCTCTTTTTGTAACTGCTAAAAAGTCGCTTTTAATCTGCTTTAACAAGCCCATCTATTGCCTTTTTGATTCTAAAATTAATCTCTTTTATCTCTTTTGAAGCGTCAATTATAAGATGAGGGATTTCTAATCGTTTGCAAGTTGTTATTAAATTATTCTGGATTTTAAGTAGATATTCAACTCCTCTTTTTTCTATTTTATCGCGGCTTTTTTTTAAGAGTCTTTTTTGAAGTTCCTCTTTGTTTAGATAGAGGATAATTACAAACTGAGGAAAGATTGAATCAGTTGCAAAGCGGTTTAAATTTACAAGCATATCAAAATCAAACCATTCCATCCCATAAGCAATTCCGCTTATAACACTTCTGTCTGAAATTATTAATCTGTTATAATTTGGCTTTACTACTTTTTTAATAGTCTCAGCCCTATCTGCTAAAAACAAAAACAATTCAGCCTTTTTAGAGATTTCATCATTTAATAAAATCTCTCTTATCTTTTTGCCAAGCATTGTAAAGCCTGGTTCTTTAATAAAAATTGCATTTTTAAAATCGCTTTTTAAAAGCTCTATTTGGGTGCTTTTTCCGGCGGTGTCTATTCCTTCAATTGCTATATACATTCAAATCTCCTAAAATCTCTTTTGGCACAAGATGACTTACATCTCCTTTATATTTTAGTATGCTTCTAACAACACTTGAAGAGATAAAAGCGTTTTGTAAATTTGGCATAAGATAGAGTATATCAATTTCTGGATTTAGAGATTTGTTTGCATATCCCATTTGAAGTTCATATTCAAAATCGCTAACAGCCCTTAGTCCTCTTATTATTATGTTTGAGTTTTCTTTTTTTGCAAAGTCAACTAATAAAGAATTAAAACTTTTAACTTCTATTTTTTTTAGATTTTTAGTGGCTTTTTTCATCATTTCTACTCTTTTTTCTAAATTAAACATAGTCTTTTTGTCTTTATTATCAGCCACCGCTACAATTACTTTATCAAAAATTTTACACGCTCTTTTTATAATGTCTAAATGCCCGTTTGTTACAGGATCAAAGGTTCCTGGGTATATTGCTTTCATTCTCCCCACCTTTTAAAAAAATCGTTTTTAATTCCTGCTAAATCAAACCATTTTCCTATTAAAAACATCTCAATATCTTTAATTGTTTTTGGTTTATTATAATAGCCAAAAATTGGAGGTGCAATTATAACATTTTGAATGCGTGAGAGTTTTAGCATATGCTCTAAATGTATCTGGCTAAGTGGCATCTCTCTTGGAGCAAGTATTAACTTTTTTTTCTCTTTTATAGCTACTTGGGCTGATCTGGTTATGAGGTTATCAGCAATTCCAAGTGAGATTTTAGCTAAGGTATTCATACTACAAGGAACTATAAAGGTAATATCCACTCCAAAACTTCCACTTGCCACAGGAGCTGAGATATCGTCGTTTAAGAAAATATTTTCTTCTTTTTGCAATACGACTTTTGCACTCTCGCTTACTACTAAAAATCTTTGATAAGAAGGGGGGATAAGAGAATAGAGTTTAAGTCCAAGACTTGCTCCACTTGCCCCGCTTATACATACTAAAACTTTCATTTTACAAGAGCGTTTTCTAACACTTCTTCAATCCTTTTAACCGGTACGATTTCTAATCCCTCTTTAACTTCTTGTGGGACGTCGTCTAAATCTCTTTTATAATTTTTTTCTGGAATTAAGACTTTTTTGATTTTTGCTTTATAAGCTGCGATTAATTTTTCTTTAAGTCCTCCAATAGGTAATACTTCTCCTGTTAGAGTAATCTCTCCTGTCATCGCTACGTCTGCTTTTACTTTTTTATCACTAAAAATACTTGCAATAGCCGTTGCCATTGTAATTCCAGCACTTGGACCATCTTTTGGGATAGCTCCTTCTGGAACATGGATGTGAATGTTGTATTTATAATAAATTGGCTCTTTTGAGCGTTCTTTTGGTTTGATTTTTTTATTATCAATTAATGTTTTTATTAAAGTAAACGCAATATGAGCTGATTCTTTCATTACATCTCCAAGTTGACCGGTTAAGATTACTTGCCCTTTCCCTTTGTATTTAACCGCTTCTACTTTTAATACATCTCCTCCAACCGGAGTCCAAGCAAGTCCATTTACTACTCCTACTTTATCTTTTTTATCTACTGCTTCAAGTTCAAATAGAGGTTTGTCTAAAAATTCTTGAAGGTTTTTGATTGTAACTTTAACTTCTTTTTCTCCTTCTAAAATTTTAATGGCTGCTTTTCTCATAATTTTTGCAATAACTCTTCTTAAATTTCTAACTCCTGCTTCTTTTGTATATTTATCTATTATTTCTTTTAAAGCGGCGTCTGTTATTTTAATTTCGTTCTCTTTTAGTGAGTGTTTTTTTGCTTCTTGTGGTATTAAGTATCTTTTTGCAATCTCAAATTTTTCCTGAGGCGTATAACTTCCTACAAAAATCATCTCCATTCTATCTCTAAGAGGCGTTGGAATTGTGCTTGGGTCATTTGCCGTTGCGATAAATAGCACCTTAGACAAATCTAAATCAAAATTTAAATAAAGGTCTCTAAAATGAGCGTTTTGTTCTGGGTCAAGTACTTCAAGTAATACTGCTGTTGGGTCGCCTTTGAATCTAGAAATCTTATCAATCTCATCAAGCACAATTACTGGGTTCATCTGTTTTGCGTTAATTAAGCCTTGGGCAATACGCCCTGGCATTGCTCCAATGTATGTTCTTCTGTGACCTCTTAGTTCATTTACATCTTCAAGCCCTCCAAGTGCAATTCTTACTAAGTTTCTATCAAGAGATTTTGCGATTGAGTTTGCAAGACTTGTTTTTCCAACCCCAGGAGGTCCTACAAAACAGATAATTGCTCCACTAAATTCTTGATTTCTTTTTTTTGCAAGTTCTTTTGCCCCAAAATATTCAATAATTCTCTCTTTTGGTTTTTTAAGTCCATAGTGGTCTTTATCAAGGCGTTCTTTTAACTCTTTTATATCAAAATCCTCTTTTGCATAGCTACAAAATGGCACTTCAAGTGCCCATTCAATATAGTTTTGAGTAGTTGTTGCTTCGGCTGAGTCTGGATGCATTCTGCTTAATCTATCAATTTGTTTTTTTATCTCTTTATAAGCATCTTCTCTCATACATGGTTTTAATTTTTCAAGCTTTTCTCTATACTCTCTTATCTCTTCTTCAATCTCATTTGTCATTCCAAGCTCTTCTTGGATAAGTTTTAATTGCTGTTTTAGTAGATGTTCTCTGTTTATCTCTTGGACTTGCTCCATTACTTTTTTGTTTAGTTCATTTTTAAGTCTTATAGACTCGATTTCTTCTAAAATAAAGTGAATAAGTTTTATAAGTTTTTCTTTTACATCTGTCTCTTTAAAAAGCTCATAAGCTTTTTCTTTTGGTAATTTTAAAGAGCTTGCAATAATATCTATTATTCTATCAATATCTGAATTTGAATCTACTATTTTTACGAAATCTTTTGGAAAATATGGATTTAACTCACTTAGAGTTGATAAGTGCTCTTTTAGAGTTTGAAGTAAGATATTAATCTCTTCTGCATTTGGTTTTTGAGTTTTTACTTCATCAACAACTACAATAGTTGGGTCTTTATCTACAATTTCAATAATTTTTCCTCTTGCAAGTCCTTGAAAAAGGATTTTTATTTTTCCATCAGGTAAAGGCACTTTTCTTATAATAGTTCCAATAGTTCCATATGTGCCAATTTCATCACTTATTGATACAAAGATTAAAGAGTGGTCTTTAATTGCATTTGAGATAGCTTCTTTTTCCTCTTTTGTTTCTAAAAAGATAGGTATAATCATAAATGGATAGATTATTTCATCTCTTTTTAAAACAGGCATCTTAGATGGCAATTGGCTATAATTTTCTAATTTCATATTACTCCTTACCAATAAAATATTTTTTTATACCAAGGGACTTTTGGTGATATAGAATCTTTTGGGATTTTTACTCTGTATTTTTGTGCAGCTTTAATTTTTCCCTCTTTTTTGTAGAGGTGATATATTTTATCATCTAAATATAATTTTGTCAAGAGCGCTTTTACATAAATTGTGTTAACTTCATATATAAAAGTTGAGTCTTTATAATTTAAGTTAAATTTTTTGCACTCTTTGATAATATCTAAAATTTTTCCTTCATTGGTATAAGCATTTTGATAAGAGAGAAAATCTACTCTTATTTTTTCATATTCGCACCAAGGAATCTCTTTTATGCTTGCATATCTCTTTTCATACTGATTAAGATAAAACTTTGCAAGTTCAAACTCTTCATTTTTAAGATGAGCATAATATAAAATTAAAAGCTCGGTTTTTATATACATAGAGCCTGGATATTGAGCTTCAAGCTCTAAATAGATATTATCTGCTTTATCTATATTTTTGTATCTAATCGCTTGAATGAATTTTTTATGAATGGCATTTGCACTAAGATTTGATAAATTTTCGTTTTTTGAGCTACATCCAAAAAATAAAGCCCCAAGGAGAAGAGGGAGAATGATTTTACGCATTTAATTTCCTTAATTCATCCTCAACTTTATTTAATTTTTCTTTAAGTTCATTTAGCTCATTTTGATTTTTCTCTACTATCTCTTTTGGTGCTCTTTCAATAAAGTTTTTGTTTGATAGTTTTTTATCAAGTTTTTCAATCTCTTTATTTAGTTTTGTTTTTTGTTTGTTTAATCTATCAAGCAAAGGCTTAATATCAATTTCATCTTTACTTACCATTGTTTCAAGATTATCAGAAATATCTCTTATTGCATTCTCAATTGGTTTATCTACAAATTCTACTTCTTCAACACGAGCTAATTTCTTAATATACTCTTTTGCCATCTCAGGCAGTTTTGCTAGAACATACGCTTTTTTAAAGTTACTTTGAGTAAGAGCCTTTATTCTTCTAAGGCTTACAATTGCTTCAATAATTAAGTCAAAATCAGCAGGTTTACTAATTTCTTTTACTTTTGGATACTCTTTTAGCATAATTGTATTTTTTTCAATTGAAGGGTTAGAGCTTAATTCTTGATATAAAAACTCTGTGATAAATGGCATAAATGGATGAAGCAGTTTCATAGCTTCTTTAAAAATTGCACCAAGCTCAGTAATTGACTCTTTGCTAACTTTACTTAGCTCAATCCCCCAGTCGCAAAAATCTTGCCATAAGAATCTATAAAGTGTCATAGCCGCATCATTAAATCTATACTCATCAAGCTCACTTCTTACATTTTTAATAGCTTCATTTAATTTATAAAGCATCCATTTACCAAGCTCTGTTTTTACTTCTATTTCTTCTAAATCAGGAAAATGCTCTTTTTGCATCTTTAAATATCTTGCAGCGTTGTAGAGTTTATTTGTAAAGTTTCTTGATTCAATTATTTTATTTTCACTAAGCTTAATATCTCTTCCTTGAACCGCTAAGATTGCAAGGGTAAAGCGCAGTGCATCGGCTGAGTATTTTTCAATAATTTCAAGTGGGTCAATTACATTTCCTTTACTTTTGCTCATTTTTTGTCCGTGCTCATCTCTAACAAGTGCGTGAAGATAAACATCTTTAAATGGCACTTCTTTTAAGAAATGCACTCCCATCATAAGCATTCTTGCAACCCAGAAAAATAGGATATCAAATCCTGTAATAAGCAAGTTGTTTGGATAAAATCTTTTTAAATCTTCTTCTTGCCATTTAATGCCTTTGCCCCAATCACCATTTTCCCATCCAAGAGTAGAAAATGGCCAAAGTGCACTACTAAACCAAGTATCAAGTACATCTGGGTCTTGGTGGAAGTTTTTAGAGTGACATTTTGGACATTCATCTGGCTCATCAACACTTACCCACTCATTTCCACACTCATCGCAATAATATACAGGAATTTGATGTCCCCACCAAAGCTGGCGGCTAATACACCAATCTCTTAGCTCCCTCATCCAAGCGTCATAATTGTTTTTCCATTGAGGCGGATGGAATTTTGTTTCACCTCTATTTACCGCTTCAATAGCATCACGTGCAACTTCTTTTTTCAAAAACCACTGGGTTGAAACATATGGCTCAATTACGCTTTTACATCTGTAACAATGTCCAACTTGATGAGTGTGTTTTTCTCTTTTTTCAATAAATCCCTCTTTTTCAAGTTTTTCTACTATTTTAGGGCGTGCTTGAAGTCTATCAAGTCCTTTAAATTCACCGGCATTTTCATTTAAGATACCTTTTTCATCAAATACTTTTATCATAGGAAGATTATGTCTAAGTCCTACTTCATAGTCATTTGGGTCGTGAGCTGGGGTAACTTTTACTGCACCTGTTCCAAATTCTTTGTCTACATACTCATCTGCAATAATTGGAATTTCTCTATTAATTAATGGAAGTCTTACTTTTTTGCCGATTAGATGTTTATATCTTTTATCTTCTGGATTTACCATAACAGCAGTATCCCCAAAGAAAGTCTCAGGTCTTGTGGTTGCTACTACAATTACTTCATCACTATCAACAATAGGGTATTTGATATAAACAAGCTCACCTTCATGTGTCTCATATTCAACTTCAATATCACTTAGTGCTCCATCTTTAACGCACCAGTTAACCATATAATTACCTTTTACGATATACCCCTCATCATAAAGTTTTTTAAAAGCAACCCTAACAGCTCTTTGAAGTCCTTCATCCATTGTAAATCTTTCTCTACTCCAAGCAGGGCTTGCTCCAAGTCTTCTTAATTGTGTTGTGATAGTTCCACCGCTATACTCTTTCCATTCCCAAACTCTTTTTAAAAATTCAGCTCTGCCAAGCTCTTCTTTTGTTTTACCTTCTGCTAAGATTTGTTTTTCTACTACATTTTGAGTTGCAATTCCTGCATGGTCTGTTCCTGGTTGCCAAAGAGTAGCGTATCCATCCATTCTTTTGTATCTAACCATAATATCTTGAAGCGTAAAAGTTAGTGCGTGTCCTATGTGAAGACTTCCAGTTACATTTGGTGGAGGCATCATAATACAAAAATTTTTCTTCTTTGAATAATCTACTTCAAAAAAGCCTCTCTCCTCCCATATCTTATAAGTATTTTTTTCAAATTTCTTAGGATTATATTCTCTCATTAAAATCCTTTTTTTGTGCAATTATACCAAGAAATGTGATATAATTATTTAAAAAAGGAAAAGAGGGTGAAAATAAGCATTATTGGTTATGGAAAGATGGCAAAGGCTGTTGCTAATGGATTAAAAAAAGGGCATGTTGACTTTGAAGTAGTTGGAAGAGATGAAGAGAAATTAAAAAAATTTGCCGAAGAGTTTAATTGTGATTATACAACGCTTGATAATTTTGATAGTGATTATAAAATTTTGTTTTTGGCTATAAAACCTTATGCCCTAAGAGAGGTTGCTAAAAATTTTGAAAAAGAGGCAAATATCGTAATTTCTATTTTAGCTGGGATACCACTTAAAGAGCTTAAAAAGCATATAAAAGCAAAGTATTATCTTCGTGCAATGCCAAATATAGCGGCTAAATACCAAGCTTCTATGAGTGTTGTAACAGGAGATAAAGAGATTAAAGATATTGGGCTTAGAATTTTTGGTAAAATAGGGGAAGTTGTTTGGGTTGATAGTGATGATGAAGTAGATATGGCAACTGCTATTATAGGAAGTGGACCGGCATTTTTAGCTTTAATTGCCGAGGCTATAAGCGATGGGGGAGTTTATATTGGATTAAAAAGGGAACTTAGTGAGAGATTAACAAGAGGGCTTTTTAAGAGTTTTGCCGCTTTAAAAGAGGATTTTGCTACAATTAAAAACGAAGTTATGTCTCCAAAAGGAACAACGGCTGAGGGAATTAGAAGTTTAGAAGAGGATGGAGTTAGAGGAGAAGTAATGAAAGGAATTATAAAAACTTATGAAAAGTCCAAAAAAATATAAAGCTTTTACTCTTATAGAGATTATAGTTTCTTTGTTAGTTGTTGGGATTGTAATGGCTACTTTGCCAGTATTGATGGATGTTTTTAAGGGTGGAGCAAAGACAAATATGACAGAAGAGGCTTTTTATAGCGAGTTTTCTTTATTGAATTTAATAGCAGGTCGCTATTTTGATGAGAATAATACACTAGATGATAATTACTACAAAGATTTAAATGCTACAAGAGGAGATACTCAACTTCTTATTGAAAATTGGAATAAGAACTTAAATAGGCTTGGAAAAGAGCAAATTAATAATAATATATATAGAAGTGGTAGTAAATATACAACAAGCGTAATTGGTCCAGACGGAGGGGAGAGTAGTGTGGATGATTATGATGATATTGATGATTTTAACGGGTATATTGAGCATATTTATATGCTAACTTCAAAAGGGATTGATTTAAAGGTAAATGTTTACTATATCTCAGATGAGACAAATTATGATGATAATGTAATTAATTTTAAATTTGATTTTAAGACTAAAAAAGACCAAACGAATATTAAAGTAATTAAAATTTATACAAAAGTTAATGGTAAAGAAGTTGTGCTTTATTATCCTATTTGTAATATAGGAGCGAGTAAATTGTTATCTTTAAGTGATATAACAGGAAAGTAAAATGAAAAGAGCGTTTACATTAATAGAAATTATTGTTGTAATTATAATTTTAGGAATTGTTGGGACTATTACGACTAAGATTTTAATAAAGGTTTATAAGCAGTATTATTACGCAAGGGCTCTTAATAAACTCTCATATGAAACTGATAAAGTGATTAATCTTTTAGCGGTAAAACTTCAAAATAGAGTTAAAAATAGTGTAATAGGGGTTGAGTGTAATGTAAGTGCTAATACTTGTATAAATAAAAATCCATCGGATAATCCAAGTTTTAAAGCCGTTGCTGATATTGCTTCAAATGAAGCTGATAAATATCCGGTTTTAGAGTGGATTGGTAAAGATATTTATGCAAAAAGAGGAATTTGGAGTGATAGTGCAAAAAGACTCTTACCAGGATATAGTGGATTTACTGATTTGATTGATACAGCAGTTATTGGGGAGGATGAATATAATATTACTACTCCATATTCAAATTTTAAAGTAGTGGAGATGATTGATAGTAATTGGACAAAAGAGTGGGGAATACAAGGAGATATTTTTGATAATAACTATTCAGTATTACTATTTTCTGGAAGTAATGATAGAGGAGCTTTTTTGGAAATTAATAACTCTTATGGCTATTATGAAACACCAGCTACTCAAATTTTTAGTATTGATAAAAAGGGTTCAAGCTTTGGAGATAATAATTCAAAAACCATTTTGCATATAAAAGCAATTACTAAAAGTGAGACAACTACTCCTTATGAAGGATATTTTATACTAAATTCAGCTTATGCAGTAGTCCCAAGTTATAACGAAAAAGATAAGGATTTTAACTTAACTCTATTTTTTAACTATCATCCTTGGAAAAAAGAGAAGTATTTTAATGTAAATAATAAAGATGCAAATCATACTACAATTGCAACTCATGTAACTCAATTTAAGTTTAGAGAGGATGGAGGGATTTTAAGAATTTATATTTGTATTCAAGATCCAAAAATAAAAGTTGGTAGAGAGAATGTTTCAATTTGTAAAGAAAAGGTGGTATTCTGATGAAAAAAGGAATGGCTTTATTTATGACAATAATTTTTTTGCTTGTGATGGCATTGGTTGGAAGTATGATTATCTCTTTTACTTCTTATGCCTCAAAACATGCAGCAAGAAGTTATTTAGATACGCAAGCTGATTTGGCTTTACGCTCAGCTACTGAGTATGCTATTTTAGCTCTTCAAGGGCACGACTTTTCCCAAGGTAAGTTAAATGAGATAAAAATTTCTTATCCGGCTTTTGATGCTGATGTTAAATTTCACTATTTTTGCAAAGGATGCACATCAGATGAAAATGTCTCTTTGATTGATACAGGAGATACGAATATGAGTGTATTAATTTATGCGGTTGTAAAAAGTAAAAATCCAGATTTTCATATTAGAAAAGTTAGGGTAACTTTGCAAAATCCATAAGATTTCTTTGATAATTTCTCTTTTTTTAGTAGAATTTCATACAAAATTTTTAAAGGAGTTAGAATGAAGAGAACTTACCAACCAAGTAATGTAAGAAGAAAAAGAACTCACGGATTTAGAGCAAGAATGAAAACAAAAGGTGGTAGAAAAGTTCTTGCAAGAAGAAGAGCAAAAGGTAGAAAAAGATTAGCGGTTTAAATTCTAAGGAGATAGAGTTAATTTATAAAAGAGGCAAAAAAATTTCTACTAAATTTTTTAAAATATATTGCCTCTCTTCTGACTCTTTGAAAGTTTCACCCGTTGTTTCCAAAAAAATTTCAAAAAAAGCAGTTGTAAGAAATAAGATTAAAAGAAGAATTAGACATTTGATTGCAATGCATTTTGACTCGGGTAAATTTGTAGTTGTTGCGCTTTGTGATATTTCAGCAATTGATTTTAATGAATTAGTAGAAGATGTTAAGAAAAATCGTAATAAAATTAATAAATGCTTATAAGTTTATAAGCCCTCTTTTTGGAAATAAATGTAGATATTATCCAACTTGTAGCACTTATGCGATTTGGGAATTTGAAAACGATAATTTTATAATTGCTTTTTTTAAGAGTTTTTTAAGAATATTAAGATGTAATCAGTTTTTTAAAGGTGGGATTGATTATCCAGTAGTATCTAAAAAGTTAGGAAGTGTTAAATTTGGAGAGAAAAGAGAAGTTAATTATTGGTATATCCCTATCAAAAAGAATAAATTTATTGTAATAAAGGTAGATAGATGAATAATAAAGACAATTTAAGAAGAATTATAATAGCTACGGCTATCTCTTTTATCTTTTTCTTTGCGTATGACTTTTTTGTTTTGCAGCCTTCAATAAAAAATGCTCCTATTAAGAAAAATGAAACAAAAGAAGTAAAAACTACTAAAAGTACTCTAAAACAAGAGATAGTAGCTACTATTGAGGCAAAAAATTATGAGGTAAAGATTGATGAGCTTGGTAGGATTAATAGTTTTATCTTAAAGCAAAATAAGTTTAATGAAAATGGAAAACATTTAGAACTTATTCCTCCAAAGCTTCCAAAACCACTTGAAGTTAGGTTTGAGAATAAAGAATTAAATAAAAAGGCTTTTTCTACAAAAGTTAGTGTGGATAAAAGTTATATTAAGTTAAGTGGTACCAAAAAAACTCTTACGATTACTCAAAATTTAGGTGATGAGGTAGTAAAAAAGACAGTTACTTTTTATCCAAATGGAAGATATGATGTAAAAGTTATTTTAACAAAGCCTACAATTTATTACATCTCTCCTGGGTATAGACCAAATGTAGCGGTTGATTCTCTTACAATTCATGGAGCATTGATTAAAAAGGCTGATGGAACTTTGGAAATTATTGAAGATGGGGATGCTAAGGTTGAAAATATTAATAACGCTATCGTTACGGCGGGATTTGATAGGTATTATACAACTTTATTTTTCTCAAAAACTCCTTTTGAAGCAATTGTTACTCCTGATGATAATAAAAATCCAATTCTTTTTATAAAAAGTGATAAAAACTTAAATCTTATTGGATACATTGGTCCAAAGTATGTTGATACTCTAAGAAGTATTGATTCAGAGCTTGTGGATGTAGTGCAGTATGGAGTAGGGACATTTTTTGCAAGAAATCTTTTCTTAGTGCTTGATTTTCTTTATAAGTTAGTTGGAAACTGGGGAGTTGCTATTATTTTACTTGTTATACTTGTTAGACTTTTATTGTTTCCTCTTACGTTTAGAGGAATGGTTAGTATGTATAAGCTAAAAGAGCTTGCACCAAAAATGAAGCAAATTCAAGAAAGATATAAAAATGACCCTCAAAAACTTCAAATGCATATGATGAAACTTTACAAAGACCATAATGTAAATCCTCTTGGAGGATGTTTGCCTCTTTTACTTCAAATTCCTATCTTTTATGGAATTTATAAGCTTTTATTATACTCAATTGAGCTAAAAGGAGCTCATTTCTTATGGATAAAAGATTTGAGCGAGATGGACCCATATTTTATTTTACCGGTTTTAATGGGTATTACAATGTATATCCATCAAAAATTAACTCCTACAAATTTCCAAGATCCTATGCAAGAGAAAGTATTTAAGTTCTTACCAGTTATCTTTACTATTATGATGGCAACATTCCCAGCAGGGCTTGTATTATACTGGACAACAAATAATATTCTCTCAATTCTTCAACAATGGATTATTAATAAAGTAATGGAAGGGAAGAAACTCTTAAAGGCTAAAAAGTGAGGATAGAGGCTAAAAGTCTTGAAGATGCATATTTAAAAGCGGCAAAGGAGCTTAACTGCTCCGTTAAAGATTTAGATGTTAAGATAATACAGCATCCATCAAAAGGCTTTTTGGGACTTTTTTCAAAACCAGCTATTATTGAAGTTAATAAAAAATTTTATGAAAAAAGTAAAGAAGAGGTTTTAGGAGAGATTAAAGAGGGAATAAAAAAACTTTTTAGTAAAAGTTGTTTTAATATTGATTTAGTTAGTATTGATATTAAAGATGATGTTGTTTATATTAGGCTTGATGGTGAAGATGCTCCTTTGTTAATAGGTAAAGAGGGGTATAGGTATAATGCCTTAAACTTTATGATGTATAACTGGATTTATCAAAAGTATGGATATAAAGTAAGACTTGAAATTGCAGAGTTTCTTAAAAAGCAAGAGGAGATGTTAAGGAGTTTTTTAGCTCCTTTTATTGAAAAAGTAAAGAATAGAGGTTATGGTAAGACTAAGCCATTTGATGGGATTTTAGTTTTTTTAGCGTTAGAGATTTTAAGAGAGGCTTTTCCTAATAAATATGTAGCAGTTAGAGAGAAAGATGGAGAGAAATTTGTAGTTATTGGAGAGAGATATGGAGACAATAGCGGCAATAGCAACTCCTAATGGGGTTGGGGCTATTTCAATTGTAAGGGTTAGTGGAGATAAAGCCAAAGAGATTGCAAAAAAGCTTACAAAAAAAGATGACTTTCCTCCGCGCGTTGCTAAGCTTTCAAAAATATATGACTCTAATGGAGAATTAATTGACATAGCTCTGGTTCTTTATTTCAAAGCACCTTACTCTTTTACAGGGGAGGATGTTGTAGAGTTTCAGTGTCATGGAGGTGTGGTTGTTAGTAGAATGATTTTAGAAGAGATATTAAAACTTGGTGCAAGAGTTGCAAATCCTGGGGAATTTACCAAAAGAGCCTTTTTAAACGGCAAAATTGACGCATCTCAGGCAGAGGCTATTGCGAAGCTAATTGAGACTCGCTCACGCGAGGGGGCAAAAATATTATCGCGTCAGCTTGAAGGGGATTTGGCTAAATTTGTAGAGGAGATAAGAGAGAGATTAATTGAAATTATGGCTTATAGTGAGGTGTTTATTGATTATGCCGAGGAGGATTTGCCAGATAGTCTTGGAGAGGATATTAAAAGAAAATTAAGTGAAGTTAGGGAGATTTTAAATAAAACCCTTGAATCTTCAAAAAGAAGAGAAGCGCTTCTTAGCGGATATAAAGTAGCAATTGTTGGTAAACCAAATGTTGGTAAAAGCTCAATTTTAAACGCTCTTTTAAACAAACAAAGAGCAATTGTTAGCGATATAGCAGGGACTACTAGGGATACGATTGAAGAAGATATTCAAATTGGCTCACATTTAATAAGGATAGTAGATACCGCTGGAATTAGGGAAGCAAAGGATGAAATTGAAAAAATTGGTGTAAAAAGAAGTAAAGAAGCAATTAAAGAAGCTGATATTGTTTTGGCGGTTTTTGATGCTGGGGAGTTTACGAAAGAAGATGAAGAGATTTTAGAACTTATAAAAAAAAGCGATAAAGAGGTGATAGTTGTAATTAATAAGGTTGATAGAGGGATAGATATTGATTTAGGAAAATTTGAAGGATTTAGGATTGTTAAAATTTCCGCAAAAGAGGATATTTCCCCTTTATTAAGGGAGCTTGAAAGAGTGCTTGATAGTTTCTCAGGAGAGAATGAACATATTCTTATATCAACTCGTCAGATTGAGGCTGTTAAGAGGGCTTTGGAAGCTATAAACGAAGCAGAAGAGTTTTTAACAACAGGTGAGCTTGAACTTTTTAGCTATAATATTCAAGATGCAATAAGGGCAATCAGTGAGATTACAAAGCCTTTTGAATATGATGAGATGCTTGATAAGATGTTTGGTAGTTTTTGTGTTGGAAAATAGATAAAGGAGGTAAAATGACACTACTTGAACTTAAAAAAATGATGATGAAGGCAAAAAGAGAAGATAAAACAAAAGCAAACGCACTTATGATGCTTGTTGATACCGCTCAAAAGATTGCAAAAGAGAGAGGTGTTGAAGTTGATGAAAAAATAATTGGTGAGGCTGCTAAAAAACTAACTAAAATGGCAAAAGAGTCAATTGAGGCTGGAATTAAAGAAGCTAAAAAAGAGCTTGAAGTTTATAAAGAGTTTTTGCCACAAATGTTAAGTGAAGAAGAGACTAAAAAGGTTATTCAAGAAATAATTAATGAAATTGGCTCTAAGAATATGGGAGAGATTATGAAACGACTTAAACAAAGAGGAGATGTAGATTTAGGTCTTGCAAGCAAAATTATAAAAAGCCTTTAAGGGCTTTTTTGTTTTAGCAATTAGTAGAAGGTAAATTTGTGATAAGAATTATAAAAAAAGTTAGAAATAATATTATGTTAAGCTCTATTATGAATTTACATTTTAATTAAAAATTTGTTTTATTCGTTTTAAAGGCTCAAATAAAATTTATTTTTTTAGCGTAAGTATTGATAAAAATTAGCTTTTAAAGTAAGTGGTAAAAAACGGAGAAGAGAATTTATTTTGAGTATAAAACTCTTCTTCTTTTTCTTTTTAGTCTAAATTTTCCTCTTGGCATTCTTACCTCCTATAATGAAAGTAGTGAAATTATATCAAAATTAAACAAAAATTGCACTCATATATCCTACAACCTGTTTTGTATCTCCGCTAACATCGGCACTTGTTCTATAATCTACAATAAATGGAGTAAGTCCCATTTCACTTGCGGCAATAATCATTCCTCCAATTCCTATTTTCCCACACGCTTCACATTTTTCAAGTGCTCCTAAATCAAGGTTTTGGACTGCTTCTAAGCAGTTATAATCAAGTGCATTTGCCGTTTTTAAATCGTAATAGTGACTAAGGTCAGTTGAGATTACTACTAAGGAGTTATTTTCAATTGCATACTCAATAATATCTTTTAATTTCTCTGGTTTGTACTCTCCATATATTAACTCTACTACTGGAATTTCTCCAAAGTAGTGATGAATAAAAGGCATTTGAACCTCTGTTGAGTGTTCTTGATGTACTTCTTCAAAATTTACTACTCCAAATTTATCAATAAGCTCAGCCGCAAATGCCCTATCAATTGGCAAGAATCCACAAGGGGTCTCATATTTATCTTCAAGAGTTGTGGAAATTCCTCTAAAAGGGACTCTATGGCTTGGTCCAATGACTACAACTCTTTTTGGATTTGCGTTTTGGGCGATTCTATAAGCAAAATTTGCAGTAAATCCACTATACATCCAGCCAGCGTGTGGTGCTATTAGGGCTTTTGGAATTAAAGAAAAAACTTCTTTTGCTTTTTGAGGGTCAACATTTTCATCAATTATTTTATTAAAGTGAGCAATGTATGCTTTTACATTATCACAAGTTCCTCCATACCAATCTTTAAAATATGCTTTTCTCATTTCCATACTCCTTCAATAATTTCTTTACATTTTGGACATCTTGCTATTCCATTTTCATCAATTTCAAGGATGTTTTTTTCTACTTTGTAAATTGAGCGAACAATAAGCTCTTCATTGCATTTTGGACAATAGGTTACAACGGGTGCTGCAATGTTTCCAAAATATACATATTTAAGCCCCGCTTTTTTTCCAATTTCGTATGCTTTTATCATAGTCTCAATTGGAGTTGGGGGTTTGTCTTGGACTTTGTAATCTGGATGAAATCGTGTAATATGCCAAGGAATCTCTTTGCCTACACTTGCAATAAACGTAGCTATTTGGGTTAACTCTTCATCACTGTCATTATCATTTGGGACTATAAGAGTTGTAATCTCTTGCCAAATTCCTACCTTATGTAATCTTTTTATTGTATCAAGGACATCTTCAAGATTCCCTTTTAGTACTTTTTTATAGTATTCAGGTTTAAAACTTTTTAAATCCACATTGCAAGCGTCTACCCAATTTTTCATATCCTCAATTTCATAAACGCTTTCAAATCCATTTGTTACAAATACATTTTTTAAGCCTTTTTCTTTGGCTAAAATTCCAACATCTCTTGCATATGGATAAAAAATACTTGGTTCATTATAGGTATAAGCAATTGATTTGCAGTTATATTTTATTGCTAAATTCACCATCTCCTTAGGCGATACATAAATAGAATTATTTACTCTATTGGTATGAGCTATTTGCCAGTTTTGACAAAATGGGCATTTAAAGTTACATCCAACAGTCCCAAAACTAAGCACAGCACTTCCCGGTAAGAAGTGAAAAAGTGGTTTTTTCTCAATTGGATCAACATTAATTGAGCTTGGATGTCCATATACTAAATTTACAAGTTTACCACCTTCGTTTTTATTAACTCCACAAATTCCAACTTGACCTTCTTTTAAAATACAATGGTGACGACACAAAAGACATCTTATTTTTCCATTTTCAAGTGGTTCATAATATTGCATTCCCCCTCCTTAAAATTTTGACTATTATAGCACAAAGAAGAGAAAAAGTAAATAAAAATTATAAAGTGACTTGATAGAAGTTGGCTAAACTATTTTAACTTTTACTTTTTTATATGGGCAGTTTTTACCTTTGCTTGCGAAGTTTTGAGGATTTATTTCTTCTTCTTCTTTGAATTCAAGGGTAATTTTTTCTTTTATTTTGTATCCAAAAAGTTTAGCTGGGTTTGTTGAGATTAATTTAGTAATAATTTTATGGTCTATTGGGAGGGAGTAGGCAAGTTGAGTAAAAATGTCAAGTTTGCTAATTCCAAATTCAGCTTCTTCAAAAGGGATATCTTTTTGATTTGTAGCGATATGGTTTGAAGAGATGAAATCAATAAGCTCTTCTTGGCAAGCTTTAAGTAACGCTTCTTTATCTTCTTTGCTTCTTAGAGGAGGAAAAGTTTTATAAAGAGTATTGAACTCTTTTAGGTTTTCATCTGTAAAGTATAAATTATCAATACATATATCTATAAAGATGTTTGATGGTTTATTTTTTAATATTTCAAGAGACTCTTTTGTTGTTATACTTTGAAAGACTACTTTTGTATTAAAATGTTTTGATAATTCATAAATTTTTGCTACTTCAATACTCTCAGCATAATTTGGTATGCCACTAACCCCAAGCAGATAAGCAACTTCACTATCATTCATAACTCCACTACTTAATGATTTATTATTACAGTTTACAAAAATTGGGATATTAAGAAACTCTCCATATTCAAAAATCCTTTTTATTAAGTTCATATCTTCATCTGAGTTTATATAAATTGCACTTGCACCTTTACTTTTTAAAACTGAAATCTCGCTAAGTCTGTTTTCGTGTATCCCTTCAATTGCTACAAAAAGATTGAAATTTTCTTCGTTTGCCCTTTTTAGATTATAAGCTAAGTGGAGTTTGTCATAGATTGGTTTATGTTTTGGTATCATTAAAGCAGCCTCAACTCCTCCGTTTCTTGCAGCTGCTGCTATTCTTCCTACGCTTTCTGAGTTTTTTATGTTTAAATCAAAACTTTTTGGCACTTGTATTCTCATAATCAGCCTTTTTTAAATATAATTTTAACTAAAAAAGGAAAAGAATGGGTTGGATTTTAATTTGGATGGTTATGGCAAGTGCGATTGCTTATCTTGCGTTTAGGTTAAATTATAATCCGTGGGTGTTTTTGTTAATTTCGGTATTGTTCTCCCCTGTAATTGGGCTTTTGAGCCTTGCTACTTGGGATTATTATAAAACTTTTATAAAAGGATATAGATGAATAGAGTTTTGACTCTTTTGAAGAAGAGTTATTTTAATTTATCTTTAAAGGATGAAGAGGCGTTTAGTAAGATTATAAGAGATGATGGACTTGGGAAGTGTAAGATAGTTTTTAATATGTTTGCGTTTTTGTTTGGGTGGTTTTATCTTTTGTATAGAAGAATGAGCATTGAAGCAATGGGGGTTTTGGTTGCTTCTTTGATGGTTGGCTATATTTTAGCTTATGCAAAATTTCATCCTTTGATTGTATTGGGAGTTATTTTTTTGATAAATTCGTTGCTTAGCGGGTTTTGTTACTATTTTTTATATTTAAATAAGTTTGATAGGGATAGGGATTATTGCAAGGATGATATTGAGTGTTTAAAAAGTAGAGCAAAGCCAAAACTTTGGCCGGTTATTTTAGCTATTTTGATTATTTTATTTTTAATTTGGCCTTGGATATTTGCATTGGTTAGTGGAGCAAAATTAAAATGATATAATTTCATTAAAAAGGGAGATAATGAAAAGAGTTTTAATTATAGGAAGTGGTGGAAGAGAGTATAGTATTGGATATTTTTTAAAAGATGAGGCAGAAATTTTTTATGCACCAGGAAATGGGGCAACAGAAGAGTTTGCTACAAATATTGATATAAAAGATTTTAAAGAATTAGCAAAGTGGGCAAAAGAAAACAGTATTGACCTTACGATTGTTGGTCCAGAAGACCCGTTGGTTAGAGGAATTGTTGATGTTTTTAAAGAAGAAGGGCTTACAATTTTTGGTCCAAGTAAAAAGGCTGCGCAGCTTGAAGGTAGTAAAGTTTATATGAAAAACTTTTTAAAAAAATATAATATCCCTACTGCAAAATATATTGAAACTTCAAATAAAGAAGAGGCGTATAAATTTATAGATGAGTGTAAAAAGACTCCTATTGTAATAAAGGCTGATGGACTTTGTGCGGGAAAAGGAGTGATTATTGCTGAGTCAAAAGAAGATGCTAAAAAAGCGGTTGATGGGATGCTTAGCGGTGAGATGTTTGGTGAAGCTGGTAAGAGGGTAATTATAGAAGAGTTTTTAGATGGGTATGAGCTTAGTATGTTTGCAATTTGTGATGGCGAGGATTTTGTTTTGCTTCCAGCAGCCCAAGACCACAAAAGACTTCTTGATGGAGACAGAGGACCAAATACCGGTGGAATGGGAGCATATGCACCAACGCCTCTTGCAACGCCAGAAATTTATGAAAAGGTAAAGACAAAAATTATTCGCCCAACCTTAAAAGGAATGCAAGAAGAAAAAGCTCCGTTTGAGGGAGTATTGTTTATAGGACTTATGATTGTGGATAATGAGCCGTATGTACTTGAATATAATGTAAGATTTGGAGACCCAGAGTGTGAGGAGCTTATGGCTTTAATTGATAGCAGTTTATATGATATGTTTAAAAACGCAGCTACAAAACAGCTTGATAAAATTGATGTAAAAATAAAGGATATGGTAGCAGTCGGGGTTGTTTGTGCGAGCAAAAATTATCCGTATTCAAGCAGTGAACCAGCTGAAATTAAAGTAGATGATTTAAGTGATTGTAATGGATATATAGCATATGCCGGAGTTAAAAAGATTGATGGAAAATTAATGGCAACGGGTGGTAGAGTTTTAGTTTGTGTTGGATTTGGAAAAGATGTAAAAGAGGCAAGGGATGAAGCTTATAAGATTGTAGATAGAGTTCATTTTGATGGGAAAAAATATAGACGTGATATAGCATATCAAGCTTTGGAGAAGTAATGGATTTAGAAGTTAGGCTAAAAAGAGAGGGGCTTAGAGTCGCTTCTCTTACTAAAAGAATTATTTCAATGAGTATAGATGATTTTCTTGTTAGTTTAATTATATTTTTGGCGTTTATTGATTCGTTTAGCCAAATTAAAACTTATGATGAAATGATTGTGCTTATTGATTCTCTTTTTGTTTATGTGTTTATTGCTTATACCCTTTATCATTGGATTTTTGTAGCGTTATATGGTAAAACAATTGGTAAAATGATTACAAAAACAAAAGTAGTTGATATTAAGACTCTAAGTACGCCTTCTTGGAGTAGTGCTTTTGTTAGGAGTTTGATTAGAAACTTTGATGAGATGTTTTTATATCTTGGGGTGATGTATGCGATTTTTGACCCTTTTAATAGAGCAATTCATGATATAGCTGGGAGATGTGTAGTTGTTGAGGATAATTAGTTTTCTTTTTTTTACTTCTTTTTTGTTTGCAAAGAGTGCAATTATTTTTGCTACCAAAGCAATAGATAAAAATTCAACTATCTACCTTAATAAGCCGGTTATTTTTTATAAGAATTATATTATTGAAGCTAAAAAAGCTATAATCTATAAAAATCAAAAAAAAGCGATTTTAGAAAAGGATGTGGTTGTTTTTTATAAAAATGTTTCTATCTTAGCAAATAGGGCTGAGATTTATTTTGCAAAGAAAAGTGTTTTAAATAGTATATTTTTAGTTGATACTTCAAATGAGATGTGGTTTAAGGCTTTAAGGGGTAAGTTTAAAAAGGATAAAGTTAAATTAAAAAATATAATTTTTTCAAGTTGTTGTATAGAAAATCCTGATTGGTATTTAAAAAGTAGTAGTGGTAGTTATAATAAAAAAACAAAGTATATGAAACTTTATAATGTAGTTTTATATCTTCATAATGTGCCTATTTTTTATTGGCCATTTTATACAAACTCTTTGGATAAGCATAGAAGAAGCGGATTTTTAAGACCTTATGTTGGATTTTCTGGAAGAGAAGGATTCTTATACTCTCAACCTATCTATTTTGTTCTTGGTCCTCACGCAGATTTTGAGATAACTCCAACAATTAGGACATTTAGAGGTAGGGGAGTTTATAATACATTTAGATTTTTAACATCTCCTTATGACTTTGGAGAGATTAGATTTGGGGAGTTTATTGATTTTGATAAATTTTATTATAAATATAATTTAGCTCACAAAAAGCACTATGGGTTTGAAATTTTATATAAAAGAAGCCATATTTTAAATGATAAAGATAAGTTATATGCTAATGTTAAGTATGCCAATGATGTAGATTATTTTTACCTTAATGCTTATAATTACACTTTTGATACTTCTTATCTTGTTGATAAAATTGTAACTTCTAAAATAAATTATATAACTCCTATTGGTAAGAAATATTTTTTTGGTATTTATAATAAATATTTTCTTGATACTACGAAAATCTCAAATAATGATACCCTTCAACTTTTACCTCAACTAAATTTTCATAAGTTTGAGAGTAAGAGTGGTTATTTTTTAAACTCTTTTGATGTAAATTATTATAATTACTACTCAAAACCTCAAAAGTTTTATCAAGTTTCTTTGAATATGCCTATTTCTTATTATAAGACTCTTTTTGATGGGTATTTAAAATTTAAGTATGATGAGACTTTTAATTATGTTGGAGGAAATTATTATAATTCAAATATTCCTCCTCAATACTTTTATCAATTTTTTGGGACTTTTAAGGTATATAACTCTCTTGCAAAAGAGGGTAAAAATTATATTCATATTATAAATCCAGCACTCTCTATTAATTTTAAGCAATATTTAAAAGAGAGCGAAAATAACACTACTCTTTTTAATTATACAAAGATGGATAATTCAGTTAATCTATTTTTATATCAGATGTTTAGTAAAGAAGATTTTACCTTAGAACATACTTTTAATGAAAATTTTGATTTTAAGGGTAAGAGTGAAGTTATGGAAAATAGTGTTAATTTAAAAAAAGGCAATGTAAAGATAAGTGATAGAAATAGGTTTAATTGGTATTTAAAACGAACAACTTATAATAGTTTTTTTATAGATTTTTTGCTTGGAAGTTTTGAGATGAAATTATCTCATTTTTACTCTTTTGATAAAGAAAAGACATCTTCATCTTATACTCTTAGGCTTTCAAAAAGAATCTCGGCTTATAAAAAATACTATTTTGAGTATAATTACGACTTAGAGAATAGTTATTATAAATATTTTTTAGTTGGAGTTAGTTTAAAAAAAAGATGTTGGCAATATAATTTTGAAGTAAAAGAGATGAGAACTCCGGTTTTAAAAGAGAATGGAATTTCTTATTTTAAGAATTATTTGGTAAAGTTTAATATCAATTTTTACCCAATTGGAGGTATAAAACAGAGTATTCAAGTGGAGTAGCAAATGAAAACAGAATTAAAAGTAGGACTTTTTATATTTTTAGGGCTTATATCATTGATTTTTATGACTTTTCAGATAAAGACATTGGAATCTTTAAAAGAGAGAGGATATGTAATTTATGCAATTGTAAATGATGCAAGTGGGCTTAGTAAAAAATCAAAGGTAAAATTAAGAGGAGTGAAGGTTGGAGCTGTTGATAATATGCAGCTTTTAGATAATGGGGTTAAGTTAAAGCTTCTTATCAAAAAAGGAGTAAAAATTCCAGTTGGTTCAGAAGTTACTCTTGCACAAGATAATGTTTTAGGTGGGAAATATTTAAAGATTATTCCGTCAAATTCAAAAGAGTATCTAAAACCAGGAGATGTAATTTCAAAATTTGTTCAAACTCCTTCAATGGATGATGTAATGAGTAATATTAATAAAGCGGTTGATGATGTAAGAGTTTTAATTAAAAAATTAAATACTACTTTAAATCAAGAAGCAATTGAAAATATTCAAAAAACACTAAGAAATGTAAAACTTGCAAGTAAAAAACTTGATAATATACTTGCTACGACTCAAAATAAACTGCCAAAAATTTTAGATAATACAAATGCTTTAATTCTTTCATATAAAGCAACAGGAGATAGTTTAAAAAGAAAAGTTCCAAAAATTCTTAATAAAGTAGATAAGCTTGTTGCTTCTTCAAATGAATTAGTTAATACATTAAAGATAAAAGTATCTAAACTTGCTGATGAATATATTAAGGTTGGAGAGAATGCAAATGATATTTTAGAAAGTAATAAAAAACCTCTTAATGAAACTATTGTAAAAGCAAAAGACTTTTTTGCAAATGGAAGTAGTAGCTTTAAAAAGATTGATAATTTTTTAGCTTCTCTTAATCGTTCTCAAATTTTAGTAGATATTTCAAGTTCTTATCTCTTAAACGATTCAACTTATCTTACAACAGCAAATATAGCTTATCTTCCAAATCCAACTAAATATTATATCCTTGGGATAACGTCAAGAAAAGATTATCTTTATACTGGTCCTGGGGATAAAAGTAAGCTTTATATAAATGCTGAAATTGGAAAAAGATATAATAATGTCTTATTAAGAGGGGGTATTATTGAGAGTACAGGTGGAGTTGGAATGGATTACTTTACAAATAGCGATAAAGTAGTCTATTCAACGGAAATTTATGATTTTAATAGCGAAAATGACCCAAGAGGGGATAAGCCTCACTTAAATGCAAGAGTTTCATATCTTTATTTAAAACATATCCAATTCTTAGCCGGAGTTGACAATATTTTAAATACTAATGCAAGAAACTTCTTTTTAGGAGTTGGTATCAAATTTAAAGACAATGATTTAAAAACTTTAATGGGGGGAGGTGCGACATCGTTTCTAAAATAGAGGAGATAAAAAAAGCAAGAGAGATTTTAGAAATTCCGCCTCTTAGCTCTTTTGAAGATGTAAAAAAAAATTATAAAAAGTTAGCAAAACGGCGAAAAGATGATAAAATTTTGATGCAAGAACTTAATTGGGCATATGATATATTAAAAAATTATATGCTAAATTATAAATTTACTTTTAGCAAAAACGAAATTGAGAGTCAATATCCAGATGAATTTTTTAAAAGGTTTAATTAATGGATGATATTTTAGTAAGACTTGATGAAGAACTCTTTTTAGATTTAAAAGAAGCTGAGGATTTGATTGTTTTAGCGATTAGTAAAAGAGCTAAGGATTTGGCTAAAAGTATTGCGTCAAAGTATAATTTAGAATGCGATATTTTATTTATTGAAGAAGTGAAATCTCCAATAAATAAAGAAGTATCTTTGGCAAGTGTTAGTGAGAGTAGAGATTATGTGATAATAGAAGAGCTTGTTAGAAGTTTTGAGATTACAGATGATTTTTTGTTTAATGAAATTGAGAGAGTTTATGAAGAGAAAATTTTAGAAGATATTCATCAATTTAGAAAAGGGGAAGGACTTATTTCAATTAAGGATAAGAGTGTTTTACTAGTAGATGTTGCAGCAAATACTGGGCTAACTTTGCTTTGTGCGATTAAGAGTTGTATTAATCAAGGTGCAAATTTTATTAAAGTTGGAGTTGGAGTAATTGCAAAAGAGACGGCTGAAATGATAGAAAAAATTGTCGATAAGGTCTATTTTGGCAAAGTAATTGAAGATTATGTTTCAACAGAATTTTATATTAAGGAGAGTAAATGAGTTGCGAAGTAGATATTAAAATTAATGGTAAAGAGCAAAAGTTTATTTTAAATAAAGTTGCAAGGCAGGCAGATAGTTCTATTTGGTGGCAAGAAGGAAATACGGTTATGCTTGCTACTTTGACTTATAATCCAGATGAAGTGATTGAAGAAGATTTTGTACCGTTAGTAGTTCAATATGTAGAGAGGGCTTATGCAGTTGGTAAGATTCCGGCTGGGTTTGTAAAAAGAGAACAAAAACCTGGGGATTTTGAAACTTTAACTGCAAGAATTGTAGATAGATCGCTAAGACCTCTTTTCCCAAAAGATTATGGGTATGATACTATTATTACCATTATGGCACTAAGTGCTGATGAAGATAGTGACTTGCAAGTTGCGGCTATGAATGCTGCTGCTGCTTGTATGTATCTTAGCTCTTTGCCGTTTGCAAAAATGGTTCATGGAGTTAGGGTAACAAGAATTGATGGAGAGATTATATTCAATCCTACTTTATCTCAACTTGAAAAGGGAGATTTTAACCTTTTTGTAACTGGGACAAAAGATGAGCTTTTGATGATTGAGTATGCAAGTCAAGGGCAAGAGGAGATAGAGATTATTCCAGTTGAGGATGTATTGCTTGATGGAGCTCCTGTTGAGAATACTATTGTAAAGTATCGTACTAATGAGATAAGTGAAGATGAGCTTATTGATATTTTGAAAAAAGCAAAAGAGAAAATTAAAAAGGGAGCAGAGATTTATGAAAAAGCGTTGGAGAGTTTTGTAAAAGAGAAAATTAATTTTGAGCAAAGGGAAGAAGTAGACATTACTCCATATGTAAAAATTATTAAAGAGAAGTATGTTGATGAGCTTAGAGAAATCATCAAACATCTTAGCAAGAGTGAGAGGGATTATCTTTTAAAGCAGTTTGCAAAAAAAATTGCTAAGGCCTTAGGAGAAGAGGATAAGTTTGATGTAATTTTAAAAGCAGTAAAAGAAGTTAAAAGAGAGATTGTAAGAGGTATGATTTTGTATGAGGGTATAAGAGCTGATGGGAGAAAACTTGATGAGATTAGACCAATTACAATTGAGACAAATATTCTCCCAAGAGCTCATGGTAGTTGTCTATTTACCAGAGGGCAAACCCAAGCACTTGCAGTAGCTACGCGAGGAGGAGATATGGATGCTCAGGTTTATGCAAATCTAACGGATAAAGAAGAGAAGCTTGAAAAATTTATGCTCCATTACAATTTCCCAGCATTCGCAGTTGGTGAAGCTGTAAGACTTGGACCTCCAAGTAGACGCGAACTTGGACACGGAAATCTTGCAAAAAGAGCTATTGAGCCTTTAATTGACCCAGAGTTTGATGAGACTGTAAGAGTTGTTAGTGAAATTCTTGAAAGCAATGGAAGCTCTTCAATGGCAACTGTTTGTGCGGCATCTTTGGCACTCAAAGCTGCAAAAGTACCACTTCTTAAAATGGCTGCTGGGGTTGCAATGGGAATGGTAAGTGAGGGTGAAAAATATGCAATATTAACCGATATTATGGGGCTTGAAGACCACGATGGGGATATGGATTTTAAAGTAGCTGGAACTTTTGATGGAATTACTGCAATGCAAATGGATATTAAGCTTGGTGGAATTTCTCTTGATATTTTAAAAGAAGCACTCTATCAAGCAAGAGAAGCAAGAGCGTTTATTTTAGAAAAAATGGAAAATGCGGCTAAGAATATTAAGTATAATGAAGACATTCTTCCAAAAAGCGTTAGTTTTAAAGTTGAGCCTGAAAAAATTATTGATATTATCGGAACTGCTGGTAAGACTGTAAAAGAGATTATTGCTAAATTTGGTATTACTATTGATTTGGACAAAGAGACTGGAAAAGTAAAAATTTATGGTGATAATTATGAAGATATGCACGCTGCAAAAGATTATATTTTAAATGTTGTTTGTAAAGATGATACTCTAAAAATTCCTCAATTTAAGATAGGAGAAATTTTAGAGGGAGTAGTAAAAAGAAAAGTGCCTTTTGGAATGTTTATTGAAGTGGCACCAGAGGTTGAGGGGCTTTTGCATGTTAGTAAACTTAATGGGCATAGTTTAGATGAGTTTGAGGAAGGACAAAAAATTAAAGTAAAAGTTTTATCTCAGAGTGGATTTAAAATAGAACTTGCATTGGTGGAGGAGTGATGTTTGAGAAGTATCCTTTTGAGAAGTTAAACGAACTATTAGAAGATATTTCCCATCCAAAAGAGATTATCTCTTTAACTATTGGAGAGCCTCAATTTGAGACTCCTTCTTTTATTCAAAAAGCACTTTGTGATAATTCAAAATACCTAAATAAATACCCAAAAACAGCAGGTGAAGAGGTTTTAAAAGAGGCACAAAGGGATTTTGTAAAAAGAAGATTTCAAGTTGAGCTTAAAAAAGATCAGTTACTTCCTACTTTTGGTACAAGGGAGCTTTTGTTTAATTTTCCTTTGTTTTTAAGACCAAAAAAGATGGCTTTTCCAAATCCTTTTTATCAAATTTATGAAGGTGCAGCAATTGCGGCTGGGAGTGAGATTAACTATCTTCCTTTGATAAAAAAGAATGATTTTAAGCCAAAACTCACTCAGCTTGATGGAGATGAGGATTTAATTATTTTAAATTCCCCAAATAATCCAACAGCAAGTGTGATGAGTTTGGATGAACTTAGCGAATGGGTTGAGTATGCATTAAGTAAAGATATTGTAATTTTAAGCGATGAGTGTTATAGTGAAATTTACTTTGATAAAAAGCCGCCAAGTATATTAGAAGCATGCATAAGAGTAGGGAATAGGGATTTTAAAAATGTTTTAGCAGTTAATTCAATTTCAAAAAGAAGCTCAGCACCTGGGCTTAGAAGTGGATTTATTGCAGGTGATAGTGAAATTTTAAAAAAATATCTTCAATTTAGAACATATGTTGGATGTGCAAGTCCACTTCCTTTGCAGTTTGCAGCTAAGGTAGCGTGGGAAGATGATATTCATGTAGAGGTTTTTAGAGAAAAATACAAAAAAAATTTTGAAATTGCAAAAGAGATTTTAGGAGTTAAAATTCCACAAGCTACTTTTTATATTTGGCTTGAAGTAGGAGATGATATTGAATTTACAAAAGAAGCGTATAGAAGAGGAGTTAAAGTAATGCCTGGTCGCTTTATGGGAAGAGGTGGTATTGGTGAGGGGTATGTAAGGGTTGCGTTGGTTTATGATGAAGATAAAACAAAAAGAGCACTTAAAATATTAAAGGAGTTATTATGAGTTTAGTTAAAAAGTATGAAAAACTTGATAAATTGATTTATCAAAATAGAGAAGATGAGATTAATGAAGTTTTTAGAGAAATTTTAAAAGAGACATTTGATTTGGTTAATTCAAAAATAGAAAAAGGTGAGAGTTTAGATGTAAATGATAAAGAAGAAGCAGCGGCAATTAGAGCAATGTTTGAGTATATGTTAGAACTTTGGGATGAAGGTGCGATTGATGAAGCAAAAGAGGTTGGATATGATATGGCATATCTTGTAAAAGACCCTAAATTAAAAGAGATGTTTAGTATGTTTGTAATAGGAATGCTTGCTGGGCTTAGCTTGGATGAATTTTTTGAAAAATATGTAAATACTAATAAAGTTTATAAGGATACATTTTTTACCGATTTTGATGATAGGATTGATGAGCTTGTAATTAAATATAAAAAGAAATTTCAAGAAGAGTTTAGCAAAGATGCATAAAATCCATTTTATTGGGATTGGAGGAATTGGGCTTAGCGCGATTGCAAGATATTTAAATCAAAAAGGATTTAAGGTTAGTGGGAGCGATGTTGCAAAGACTTCCCTAACCTTGGCTCTTAGTAAAGAAGGGATAGAAGTTTTTATTCCTCAAAAAAAAGAAAATATCAAAACCCCAGATGCAGTTGTTTATACCGCGGTAGTAAAAGATGATAATGAAGAGTTAAAAGAGGCAAAGAGGAAAAATATTAAAACGTTTAGTAGGAGAGAATTTTTACCCTTTATAGTTAATGATAAGAAAGTCCTATCAGTTTGCGGGGCTCATGGTAAAAGCACAACAACTGCAATTTTGGCTTCTATTTTAAAAGATGCAAATGCTTTAATTGGTGCTGAGAGTAAAGAGTTTAATAGTAATGCAAGGGTAAGTGATAGTGATATGCTTGTTTTTGAAGCGGATGAGAGTGATGGTAGCTTTGTTGATTCTAATCCTTTTGTAGCAATTGTGACAAATACTGAGCCTGAGCATATGGAGTTTTATGAGTATGATTTTGATAAGTTTTATGCTCATTATGAAGAGTTTTTGAAAAAGGCAAAAATAAGAGTTGTAAATGGAGATGATGAATTTATAAAAAGTCTTGATATTCCTATGAAAAGAGTTTATCTAAAAGATGCTAAGAATGTAAGATTTGAAATTAGGGACTTTTTGCCAAAAAGTGTTTTTGAGTATAAGGGAGTGGAGTTTGAAGTTTATGGGTTTGGAGAGCATTTAATCTTAGATGCTATGCTTGCAATTGAAGCGGCAAGTGAATTTTTAAGCCTTGAAGAGATAGCAAAAAATATAAGAGATTTTAGAGGAATAAAAAAGAGATTTGATGTTTTAATTAAAGAGGATGATTTTATTTTAATTGATGATTATGGTCATCATCCAACAGAAATAAAAGCAACTCTAAATGCTGCAAAAGAGTATGCAAAATTAAATGGAGTAGATAAGATAATTGCAATTTGGCAACCTCATAAATATAGTAGAACAATTGATAATTTAGAGGGATTTGTTGAGTGTTTTGATGGGATTGATGAGCTTGTGATTTTGCCAGTTTGGAGTGCTGGGGAGGAGAAAAGAGAGATTGATTTTAAAAAACATTTTAAAAAGTATAATCCAGTCTTTGCTGATAGGGTTCAAAGAGATGGAGATAATATTATGTTAATTAAAGATGATAAAATTTTAAAAACCATAAACAAAGGACTTGTTATTGGATTTGGGGCAGGGGATATTACTTATCAGCTAAGAGGTTAAGATACTCTTTAACTTCTTCTAAAATTTTTATATCTTTTGTCTCATCAAAGTATTTAAAACTCTCTCCGCTTTGAACTTTGCCATCTAATAAATCTCCGCTTTTTCTAAATTTTAAATCAAGCTCGGCTATCTTAAATCCATCAAGTGTAGAAGCAAAAGCTTTTAGTCTTGGGTTATTTTTGTCGTTGGTATATAAAAAGCAATACCCCTTATCTCCATATCTTCCAACTCTTCCTCTTAATTGATGTAAAGTAGCAAGTCCCAGTCTCTCAGCTCCTACGATTACTATTGTGTTAAGACGAGGAAGAGAGATGCCAACTTCAATTATTGTTGTTGTTACTAAAATATCGCCTTTATCCTTAAATTCCATTAATACTTCTTCTTTATTTTTATCTTTTCCATGAGTTATGTAAACATTTTTAAAGTGTTTTAGCCAAAACTCTTTCCCACTCTCTAAGCTTTGGTATTTGAATTTATCTGAATCTTCTACTAATGGATAGACAATTGCAACTTGATACCCTTTTGAGATTTGAGATTGGATATGAAAAATAAGCTTTTTAAAATCCTCTTTTGAAATAATTTTAGTCTCAATCTCTTTTTTAAACGGAAGCTCTTTTATCAAAGTTACATTTACAAAGCTACTCATTATAAGTGCCTGGGTTCTTGGAATTGGAGTTGCGCTAAATTGAAAATAATGTGGCAAAACTTTTTTATTACTTACAATTTTTTCAAGTTTGTTTCTTTGATTTGTTCCAAATCTGTGTTGCTCATCTACCATAATAATATCAACATTTGGCAACTCTTTGTATAATAAAGCGTGAGTCCCAATTAATAAGTTAGCTTCTTGTATCTCTTTTTTTGATGGAGAAGTTTTTTGAGTAATGAGTAAAATTTTTTTGTTTTTTAGGAATTTTTTTGCTTCTTGATAGATTTGGTTTGCTAAAATTGAAGTTGGTGCCATTATTATGCTTTTGTTTGCCATAAATGCAGCAGCTAACATTACAATAGTCTTTCCACTTCCCACATCTCCAATAATTACTCTTCTTGCTTGGATATTTTTGGATATGTCATTTTGGATATCTTTTATAGCTTTTAATTGATCGTTTGTTAGTTTAAAGGGTAGGGAGTTTATAAATGGAGTTGGGTTTGCAATTATGGGTTTTGAAGGATAGTATTTTTTTTTGCTTTGCATTTTATAAAGGTAATTAAAAATTTCTGCCCATTTTAGTGCGTACTCGATTTTTTTTAAATTTATATCTTCTATTGAGCGTGGAAAGTGCATATAATAAAGAGTTTTTGCTATGTGAGTAGGAAGCAATGATAAATCTTTTAAAGAGAGTTTTTGAATCTCTTTTTTTATGCTTTTGTTTTTGTAAAGAGGGATAATCTTATTGATTTTTTTACTATCTATTGGTTTTGGTTGGATGATTTGGTATTCTTTTACCTCTCCTCTTATATAAATTCTATTTCCTTTAAAAAAGAGCATTTTGTGCCATTTTGTAAAAACAAAAAAAACTCCCCAAATTATTGTTTGGACATTTTTTAAATAAAGTTTTACTCTTGTTACTTTGTTTGATTGGTAAACTTCTAAAATTTCGGCTTCAAAGGCTTGTGGTTTGTTGGTAATAAAGGGGTAAAGAGTGTTATCTTCCCACTCTTTTGGCTTGTTTAGAGCAATTTCTATTGGGTTCATTTGGTAATTATAGAGAAGCTTAAATTTGTTATCTCTTTGTGATTTTTAATAAAGTCGTTTATCTCATCAAGTGAGAGATTTTTTATTTTGTCAAGTTCTGAGTTTTTATCTTCTATTCCAAAGTAATATTCTTCAAATTTTCTTTTTAATCTTTGGGGAGTTGTCTCTTCTCTTAAAGGTTCGCTTCCAATTAAAAATTTCTTTGCGCTCTCTAACTCTTCTTTACTAACCCCTTTTTGAGTAAAGTTTTCTATTAATTCAATAATTAAATTTTTTGCATCTTGGGTATTTTGAAGTTTTGTTTGTAAAAATCCTTTTAGGATTTGAAAATTTTTGCTAAATTGATTAAAAGCGTATGCAGAATAAGCATATCCTCTTTTTACTCTAACCTCTTCCATTATCCTACTTCCAAATCCACCAGCACCTAAGATAAAAGTAGCTACTTTGGCTAAGTGCCATTTATCTTTGCTTACATTAAAAGGGCTTCCAAAGTAGATATAGCTTTGTTTTACATCTTTTTTTTCAATAATTTCTCCTTGCTTTGGAGTGAAAAATAGGTCCTTTTTAGGAGGATTTGATGGGAGGGGCAAAGAGATATCTATCTTTTTGCCTCCAATTAATGCAATTAGAGACTCTTTTGATAAGGTTTGAAAATGATTTTTTATATCTTCTAAACTTACACTTTCAATCTCTTCTCCAATTTCTGAAATTTCAAGAGGAGTATTTTTAAACATAACCTTAAATAAATTTTTGCTTGCTGTGTAGTCGTGGTTGTTTTTTAGAGTCTCTTTTTTAGCTTTTATTTCTTCTTTACTTTTTAAAAGGGCTTCTTTTGTGAAGTTTGGATTTGAAAGAAGCTCTTTTAAGTATTGCATAGCTTGGTGGGATTTTTCATTTAAAAAAGTTAGGGATATTGATGTGTTTGCATAACTTGTATGAGTTGATAAATTTATTGCTTTTTCTTCAAGCTTTGAATAAAATTTCTCTTTATCTTTTAGAGTTCCTCTATTCATTAGCATATGCATAAGCGTATAAGCAACTGAATCTTTTGAGTAGATGCTGCCGGTGTTTTTGAATATTAACTCAACAAAAGTTCTTCCTATATTGTCTTTTTCGTAAATTGTGTGCATCCTTTTCCTTTATTGTGAATTTAAAATAATATATGAGCTATTTTCTAAAACGATAGCTTTTTTTAAAAGCTCTCTTAAATCTCTTGCACAAATAAAAACTCCAAAACCTCTTATGATAATCGTATCTCTTTGAAAAAGATTTTTTGAAATTATAAAGCTTTTATTTTCATTCCATTCGGTTTTTGATGGGATATCAATAATTTTTACTTTATTAAGAGTTGATTTTCCAATAAAATCAATAGGGTTTATAAAACTTTGAGTTTGGGAGAGAGTCATTGTATTTATGGGAAAAATATGAGCTATGGCTTTTGCGTTTGAGTGGTGTTTGTAGATTTCTGAATGAAGCTTTATATCTGGATTTATCTCTTTCCAAGAGATATCCTCTCTTAAAATATGCACTTTTTTAATAAAATCTTCTTCTAAGTAGTGTTTGTTGTGCTTGTTAATAAGCATTAAATCTTCTTTTAATTTCATAGAGATACTTCCAAGTCCAATTGATAAAAAACTTTTATCAAAAAGCTCTTTTGTAATTAATTTATACTCTTTTAGTAAAGTATTAACAATCAAATTATCCCTTTTTTGATACAATTATAACAAAAAAGGATAAGTTTGGACACTCCTCATATCCCCGTTTTACTTAATGAGACTTTGGAATTGTTTAATGGTATAAAAGATGGTTATTTTGTGGATTGTACTCTTGGTTTTGGAGGACATAGTGAGGCTATTTTAGAGAAATTTCCAAATATTAAGCTTATTGGAATTGACCAAGATAAAGAGGCTATGGAGTTTGCTAAAAAAAGACTCTCAAAGTATTCAAATAGAGTTGAATTTATAAACAAAAGAGCGAGTGAAGCTTTAAAAGAATTAAAAGGGCTTAATATAAGTGGCATTTTGGCTGATGTTGGGGTTAGTAGTTATCAGCTTGATAATAAAAAAAGAGGATTTACATTTGATAGTGATGAGCTTGATATGAGGATGAACAAAGACCAAGAGTTTAGTGCCAAAGATGTTGTTAATTTTTATGATAAAGAATCACTTAAAAGAGTTATTAGGGAGTATTCAGAAGATAGGAGATATAAGAAAATAGCCGATTTTATTATAAAAAATAGACCAATTAATTCCAATAGAGAACTTAGCGAAGTTTTGATGAGAGCTGGACTAAAAGATAAAAAGAGTTTAGCCCCTATTTTCCAAGCTATTAGGATTGAAGTTAATAATGAGCTTGATGAGCTTAATAAAATCCTTGATTATTCAAAAGAGATTGCAAAAGATGGAACCATTCTTGGAGTCATTACTTTTCATTCCTTGGAAGATAGAATAGTTAAGAATAAGTTTAAAGAATGGGCAAGAAAATGTATATGTCCAAGTGATGCTATAAGGTGCGAGTGTGGAGGTAATAATCAAAAAGGTATAATTCTTACTAAAAAGCCAATTACTCCATCAAAAGAAGAGATTAAAAACAATCCAAGGAGTAGAAGTGCAAAACTTAGAGGCTTCCTTTTTAGAAATCCACTTTAAAAAGTTTTTGTTTTTTATTTTTTTGATTTTTCTTTTAGCCTTGCCAAAAGTTTATATAGGAATTGAGATTTATAAAAACTCTGTTAAGATAAATAAACTTTTGAATGAATATTACTCTTTAAAGGCAGAAAATTCTATTTTAAAGTCTAAAATTGAGAAGATAAAATTTAAAAATGCGATAAATTCATATCAATTTTAAAAAGTTTAAGTATTATTAACAAAAAACGAGGAGTAAAATGAGAAAAATTATTGAATTTTTTATAAAAAGACCAGCTTTTACGCATACTTTATTTGTAATTGTAATAATTTCAGCCTTTATTGCATATAAAAATGTTCCAAAGGAGCTTTTTCCACCAGCAACTTTGGATAAAATCTTAATTGAAGGTGGATATCCAGGGGCAAGTCCTGCTACTTTGGATAAAATGGCTGTAACTCCAATTGAGGATGAGATTAAATCATTTGAAGAAGTTTCATCAATTGAGAGTGTGATTAGCAATGGAAGTTTTGTTATTACTGCAAATTTGAAGCCAACTGCAAATAAGCTTGAACTTTTGAGTGATTTTAAAAATGTAGTGGCAAATGTCAAAAAAGATTTACCAAGTGATATGGATGAACCTATTGTAACAATTGCAAAAAAAGCTTTTCCTTTGATGTTTATATCAGTTGCGAGTGATAAGTTAAATAAGGATGAGCTTTTAAAAGTAGCTGATGAGGTAAAAAAGAGACTCTCAAAATTAAAGGATTTGAGTCAAATTGATATAAGAGGGGATAGCGATAAGAATATCTATTTTATTTTGGATAATCAAAAGATTGAGGCGCTTGGAATTGATAAGAACTTGCTTATTAATACTCTTAGCCAAATTAATACAATTTTTCCAGTTGGGAAGATTGAAGGCAAAGAGCACTATTTTATTTCAATGTTTCCCCAAGGAGTTAGGGATTTTAACAATACAATTTTAAAGGTTAGAGGAGTTGTCATAAGGCTTAGAGATGTTGCAAAAGTTGTAAAAGAGTATGCAACTCCAACTCAGATTGGTAAATATAATGGTATTTTAAATATTACAATTGATGTAAGAAAGGGTGAGGGTGGAGATGCTATTGCTTTATCTAAAAAAATAAGGGAAATTTTAAAAGAGTATCATAGAAAACATCCAGAAGTTGTGTTTGGTATCTCAACTGATACAAGTAAATGGGTAAGAAACCGCTTTAATACGGTTGTTAGTAATATAGTTTTTGGGTTGATTTTAGTCTTTTTTATAATGTGGCTATTTTTAAATCTTAGAATTTCTTTGGTAGTCTCTCTTGGAATTCCAACCTCTTTTGCAATTGCTATAATTGCTCTTGATTATCTTGATTTATCGTTAAATCTTTTATCAATGCTTGGGGCTTTGATTGCACTTGGGATGATTGTTGATGAGGCTATTGTTGTTAGTGAGAATATCTATCGTCATATGGAAATGGGTAAAAGTAGACTTCAAGCGGCAATTGATGGGACTATGGAGGTTTTTTGGCCTGTTGTTGCTGCTGCTACTACTACTATTTTGGCGTTTTTGCCGATGCTTCTTATTAAAGGAGAGATAGGAGTATTTATTAAGATTTTGCCAATTATGATTAGTGTGTTGATTTTAAGCTCTTTGTTTGAAGCGTTTGTATTTTTACCTTTGCATTCTAAGGAGATATTAAAAGTTACTCCATCTAAAAAAGAGATTTTTTGGGAGAAATTTAGAAAAATTTATAAAAAAATTTTAACTTATTTTTTTAGATTCAGATATTTGGCACTTGGATTTTTTTTAGTTGGGGTGCCAATTTTAATGGGAATTGGGATGAAGCATACGAAATTTCAACTTTTCCCTACTTTTGATGCAAGTCAAATTTATGTAAATGGAAGTTTTGAGAGTAACTATACAATTACTCAAACTTCAAAAGCTATAAAACCAGTTGAAGAAGTGTTAAAAAAATATCTTGGAAATGATGTTGAAGGATTTACGAGCGTTATTGGAATGAAAATGAATAATAAAGGAGAAGCTAATAGAGGAGAGAATTATTTTCATATTTTTGTGGATTTAAACGATAAAAAGCCAACTGACTTTTACAATAAATACATTGCCCCTCTTTTCCAGCCAATTAAAGTTACAAATCAAACAAGAATTCACTCTTCTTGGGAGCTTGCTAAATTAATTCAAGATGAACTTAAAAAGATAAAAATCCCAGGATTAAAAGAGCTTAATGTAATTGTCCCACAAGCTGGGGTTATTAAGAGTGATGTTGTAATTAGCATTGGTGGTAAAAATCAAGAAGCAATTTTAAAAGCTATAAGGGAGCTTGAAAGTGCAATGAAAAAGATAAAAGGAGTTTATAATATTTATGATGATGCCGAGCTTGGAGCTGATGAGCTTAAAATAAAGATCAATTCATATGGAAAGAAGCTTGGCTTTAATGAGCAAAATGTGTTTAGTTTGCTTAGAGGTTTTTTTGCTGAGGCTGAGTGGGCTAAAACTTTTGATGAAGATGGAATTGTAAAAATTATTTTAAAGGATAAAAATAAAGATAAATTAGAAGAGCTAAAATATTTTAGGCTTCCTGTGCCAAATAGTGATGAATTAATAGAGCTAAATAAAATAGCCTCTTTTTATATCAAAAAGCAGTTTAAAAAGATTCATAAATATGATGGAGTTGCAGCAAAAAGTGTTTATGCGAGTTTAAATAAAAAAATTATTACTACTGCTGAGTTTTATAAAAAAATTTCTCCACTTTTAGAAAAACTTAAAAAAGAGGGATTTGAAGTTATTATAGGAGGAGCGGCTAAGACAAGCAAAGAGTTTATGAGAGATTTGAAAGCGGCTTTGGTTGTAGCAATTCTTCTTATTTTCTTAGTTTTGGTTTTAATGTTTGATTCAATTTTGCTCCCTTTTGTAGTTATTTCTGTTATTCCTCTTTCGTTTTTAGGGGTGATAATTGGAAACTTTATTATGCATATGAATATGACTATGCTTGGAATGATAGGAATTGTTGGACTTGCTGGGGTTGTTGTTAATGATGGGATTGTAATGATTGATTTTATTAAAAGAGCAAAAAATGTTGAAGAGTTGTTAGAGTTTGCATCTCATAGGTTAAGACCGATTTTATTAACTTCTATTACAACTTTTTTTGGACTTTTGACTTTGATGTTTTTCCCTTATGGACAAAGTGCAATTTTACAACCTCTTGCTATTGCCCTTGGCTTTGGGCTTGCTTGGGGAACGATTTTAAATCTTTTTTATCTTCCAATTTTTTATTATGTGTTAAATAAAAATTCTCTTTTAAATAAAAAAGGATTTTTAAGAAGGCTTTTTAGGAGAAGGGGATGAGAGTCTTTATTAAAACTTTTGGATGTAGAAGTAATATTTTTGATAGTGAGATTATGAAAAATATCTTAAAAGATAAAGTAGTAAATAACGAAAAGGATGCTAATTTAATTATTGTAAATTCGTGTGCGGTTACAAATTTTGCAGAAAGAGACCTTAGAAACTATATCAATAAACATCAAGATAAAAGGATAATTTTAACAGGATGTAGTGCATATACTCAGGGTAAAAAACTTTTTGAAGAGAAAAAAGTAAAAGCAGTTCTTGGGCATAAATATAAAGAGGAGATTGATAAATTTTTAGATTTTAGAGGAATTAAGCTTGGGGATTTTAATTTTAAAAATTCAAAAATCCTAAAATCAATTTCAACTACCAAAGCTTTTATTAAAATTCAAGAGGGATGCGATTTTGAGTGTGCTTATTGTATTATTCCAAAAGTAAGAGGACATTCAAGAAGTATTGATGAGAAAATTATTTTGGATGAAGTTAGGGCTTTAAGGGATATTGGAATTAGTGAGTTTGTCTTAACTGGAATTAATATGGGAAGTTATGGTAAAGACACTGGTAGCTCTTTGAGCGAACTTATAGAAAAAATAAGCAAAATAAGAGGAGTAAAGAGAATAAGGCTTGGTAGTTTAGAACCAAGTCAGATTGATAAAAGACTTATTGAACTTACTCAAAATGGAATTTTAGAGAGACATCTTCATATTGCTTTGCAGCATACAAGTGATAGGATGCTTAGAATTATGAAAAGAAGAAATAGAGTAAAGCCTACATTAAAGCTTTTTGAAAGACTTGCTGATATGAATATTGCGCTTGGGAGCGATTTTATTGTAGGACATCCGGGGGAGAGTGAAGAGGTTTGGGAAGAGGCTTTGGAGAATTTTAAGAAGTATCCTCTAACTCATATTCATATTTTTCGCTTTTCTCCAAGGGATGGAACTCTATCAGCTACTATGAGGCAAGATGTAAGAGGAGATATTGCAAAAAAAAGAGCAAAAATTTTGAGTGACATTGTTAAAAAAAATAATTATAATTTCAGATTGAAAAATAAAGACAAAGAACTTTTAGTGCATATTGAAGAGATTAAGGGTGAGAGTTCTTTTGGGTATGATGAATTTTATAATAAAATGGAGATTAAAAAAAAGCTAAGTAAAGGGGAGTGGGTTAGAGTAAAGAATTATCAAGTAAAGGAGATAAATGTCAAAGAATAATGGAGGAATAATTTTTGGGTTAGTTGGGATTTTAATTGTTTTGTTGTTAATAGCTGGATTTAAAAGTGGTACTTTAAATGGGAATATGATAGTTTCTCAGTTGATTGCGGTTGTTATTATTTTTGCACTTTTTATAGGGTTTATTTTGCTTTTAAAAAGGATAGCTCCTCAACCAAATCAACAACAAATTCAAGTAGAGATGAATACAGGAATTGAGAAAGATTTTATAATCAGACCAATTACTTCAAATGTTACTTTTAAAGATGTAGCTGGGATTAATGAAGTTAAAGAAGAGCTTATTGAAATAGTTGATTTTTTAAAAAATCCTCAAAAATATAGGGATTTTGGTATAAAGCTTCCAAAGGGGGTTTTATTGGTTGGTCCTCCTGGGGTTGGGAAGACTTTAATTGCAAAAGCATTAGCTGGTGAAGCTGGGGTGCCGTTTTTTTATCAAAGTGGGAGTAGTTTTGTGCAAATGTATGTTGGAGTTGGTGCAAAAAGAGTTAGAGACCTTTTTAGCAAAGCAAAAGCCCAAGCTCCAAGTATTATTTTTATTGATGAAATTGATGCAATTGGGAAAGCCAGAGGGAATTTAAGAAATGATGAAAGAGAGGCAACTTTAAATCAACTTTTAACTGAAATGGATGGATTTGAAGGGAGTGAGGGAGTTATTGTTATTGGTGCGACAAATAAAGTAGAGCTTCTTGATGAAGCACTTCTTAGACCCGGAAGGTTTGATAGAAGAATTTTCGTAGAGCTTCCAAATCTTCAAGAGAGGATAGAGATTTTAAAAGTGCATCTAAAAGGTAAACCATTTAAAGGGAATCTTGAAAATATTGCAAAAATGACAGTAGGTTTTTCAGGAGCTGCACTTGCTTCTTTGGTAAATGAAGCAAGTATTTATGCATTAAAACAGGGAAAAAGATATATTGAAGAGAGTGATTTTTATGCGGTAAAAGATAAAGTGTTAATGGGTAAAAAGAAACTAAACACTTACTCTACAAAGGAAAAAGAGATTTTAAGTTATTACCAAGCTAGCAAAGCAGTAATTGCTTATTGGCTTGGAGTTGATTTTGAGAGAATAAGTTTGGTTAAAGATGATTTTAAAGAAGAAGATAAAGAGATAATTTCTAAAACGGAGATTATGAGTAAAATTGAGACACTACTTGCTGGTAGGGTTGGAGTTGAAGAGAAATTTAATGAAAAATATTCAAATGCTCACAAAGATATTAAAAAAGCAAGAGAACTTGCTATGAAAATGATAAAAGAGTATGGAATGGGGGAGAGTTTAGTTGGAGATGATAGAGAAGTGAGCAAGATTTTAGACGAAGCTTATAAAGAAACAAAAATTTTATATGATAGTAACTTGCCATTAATTAATAAAGTTTATGAAAAAATGTTAAAAGATGAGGTAATTCATAAAGAAGATATTAAAAAGCTTCAAGATGAGATTTTTTAGTGGATTTTGTTTGTGTAATGAAAAAGAACTTTTTAGGGAGTATTTAGAAGAGGGAGACTTTGTTGTAGCTGGATTTAGCTATGGAGCTCAAAAGGCGGTAGAATTTGTGTTAAATACTCCTTATAGAGTAGATAAACTCCAACTCCTCTCACCAGCTTACTTTTCTTATCACAAAAAAATTATTGAGATGAATATAAAAGCATTTTGTAAAGATAAAGAAAGTTATATTAAAAATTTTTTAAAAAAGGCTGGATTTTGGGATGAAAGGTTTTTGTGCGACTGTGAGCTTAAAGATTTAAAAAGGCTTTTTTATTTTGATTGGAATAAAATAAAGGAGCTAAGAGATGTAAAAGTTGAAGTTTTCTTAGGAGAGAGAGATAGAATAATTGATGTTAAAAGAGCTTATGAATTTTTTAAAGAGGTGGGGGAAGTTTATTATATTAAAAATGCAAACCATTTTTTAAGGAGAGATATTGGAATTTAGAGAGTATTGGGATATTATTGTTGGTATATTGGTTTTTCCCTTAGCAATTATATTTCATTTTTTAGGATTTAACTTTTTAGCTTTGGCATTTGCTGCGGTTGGAATTGGAGCACTTGCAGTTACAATTTCAGAAATTGCAGAGATTTTGGCTGAAAGGTTTGGTGAACCTTATGGAAGTATGATATTAACTTTTAGTGCAGTGTTGGTTGAAATTTTAATTTTGTTTATGGTGTTATTAGAAGCAAAAGAACATCCAGAAGCACTTGATGGGGTAAAAAATGGGATTATTGCAACGGTCATTGTTGATTTGAATGCCCTTCTTGGGCTTGCAGTTTTTGTTGGAGGGCTTAGTTTTAAAGAACAAGTCCATAATGAAGATACATCAGCAAGTTATACTACCGTTTTGTTTGTTGCAGCAGCTATGCTTCTTGTGCCAACTACAATCTCACTTCATTCAGATAGTGAGTCTTTGTTTAGAGCGAGTTTGATTATTGCATTTTTACTTGCAATTTTTTACTTTTTTATATTTAGGTTTCAAACCGATACCCATGTGCACTTTTTTAGGTTTAAGAAAAGAAGTAGAGTTAAAAAAGTTGAAGAGAATAATTATTTTTTTGATAAAAAATCCAACCTTTTTAATGTAGTAGTTTTAATTTTACTTTTAGTTTTAATTGGAATTTTATCAGAGGTCTTTGCAAAAGATGGAGTTGTTGTTTTTAATGAGTTTGGATTAACGCCAGGGTTTGTTGGGATTTTGATTGCATTTGTGACGGTAGCTCCTGAACTTTTTACGGCTATTAAAGCTGCAAAAAATGATGAGATGCAAAGGGTTGTTAATATTGCAATGGGAGCAAGCACAGTTTCAATTCTTTTAACGGTTCCAGCTCTTGTATTTTTGTCTTTGTTAGTGGGAATTAATTTATCTCTTGATTTTACTCCTTTACAAGTTGGAGCATTGCTTCTTACAATTTTACTTGTGTGGAAAACAACAGAAGATGGGGAGACAAATTATCTTGAAGGTTTATCTCACATAATGCTATTTTTAAGTTATGCAGTAATAGCAATTTTTTATTAATATGTTAAAATAACTTTAAAAAAGGAGAGAAAGTGGACAGAAGAAAATTTCTAAAAACGGCTGGAATTGGAGCTATCGCAACTAGTGCTTTTACTACACATCTTTATGCAAAAACAAGAAAAACTCTAAAAGTTTGTCTCTCTTGGCCAAAGACTCTTCCTATTATGGGTGAGGGGATTTTTTATTTTGTAAATAGAGTTAAAGAGTTAACAGATGGAGCTTTGAGGATTAAAGTATATGGAGCAAATGAACTTGTACCTGCTCTTGGAGTTTTTGATGCGTGTTCCAAAGGGCTTATTGATGGATTTCACTCAGGTCCTTATTATTGGAAAGGAAAAAATCCAGCGTTTAGTCTTTTTACTGCATATCCTTTTGGAATGGTAGCAGATGAGATGCAAGGATGGCTTGATTTTGCTGGGGGAATGGAACTTTGGAGGGAGCTTTATGCAAAATATAATTTAATTCCATTTAAAGGTGGAAATACTGGAAACCAAATGGGAGGATGGTTTAGGAAGCCTATTAAGTCTTTGGCTGATTTGAAGGGGTTAAAAATGAGAATTCCAGGGCTTGGCGGAGAAGTAATGGCAGCTCTTGGAGTAAAACCTGTAAATATTCCGGGAGGTGAGCTTTATACGGCACTAGAAAGAGGTGTAATTGACGCAACTGAATGGGTAGGACCTGCTCTTGATATTAAAATGGGCTTTTATAAAGTTGCAAAATATTACTATTCAGGATGGCACGAACCTGGAACTAACCTTGAACTTACATTTAATAAGAGAAAGTTTGAGAGACTTCCAAAAGAGTTTCAAGCAGCAATTGAAGTAGCGGCAAATGATATGAATGCAAGAATGCTTGCTCAATTCCAATATGAAAATGGAAAGGCTTTAAAAGAGATAAGAGAAGGTAAATATGGAGTAAAACTTTGTGAATTTCCAGAGGATGTAAATGAAGCGGCAAAAAAAGCAATTAAAAAGATTTTAGAAGAGAATGCTTCTAAGTCAAAAGATTTTGCAAGAGTTTATGAAAATATTCAAAACTATTTCCCAACTACAAAACAATGGACTGATGTTGGAATGAAGTGGTTTTTGGATGTTAGAGATAAAGATTTTAAATTTGATAATTGCTAAGCCTCCTTTTGAGGCTTATATAAATTTTTTTAAAACTTCACTACAAAGTGTAAATCCAAATGCTCCCGTTACTCCAACAAAGCTTCCCATATCACATTTAATAGGTTTTTCGGTTGAAAAGACAACTTTAAAATCTTTTTTGAAATTCTCTTTTTTAAGTTTGTCTCTAACTTTTTTTGCAAAGGGATCAGTTTGAGTTTTCCAGATTGAATCAACTCTTATTTTTGTTGGGTCAACTCTTTTTGCGGCTCCCATTGAAGAGATTATTTTAGGATAGGCTTTTTTTATAAGGGCGATTTTTGTCTCTAAATCATCAATTGCGTCAATTACAATATCGTATTTTGAAAAATCTATTTTTTCAATGTTTGTAGGAGTTAATTTCATATCAATTGCTTTTATGTTGGGATATAGTTTTTTTAGGACATTTACTTTTTTCTCTCCTATAAATTCACTTCCAATTTGTCTATTTTGGTTGGTAATATCAAAAGTATCAAAATCAATAATCGTTATATCTTTAATTCCTGAACGGTATAAGCAATCAAGTGCATACCCTCCAACTCCTCCAACTCCACATATTAAGACTTTTAGCTTTTCAAGGTCTTTAAAGTTGGAAAAGAGTTTTTTGCATCTATCAAATCTCATTTTTTACCTTTTGATTTAGGGTTTTTGAGAGAGTTTTTAGGTTTAGGTATTCTTGTGAAAAAGGAGGGAGTGGTTTTTTATTTAGGATAATTTTTTTTAGTTTTTCTTTTGTTAGGGGTTCTTTAAAAATTACCCCAATATAACTTCCTATTTCTTGATTGCCAAGTAAATTAATTGTATTTATGACTTCTTTTGTTGGGTATTTTTGATAATTTAAAATTATATCCCTTTCAAATTTTGGGTAGTTGATGTTAAAATATTTCATATCTTCAATGCTATAAACTTCGCTAATTGATGGGATTATTACTTGAATTGCGAAGTGATTGTTTAGTTTGTAAATTCTAAAATACTCTTTTTTGTTAAAAACATCAAAAGAGTAAAAGTCCCATTTAGCTTTTTTAAAGAGAGGTTTTTTAAAAAAATTAATATGAATATCTCCATCCAAACTCTCAAAATGCCTCTCTAAATTAAATTCATCCCTTACTGCGTAAATATCATCTGTTATATTTCCATTTGCGATAAACTCTTTTTGGGCAATTTCTAAGTAAGCTTTTTTAATTGCTTTTTCTTGGTCTAAATCGCATCCAAAAGAGAGAATAATTTTTCCATCTTTTATGTAACTTACTGCCATTACTGGATATTTACCTCCAAGAGTTGCATCATATACTTGAAAGTTTTTAGAGTTTAAAGGATTGGAAACTTTTGGAAGAGGGAGGGCGTAGTAGATTACTTTGTATTTTACATATCTCTCTATTATTTCACTTTTTGCGTTTTTATAGGCTTGAAGCAAATTTTTATGAAAAGCCATTCCATTGCTTGCGTATAGATTTTGGATAAGGTTTATTGGAAAATAGACTTTTTGATTGCTTCCTTTTTCTAAAAAAGGTATTGATAAAATTTCAAAAGAGTCTGAATTAAAGTCAATTAAATCTTCTTTATCCAGCTTATCTATTTGATATAGTTTTTTAAGAGTAGGATTTAAAAAATCTTTTATCGTAGCATCTTTGTAGAGATTGTTTATATAATAGTTTTCCAAAAAATTTCTTGTAAGCACTCTCTCTAACATTTCCCCATATGCACTATTTAGGGCATCTTCTTTGCTAAATCCTTTACCAAATGAGATAAAGGGGAGATTTGTAGATTTTAGAGTGACTAAAAAGGTATTTTGAATTGTTTTAATCTCTTCTTTTACCTCAATTCCAAGAGAGTTAATTAGAGATTTCATTTTGTAGCTTTTCTAAGGTTTCATAACTTGTCATATCAAGTTTAATAGGGGTTATTGATACATATCCGTTTTTAATAGCTTCAAAATCTCCTCCTTTTGTCTCTTTAAATGCCAAAGGATGAAGTCCTATCCAATAATACTCTTCTCCTCTTGGATTTTTGTGTTTGTGAGCGTCATTTCCATAAAGCCTATAACTTAACCTTGTAGCTTTATATCCTTTTATCTCTTTGGTGTTTGGGATGTTTATGTTTAGGATGTGGCGATGAGGAATTGTGATTTTACCTTCAAGCACTTTTTGGGTTATATCTTTTGCAATTTTTTTTGCCGCATCCCAGTTAACTTCACTTGGCGGATTATCAAAACTTTTTAGCACTTGTGAGAATGCAATTGATGGTATGCCGTGTAAAGCTCCCTCCATTGCACCACCAGCAGTTCCTGAATAGGTTATATCTTCTCCTAAATTTGCTCCGTGATTTATTCCACTAAGGACAATATCTGGTTTTTTGTCTTTAAAAAATTCGCTAAACGATAAAAATACACAATCAGTTGGAGTCCCATCATCAAGTTTATAAAAGTTTTTATCTACTTTTATAAATCTAAGCGGTTTGGTAAGAGTTAGGGAGTGAGAGCAAGCACTCTTTGGAAAAGCCGGAGCTGCTATTATTACTTCTCCTAACTCTTTAACCGCTTCAATTAGTGTATGGAGTCCTTTGGCTTCAAAGCTATCGTCATTTGTAATTAATATTTTCATTCTTTTCCTTTGATATAATTTTAAAAAAGGGCATTCAATGGATTATAAAAAGTATCTGCGTGATGATATAGATATTAAAATTTTATCAAATTATCCTTTTTATATGGCAGAAGTTGAGAATGATTTTGATAAGTTTAAGAGCAAGCTTAAAGATTATGATTTTGGAGTTTGGTTTGAGGGAGATTTTAAGATAAATAGGCTAAAATTTTTTAACTCTTTAAAAGAAAAGCTTAGCTGGGATGATATTGTTTTGAATTACTTAAATTCTCTTAATACTTTTTTAAGAGAGCAAATTGGAGTTTGTGTAGAAAAAAGCCTTCCAAGAGTAATTGATAATAAATTAACTTATCTTATAATTCAGCGAAAAAATTATAAAGATTTTGATGAAAATTTTTTTATAGCAATTGATGGAGAAGTAATTTTTCCAATGATTAAAAAAGAGTATGATGTAAATTTAGCTTTAATTAAACTTGCCGAGTGGAAAAATAGAGCGGGTATTAAAAATTTGATAAAATTTTGCGATTAAAAAAAAGGAGAGTTTATGGCAAAACTTGTTTTAGTAAGACACGGGAAGAGTGAGTGGAATAAGCAAAATAGATTTACTGGGTGGGTTGATGTTGATTTAGCACCTGAGGGAGTAGAAGAGGCAAAAAGGGCAGGTAAAAGGCTAAAAGAAGCTGGATTTAGTTTTGATATTTGTTTTAGTAGTTATTTAAAAAGGGCAATCAAAACTGGGATTATTATTTTAGAAGAGCTTGATTTACTTTGGATTGACCATTTAAAAGATTGGAGATTTAATGAAAGACATTATGGGGCACTAACTGGACTTAATAAAGATGAAGTTAAAAAAGAGCTTGGGGAAGAGAAGTTTTTGCTTTATAGAAGAAGTTATGATGTTCCACCTCCGCCACTTAGTGAAGATGATAAAAGGCATCCAAGATTTGATCCAAAATATAAAAATTTTCCAATTGAGCTTTTGCCAAATACTGAGTCTTTAAAAGACAATCAAATAAGGGCAATGGCGGCATTTCACGAAAGAATCGCACCGCTTCTTGTAGAAGGTAAAGATGTGCTTCTTACAGCTCACGGAAACACAATAAGAGGAATGGTAAAAGAGTTTGACAATATTTCCGATGAGGATATTCCAAAATTTGAGATTGCAACTGGTATACCAAGAGTTTATGAATTTGATGAAGCGCTTCATATTAAAAAAGTTTATAATTTAGATTAAGGGCGGAAAATCATCTGATTTTTCCGCTTATAAAAAAGTAACTTCCAAACATTGCACTAAACAGATTAATACTTACAAGCATATAAATAATTACTATTTGATAACTTATAGCCGTTAGAGGAGATGCTCCTGCTAAGAGCATACCTGTTGTAATTCCGGGAATTGCAACAACTCCTATTGTTTGGAGCATATTGTTTACAGGTATTAAAGCGGCTTTAATTGCTTCTTTTTGCATAATTTTTAAAGCGTCTTGGTAGTTTGCACCGATAGCTACAAAGGCTTCAATTAACTCTTTTTGAAGTTCAATTTCTCTTTTTAATCTCTCAATTGTTAGAGTATAAGTATTTAGCGAATTTCCTATAATCATTCCAGCAATTGGTATAAATTCGTTTGGTTTTAGAGAGATTATATGAAAAGTTATTAAAATTATCAAAATTATTATAGTTGAGAGAGAGATGGATAAAAAAGCTACTTTAAAAGAGTAGTTTGTTCTTTTTTTAGCAATAAAGGCTGAATAAAATAGCATAAAAAGAATTATTGGAATGTAGAGAATTGGATTTTTTATTTTAAACAAAGCTCCAAGCACAAATCCAAGGATGGTTAGTTGAATTAAAGCTCTAATTGAGTTTTTTAAAATCTCTTTACCAATTTGGAGTTTATAGGTTATTAAAGATGGAATTAAGACTAAAATAAAACTCAAAACGATTAAATCTATTTTCATTACACTCCTTTTTGGGTAAAATTGTATAAAAAAAGGGAGCAGATGGGAATAAAGATTCTTGATGTAAATAATCCCGGGTTTAAAAAAGAGTTTAGTGAGATTTTAAATAGAGGAAAAATGGATATTGCTGAGGTTGAAGGAATTGTTAGAGAGATTATTGAAGAGGTAAAAAAAGAAGGAAATAAAGCTCTTTTTAGACATATTGCAAAATTTGATAAGTGGGAACCAAAAGAGGATAGGGACCTTGAAATTAGTAAAGATGAGATGAAAAGAGCTTATGAGAGTTTGGATAAGGATTTAAAAAAAGCTTTGCATCTTGCATATGATAGAATAAAAGCATACCACCAAAAGCAACTTCCAAAGTCGTGGCTTGATTTTGAGAAAAACGGCACTATCTTAGGACAAAAAGTAACGCCAGTTGATAGGGCTGGGGTTTATGTGCCGGGGGGAAAAGCTTTTTATCCAAGCAGTTTGCTTATGAATGTAATTCCGGCTATTGTAGCTGGGGTTGATGAGATAATAGTCACAACTCCTGTGATTGAAAATAAGCCAAATGAGCTTTTGCTTGCGGCTTTATATATTTGCGGGATGCCAAGGACTTTTAAAGTGGGTGGAGCAAGTGCAATTGGTGCTATGGCTTATGGGAGTGAGACTATTCCAAAAGTTGATGTAATTACCGGTCCTGGCAATATTTTTGTTGCAACTGCTAAAAAGTTGGTATTTGGGGATGTAAATATTGATATGATAGCAGGTCCAAGCGAGATTGGAATTATTGCCGATGGGAGTGCAAAACCAAAATATATTGCTATTGATTTATTAAGTCAAGCAGAACACGATGAGATGGCAAGTTCTATTTTAATTACTAATAGCAAAGAGCTTGCTGATATGGTGGCAATTGAGATTGAAGAATTTTTAAAAGAGCTTAGCAGAAGCAAAATTGCAAGGGAATCTATTGAAAAAAGGGGAGCAATTATTGTGACAAATGATATTGAAGAGGCTATCTCTCTTATGAATGAAATTGCACCAGAGCATCTTGAAATTGTAACTCAAAACCCTTTTGAGCTTTTGCCAAAAATAAAGCATGCCGGAGCGATTTTCCTTGGGGAAAATACCCCAGAGCCAATAGGTGATTATATAGCAGGACCAAACCATACTCTCCCAACTGGTGGAACGGCTAAATTTTATTCGCCTTTGAGTGTTGAAGTTTTTATGAAAAAATCTTCAATTATCTCATTTAGCAAAAAAGCTATTGAAGAGATGGGAAGAGAGTGTGCACTTTTGGCAAAGACAGAAGGACTTGATGCTCACGAAAAATCAGTTTTAGAGAGGCTTAAATAGTCTCTTTTTTGTTTTGATAAGTGTTGGAATTGAATGGTGCCAGAGAATATTTATTAAAAAATAAGCCACCAAAAGAGGTGGTTATACTCTATCTCTTAAACCAAGCTCATTAATTACTTTGATATATTTAGCGTGGTCTTTTTTCTTTAAGTATCTCATAAGTCTTTTTCTTTGACCTACGAGTTTAAGTAATCCAAGTCTGCTTGAATGGTCGTGTTTGTGAGTTTTGAGATGTTCGTTAATTTGATTAATTCTCTCAGTCAACAATGCAATTTGAACCGCTGGACTTCCCGTATCTTTTTCGTCGTTTCCGAATTTAGCGATAATTTCTCTTTTTTTCGCCGAATCCAAAGCCATCTTAGCCTCCTGATTGGTAAATTTTAGATTGAAAGTATAGCTGTTTTTTTTGAAAAAAGCAAATTTTTTTAGATTATTTTTAAAATTGTGGATGGATAGAATATTATGTTAATGAAAAGGTTTAAAATTAATCAACGATCTATTTAATAATAGTGAATTAATAATGGTAAATTGGTGCCAATCATCACTTGATTTTCGCTCCATCCTTTTAGTTTAAATAAATTAAAATTAATTATAAAGCAAAGAAGAAGCAAAAGAGAAACAAGATAAAATACTTATAACTTCAAAGCAATTTGATTTAATAATAAAACTTTACTAAATAGGAGAGTTTTTGTATAATTTTAAAAAAGGTTTCAGATGATTTTTACAAAATCAACCGCTTATGCACTTCAAGCTTTAATAGAACTTTCAAAATCTAAAAAGCCAATAGATGTTGCAACATTGTCAAATCTAACTAACCTTCCAAAACCTTTTTTAGCAAAACTTTTGCAAAATTTATCAAAAAAAGGAATAGTAAAATCTTTTAAAGGTATAAATGGTGGGTTTTTACTCGCTAAGGACCCAAAAGAGATTACTATTACTGAAATTTTTAAAGCATTAGAAGATAAAGATTCTTTTGTGTTTTATTGTTCATCCAATAAAGAAAAATGCACAAGAGATAGAAATGATATTTGCTCACTCTGGCCTTTTTTCTCAAAGTTAGAAGGAGAGATTTCAAAAATTTTGGATAAATATACTCTTTTTGATGTTATTTCTTAAAAGCTAAGAAAGTAGCAAAATTATTCCATCTAAAAATTATTTCTATGTTTTTAAATCCTGCTTCTTTTAGCATATCAATATTTTCTTGCATAGAATAAGGAATTAGGACATTTTCAAGAGCTTCTCGTTTTTGTGCTATTTCAAATTCACTATACCCCATCTTTTTTTTATATTCGTAGTAAATATCAATCATAATTTTGTTTAATTTTTTATTTTCGCTTATTAATTTCTCGCTCATTAAAAATATTCCATCCTCTTTTAGGGAAGAGTAAATTTTTTTTATAAGTTTTTCTCTTTTTAGTGGTCTTATAAATTGGATAGTATAATTGGCTATTATTGCTTTTGCGTTGTTTAAATTTGAATTTAAAAAGTCTTCATTTAAAAATTTAATCTTTACTCCAAACGCTTTTGCTTTTTGTTTTGCTCTTTTAATCATAGCTTCTGAGTTGTCGATTCCTATGAGTTTTAATTTTTTGTCGCTTTTTTTTGCGAGTTCTATTAAAAAATTTCCAGTAGAACATCCAAGGTCTATGATTTTATCGTTATCTTTTAAAAACTCTTTTAGTATCTTAATTTGTAAATTTAAATTTTCTTTATAAAAAGGGACGCTTCTATTTAACATATCATCAAATACGCTTGCAACATCCTCATCAAATTCAAATTGCTTGCTTATTGGCTTTTTAAAAACTTCATCTCTCACATCTATCCTTTTGGTATAATTTGGAAGGATTTTATCAAAAAAGGATTTAGAATGAAAGATGCAACGCTTGCTTTGCATTATGGATATGAGAAAGATAAAGAAAAGGCTATGCAAGTGCCTATTTATATGAGTACGGCATATGAGTATGAAGATACAGATCATGCTGCAAGACTTTTTAATTTAGAAGAAGAAGGAAATATCTACACCCGTATAGGAAACCCTACTACAAAGGTTTTTGAAAAAAGGATTATGGCATTAGAGAGAGGAGTGGATGCTTTGGCAGTTTCAAGTGGAATGGGAGCTATTTATTATTCTCTTGCAAATTTAGTTAAAAGTGGGGATAATATTGCAATTTCAACAAAGCTTTATGGGGGGAGTATTACTCTATCTACTCAAACTCTAAAAAACTTTGGAGTTGAGGCAAGATTTTTTGACCCTCAAAATCCATCTTCTCTTGAAAAAGTTATTGATAAGAAAACAAAAGCTATTCTTTTTGAGAGTATTGCAAACCCTTCATTAGTTGTTGCTGATTTTGATGGGATTGTTGAGGTGGCTGATAGGTTTGGGGTGGTTACAATTTGCGATAATACTATGGCAACTCCATATTCCATAAAGCCAATTGAGCTTGGGGTTGATGTTGTAGTTCACAGCGCAAGTAAATATATTGTAGGAAATGGAAGTGCAATTGGGGGAGTGATAGTTGAGGGTAAGGGTGCAAAAGAGAAGCTTAAAAACTATACTCAGTTTAATTCTCCTGATGAGAGCTATCACGGGCTTGTTTATCTAGATAAGTTTGACGCTCCTTTTATATCAAGGGCAAGGCTTGGACTTTTGAGGGATTTTGGAGCGGTTTTGTCCCCTTTTAACGCTTGGCTTTTTATTTTAGGGTTAGAGACTCTTCATCTTAGGATAGAGCGTCATTCAAACTCGGCTTTAAAAATAGCTAAATTTTTAAAAAAGCATAAAAAAGTAAAAAAAGTTAATTATCCGTTTTTAAAGAGTGATGAGAATTATACTCTTGCAAAAAAATATCTAAAATATGGAGGAGGGATTTTAAGCTTTGAGCTTGGAAGTTATGAAGAGGCAAAAGAGTTTGTAAAAAAACTTAAAATTTTCTCTCTTGTTACAAATATTGCAGATAGTAAATCCCTCATAACCCACCCAGCAAGCACAACTCACCAGCAACTTAGCAAAGAGGAGTTAAAAAACGCAGGAGTGCCAGAAGGGCTTGTTAGGCTTAGTATAGGGCTTGAAGATGTTGATGATTTGATTGAGGATTTAAGGGAGGCTTTAAAATAAAATGGTAAAATTTCAATAAAAAAGGGTATTATGAAAATAAAAACTGATATTGCAAAATTTACAAAACCTTTGTATTTAGAAAGTGGGAGACTTCTTGAACCTTGGCAGATAGCTTATGAAACGTACGGGGAGCTTAATGAAGATAAGTCAAATGTAATTTTAATAACCCACGCCCTTTCTGGTTCTCATCACGCAGCGGGGAAATATGAAGGGGATAGAAAACCTGGGTGGTGGGATGGATTAATAGGAGATGGAAAAGCAATTGATACTACAAAATATTTTGTAATTGCCACAAATGTAATTGGAAGCTGCTTTGGCTCAACTGGTCCTATGAGTCCTATTTATCCGGGAAGCAATGAAAGATATAGATTAAAATTTCCAGTAGTTACTATAAAAGATATGGTAAAAGCTCAAAAAATTTTGCTTGATTCTCTTGGAATAAAAAAACTAAAAGCGGTAATTGGCGGAAGTATGGGAGGTATGCAAGCCCTTAGACTTGCAGTTGATTATCCGGGGTTTGCAGAATATATTATTCCAATAGCTACAACTTACCAGACAAAGCCTTATGTAATTGCTATTAATAAAGCAATGATTGAAGCAATAAGAGCTGATAGTGAATTTAAAAACGGAAATTACGACCCTGAGATTGTAAAAGAAAAAGGTCTAAAAGGACTTGCAGCTGCAAGAATGATTGGATATTTAAATTATATCTCTCCTTTAACATTTGAGAAAAAATTTGGAAGAGAGTATGTAAAGACTGATGGGATGTTTGAGCTTTTTGGAAGATTTCAAGTAGAGTCTTATCTTGAATATAACGGAGCTATGTTTCCTAAATGGTTTGATGCATTAAGTTATATTTATCTTTTAAAGGCTATAAGTCTTTTTGATATAAGTAGAGGTTTTAATTCTTTGCAAGATGCGTTTAGAGAAATTAAAGATAAACTCTATCTTATAAGTTTTAGCGGAGATACTTTGTTTTTCCCACAAGAGATGAGGGATATTAAGAAGTATATGGATAGAGTTGGTGGAAAGTGTCAATATTATGAAATTGATAGCGATTATGGGCATGATAGTTTTTTGGTTGAAATTAATAAATTTGATTATTTAATAAGCGATATTTTAAAAGGAGAGCTTGATGGGAGATTTTGAAGATAAATTAAAAGAGGCAAAGGAACTTCTTGATAAACTAAATAATCCAGATATTCCTTTGCAAGAAGCGATGGAGTGTTATAAAAGAGGGATTAGGCTTTTAAAAGAGGCAAGTGAGATTATTCAAAAAGCAAAACTTGAATTTGAAGAGATAAAGGAGTCTAATTAAAGACTTTTAGGATATTGTAGTTTGTATCCCTTTTTGCTGGAATTTCTCCAATATCTTTTATAAGTCTTATCATCTCTTCTTGATTCATTTTATTAACAGCCCCAGCGCTCCTTACGACATTCTCCTCCATCATTGTAGAGCCAAGGTCATTTGCTCCATACAACAAAGCCATCTGTCCAATATAACTTCCTTGGGTTACCCATGAGCTTTGGATGTTTTTGATATTATCAAGATATAATCTTGCAATTGCGAGGTAACGGAGATATCTATTTGATGAGGTTTTATGTTTTACTATTCCTTCTTTATAAAGGGTTGTATTTTTGGGTTGAAAACTCCACATAATAAACGCCCTAAATCCCCCAGTTTCATCTTGAAGTCTTCTTATCTTCTCAAAATGTTCAATTACTTCTTCTTCTCTTTCAACGCTTCCAAACATCATAGTAGCGGTTGTTTTCATTCCAATTTCGTGAGCGGCTTTGTGGATTTCAAGCCATCTGTTTGAGCTTATCTTTTTTGGGGCTATTATTTTTCTCACTCTATCGCTTAATATCTCAGCCCCGGCTCCTGGGATTGAATTTAGCCCTTTTTCTTTGAGTCTTATTAAAACTTCTTTAACCGGGATTTTGCTAACTTTGCTTATATAATCAATCTCAGGAGCTGAAAAACCGTGGATTGTTATTTGTGGGTATTTTTTATGGATATGGTCTATTAGTTTTTCATAATAATCTATTTTTAAATTTGGATGAACTCCTCCTTGAAAAAGGATTTGAGTCCCTCCAATTTCAAGTAATTCTTCAATTTTTTTGTCAATCTCTTCAAAAGAGAGCAAATATGCATCTTTATCATTTTTGTGGCGATAAAACGCACAAAATTTGCAATTTATAAAACAGATATTTGTGTAATTTATATTCCTATCTACTATAAAGGTAGTAATTTTTTTTGGGTGAAGTTGTAATTTTTTCTCATAAGCTTTTTTAGCAAGCTTTATTAAGTTTTCGTTTAATAACTCTATTGCGTCTTTTTTTGTTAATCTCAATTTGTCTCCTTTTTTGATTTTATATATAATATCAAAAAATTAAATTTAAAGGGATTTTATGTCCACTTTTGATATTGTAATTTTGGTAATACTATTAATTGGCGGGCTTTATGGATGGTTTGTTGGATTTATAAAGCAAATTTTTGGTTTTATTGGGCTTATTTTGGGATTTTTTTTAGCTAGTAAATTTGCTTTGCCAGTTGGAGAATATGTAAACTCATATATTTTTCATCTAAAATCAGCTTCTTCTGGGGTTTATTTAATGGGATTTTTGGTGCTTTTTTTTGGGATTTGGCTTACTTTTTCTTTTCTTGGATTTTTAATTTCAACAATTCTTTCAAAAACCGGTAATCAGCTTATTAACTCAATTCTTGGTTTTTTTCTTGGTGCTTTTAAGATGTTTTTGATTTTTTCTATTATTATTGCTTTGAGTATGCAGATAAAATTGGTTAAAAAAAATCTAAAAAAAGTTTGTGATAATAGCCTTTTTTGTTCTATTATGGTAAAATTTGGCAATGAAGTGATGCATCTTGATTTTGATGAAAAAATGTTAAAATTTGAAAAAAGGATTTAGATGTTTTCAAATGAATATGTAAAACTTAGGATGCAAAAAGCTAGTAAGTTAAAAGAGAGTGGATTTAACCCATACGACCACAACTCTAAAAGAGATACAAAAATAAAAGAATTTTTAGAAAAAAATAAAGATATTTATGAACTTGAAAACAAAAGAGATGAAAACAGAAAATTTATCGTAGCTGGTAGGGTAAAATTCCTAAGACTTATGGGAAAAGCTGCTTTTTTTAAGATTGAAGATGAGAGTGGAATGCTTCAAGTTTATATGAGTAAAAATGACCTTGGGGATAAGTTTAATCTTTTAAAAAAGACTCTTGAAGTTGGAGATATTGTAGAAGTAAAGGGATATCCTTTTGTTACAAAAACAGGAGAGCTTTCAATTCACGCTGATGATGTAAAAATTCTTACAAAATCTATCCATCCTCTTCCAGAGAAATTTCACGGGCTTCAAGATGTTGAGACTAAATATCGTCAAAGATACCTTGATATGATTATGAATAAAGAGACTCGTGATAGATTTATGTTAAGAAGTAAAATTATAAGCTTAATTAGAGAATTTTTTATAAGTAAAGGATTTTTAGAGGTAGAAACTCCTATGCTTCATACAATTGTAGGAGGAGCAAACGCAAGACCTTTTATGACTCATCATAATGCGCTTGATATTGATATGAACCTTAGAATTGCTCCTGAACTTTTCTTAAAAAGATTAATTGTTGGTGGGTTTGAGGCTGTGTTTGAGCTTAATAGAAATTTTAGAAATGAAGGAATTGACCACACCCACAATCCAGAATTTACAATGATAGAGTTTTATTGGGCTTATCATACAATGGAAGATTTAATGAAACTTACTCGTGAGCTTTTTGACTTTTTATTTGAAAAGCTTAATCTTCCAAAAAAATTAGAGTATGGAGATATGATAATTGATTTTGATGATTGGAAAACAATTACTTATCGCGATGCGTTAATTAATATAGGTAAGATTCCAGAAGAGATACTTGAAGATATTGAAAAAATGAAAAAGTATTTAAAAGATGCCGGGGTTGAGATTGAGGAGCATATTGATAACAAAGGTAAACTTTGGGCTGAACTTTTTGATGAGTTTGTAGAAGATAAGCTTATTAATCCAACTTTTGTAACGGAATTTCCAATTGAAATCTCACCTCTTGCAAGAAGAAGCGATAAAAATCCAGAATTTGCTGAAAGATTTGAGCTTTTTATTGCAGGAAGAGAGATTGCAAACGGATTTAATGAGTTAAATGACCCTCTTGACCAGTATGAGAGGTTTAAAGCTCAACTTGAAGCTAAGAAAAAAGGTGATGAGGAGGGGATGGATATGGATTATGATTATATCCGTGCGTTGCAGTATGGTATGCCTCCAACTGCTGGGGAGGGGATAGGGATTGATAGGCTTGTGATGCTTCTTACAAATTCACACTCAATTAAAGATGTGATTTTATTCCCAACAATGAAACCAAAAAAAGAGATTAAAGATAAAGACGATATTCACTAAAAGGAGAGATAATGAGTTTGAGAGATTTTGATATTGATGTTTATTCAATTTTAGAAAAAGAGCTAAAAAGACAAACAGAGCATCTTGAAATGATTGCAAGTGAGAATTTTACCCTCCCAGAAGTTATGGAGGCTATGGGGAGTGTGTTTACAAACAAATATGCAGAGGGGTATCCTGGTAAGAGATATTATGGTGGATGTGAATATGCGGATATGGTAGAACAGCTTGCAATTGATAGAGCTAAAAAGCTTTTTGGATGTGAGTATGCAAATGTGCAGCCTCACTCAGGCTCCCAAGCAAATGCAGCCGTTTATGTTGCTTTAATGAAGCCTTATGATAAGCTTCTTGGGATGGATTTAAGCAACGGAGGGCACTTAACACACGGTGCAAAAGTTAATTTTTCTGGAAAGCATTATCATAGTTTTTCATATGGAATTGATGAAAAAAGTGGTAGAATTGATTATAATAAAGTGAGGGATATTGCAAAAATAGTAAAGCCAAAGATGATAGTTTGTGGTGCAAGTGCTTATCCAAGAGAGATTGATTTTGCAAAATTTAGAGAAATTGCTGATGAGGTTGGGGCTATTTTGATGGCTGATGTGGCTCATATTGCTGGGCTTGTAGTAGCAGGTGAGCATCCAAATCCGTTTCCTCATTGTGATGTAGTAACTACTACAACCCATAAAACTCTAAGGGGTCCAAGGGGAGGATTAATCCTTACAAACAACGAAGAATATGCCAAAAAGATAAATTCAGCAATTTTTCCAGGGATTCAAGGTGGACCACTTGTGCATGTAATTGCGGCAAAGGCGGTTGGATTTAAAATGAATCTCCAAGAGAGCTGGAAAGATTATGCAAAACAGGTTAAGAAAAATGCAAAAGCCTTGGCAGAAGTGTTAATTAATAGAGGTTATGACTTAGTAAGTGGCGGGACTGATAATCATTTGATATTAGTTAGCTTTTTAAATAAAGAGTTTAGCGGAAAAGAAGCAGAAGAAGCACTTGGAAGGGCTGGAATTACTGTTAATAAAAATACAGTACCAGGTGAGAAGAGAAGTCCTTTTGTAACAAGTGGTATAAGAATTGGAAGTCCAGCGCTTACTGCAAGAGGTATGAAAGAAGAAGAGTTTAGATTTATTGGTGAGAAGATTGCAGATGTATTGGATGATATTTACAATCTTGAACTTCAAGATAAAGTTGCAAAAGAGCTAAAAGAGCTCGCAAGTAAATTTGTAATTTATGATAAACCAACTTATTAATCCCCCTTTTTTGGGGCAAATTTGAAAAAAAGGAGAAAAAATGGAAAAAGAAAATATTACTCTTGAAGAAGAAATATTACTAGATGAAGAAGAACCAAAAAAGAAAAAATTTAATTTCAATTTTGATTTTAACGACCCTCAAAATTTTAAAAAACTTTTAATTATTAGTGGAGTTGCGGTATCAGTTTTTGTTGCTGTTGGACTTGGAATTTATGTTTATAAAGAGAAAAAATCAACTCCTCAGGTAATAACTCTTGAAAATAGCGGTATGGTAGAGAATAATACCTTAGAGACTCCTCAACCAGCGCAAGAGAATCAAGAAGCTGCTCAAAATCAAGCTTCAAATCAGATGTCTACTGAGCAAAATGTTGCATCAGAGCAAAATCAAAATGTTGTAGAAGAGCAACCTAAAAATCAAGAGGCTGCAAATCAAGAAGCTACAAATGAAGAGATGGCAAATCAAGAAGCTACAAATGAGGAGATGACAAATCAAGAAGCTACAAATCAGCAAGATATGAATGATAATAATGTTGTAGCAAGTGAAGTTAATGAAAGCGAGCAAGTAGCAGAAGTTAATGAAACTAATCAAACGCAAGTAGCTCAAAATACTCAGTCTCAGAATATGCAAGAAAATGAAAATCTCCAAGAGAATAACAATATGCAAGAAAATGAGAATATGCAAGAGAGTGCACAAAGTGAAAAAGCTAACCAATCAGCTACTATAACCAAGGCTGCTAAATCACAAAAGGTTGCTAAGTCAAAACAAAAATATGCTAAATTTAAATACTATATCCAAGTTGCATCACTTCTTAAATTACATAAAGCGGATAAATTGCTTATTAAAAAAATTGAAAAAGATGGTTTTAATTATGTAATTGCCAATAAGGTTCTTAAAAAAGATGGAAAAACTATTAAAGTAAAAAGAATCTTAATTGGTCCTTTTGATTCTAAAAAGGATGCAAAAGAAGCATTAGAGATTGTAAAAAGAGATATTTCCAAAGATGCGTTTATTATCTTAACTAAGGTTAATTAATGAAATATACTTCTTTTTTAGTTGATGAGTTTAGCGTAATTGCGATTTTTAATCAGCTTAAATCTCTCTTTGATGAGAGATTTTTGCTATTAGAGAGTATGGTGCATAATGAAAATGGTAACTACTCTTTTATTTTTATAGGCGAAAAAGAGAGAGTCGTTTATAAAAATGAAAAAACTTACTATTTTGATGGTAAAAAAGAGCATATTTTAAATAAAGACCCATTTAGTTTTTTTCAAGAATATTTTAAAAAGATTGATTTTACAAAATATAAAGAGCTTTCACAGAAACTAAATATTGCTTTTGTAGATGGGTTTGTTGGATATATTGGTTATGATTTGGTTAAGGTTTTTGAGCCAGTTTTAAAGAAGGTTATGGATAATTTAAAAGATGATATTGATATTCCCGATTTATATTTTATAAGACCAAAAATTATAATTGGATATTCTCACAAATTCTCTACTTTGACTATTATTATTAACGATAAGGATTATGAAAAATATATTTATGTAATAAGAGATTTAATTAATTCAACTTATACTCATAAACCTTTAAAATGTATAAAAGGTGAGATTAAAGAAAGACTTTTATTTAATAAAGAAGAGTTTATAGAGCTTGTTAAAAAAGCCAAAGAACATATAAGAGCTGGTGATATTTTTCAAATTGTATTATCAAATCGCTTAATTATTGAAGTAGATGTTGATGGATTTTCTTTTTATAGAAAATTAAGAAGTAAAAATCCAAGTCCATATCTTTTTTATCTTGATTATAAAGATTTTATTTTAACTGGGAGTAGTCCAGAAGTTATGGTAAAACTTGATGATGGTGAGATTTTGCTTCGCCCAATTGCTGGCACTCGTAAAAGAGGAAGAACTCTAAAAGAGGATTTAGCGTTAGAAGAAGAGATGAAAAATGATGAAAAAGAGGTAGCAGAGCATATAATGCTTGTGGATTTGGGGCGAAATGATGTTGGAAGGGTAGCAAAGGCTGGAAGTGTTAGGGTTGAAGAGCTTATGAGAGTTGAGAGATATTCTCATGTAATGCATTTAGTAAGTGATGTAGTAGGAGAGATTGATAGTAAGTATGATATGTTTGATTTGTTCAAAGCTACTTTTACGGCTGGCACAATGACGGGAGCTCCAAAGATTAAGGCAATGGAGCTTATTGCAAAGTATGAAGGTGTAAAAAGAGGCTTTTATGCCGGAAGTGTTGGTTATTTTGGATTTAATGGAAATATGGATAGTGCAATTACGATAAGAAGTGCACTTATTAAAGATAAGAAAATTATTCTTCAAGCCGGAGCTGGGATTGTTGCTGATTCTAAACCAGAGTTAGAGTTTAAAGAGATTAACAATAAATTAAAAGCATTAAGAACTACTATTGAGGAGTTAAAGTGTGAGTGATTTTGTAATTTTTGGAAATCCAGTTAGCCATTCAAAATCTCCACTTATGCATAACTATTTTTTTAAAAAATTTAATTTACCATATTGTTATGGAAGATATGAGTTAAAAGATTCGCAAAAGATAATTGAGAAGTTTAAGTCTTTAAATGTAAAAGGGGCAAATGTTACTATCCCTCATAAAGAAGCCGCATTTAAATTAGCAGATGAGGTTAGAGGAATAGCAAAAAAGATTGGAGCGGTTAATACGCTAGTTAAAGAGGGGGATAAAGTTATTGGTTATAATACAGATGCTCCTGGGTTTTTAGAAGCCATTAAAGATTGGAAGTGGGAGAGGGCATTGATAATTGGGGCTGGTGGGACAGCAAAAGCATTATCTTTTGTGCTAGGGGATGTTTTTATTTTAAATAGAAGTAAAGAAAGATTAAAATTTTTTAAAGATAAAAAAACTTTTACTTGGGATAGTATTGATGATTTTGATTATGATTTAATCATCAACACCACATCAGCTGGATTGAATGATAATTCTTTACCAGCACGAAGAGAGATTTTAGAAAAACTATTTAAAAATGCAAAATATGCAATTGATGTAATTTATGGCAAAGAGACTCCTTTTTTAAAAATGGCAAAAGAGTTTAATCTCAAAACGAAAAATGGGCTTGATATGCTTGTATATCAAGGAGTTTTGGCTATGGAGCTTTTTTTGGGTAAGAGACTAAATAGAGAAGAAGTTGCTAAGATTTATTTTGATATTCTTAGGGGATAGGTTCTTCTCTTATTTCCATATAAGCTCCAAGAGATTTAAATTTTTCTACTAAATTTTCATATCCTCTAAATAGATGATAGATTCTGTGTACTTTTGTTTCATTTTTGGCAATTAATCCAGCCAATACCAAAGCTGAGCTTGCCCTTAAATCAGTTGCCATAACATCGGCTCCAATTAGAGTGGTTGGACCATAAATATTGGCAATTTTTCCTCTTATGTCAATTTTTGCTCCAAGTCTATTTAATTCAGGAATATGCATAAAACGATTTTCAAAAAGTCTCTCTTCAATTGTGCTAACTCCGTTTGCTTGGGTTGCAATTGCCATAAATTGAGCTTGCATATCGGTTGGAAAACCTGGGTATTCACTTGTTTGGATTGTTATTGGTTTTATTTCGTCAGCTGGGTGGATTGTAATTTTATTGTCATCTATTGTTAGGCTAAATCCCATTGATTTTAATTTCACTAAGATACTCTCTAAGTGAGCAGGAATTACATCTTCTATTGTAATTTTAGAGTTTGTAATAGCGCCTGCTGCTAGATATGTTCCAGCTTCAATTCTATCTGGAATAATTTTTATATCTTTAAAATCCAAAAGCTCATTTTGACCTTTTATTACAAGCTCATTTGTCCCAATTCCATCAATTTCAACTCCGGCTTCTTTTAAAGCTTTGCAAAGTTGAATTACTTCTGGTTCTTTTGCTGCGTTTATTATTCTTGTAGTCCCTTTTGCTATGCTTGCTGCCATTGCTATATTTTCAGTCCCAGTTACTGTTACCTTATCAAAAACAATATCGCATCCTTTTAATTTTCCGCTTGCGTGGATATATCCACCTTCAATTTTTATATTAGCTCCCATTTGGGTAAGAGCCTTTAAGTGTAAATCAACAGGTCTTGCCCCAATTGCACATCCACCAGGTAAACTAACTTTACAATCTCCAAATCTTGCGAGCAATGGTCCAAGCACTAAAATTGATGCTCTCATTGTTTTAACTATTTCATAAGTTGCGATAGTGTGATTGATTGATGAAGTATCTATTTTTAAAGTATTGTCCTTAAATTCAAATTCTCCACCCAAATTTTTTATTAATTTAAGTAATGTATTAACATCTGCTACATTTGGGACATTTTTTAGAGTGAGTGAATTTTTAGAGAGGATAGTTGCTGCTATTAGTGGCAAAGCTGCATTTTTAGCTCCACTTATTTTAACGCTTCCTTTTAATTTTGGTGATTCTTTTATTAATAAATATTTATACATCTCTCTCCTTTTCAAAACTTCTAAGTAACTCAATTTCCTCTTTCCAAAGATTAGGTTCTATGGTTTCAAGTATTAAAGGAATATTGTCAATTCTTTCATCTTGCATAATAAATTTAAAAGCTTCAATTCCTATTTCACCTTTGCCAAGTGAATGGTGTCTATCTACCCGAGAGCCAAATTTTGCTTTGCTATCATTTAGATGCATTCCTTTTAGATACTCAAATCCTACAATTTCATCAAACTCTTTCATTGTATTTTCATAAGCCTCTTTTGTGCGAATATCATATCCAGCGGCAAAGATGTGAGCGGTATCAATACAAACTCCAATTCTTTCTTTATCTTTTACTCTATCAATTATAAATTTTAGATGCTCAAATTTATATCCAAGATTACTTCCTTGACCGGCTGTTGTTTCAATTACAAATATACAACTTTTTGTTTCTAAAATAGCTTTATTTATGTTATTGGCTATAATTTCTAAGCACTCTTCTTCTGATATTTTTCTAAGATGACTTCCTGGATGGAAATTTAAATATTTTAATCCCAAAGCTTGGACTCTTTTTGCTTCATCAATAAAGGCATTGAGCGATTTTTCTCTTTTTTCAATTTCTGGATGTCCTAAGTTTATAAGATAGCTATCATGAGGAAGTATTGCGTCATTTGAGAAGTTATATTTTTGCATATACTCTTTAAAAGTTTTGATGTTTTTATCTGATAGTGGTTTTGCGCTCCATTGTCGTTGATTTTTTGTAAAGAGTGCAAATCCATTTGCGTTTAGTTTGACTGCGTTTAATATTGCATTTTCTACTCCGCCAGCAGCGCTTACGTGAGCTCCTATAAATCTCATAGAAAGCCTTTTTGAAAGGAATTTTATCATAAATTTTGAAGATGCAAAGAGTGTAAAAAGTGGAAATAATATTATGTTAAGTTTTTATTTTATAATCACAATTCAAAAAATTCACAAAACAAACAAACTCAAAACTACTAACACTCCTGTGAACCACTCCCTCTAAACTCTTACGAGTTATAGAGGGAGCTTCCCTTATGGAAAGGTTTGTAAGGGTGTATATACGCCCTTACAGGCTGGAACACAAGCCCTCTACCTGCTATCTCTTTAATT